>ERZ779623.45-NODE-45-length-85577-cov-8.524122_pt1 | contig 85577 bp, 51 predicted proteins | sample MGYA00514189_ERZ779623 | MGnify/ENA primary metagenome ERZ779623 (study PRJEB29562, sample SAMEA4376712) | mouse gut metagenome | isolation source: Cecum | study: EMG produced TPA metagenomics assembly of the A DSS colitis mouse model was used to assess the microbial... | reverse complement strand
AGAACCTCAAACTGGCAAACGAAGAAGAAATGAAGCAGTGGCCTTTCACTAAAGATTCTTCTTTCTACATCATTCTGAACATGGGACTCGGTGGAAAAGCAGACTCATGGGCAGGCCCTATTGACGATACTAACCTACCTGCTATCATGGAAGTGGATTGGGTAAAGGTTAGCAAATTAAATAAATAGTTTTTCTGATTAAGGTAAAACCAAGTTTTTAGGAACTTCTTTATGAAAGGGGAATGAAAGCATAAACATACTTTATGACTTTCATTCCTTTAATTATCACGAACCGATTTCCAAGTATCAATCACGGTGTAGTGTCACTCCCCATTTTATCCTGTTTCCGGTAAGCAGAAGGAATCTCCCCTTTAATAGATTTGAATACCTTGCTGAAATAACGTAAGGAAGAGAATCCCACTACTTCAGAAATCTCAGTAATATTCATAGTGGTAGTAGTAAGCAACATAATGGACCGTTCGATACGCTGTTTGTTCACATAGTCCACAATTCCCATACCTGTGACAGCTTTCACTTTATTAAACAACAACGAACGACTGATACACATATTGGTAGCCAGAAACGCGACATCCAGTTCCGGGTTACTCATATTGTCCGCAATCAACGTGTTCAGCTTCAGCAAGAAAGTTTCATCAGCATTACTAAAACTCATATCTTTATGTGTCAACAATTTGTCATCCCTATATCGCGTCCTGATTTGTTCGCGCTGCCGTAGTTGGTTATGAATCAGTGCCAGCAAACCGTCTATCTCAAAAGGTTTCGGAAAAAAGACATCCGCTCCGGTCTTATAACCAGTATACATATTTTGCGAATTATGATAAGCAGTCAATAAGATGAATGGAATATGGCTGATTTCCAAATTAGTCTTCACTTCCTTACATAGCTCAAACCCATTCATCCGAGGCATCATGACATCACTGATAATAATGTCCGGCAATCGGTCTTTGATCTGCTCCAACCCTTCTTTGCCATCCCTGGCAACGTATACACGAGCAAAATAATTACCCAGCGTTTCTTTCAGATAGTTTCGTAATTCGGAAGTGTCTTCTACCACCATCACCGAATATTTCTTCAAGAAGATATAATCAACTTTGTCCGGCTCATTCACTTCCACTCCCGTAGATGTATCTGCCTGCAATGGTTCCTGTCGCCCGTATGTATCCGCCAGTAACGGCAGCTCGAAGTAAAACACCGCCCCTTTCCCAGCTGTGTTCAAGGCACCCACTTTTCCCTTATGATGAGCAATAAGGCTCTTCGCATAAGAAAGACCGATACCACTTCCTCCCTTCTCATGTATCCCTTGATAGAAACTGGAAAAAAGAGAATCTGTATCTACCATATTTAGTCCCATTCCTTCATCCTTGACAGAGACTCGCACCCAGTCTTCTCCCTCCGACAGACAGGTAATCAATGTAGTGGTGGTATCAGGCTCGCTAAATTTGAGCGCATTCATCAGGAAATTAGAAAGAACAAACTCACACTTGCTTTTATCAAAAGAAACCTTTCCTATCCGCTCATCCAGTTCATACTCCAGCCGGATACCCTTTACACGATATTCATCGGCAAATTTATCTCCGACAGACCGTACCCACTCATTCAGAGAATGGGGCAGAATATGCAACATATCCTTTCCTTCCTCCAATTTCCGCACATCAAGCACCATGTCGATAATATTCTTCATTTGATATGCCTGCTTATAAATCGGAACCAACTGCTCTTCCACCTCACGGCCGTCGCCCGGTTCATGATTGATAATACGTTTCAACGGCGCACAAATCAGAGTGAGAGGTGTGCGAAGTTCATGACTGATATTCGTCAAGAAATTAATTTTCTCTTCATACATTTTGTTTTTCAGACGCAGAATTTCCCGTTTCTGTTTGGCTTTCTTTTTCCGGTAAAAATAGAAAGTAATTCCGTAAATTATTACTCCCATCAATATGCACAGCCCTGCATAAAACCATTCGCTCTTCCACCAAGGGGGGACAACCACAACATGAAGAACCGGTTGCTTCACACCCCATCCCCCATTGCGGGTATAATAAGAAGCAGTAATTGTATACTCCCCTATGGGTAGATGATTAATAACCAAAGAGTTTGAATTAGAATTTGCCAAGTCCTGCCCGATTTCTTCGATATTAAAGCGAAAAAAGTTTTTACGAAACACATCTCCCTCGTTCAACAGCACTTTCAGTTGTAAGGACGAGAAATTCCATGGAACACGGATCGTTTCAAAAGCTTTCTCCCGCTTGTCGGACAATGGAACCGGCAGTCCATTCAGCAGTACATCCAATAATTCAACGGTATGTTCTCCTTCCGTATCTAAATGAAAGGCAGAATTTATCACTGTCATCCCCATAGTACCACCCAGAAAAACATCTCCGTTACGAGCTAGGAGAGTAGCCTGAAAAAGATATTCATTAGGCAAAACCCCATCTACTTCGTCCAACGTAACAAAGTTCCCGGTAAGAGAAGAATACACAAACAAATATCGCCTCGTTCCTACCCATACCCGATGCTGACTATCAGTCACCACAGAAGATACTTCTTGAAACAGGCTTGTCTTGATCAATTCACTCTCCCCTGTTCGTGGGTCACAACGTACCAGCCCTTCGGTAGATGCTAACCAGAAAATGCCATCTTCGTCACGCGATGCATCATTAATAATATATTTTCCCCGATAAATCGTCTTAAAAACCCCTTCCGAGGAATCGTATTCGCATATGTTCTTCAAGTCGGCAAGATAAGTTTTCGTGCCCACTGTTGCTATAATCAACGGGGAGTTTCGTTCATATTCGCTCCCCATACTAGCGACAATATCGAATTGATGGCGAGTAGTGTCGTATACAAAAATATGTTGCCCGCTGAAAATAATCTTGTCCGACGTTATCCGCCGGATGTTGACAGAAAAGCCATCAATACATTCACGATCATTTGTCTCTTTATCAACCAATACGAAAGGACGTATCCGCCCCGTCAACTTATGAAAAATAAAGAGCCCTTCATTGAAAGAGGAAAATAATAATTCGTCAGGAGTATACTCGACAATAGCAACCACTTTCTTGTACATAGTAGAGGGGTAATGCTTAAAAGTCCCTGTCAATGGATCAAACCGATTGATTCCACCACCGTCAGTCCCCACCCAAACCATCCCGTCAGTATCTTGAAAGAAACTATTAATGGTCTGATTGCTCAACCCATATAAATTGCCGAAAGGAACATTCCGATAAGAACAGGCAAACACATTCCTTATACCAATCAATCCCCTACGAATACTCCCCGCCCACATGTTATTGGCAGGATCCAGATAAAGCCGATAGATGGTATTGGCAGGGAACGAATGGACGTCATCCTGTTTCTGCTGAATGTCAGTAAACGAAAAATCATCCAAAGAAATGATACTAATTCCACCGCCATCGGTTGCTACCCAAAGCTGATTGTCTTTTTCCACGATATCGTGAATAACATCGTATGTCAGCAACGAATTGGATGTTGTAAAATGTTTTAAAAGTTTGCCATCCTGATAACAATACAGCCCACTACCATAAATACCTACCCACAGCCGTTCATGAGAATCTAAGAAAATAGCAGTATAGCTCTTTGAGGTAAAAGTTTCTATTTTCTTTAACTCACGGGTTTTAATATTGAAAGAATATATGCCATTCCAACATGAATTGAGCAAGACATGTTCATCATCATAACGCACCATATCCCAAAAAGGGACATAGTAAGCAGGATCTTTTGCATAATATAAAGGTTCAAGTTTCTTAGTGGCATAATCATATTTATAAATATCACCTGAACCGCCCAACAAGACACCTCCTTCTACCAATAAACAGGAAGCAACATAAATCGGTTTGCCATTATTTGACAAGGTTTTAAAATTATCATTCTCTCTATTGTAAAGACAAATACCAACTGTCGTAGCTACCCATAAATTACACAAAGAATCTTCTGCTATAAAAATTATATTATCTGAAGGTAAAGTACTTTCATCTCCCGGCCGATGCAAATAATGTTTCAAATGATCGCGATCGTAACAATTCAAGCCGGACTCCGTACCAATCCACAAGTAGCCTCTATAATCATTCAGGATACATTGCACCCTTGACTGCGAAAGTCCTTCTTTAATTCCAAGCTGTTTATAATAATAGTAAGGTGACTGGCTTCGAATGGAATGCACCATTCCGATAAAGAAGAACATTAAATATATTTTCAACAGAACATTGTTCATATTTAGTATGATATGTAATATGAAATGTAAATATAAGCAATTCTATTTTAATAAAACTGTTTCATATCAAATTCTCACCATAATAAAGCACTTTTTTTATTATGGTATCCACCTCCTCTACCCTGAAAGGGGAAAACACAGTTACAACCAAATTATATCGAACTGACGTTATTTTACTAAAAAACATTAGATTCTCCTTATAATATAAGGTAGGGAGAATCTTTTTTTCTACTTTTGTCCCCGAATATTGTGGTACAAGCCATTATAAAAGAAAGAATTATGCAGAAAAACCTTGTCATTGTAGAGTCTCCGGCAAAAGCAAAAACGATTGAGAAGTTTCTTGGGAAAGATTTCAAAGTCCTTTCAAGTTACGGACACATACGCGACCTGAAGAAGAAAGACTTCAGCATCGACGTAGAGAAGAATTTTAAACCCAACTACGAAATCCCGGCAGACAAAAAGGCTTTGGTCAGCACACTGAAAGCAGAAGCGAAAGAGGCGGAAACCGTATGGCTCGCATCCGATGAGGACCGCGAGGGAGAGGCGATCGCCTGGCATCTGTATGAGGTCTTAAAACTAAAACCGGAAAACACAAAACGAATCGTATTCCATGAAATTACGAAAAGCGCTATCCTGAAAGCTATCGAACAGCCACGCGATATTGACATCAATCTCGTGAACGCACAGCAGGCACGACGTATCCTAGATCGTATCGTAGGTTTCGAACTTTCTCCTGTACTTTGGAGAAAAGTGAAGCCGGCCCTTTCGGCAGGACGCGTACAGTCGGTTGCCGTCCGCCTGATTGTAGAGCGCGAACGCGAAATCCACGCTTTCAAGTCGGAAGCGGCTTATCGCGTGACTGCCATATTCCTCGTGCCCGACACGGACGGAAAACTGGTGGAAATGAAAGCTGAACTGGCTCGCCGCATCAAAACTAAAAAAGAAGCAAAGGCTTTCCTCGAAGCTTGTCAGGGAGCTAACTTTGCTATCGAAGATATCACTACCCGCCCGATAAAGAAAACGCCGCCCGCACCGTTCACCACGTCTACATTGCAACAGGAAGCTGCCCGCAAACTGGGATATACCGTTGCACAGACGATGATGCTGGCGCAGCGCCTGTATGAATCGGGATTTATCACTTATATGCGTACGGACTCTGTCAACCTGTCGGAATTTGCAACGATAGGCAGCAAGGACGCCATCATCAAGATGATGGGCGAACGTTATGTGCATCCCCGCCACTTCGAAACAAAAACCAAAGGGGCACAGGAAGCGCATGAGGCAATTCGTCCTACCTATATGGAAAATCAATCCGTAGAGGGCTCGGCACAGGAGAAGAAACTGTACGACCTGATATGGAAACGTACCATCGCTTCGCAAATGGCGGACGCGGAACTGGAAAAGACAACTGCGACAATTACAATAAGCGGTAGCAGCGACGTGTTCACTGCTATCGGTGAGGTGATTAAATTTGACGGATTCCTGCATGTTTACCGTGAATCTCACGATGATGACAGCGAACAGGAAGATGAAAGCAATTTGCTGCCTCCTTTGAAGAAAGGCCAGAAACTGGAACACGGCCCTATCATCGCGACCGAGCGTTTCACTCAACGCCCGGCACGTTATACGGAAGCCAGCCTTGTACGCAAACTGGAAGAGCTGGGTATCGGACGTCCGTCTACGTACGCCCCTACTATTTCAACGATTCAGCAACGCGAATATGTGGAAAAGGGAAATAAGGACGGAGAAGAACGCAACTTTAATGTGATGACACTGAAAGACAATCAGATTAAAGATGAAAATCATTCCGAAATTACCGGTACGGAGAAAGCAAAACTGTTCCCGACGGATATAGGTACGGTAGTCAATGACTTCCTGACTGAATACTTCCCGGACATTCTGGATTTCAACTTTACAGCAAGCGTAGAAAAGGACTTTGACGAGATTGCCGAGGGCGGTGTACAATGGACTTCTATCATGAAAACTTTCTATGATAAGTTCCATCCGTCTGTAGAAAGCACATTGGCTATAAAGACAGAACATAAGGTAGGAGAGCGCATGCTGGGAAAAGACCCGGAAAGCGGCAAGCCTATTTCGGTCAAGATCGGACGCTTCGGCCCCATGGTACAAATCGGTACGGCGGAAGATGAAGAGAAACCACGTTTTGCACAGATGAAAAAAGGACAATCCATGGAAACCATCACGTTGGAAGAAGCTTTGGAACTGTTCAAGCTGCCTCGCACGTTGGGCGAATATGAAGGAAAGACTGTCAGCGTAGGTGTCGGTCGCTTTGGTCCTTATGTGCTACACAATAAGGTGTATGTATCACTTCCGAAAACATTGGATCCGATGGAAATCACGTTGGAAGAAGCGGAGCAACTGATTTTGGAGAAACGCCAGAAGGAAGCTGAACGCCACATCAAGAAGTTTGAGGAAGAACCGGAACTGGAAATCCTGAATGGACGCTACGGGCCTTATATGACCTACAAAGGTTCCAATTATAAGATTCCTAAGGATATCGTTCCGCAGGATTTGAGTTTGCAAAGTTGTTTGGAACTAATCAAGATACAGGACGAAAAGGGAACCGCTTCAACACCGAAAAGGAAATTTTCTAAAAAGAAATAAAGAGTTGTTTGGTTAAAGCTAAACTTCTCCATATATTTGCCCATTAATTTCTTTATTTTCAGACATGAAACAAACAATATCTGTAAAGACATTAATGGGCATTTTTTGTATCCCATTGATATGTGGCTGTGTTGACAACCAGCGTGATTTATTCGAAGAACCGGAAAAGCCTTCAAAAGACGAGTATTTTGATTTCGACATGAATCAGAGTCTGACAATAGACGTCGACTATGGTTTTAAGAATGAGTATGCCGTTCTTTTCGAGATTTACGACCAGATTCCTGTTGAAGTAAACAACGAAACCGGCACTTCTGTGAAAAAGAGTATAGAACCTATTTATCGGGCTACTACTGATAAGTATGGTAAGTTCAATGAAGAAGGGGTTACCATTCCATCCTCCGTGTCGGAAGTATGGTTGTCTTCTGACTACTTGGGTGCAGCCTCGCCTGTAAAAATCGCAATCGGGGCGGACAAGCGCATTTTTTTCAATCAGGATGCATATATCCAGTCTCTGCTTGCCAAATCTCCGGCACTTAGCAGAGGAATCACCACTAACGAGCATAAATATCTGGACGACTGGACGCTTCTACCCGGCGTAGACTGGGATGATAACGGACGACCGAATAACCTGTCGGCAGAGAAAAATATTCCGCCTGCCAGCGTACTTTATAATATAAAGAGCGTTTTCAATAATAAAGATGGTAAGAACATTACAAATACTCATCCTGAATTCTTCGATGGTAATATGATTTCAGATATTCCCATCACAAAAGAAACTGAAGTCAGCTTGGTATTCGTTAACAGTACAGCGGGCTGGTATAACACAGTCGGATACTATACATATCCTACCGGAAAAACGCCTACCGTAGATAATATCAAAAAAATAATGGCATTCCCTAACGCTTCTCCCGTTTATAAATCAACCGGTATAGGCGCTTTAGTTTGCGGAGACGAAGTTAAACTGAAATACTGGAACGAGGACAAGAATCAATTTGAAGATAAGTTTCCGGCAGGTGTTACTATTGGCTGGTGTCTGCAAGGCATGGGATTCAGAAACAAACCATTAGACGGGCATGTACAAGGTGACCTTGTAACTGGTATGGGAACACGTTATTCTACCACTGGCTTAAACGAAGCAGGCAAAGATGGCTTGAAAAGACAAAGAACCGTCTCTCTTCGTGAAGAGCCATCCAATCAAATCGTTGCCATAGGTTTTGAAGATAATATAGACCTCGATTATTGTGACGCTATTTTCTATATTCATATAGCAGAGAAGGATGCCATTGATGAAGGGGTAATTCCACCATTACCTGTTGACCCTGAAGCTCCTCCTACTGATGAGGATAATTATACTGTGCGTTCCGGAACATTATTATTTGAAGATTTATGGCCGGAGCAAGGAGACTATGACATGAATGATGTAATGATACGGTATACAAGCAAAGTATATAAATCAATACTGACTAACCGTGTTTATAAAATCGTTGATGAATATATCCCTTTTCATCGTGGTGGATATTTAGCAAACGGATTTGGTTATCAGTTGCACAACATTTCCAATAGTGATGTTAGCAAGATAACTATCGAAAGCCCCTCTTATACGCAGAAATCTCAATATATGAGTGAAGATAGAGAATCGGGACAATCCCATCCTACCATCTTGCTCTTTGATGACATGCTAATATTCAACGGAAAAGAAGAGGCAGACCGTAAATACACCATTACCATTCAGGTAAATGATGTATCTGAGAAGAGTGTCTTGCCACCCTACAATCCGTTTATCTTTGTAGAGTCTGACAAGACCAGAGGAAAAGAAGTACATCTGGTGAAGTATCCTCCTACGGATAAAGCGAACCTTTCTTTACTGGGTACAGGCAAAGACGTTTCCCGTCCGGATGAAGAATTGTATTATGTTTCAGTAGATTTAATGCCTTTCGCTCTCAACATGCCGGTTGCGGATTTCCCGATTCCCGAAGAAGGGGTGAGAATAGACGAGTCTTATCCGCAATTTGCAACATGGGTTAAATCGAACGGAAAACAATCGACAAATTGGTACAAGTATCCCAAGAAATAACAATCTGAAACTATAAACCCGTTCTTCTTTCAGAATAAAGGACGGAATAAAAACATACGGGGCTCCTCTCATTATGAAAGGAGCCCCGCATATTATAAAAATAGCTCTTACATTCTGGAAGGTACTTCGATACCCAGCAAGCCCATTCCCAGACGAACGACTTTCGCTACATTGGCGGACAGAGCGATACGGAAGATTTTCACCGCTTCGTTCTCTTCACGCAGAATGCTATAGTCATGGTAGAACTGGTTGTATTCTTTCACCAGGTCATAAGTATAGTTGGCAATGATAGACGGGCTGTAATCTTCACCTGCCTGTTTTACTACAGCAGCAAAATCGGCAACCATCTGAATCAGTCCTTCTTCTTTTTCACTCAATTCAATGCCGGCAGGAATCTGCTCAGGTATCACAATACCTGATTCGGCAGCTTTCCGAAGCACAGACTGGATACGTGCATAGGTATATTGAATAAACGGGCCTGTATTACCGTTGAAGTCGATAGATTCTTTCGGGTTGAACGTCATATTCTTACGGGCATCGACTTTCAGGATAAAATACTTCAATGCGCCCAAACCGACGATACGGGCAATATCATCCGCTTCTTCCTGTGTCAAACCGTCCAGTTTGCCAAGTTCCTGCGACGTTTCTTTGGCAGTGGAAATCATCTCTTCCATCAGGTCGTCGGCGTCTACTACCGTACCCTCACGGGATTTCATCTTACCTTCCGGCAGTTCCACCATTCCGTAAGAGAAATGCACCAGTCCCTTACCCCACTCGAAACCGAGCTTGTCAAGTAGAATGGAAAGCACCTGGAAGTGATAGTTCTGTTCATTACCTACTACATAAATCATCTTGTCAATGGGATAATCGGCAAAACGGAGTTTAGCCGTACCGATGTCCTGCGTCATATAAACAGATGTGCCATCACCACGGAGAAGAAGCTTATGATCCAGTCCTTCGGCAGTCAGGTCGGCCCATACGGAACCGTCTTCTTTCTTGTAGAAGAAACCTTTTTCAAGTCCTTCCATTACCTTTTCTTTTCCTTCGAGGTAGGTATTGGATTCATAATATATCTTGTCGAAGCTGACACCCATCTTCTTGTAGGTTTCGTCGAATCCGGCATATACCCAGTTGTTCATCATTTCCCACAATCCGCGTACTTCCGGATCACCGGCTTCCCACTTCACGAGCATTTCACGGGCTTCCTGCATCAACGGAGATTCGGCTTCGGCCTTTGCCTTCGCTTCATCGTCACTCATTCCCTGCGTGGTAAATTCAGCCATCAGTTCCTTTACTTCCGCTTTATAATGCTTATCGAAAGAGACATAATAATCACCTACCAGGTGGTCGCCTTTCTTGCCGGAAGTTTCGGGAGTTTCACCGTTTCCGTATTTCTTCCATGCCAGCATGGATTTACAGATATGGATACCACGGTCGTTTACGATATTGGTTTTTACCACTTTATTGCCGTTCGCAGCCACGATATTTGCCAACGCGTTACCTAGAAGGTTATTACGCACGTGTCCCAAGTGAAGCGGTTTGTTTGTATTCGGAGAAGAATACTCAATCATCACCAACGGAGAAGTTTCAGTAGCCTGTACCAAGCCGTATTGTTCATCTGCCTGAATCTCATTTAGCAACTCAATCCATGTAGCTGATGCAATAGTCAGGTTCAGGAAACCTTTTATCACATTAAAAGCGGCGACAGCCGGCTCGTTTGCCTTCAGATATTCACCGATTTCCTGTGCCGTTTGCTCCGGCCCCTTTTTTGACATCTTCAGGAAAGGGAATACCACCAGTGTCAAATGTCCTTCAAATTCTTTCTTCGTTTTTTGCAACTGCACCATCTTTTCAGGGACTTCCTGACCGTAAAGTGCTTTGAGTCCGCTAAGGACGGACGCTACAAGTTTATCTTCTATCTTCATATTTACAATTATTTTCTGTGCACAAAGATACAGGATAATTTATAAAGGTTACTCTTCTGAAGAAGAATTATTCTTCGCACCACGCTGATATATAGAAGGTGAGACGCCAAATTGCATCTTAAAACGCCTGCTAAAATAGCAAATAGCACAATTATTCCATACTTTCATACGTATGTCCATTATATATGAATGAAAAACGCACTATTTTAGCAACGGAAACAAGAGAGATAAATATTACTTATTACATATTCTAATTTTATCCTGAAATGAAAATAACTTTATTAAGCCTTTTAGTGCTGGCAGCAGTGAGTACAAAAGCACAAAACTTACCACAAACTTTTAAATTAGCCGACTCTCCATGCTACTCGGAAAAGAACGGATATGGATTCGACCGCGTAGACACTACCCCAAAAGACAGTAAGGCGCCTTTCTATTTCTCTGTACGTGTTCCGGATGGAAATTATCGTGTCACGGTACGTTTGGGAAGTAAAAAGCGGGCAGGAAATACCACCGTACGGGCAGAATCCCGCCGCTTGTTCGTTGAGAATCTGCCTACTAAAAAAGGAGAGTTTATAGAAGAAGCATTTATCGTCAACAAACGTAGTCCCCGCATCTCCGCCACAGAATTCGTAAAGATAAAAGACCGCGAAATAAATAAATTAGATTGGGATGACAGGCTGACAATCGAGATTAACGGAGACGCGCCCGTATGCGAAAGTATTCGCGTAGAAGCTGCCGATCCTTCTATCCCTACCATTTTCTTATGCGGAAACAGCACGGTAGTAGATCAGGAGAATGAACCTTGGGCCAGTTGGGGGCAAATGATTCCTCGCTTTTTCAACTCCGGAATAGCCATTGCCAATCATGCCGAAAGTGGTGAAAGTGCCAATACATTCATTGCGGCAAAACGACTTAAGAAAGTGCTTTCTGAAATGAAGAAGGGTGATTACCTAATGGTAGAATTCGGACATAACGACCAAAAACAAAAAGGTCCCGGCAAAGGAGCTTATTACTCTTTTATGACTAATCTGAAAACATTTATCGACGAGGTGCGCGCAAAAGGCGGACAACCGATATTGCTTACCCCGACACGTCGCCGCAAGTTTGATAAAGAAGGCCGCACTGTCAATACGCACGATGAATATCCGGATGCAGTACGCTGGATTGCAGCAAAAGAAAATGTTCCCTTGATTGAATTGAATAATATGACCGGTACACTGTATGAAGCACTGGGCGAGGAAGAATCTAAAAAAGCCTTTGTACATTACCCAAGGGGAAGCTTCCCCGGACAGACGAAAGAATTGGCTGACAATACCCACTTCAATCCTTACGGTGCTTATCAAATAGCTAAATGTGTGATAGAAGGAATAAAAAAGGCAACACCGGAATTGGCGAAATACCTGAAAACAGATATTCCTTATGATCCGGCCAAACCGGATAAAATAGAAAGCTTCCACTGGTGTCCGGCCCCGTTCTGCGAAATGGAAAAGCCCGATGGCAATTAAGATAACATGACACATATATCATCCGATTCTATCTATCAGAACCGGACAATTAGAAAAGCGGGTTCCTTATATTAAGGAACCCGCTTTTCTAATTTCTTTCAACTATATATCTTATTCAACAGCTGCAGACAATTCAGCACCAGCTTTAAACTTAGCTACTTTCTTAGCAGGAATAGTAATAGTTGCCTTTGTAGAAGGGTTAATACCAGTTCTTTCAGCTCTTTCGCTTACAGAGAAAGTACCAAAACCAACGAGGGATACTTTTTCACCGGCTTTCATAGCATTAGTAACTGAAGTGATAAAAGCATCAAGTGCTTTTTTTGCATCGGCTTTGCTCATTTGAGACTCAGCAGCCATTGCGCTAATAAGTTCAGACTTATTCATAATACGTAAAATGATTAATTAATATATATGTTACACAAAAGATTATCTTTCAATGGATTGATTTCACAAATATAGCCGAACAAAACAACATATCAAATAAAAACATAAAAAAAACGCAGCAAATTGTTGAAAAAGAGCTAATAGGGAGCAAAAATCATGCTTTAAAACAGAAATTATTCGTACTTTTGCGTCTATTATCTAAATATTCAGAAATTAAAATGATGCCAACTGTAACTAAAAACCTGATAATTATCAATGTACTGGTATTTTTCGGTACACTCGTTGCTCAACGATATGGTTTAGATTTGACTAATTATCTGGGATTACATTTTTTCCTCGCAAGTGACTTCAACCCGGCACAGCTCATCACTTATATGTTCATGCACGGCGGATTCAGCCATATTTTCTTCAATATGTTCGCCGTTTTCATGTTCGGCCCGATTCTCGAACAAACTTGGGGACCGAAACGTTTCCTGTTTTACTATATCATTTGCGGTATCGGTGCAGGACTTATTCAGGAAGGTGTGCAATATATTCAGTATGTTACGGAACTCAGCCATTATGCAGAAGTGAATATAGGTTCAGCCATTATCCCTATGGAGCAGTATCTGAATATGATGACCACCGTAGGTGCTTCGGGAGCCGTTTACGCTATATTGCTGGCATTCGGTATGCTATACCCCAACAACAAGCTGTTCATTTTCCCGTTACCTTTCCCTATCAAAGCGAAGTTTTTCGTTATCGGATATGCAGCAATTGAGTTATGGTCAGGATTTGCCAATAACCCCGGAGATAATGTCGCTCACTTCGCCCACTTGGGGGGAATGTTGTTCGGACTGATTCTGATTTTATATTGGAGAAAAAAAAGCAATAACAATGGGACATATTATAGCTGATTTAAAAGAAACATTCAGAAGAGGAAATATTTTTATCCAACTGATTTATATCAACGTCGGTATTTTTATTATCGGTACGTTGATTAATGTTTTCCTGCAACTATTCGGATTCAGTATTCCCGATATATTCGGTATTTTCGCCCTGCCGGCATCCTTTATTGGTTTTATTCATCGACCGTGGTCGCTGCTCACTTATATGTTCATGCATGCGGGCATCCTGCATATTTTATTTAATATGCTCTGGCTGTATTGGTTCGGCAGCCTGTTCCTACACTTCTTCTCTGCAAAGCATTTAAGAGGTCTGTATGTACTGGGAGGTATCTGCGGCGGCTTACTATATATGGTTGCTTACAATGTATTTCCTCTATTCAGTTCGCAGATAGCAGGTTCCACATTGGTCGGGGCATCGGCATCCGTGCTGGCTATCGTTGCAGCCACAGCTTATCGGGAACCTAATTACCGGGTACAACTTTTCCTGTTTGGTGCTATCCGTCTCAAATACCTGGCATTGGTTGTTATCGGCATTGATGTAATATCCATCACTTCAAGCAATGCAGGAGGACATATCGCCCATTTAGGCGGTGCCCTTGCCGGACTTTGGTTTGCCGCCAGCCTAAGTAAAGGAATCGATTTGACTTCCTGGATTAACTGGTTCCTGGATGGTTTCATGTCTCTGTTCCAAAAGAAAACATGGAAACGTAAACCTAAAATGAAAGTACATTACGGTGGTAGCGCTACCGGTCATGAGAAGGATTACGATTATAACGCCCGCAAGAAAGCACAGTCGGAAGAAGTAGACCGTATCCTGGAGAAACTGAAAAAATCCGGTTACGACAGTCTCACTACAGAAGAAAAGAAAAGCTTGTTCGACGCAAGCAAAAGATAAAAGAATGGAGCATATTGGCAAAATTGTCGCATATCTGATACTGGCTATCAACGCTTTCCTTGTGGGAACGTTGATACTAAGCGCCTATAGTCCTTATCTAAATCCCAAAGTAAACCCACTGGCTTCGAGCCTGGGACTTGCATTCCCGATATTTCTGACTATCAACCTCTTATTTTTGGTCTTTTGGGCATTTATCAATTACCGCTATGCTTTATTACCAATTATCGGTTTTCTGGTTTGTATTCCGCAAATACGGACTTATATTCCTTTTAATTCCACCACTAAAACGATACCCGAAGGGAGTATCAAGCTGCTGTCTTACAACGTGATGAGCTTTAGCAATCTGGAAAAGAAAAACGGGAAGAATCCTGTCCTGTCCTACCTGGCGGACAGTAAAGCCGATATTATTTGTCTGCAAGAATATAATACAACTACCAACAAGAAGTTTCTGACGGAACAGGACGTGAAGAAAGCATTGAAGGCATACTCCTACCAGTCCATCCATCAACAAGGCATAGGAGAAGTGCAGCTTGCCTGTTTCTCAAAATTTCCCATACTTTCGTCGCAGCCCATCAAATACAAGAGCAGTTATAACGGGTCTATGAAATATGTACTAAAGGTAAACAACGATACGATTACATTGATCAATAACCACTTGGAATCCAACAAGCTTACCAAGGAAGACAGGGGAATCTACGAAGACATGATAAAAGACCCGAATGCCAGTAAAGTGAAAACCGGACTCCGCCAATTGGTAAAAAAACTGGCGGAAGCATCGGCTATCCGTGCGTCACAGGCCGACTCCGTAGCCAGATATATAGCAGAAAGCAAATACCCGACCATTATAGCGTGCGGTGACTTCAACGACGGTTCTATCTCGTACACGCACCGTATCCTTACCCAGAAGTTGGACGACGCGTTCACCCACTCCGGCAAAGGGCTGGGGATTTCTTATAATCAGAACAAGTTCTATTTCCGAATCGACAATATCCTGATAAGCCCCGACCTGAAAGCCTACAACTGCACTGTAGACCGGTCTATCAAGGCTTCCGACCACTATCCTATCTGGTGCTATATCAGCAAGCGATAAGAACTGTAAACTCTAATATAAAACACTTATGATGATTAAAAAAACACTAACCCTTTTAGCAGTAAGTTGTATGATGTACTCCTGTGCTACGAAAACAGAAAGCAATCCTTTCTTTACAGAGTTTCAAACTGAGTATGGTGTCCCCTCTTTCGACAAGATTAAACTGGAACACTACGAACCCGCCTTCCTGAAAGGTATCGAAGAGCAGAACCAAAATATAGAAGCTATCGTCGAAAGCCCGGAAGTTGCGACATTCGAAAATACGATTGTAGCTTTGGACAACAGCGCACCTGTCCTGGATCGTGTAAGTGCCATTTTCTTCAATATGACAGACGCGGAAACAACCGACGCCCTGACTGAACTTTCGATGAAGATGGCACCCGTTCTTTCGGAACACGAAGATAATATCTCCCTGAATGAGAAACTCTTCAAACGCGTGAACGATGTTTACCTGCAAAAAGACTCACTGAACCTGACAACAGAGCAAAGCCGCCTGTTAGACAAAACCTACAAAAGATTTGTCCGTTCGGGAGCGAACCTCAGCGCAGAAAAGCAAGCCCGTCTCCGCGAAATCAACAAAGAGCTTTCTACACTCGGCATCACTTTCAGCAACAATGTGTTGAATGAGAATAACGCTTTCCAACTTTTCGTTGATAAGGAGGAAGATTTGGCCGGACTGCCCGAATGGTTCCGCCAAAGCGCAGCCGAAGAAGCAAAAGCGGCCGGACAAGCTGGCAAATGGTTGTTTACCCTGCACAATGCCAGTCGTCTGCCTTTCCTGCAATATTCCGAAAACCGTCCGCTCCGCGAACAAATGTACAAAGCCTACATCAATCGGGGAAACAACAACAATGAAAACGACAATAAAGAAAATATCCGCAAAATCGTTTCTCTCCGCCTTGAAAAGGCGAATCTATTAGGCTTCGACTGCTACGCCAACTTCGTTCTGGACGAAACAATGGCAAAGAACGCCACGAACGTGATGGAACTCCTGAACAACCTCTGGAGCTATGCACTGCCGAAAGCGAAAACGGAAGCAACAGAACTTCAGAAATTGATGGATAAAGAAGGCAAAGGCGAAAAGCTGGAAGCATGGGACTGGTGGTACTATACCGAAAAACTACGCAAAGAGAAATACAACCTGTCCGAAGAAGATACAAAGCCCTACTTCAAACTGGAAAATGTACGTGAAGGCGCATTTGCCGTAGCCAACAAACTTTACGGCATCACTTTGAGTAAACTCGAAGGAATCCCGACCTACCATCCTGACGTAGAAGTCTTTGAAGTGAAAGACGCTGACGGTTCCCAGCTCGGAATCTTCTATGTAGACTATTTCCCGCGTGCCGGAAAAAGCGGCGGCGCATGGATGAGCAACTACCGTGAACAACAGGGAGCTACTCGTCCGTTGATATGCAATGTTTGCAGCTTCACCAAACCGGTAGGCGACACTCCTTCCCTGCTGACGATGGACGAAGTGGAAACACTGTTCCACGAATTCGGCCATGCCCTGCACGGCTTACTGACAAAATGCGAATACAAAGGAACATCCGGCACCAACGTCGTACGTGATTTTGTAGAGCTTCCTTCTCAAATCAACGAGCACTGGGCTACCGAACCGGAAGTACTGAAAATGTATGCCAAACATTACCAGACAGGAGAAGTAATCCCCGATGAAATCATCGAAAAAATACTGGAACAAAAGACCTTCAACCAGGGATTCATGACCACGGAACTGCTGGCTGCCGCCATCCTCGACATGGACTTGCACACAGTGACAGATGTAAAGAATTTGGACATGCTTTCTTTCGAAAAAGAGGCTATGGACAAGCTCAATCTTATCCCCGAAATTGCTCCCCGCTACCGTGTCACTTACTTCAATCATATCATTGGCGGATACGCTGCCGGATACTATAGTTACCTATGGGCAAACGTACTGGACAATGATGCCTTTGAAGCCTTCAAAGAACATGGAATCTTTGATAAGAACACTGCCGACCTGTTCCGCTACAACGTATTGGAGAAGGGGGACAGTGAAGATCCGATGGTGCTTTACAAGAATTTCCGCGGAGCAGAGCCGAGCCTGGAACCGCTACTGAAAAACAGGGGAATGAAATAATTCTGCAAAAAAGCCCTTAAACATCAAATATTTGAGGGCTTCTTACATATAAATGTGAAAAAAAAACTATATTTGCAGCCTTGTATGCGGCAAAAAGCACTTGTGTACGACAGAATTTAACTGAAAATTAAATTAAAAAAGTAATCATCATAAATTAAAAGTAAAATGCAAAACAAAGGATTTGTAAAGGTTTTTGCGGTATTACTCACGCTGGTATGCGTGTTCTACCTCTCCTTCTCCTTCGTAACACGCCATTATACCAACAAGGCGAAAGAAATTGCGAACGGCGACCCGAAAGTGGAACAGGACTACCTTGACTCTCTCTCCAACGAGAAAGTATGGCTGGGTAACTGGACGCTGAAAGATTGTCGTGAAATGGAGATTAGTTTAGGTTTGGACCTGAAAGGTGGTATGAACGTTATCCTTGAAGTTTCCGTACCTGATGTTATCAAAGCATTGGCAGACAACAAGCCGGATGAAGCTTTCAACAAGGCACTGGCAGAAGCTGCAAAGCAAGCTGTCAACAGCCAGGATGACATCATCACCCTGTTTGTCAGAGAATACCACAAAATTGCTCCGGACGCAAAACTTTCCGAACTCTTCGCAACACAACAGTTGAAAGACAAAGTAAACCAGAAATCAACAGATGCTGAAGTTGAAAAAGTGCTGAGAGCAGAAGTAAAAGCCGCAGTTGAAAACTCATACAACGTACTGCGTACCCGTATCGACCGTTTTGGTGTTGTTCAGCCGAACATCCAAAGCCTGGAAGACAAAATGGGACGTATCATGGTGGAACTTCCGGGTATCAAAGAGCCGGAACGTGTGAGAAAACTTCTCCAAGGTTCTGCCAACCTCGAATTCTGGGAAACTTATACAGCTAAGGAAATTCTTCCTGCCATGCAATCTGCAGACGCAAAATTGCGTACGATATTGGCTGAAGAGACAACTGTTGACGGAGACACAATCGAAGCCGCAGTCCTCACCGAAGCTACTCCGGTTGAGAAAAAAGCCGTAAGCGCTGCCGACAGCCTTGCAGCCGCCCTGAAAGGTGACGCAGCCGCTGAAGACAAAGCAGCCGTCAACATGGAAGAAATCAAAAAGCAATATCCTCTGTTGGCAATGCTTCAGTTGAATTCCAGCGGACAGGGTCCTGTTATCGGTTATGCCAACTACAAAGACACTGCCGAGATCAACAAGTACCTAGCTATGCCGGAAGTCAAAGCAGAACTTCCGAAAGACCTTCGCTTGAAGTGGGGTGTTTCTCCTTCTGAATTTGACAAGAAAGGACAGACTTTCGAATTGTACGCTATCAAATCTACCGAACGTAACGGCAAAGCTCCGTTGGAAGGCGACGTAGTAACAGATGCTAAAGACGAATTCGACCAATACAGCAAACCGGCTGTAAGCATGGCAATGAACTCTGACGGTGCACGCCGCTGGGCTCAGTTGACCAAGCAGAACATCGGCCGTTCCATCGCTATCGTTCTTGACAACTATGTATATTCTGCACCGAACGTAAATTCTGAAATCACAGGCGGACGTTCACAGATTACAGGCCATTTCACACCGGAACAGGCAAAGGACTTGGCAAACGTATTGAAATCAGGTAAGATGCCGGCTCCGGCACACATCGTACAGGAAGATATCGTTGGTCCGTCACTGGGGCAGGAATCTATCAACGCGGGTGTCTTCTCATTCGTTGTGGCTCTGATTCTGTTGATGGTTTACATGTGCTCCATGTACGGTTTCATCCCGGGTATGGTTGCCAACTGCGCATTGATTCTCAACTTTTTCTTCACACTGGGTATCCTTTCATCCTTCCAGGCCGCACTGACAATGTCAGGTATTGCCGGTATGGTATTGTCACTGGGTATGGCAGTGGATGCGAACGTACTTATCTATGAACGTACCAAAGAAGAGCTTCGTGCAGGCAAGGGAGTGAAGAAAGCACTTGCTGACGGTTATTCCAACGCATTCTCGGCTATCTTCGACTCTAACTTGACATCTATCATCACAGGTATCATCCTGTTCAACTTCGGTACTGGTCCGATTCGCGGTTTTGCTACAACATTGATTATCGGTATCCTCGTATCCTTCTTTACTGCCGTATTCATGACTCGTCTGGTTTACGAACACTTCATGAACAAAGACAAGTGGTTGAACCTGACATTTACGACCAAGATTTCAAAGAACCTGATGACCAATACACATTTCGACTTCATGGGAACCAACAAGAAATCCATGATTATCGTTAGCGCAATTATCATCGTTTGCATCGGTTCGTTTGCTATCCGTGGTTTGAGCCAGAGTATCGACTTCACCGGTGGACGTAACTTCAAAGTACAGTTCGAAAACCCGGTTGAACCGGAACAAGTACGCGAACTGATTTCCAGCAAGTTCGGTGATGCTAACGTCAGTGTAATCGCTATCGGTACAGACAAGAAAACAGTACGTATCAGCACAAACTACCGCATCGAAGATGCAGGTAACAATGTGGACTCGGAAATCGAAGCATATCTGTACGAAACATTGAAACCGGTACTGACTCAGAACATTACATTAGAAACTTTCATTGACCGCGACAACCACACAGGTGGTAGTATCGTAAGTTCACAGAAAGTGGGCCCGAGTATTGCAGACGATATCAAGACAGGCGCTATCTACTCCGTAGTACTGGCATTGCTCGCTATCGGCTTGTATATCCTGCTCCGTTTCCGTAACATTGCTTACAGTATCGGTTCTATCGTAGCTTTGAGTTGTGACACCATTATGATTATCGGTGCCTACTCACTGTTCTGGGGTATCCTGCCGTTCTCTCTGGAAATCGACCAGACATTCATCGGTGCTATCCTGACGGCTATCGGTTACTCTATTAATGACAAGGTGGTAATCTTCGACCGTGTGCGTGAGTTCTTCGGCCTGTACCCGAAACGTGACAAGCGCGTGTTGTTCAACGACTCTCTGAACACGACACTGGCCCGTACCATCAATACATCATTGAGTACATTGATCGTGTTGCTGTGTATCTTCATCCTCGGTGGTGACTCTATCCGCAGCTTCGCATTCGCGATGATTCTCGGTGTGGTTATCGGTACATTGTCTTCATTGTTCATTGCGTCTCCAATTGCATACAACATGATGAAGAACAAAAAAGTAGTAGCTGCAGCCGCTACGGAAGAATAACAATTCCTGAAATAGAAAAAGCCTCTTCCGAAATCCGGAAGAGGCTTTTTCTATTGATTATTAAAACAAATAGAAGCTATAAGACGTTAATCTTGAAAGAAGCCATTGTAAAACTTAAAACTTGATACAGTATGAAAGCCGACAACACAACTTCCCATAGATTCTTCTTTGTAGTAGTCCCGAGGGGAATCGAACCCCTATCTAAAGTTTAGGAAACTTCTATTCTATCCGTTGAACTACAGGACCGCTGTAAATTCGTTTGCAAAGATAACGGTTTCTGTCGATTTAACAAGAATAAAAATGCAGGTTCCTTTCATATAAGCTTAATATTTTGCGTCAATAGGACAATAAAGTACGTTTTATTTTGATAATTCGATTAACTTTCCGACCTTTGCGCTCACAAATTGAAAGTAAAAACAGTTTTTAAATTAAATATAGTAATTAAAGTTATGGCAGACGAAATGATGGTTAAAGAATTGGAGGAAGTCGTAGTACGTTTCTCCGGCGACTCCGGCGATGGCATGCAGCTGGCCGGCAACATCTTCTCGAACGTGTCGGCTACGGTAGGAAATGACATCTGTACATTCCCCGACTACCCGGCAGACATCCGCGCCCCGCAAGGTTCGCTGACCGGTGTTTCCGGTTTCCAGGTACACATCGGTGCCGGACAGGTTTACACTCCCGGAGACCGTTGCCACGTATTGGTAGCAATGAACCCTTCCGCACTGAAAACACAAATCAAATTCTGTAAACCGCAGGGACTTATCATCACCGACTCCGACTCATTCGAAGCCAGAGATTTGGAAAAGGCACAATTCAAGACTGACAATCCTTTTGAAGAACTGGGCGTTAAGCAGGAAGTACTCGAAGTACCTATCTCTTCCATGTGTAAAGAGAGCCTGAAAGACTCGGGACTGGACAACAAATCCATTCTTCGTTGCAAGAATATGTTTGCCCTCGGACTGGTTTGCTGGTTGTTCAACCGTAACCTGGCAGCGGCAGAGAAAATGCTGCGTGAGAAATTCGCCAAAAAGCCCGAAATTGCAGAAGCTAACATCAAGGTATTGAACGACGGTTTCAACTACGGAGCAAACACTCACGCTTCTGTCTCCACTTATAAGATTGAAAGCAAAGCCCCGAAATCAAAGGGACTTTATACAGATATTAATGGTAACAAGGCAACTGCCTACGGATTGATTGCCGCCGCCGAAAAAGCAGGATTGGAACTCTATCTGGGCTCTTACCCTATCACCCCGGCTACCGATATTCTGCACGAATTAGCCAAGCATAAATCACTGGGCGTAAAAACCGTACAATGCGAAGACGAAATCGCAGGTTGTGCTTCCGCTGTCGGTGCTGCATTTGCAGGTGCTTTGGCAGTGACTACAACTTCCGGCCCCGGTGTTTGCCTGAAGAGTGAGGCGATGAACCTTGCTGTTATCGGCGAGCTTCCATTAGTGATTGTCAACGTACAGCGTGGCGGTCCGTCTACCGGTCTTCCCACTAAATCGGAACAGACCGACTTATTGCAGGCTCTTTACGGACGCAACGGCGAAAGCCCGATGCCTGTAATCGCCGCAACATCACCGACCAACTGTTTCGACGCCGCCTATATGGCATGTAAGATTGCCCTGGAACACATGACTCCGGTTGTATTACTGACCGATGCTTTCGTAGCTAACGGTTCTGCCGCATGGAAACTTCCTAACCTGAACGAATATCCAGCCATCAATCCTCCGTATGTAACTCCGGACATGGCAGGCAACTGGACTCCTTACCAACGTAATGAAGAAACAGGCGTACGCTATTGGGCTACTCCGGGAACAGAAGGTTTCATGCATCGTATCGGTGGCCTTGAAAAGAGCAACGAAACAGGTGCTATCTCCACTGAACCCGAAAACCACAACAAGATGGTTCACCTTCGTCAGGCCAAAGTGGACAAGATTGCAGACTATATCCCCGAACTCGAAGTGTTGGGCGATGAAGACGCAGACTTGCTGATTGTTGGTTGGGGCGGTACTTACGGACATCTCCGTCTGGCTATGGACTATATGCGCGAACATGGAAAGAAAGTGGCTTTCGCACACTTCCAGTACATCAACCCGCTGCCAAAGAACACGGCTGACGTATTGCGCAAATATAAGAAAATTGTGGTAGCTGAACAGAATCTGGGACAATTTGCAGGTTACCTGCGCATGAAAGTGCCCGGATTGAACATCAGCCAGTTCAACCAGGTGAAAGGACAGCCTTTCGTTACGAGAGAATTGATAGATGCATTTACTAAATTATTGGAGGAATAAGAGATGAGCGATAAAGTATATACCGTACAAGATTATAAATCAGGCCAGCCCCGCTGGTGTCCGGGATGCGGTGACCACGCTTTCCTGAATTCACTGCACAAGGCTATGGCCGAACTGGGAACAGCACCGCACGATATTGCCGTAATTTCCGGTATCGGTTGTTCTTCCCGTCTGCCTTATTATGTAAATACCTATGGTTTCCACACCATCCACGGACGTGCAGCCGCTATTGCAACAGGAGCTAAAGTAGCCAATCCGAATTTGACTATCTGGCAGATTTCCGGCGACGGTGACGGTCTGGCAATCGGTGGTAACCACTTCATCCATGCATTACGCCGCAATGTCGACCTGAATATGATTCTGTTGAACAACCGTATCTACGGTCTGACAAAAGGACAATATTCACCGACTTCGGAACGCGGACTTGTAACCAAGTCTTCTCCTTACGGAACCGTGGAAGATCCTTTCCGTCCCGCTGAACTGGCATTCGGCGCCCGTGGACGCTTCTTTGCACGCTGTATTGCAGTAGATGGTGCCGCTTCGGTAGAAGTATTGAAAGCAGCAGCCAACCATAAAGGTGCTTCTGTTGTAGAAGTTCTGCAAAACTGCGTTATCTTCAACGACGGAACTCACGCCAGCGTTGCCACCAAAGAGGGACGTGCCAAGAATGCTATCTATCTAGAACATGGCAAACCGATGTTGTTCGGCGAAAACAAAGAATTCGGATTGATGCAGGAAGGCTTCGGGCTGAAAGTAGTGAAACTCGGCGAGAACGGTATCACAGAAAAGGATATCCTTATCCACGATGCACACTGCCAGGACAATACACTTCAACTGAAACTTGCCTTGATGGAAGGCCCTGACTTCCCGATTGCACTCGGTGTAATCCGTGACGTAGACGCTCCGACCTACAACGATGCAGTTACAGAACAAATCGAAGAAATCAAAAGCAAGAAGAAATATCACAATTTCCAGGAGCTGTTGATGACTAATGAGACTTGGGAAGTGAAGTAATTCACTATCTACCCTAAAATAAAAGATGGAGAAAGAGGCTCAGTTCCCTTTCTCCATCTTTTTTATACTTTGAAACTCATCACTATATCTTTGGATAAGTATAAGGACAGATAATCTACTTTTTAGTATTCTCCCCGATTATTCAAGATTACTCCTTTGGCAGATTCATATCCTTTGCCATTTGCTTGAGCAAGCCTTCCAAGCGATTGTAATGCAAAGAGTAGTTCTTATACATCTGTTTAAATACAGGGCTATCCATCGTTGATTGAATGAGAAATTGCAAATGTTTCCCCATAGAAATATTCATTTGCATGCGCTCCTTTTTGCCCAAATTGTCCTGTATGGAGTAAGTTCCACATAAGGTTTGAATTTCCGTTATACCTTCGTGCCATACATGCATGTTCAGGCGATTCAATGCGTCCATGTTTTTCTTTAGCTCTTTCCGCAGAATGTTCAGTATTTCAAATTCAGTACGGTTTGCGGAGCAGGAACCCGGATTTAGGAAATGGGCGAATTTGAGGTAGAAGTCCTTTAATTCTTCGTTAGGAACATAAAATACATTTTTGGGAGTTGTTACCATGCCTCCCACCGTTGGTTGAACGGATACTTGGGTCGTTTCCATAATAATGATTATGAGTTATGTGGCAGGCGAAGATTTTCTGAATAATAAGAGCGGTTCCGCCTTTCCCGTTACTCTTCACCAACCAGGCAGTGGGTGCATTAACACTCCACACGGGGGTACGAAACCGCCATATGAAGCATCTAGACAGGCATAAAAATGCCCGCCACGAAAAGAGGCAGGTTTCCTGCCTGGTTGTAAGAAGAGTACTGCAAAGATACAACCTTTTTTTTCTTTACCAAGAACTCTATGGAAAATAGTCAGACAAAGGAAAGGAATTATAATACGGATTTTCTAAAGAAAAGTAACCTCACTACTATGTTCTTTTTTTCTCTTTCTTGAAAGTCACAGCCTACAAGCCATCATGTTCTAAGCCGTAGGGGACACAATCGTTTCATGCCTTTAAACTATCAGTTTCACCGCATGAAACTAGAGTTTCACCTGCTTGAAACCAAAGTTTCGTACGCTTGAAACTAGAGTTTCAATTACTTGAAACAATTGTTTTTCCTTAGCTGAAACTTTAGTTTCACATTGAAGGAACTAAAGTTTCAGACAAAGGAACTAAGCTGGAACTTGCTTCTAATGAAGAAAAAAGAGGTGACAGTACTTTTGCTATCACCGTGTTGTCACGCACTGCCGTCACGTCATTACCCGTTTATAATCAAATGTTTAAACACAAGCATGTGACAGATGACAGCAAATTTTCATTTTTCAATCTCTTTGTAGAGGGTTAGGAAGTTATATTACAACTCGATTATAGCTTTCAGAGGCAAACGATTGGAAGCCGGGCCGGCAAGAATCTCAAACTCGCCTTTTTCCACTACAAAGCGGTGCTGATTCATATCGTAATAAGCGAATGCATCCTCATTCAGCACTACAGAAACCCGTTTCTTCTCCCCTTTCTTTAAGAAGACCTTTTCATAACCTTTCAGTTCTTTCAGAGGACGGGGGACAGAGGACTGTACATCATGTACATACACTTGTGCCACTTCCGAGGCATCCATCTTCCCTATATTCTCTATATCAAAGCTAACGGTAACCTGGTGCTCACCCGTTTTCTCCGCAACCATATTGCTATAAGCAAAAGTTGTATAGGACAAACCATAGCCAAACGGATAGAAAGGTTCTTTTCCCGAACGGTCGTATCCACGATAACCGACAAAGACACCTTCGGAGTAATCGACACGCTTAATTTCCGCTTTCAGGTTCTCATAATAGCTATCATGCACCGGATTATCTTCCCATTTCTTTTCGATAGAAATCGGTAACTTGCCGCTTGGAGAAATCTTGCCGGTCAGTATTTCAGCTATCGCCTGACCTCCTTCCTGTCCCGGATACCAGGCCATAAGAATAGCTTTTGCGGCATCATACCAGTTGGTGAAGTCCACACCGCCACCGGCATTCAGCACAACTACTACATTGGGATGCATAGACGCAATTTTCTTTATAAACAATTCCTGATAGCGGAGCAAAGCAAACGGACGGTCAAAGCCTTCGCCTTCCGTATTACTGTTGAAGCCTGTGCAGAACACTACATTGTCCACTTTTGCCAGTCCTTGACGAAGTTTGGCCTCATTAAGGCTATAAGCGTTGAAACGGATGATGGCCGAAGAAATATTATCAAAGAATTCAATCCGGAAACGGTATTCCTTACCACCCTCAACAGGAAGTTCAACTTCACGGCTGGAATAAGAATGATTACCCCAGTCGCCCGTAATATGCTTGTCGTTCACAAACAGGCGGTAACCGTCATCACCACCGATGTGGAGTTTCAACTGGCCGTCTGCCTGCGGTACATAACAGGCTGTCCAACGGACTGAAAAACCATCCGTCGGAAAACCGTCCAACGGTGCGCCATAGCCCCAATCATAATCAACTGATGATTCCGTACGTACAACTTCCGGCTGTCCCGAAAGCGTCTTGTTCTTAAAGTATTCAGCCTTGAAGCCTTTCACCTGACGATTAGCATCCGTATAAAACTCATTAACAATATCTTCATAAATCACATCATCCGTCAATAATACCAGATTCTTTTTCTTCAGTTCCTTCAAGCCTTGAGCCACTGAGACAGTAGAAAAAGGAGTGACAAAACCACTGCCGCCACCGGTAGGTATCAAATCTGCATTAGGCCCCATTACGGCTGTTTTTCCTTTCAGCGGGAGCAGGTTTGCTTCATTCTTCAACAATACTACACCTTCGCGTGCCAACTCTAAAGCTGTCTGGCGGGAGAATGGATTATCCAACGGAATATTACCGTCTTTCTGTTCCTTATCCAACATTCCATAAGCAATCAGTGCCTGCAGGATATGCTGCACTTTCAGGTTAATGGTTTCTTCGGTCACCGTGCCCGTTTTGATGGCGGGGATAAGGTTGTCGGCATTCATGAAACGCCCTTTGGGCATTTCGAGGTCAAGTCCCGCATTAGCCGCGCCTACGGCGGAATATACCGAAGTCCAGTCCGACATCAGAATACCTTTGAAGCCCCAAAGATTGCGTAAGACATCAATATTCAGCCATTTATGTTCAGTGGCATGGACACCGTTCAAGAGATTATAGCTGTTCATCACAGCACTCACGTTCGCTTCCTGTACAGCCTTGCGGAAAGCCGGAAAATAAATCTCATGCAAAGTACGCTCGTCTATGTCCGAACTCGCATGATGGCGGCTCCATTCCTGGTTGTTGCCGGCAAAGTGTTTGATGGTGGCAATAACTCCTTCCGATTGCACGCCGAGGATATATTGCTTGGCAGTCTCACCCGTCAAGTAAGGGTCTTCACCGAAGTATTCAAAGTTGCGTCCACACAACGGAGCGCGATAGATATTCACGCCCGGACCAAGCAGGATATTAACGCCTCTTGCCTTAGCATCCTGCCCCAAGCCTTGACCTAACTTATAAAGCAAGTCACGGTTCCAAGTAGAAGCGGAAAGGATGCCGGACGGATAAAGGGTGCTTTTAGGAGCATGGTTACGGATTCCCTGCGGGCCGTCAGCAAGACGTATTTCAGGGATTCCCAAACGGGGAATGGCACGAAGGGAAAAGCTGGTATATCCGGAGATGTACTCTATTTTCTCTTGCAAAGTCATTTTTGATACAATCTCCTTCGCGCGTTGTTCTACTTGAGGAGTAATTGTCTGTGCATGGGTCAGGATGCTGCATGCGAGCATACATAGACCGATAATGCCTGTTTTCTTTTTCATGGTGGTCATGTGTTTTAGTCTATCAATTCTATTTTAACGCTCTGTCCCAGTACGTGAATATTGTATTCTCCGGTTTCGAGGAATCGTTTACCGTCCTCATTGACAAATCCGAAATCACGTTCCAGGTCTATGTCGAAACGGAAAGTTTTCGTTTCTCCGGCTTTGATAAGCTGCTTTTCAAAGTGTTTCAGCTCTTTTACAGGACGGGTAATCGAGCAATACGGGTCGGAGATAAACCAGTGGACAGTCTCTGCTCCGTCACGGGCACCGATGTTGGTGACAGTCACTTCCGCCGAGAGCTTCTCGCCACGCTTCACTTTAGTGGCAGAAGGGGTAACAGTGCCATACTTGAATTCTGTGTAGCTCAGTCCGTGACCGAAAGGATATAACGGGTCACTTGTGATATCTTTATAAAATCCCTGATGTCCACGTCCGCTCTTACGGCGGTTATAATAGACAGGAATCTGTCCTGTTGAGTAAGGGAAGGTCATGGCAAGTTTGCCGGAAGGATTAATACGTCCTGACAATATTCCCGCCATCGGCAGCGCACCATTCACACCCGGTTGCCAGATTTCCAGTATGGCATCAGAAACCGGTTCCAGACGGTTCAATTCCAACGGACGACCGTTTACCAATACCAGTACGACAGGCTTGCCGGCTTTCTTCAGTTCTTTTGCCAGTTCTTCCTGCATCTGCGGTAGTGCGATGGAAGAACGGGAAGCATTCTCACCGCTCCAAGTCATCATCTCGCCCAGGCAAAGAACAACAACGTCAGACCAGCGTGCAGCTTCCAATGCTTCTGCAAATCCTTCGCGGTTCTCCCCTTGTGTATTGCACCCTAATGCGTAACGCAGTTCGGCTTTTCCTGCAAATTCAGCAGCCAGACCGTCATAAAGCATTGCCACATCGGTATCCTTTCCGTGACCACGCCAGGAGCCTAACAAGTCCCAGCCATTTTTTGCCATAGGGCCTATCACGGCAATCTTCTTTTTATCCGTCAGCGGTAAAACGTTGTTTTCGTTTTTCAGCAAGACCATGGATTCGGCCGCAAGACGGGCGGCAATATCCATGCTTTGGGGACGTAAGAAACGTTCTTTCTCAGTTGTAACCGGAGTATAAGGACGCTCGAACAAGCCGAGACGGAATTTCAGCAGCAAGACACGACGGACAGCCTCATCTACTTGAGCCATTGATACCTTGCCTTCTTCTACCAACTCCTTCAAATGACGGTCATAAGCATGAGACATCATATCCATTTCAAGCCCGGCGGTAAACGCATGCCAGGCTGCTTCCTTTTTGGTTGCTGCCAATCCCTGATTTTTTAGTTGTTCGATAGCTCCCCAGTCGGAAACGATAAAACCGTCATGCCGCCAACGGTTCTTTAATATCTCGGTCATCGTATAAGGGTTTGCCGAACCCGGTACACCGCTGATATCATTAAAAGAACTCATCAAGGTTGCCGCACCAGCTTTCACGCCCATTTCATAAGGGAGCAAATAAGTATCCCAAAGAGTTTGTTTGGAGATTTCGGTATATACATAGTCACGTCCGGCTTCGGATGCCCCGTAGCCTACATAATGTTTCAGACAAGCTGCCACACGGTTTTCTGCCGACATATTATCACCTTGATACCCTCTGACGGAAGCTGCGCCGAACACTCCGTTCGCATAAGGGTCTTCGCCATAACCTTCCGCCACACGTCCCCAACGGGGGTCGCGTGCCACATCAATCATCGGCGAGAACGTCCAGTCCACTCCCGACATACGGGCTTCCTGCGCGGATACGGCACACGCCTGTTCCACCAAATCCGGGTTCCAGGAACAAGCCTGCGCCAACGAAATAGGATACACGGTACGGAATCCGTGAATCGCGTCATAACCGAAAATAATAGGAATACCCAGGCGGGATTCTTCCATCGCTTTCTTCTGCATATTATTACGCAGTTCGGGATTTGCCTCGAAGTAAATCAGAGAACCGATTTCCGCAGGCACTTTCTTCACTTCTTCGCCTACATTATTCACGTTGTTGTTCCGTCCCAAGGTATATTGGTTCAACTGCATCACTTTCTCTTCCAAAGTCATGCGGGACAAGAGGTCGTCTACACGTTTCTCAATCGGAGCCTTTGCGTTTTTATATAATGCACCCCCTTTTTTATCCTTTGCTGAAAGGGTACATACCGTACCCAGCAAACACAAGCCATAAACTAATACTCTTTTTCTCATTTGTATTTTCGTCGGTTAGTTAGCAATAGACAGGTCGGTTACCTTATACGGATGCTTTACTGCCGCATGGGCAGCTTGCTGGGCAACAGCTTTCCGTGCCTCATCCAGCCCTTCCGGAGCATAAGGATTCCCGACTACATTATGTTTGAAGATGCGTTCGAACCAAGTGCAGGCAGCGGTATATCGGCCTACCTTCACATCCAGATGATAGCCGTCCCGGTTCAGATGGTCGCCGATAAAAGAGGTACGGGCGTTCTGTATGGCAGTGCCCGAAGGGATGACAATCTTTATCCTGTTCACCTTAGCCGCTTTCTTCACAGCATCGGCAATGGCCTGATACATGGTCAGTTGATTGCTGTTATAGTTTTTAAAACCACTATGCTTGGAAGTAGACGCATATGCCCAAGTTTGGTGCAACATCAGCTTTGTTTTCTTTGGAAGGCGTGCTTTTACATATTCTATAAGTTCCGGCAGAGAGGCTTCATACGTCTCGTACATTCCCGAAAAAGGACTTGCTTGTTGCAGGCTGACGTAATCCCAGTCTTCATCTGCCAGCACCGCTTCCAAAGACATCTTGCCCTTTTCCCGTTTTTTTCCATCCGTACCGATTTTCCGGTAGGCATAGGCGGGAGCATTGTCACGGGCATTTTTCACATGACGTTCCAGAGAACAGCCGCCGATAAACATATTGCCGATGATGGTTAAAATACCTTCGGCTTCCGCCAGTTCATGCAGATATTGCTCCACGGCATCCTGGGAGAAGCTGTTGCCGATGGCAAGTATCCTGACCGTTTTTTGCTGCGCATACGCTCCTCCGGCAAGAAGGAGCAGTATGAACATACAAATCACTACATTTCTATATTGCTTCATTATAATCAATATGATAAAAACCAAACTTTATTTCACCGGACTAATGCATAGTGCATTGATGTGTCCTTCCGCGGCCAAACCGGTATCAATCCCTTTCACCTCGACAATGACCTTGCCTTCCGAATCCGGTTCTATATTCTCAAACTTGGCAATGTATTCCTCGAAATTTGCGGCATTAAATGCGGCAACATCCTTGATACCTGTCTTCACTTCTTTAACCTCACTCTCCGTTTTACCTACCAATTTATAAGAAGAGACACGGGCGTCTTTGCTTCCATTGAAACGGATGGCTAAAATAGTGAAATTATATTTCCGGGATGCGTCCAGTTGAGAGATTTCTATTCTTCCCGGGCCTACATCACCCTTATTTTTCTCTCCTCCCACTAACAAACCGTCTTTCCATGCAGTCAGCGGAAATTCCACGTCATCCACCGTCACCGGGCTAGCCGGTTCGGTACCGACTCCTTTATGATTATCAGTAAATCCGCCAAGGACTCTGACGCCAATATTCGTATAATTGTTTTCCGCATCTTTTATCCAGCTTGAAGTTGAACTTTCCTGATGCGAGGTTATATTATTCCACGGAGTGGCAGAGAGTGAAGTCGGGCCGAAATCAATATAGACGGGAGCTTTCAAGTCGGTGCCAGATACTTCCGGTTCCTTGAAGTTAACCATATCAGTCACTTCATCAGGTTTCTGCACAGCGTAATGGGCCGCATTTTGTGCAATCTTCACCACCTGCGGGTCAATCGTTTCGGGAGCATACGGGTTGCCGACAACGTTTTGTCCTGTAATCATCTCAAACCAGGTGCAGGCAGCGGTATAACGCCCGTAAGTAACCTCCAGATGATAGCCGTCGCGATTGAACGCGTCACCCAAGAAAGAGGTACGGGCATTCTGGATGGCAGTGCCCGAAGGAATCAGCAGGTTCAGTGCCGTATGATTCGTCATCGCCTGTCGGGCAGCGGACACAATGGCATTGTACATAGTCATCTGGTTGCTGTCATAATCCGGGAAACTTTCATGAGTGGAACTGGAAGCGTACGCCCAAGTCTGATGCCACATCAATTTAGCCTGCGGACAACGCGCCTGTATACCGGCAATCAAATCGGCAAGCGCTGTGTACGTATCATATTTACCGGACTTTCCGCTCGCCTGCTGCAAGCTGATATAATCCCAGCTTTCATCGGCCAATGCCTGAGACAACTTATATTTGTTTTTCAGCACTTTCTCGCCATCTACCACTTTGCGGTATTCATATGCCTCGGCATCCGACTGTAAATTAGCCAGATGCTTGTCCAAATCACATCCGCCGATATACATATTGCCAATAATAAAATCATGCCCTACGGCTGCACCCAATTCATACAGGTATTGTTCCACCGCATCTTGAGAGAAGCTGTTGCCGATGGCAAGAATCCGGATTGCCCCTTGCTCCACCGTAACGGGAATTGTGGCAACAAGCGGTTTGGTATCCGTAGGGCATTCGATAGTGATGGACGTGTTTCCGGCAGATACACCTGTGATTGTGACATGCTTACTATCCGCGTCTACCGCTACGGTAGCTATGTTTTGATTTTCGGAAGTACAGGTATATTCAGGCTTCAGATTCTCGTCACCGCCTACCGATACATTCAATGTAACCGTTTCGCCTGTGGTGACGGTAACTTCTTTGGAAGCTACCACCATCCATTTGCCGTCCACATAGACGATTTTCTCTTCAATCTGCGTCACTATCTTCTCCGATTCGGAGCAGGATACCAATACTCCTCCGACAGAGAATAGTGACACTATAAATAATAATCCTGCCAACAGGAAGTTATTGTTCCATTTTATGGTTTTCATAGTCATCTACTATTAGTTATTGTTTCTCTTTTTCATGTAATAATCTCTCATCAGATACCACGCTTTCTTGCGCATACCCTGGTCGGATATGAGTCCTTTGCGGTTCCAGCCATCCTGATTGGTGGGGTGGAAACGGAACGGGGAACGGAAGTCGAACAGAATCCAGGGCGATACACCACGTAGGTTCGGGATATTGTCGAACATACGGATGTTATCCCTATACAGACGTGCCTGGTATTCTTCACTCCAAGAGCTGACTACGTTCTCATCACCGGACTGACCGTACAATGCTTCACCGCCAAATTCCGAGATAATCAACGGTTTGTCCGTCACTACTTCCCATATAGCGTCTTTTGGTTCCACAGGCCACGGATGATACCAGCCCATATATTTGTTGATAGCTACGACGTCCAGTTGGGAAGTGAAAGAATCTTCCATTACAAAACGCTGCTTCTCACTGTTGAAGCGCACGAGATCGAAAGCGGCAACATACAGGCGGGTAGTGTCCAGTTGTTTTCCCGTTTCGAGCAGGGAAGTAAGGAATTCGTTCCGTTCTTTGGAAGGCTGTGTTTCATTGGCAACGCCCCAATAACCTACCGCGCAGCGGTTCTGGTCGCGCTTAATCATTTCAGAAAGCATTCTCTGCGCTTTCTGACGGGTGTCATTGTCTGTAAAGTCAATACCCTGCCAAATGGGAATCTCCTGCCAGAGAAGGAAACCCATCTTTTCCGCCAGGCGTACTGTATATTCATTTTGTGGATAATGCGCCAGGCGAATCATGTTCACGCCAAGCGCTTTCGCTTCATTCAGCAGCATGGCTGCATCGGCTTCTGAGAAAGCACGTCCCATGCGTTGGGGAATTTCTTCGTGGAAAGAGATGCAGCACATAAATGTCGGTTTCCCGTTCAAGTAAATATCTGTTCCTTTCACGGTGATGTTACGGAAGCCGATTTGCTCTTCCACGCGGTCGGTACTTGAAGAAACAGTCACACCATAGAGTTTCGGTTCTTCCGGCGACCAGCGTTGCAGCTTCTTCGCGTTCAATACGGTTTCCGCCTTTCCTTCTGCATCAGTGGTAAGCTCCGCATTAATTTTGAGTTCGGGGATGGCAACCGTCACTTTCTCACCTGCTTTTTTATCAGAAAGACGCACGCGGGCGATGAGCCGGTCGGGAGCGTTTTTATCCAGTTGGATGAAGTAATCTTCTATAAATGTACGGGGAGTTTTCACCAGCAGCACGTCTCTTGTGATACCGCCGTAGTTCCACCAGTCGAATGCCATAGCAGGAATGGCGTCTTTGGTACGGCGGTTGTTCACTTCGACCGTCAGGAAGTTGTCACCGTCTTTCAACAGGTCTGTCACTTCCACCTGAAAAGGGGTGAAGCCGCCTTCATGCTCTGCTATTTCTTTTCCGTTCAGGTAGACTTTGCAGCGATAGCTGACAGCACCGAAATAAAGGAACTGGCGTTTGTCAACCATACGTTTAGCGTCAAAATGACGGGCATACCATACAGTGCCTTCGTAATATTTCAGTTCGGGCGACTGGGAGTTCCAGTCTCCCGGAACGTTAAGACGCAACCCGCCTTCGAATGCATATTCGTAGAAATCAATATTTCCTTTCGGTTGCTGATTTTCGTAGATTTTCATCCGCTGTCCCTGGTCGTACAGGTCGATGATGGCATTCCATTTACCATTCAGTGAATGGATGTCGCGACCATATACATTCGTTATCAGTTCCTGTGCTGCAACGCTTCCTGTAAAAGCGATTAGCAACAATAGACATAGACTTAATTTCTCACCTGTTTTCATTTAAGTATGTTGTTATAATTAGTGTATATAATAAGTTCTGGCACGGATTACACGGATTTCACGGCTTTTAGAATAGAATAGTTAATCCGTGTAATCCGTGCCTATTTCGATTTATTCTTCAGGAAGTTCATTACCCAGTTCCAAGCTGCACTCCACTGTTCGGCATAGGCATAATGGGCGGTCGTCTCAGCTACAAACAGTTCTTTCGGAGCATTAATGACGTTGTAAGCGGAATAAGTGGTGGTAGGCGGACAAACCATATCATTATAGCCAAAAGTATAAAATCCCGGCACTTTAACCTGACGGGCAAAGTTGACTACATCAAAATACTGAATGGTTTTCATCTTTTCCGGTGTCCGGTTCTTCTCATCCTTCAACATATGCGGCCAACCGCCTGCACGACCGTGGGCATAACCCGCCATATCACACAAGGCAGGATAGAAAGCAACCAATCCTTTGACACGAGCATCCAGTCCGGCAATTACAATGGAAAGCGCACCGCCCTGGCTTCCTCCAAAGGTCGCCAGATTACCATTGAATTCGGGAAGTGTGTAAATGAAATCAATGGCTCTCACACAGCCGGTATAGACCCGCTTGTAGTAGTACTTGTCCCGATTGTCCATATTGAACGAGTGATAATTCTTCAAAGCTCCGTTATAAAGGCGGTGATAGACATCTCCCGTCAGGTTGACCGGAATGCCGTGGATACCGATTTCCAGAATGATAAAACCTTTTCCGGCACGCTCGGCTTCTCCGTTATAGGCACGGATGCCTGCGCCCGGCACTTTCAGAATGGCCGGATATTTTCCGGGGGCTTTCGGGACACAAAGGATGCCGTACATACGGGACGCATAGTCATTGTTCGCGAACGAGACATGATATACATTCACTTTGTCCGTACACTTTTCAGGCAATAAAGTCATTATGGGTTCCAGTGCCCACTTTTCAGCGGATTCTTTGGTGGTCTTCCAAAATTCAAGAAAGTCAGCGGGCAACGGAGTAACCGGTTGCAGCTTCTCCGGGTCAAAGCCGACGGTAGCTACGCCTTCATATTCACGCCCTTGATAATTGACGAAAGCACGGCAACGCAAGAAACCTTCTTTTTTCATCGTGCCTGCATTGATTTCGAGCTTTTCGTTTTTCAAGGATTGCTTGCCTGTCTGATGAGGTTTCATCATGTCTTCCGAAATCTCATAGCGCACTTCCAGATTATCCTGTGGGATATTACATTTCAATACCGCCACTTTGAATTTCACTTTTTCTCCCGGTTTATACAGCCAATTGGTGTGGTCGGGAGTGACCTGTACTTGAATCAGTCTTTCTGCCGGTTGCCCGTATGCAACGAATTGCAGGGCGACAAATAAAGCAAGAAACACAAAACGCAAACTTTTTATCATAATTCCGTTATTGTTAATAGTCTTTTCATGGTTTCACTTCATATTGATAAAGCGCGAAAGAGTTCTTATCATTCAGTTCGAAACTTACTCTACCCTGTGCGCCGACTTTTGCGGCAAACTTCCTGCCACTTCCCATCACAGGGGTAAAAGTAACTTTCTTACCCTCAGGAAGCCAAGTGTCAATAGTCCCCCTGGCTTGCTCATTATCTTCGCGGTAAACAACAAGATAGCCTTGCGTACCGGAGACGGTCGATTGGAATCCGGTCCACGAGCGTCCCGAAGGTTCTTCACCAACGGGCAATATGACGCCTTGATGAAACCGGAGTTGCAAGGGTTGGTACTTCTTGAGCAGAGATGCCGTAGCATAAGCCTCTTCGGGCAGGTTCGAAGCTTCCATCCAAGCCAACGGCTGTGCCGCCAAGGTGATGGCAAAGAGGTAATCGAAACTGTAACGGGCGGGGGCAAAAGGGTCGGCAGCGTCATACTTGTCGGCATTGCGCCATTTATTAAGGAACTCTATCTGCATCTTCTCCGCCGGTACATAGCGGGACAACATCCAGAGGTTGCGCAAGGTGCGATAAGGGTAATAGTTGCCCCAATCGGTATAGCGGTTTTCCAGGAAGATGTTGCCGTACTCGTTCATATAGTGATACCCGCCGCGACGACCGGCAGTGGCATCGAGGTTGAAAATTACTTCATGGTTGGTTTGCTCCAACACGGTATCAAACAGTCGACGCAGATTTTGTTCGGCTGTCTTGGTAGGTATCTGCAAGCCGTCTATCTTGAAACAGCAGATGCCGTACTTCTTATAAAGTCCGATAATGGCTTGCGCATCTTTTTGCCAATCGGCAAAATCATTCTGTATGCTGGGATTGAACCACAATCCGATGCGAATACCCAATTTCTTTCCTTTCTCTACAATAGGTTTCAGTCCATGAGGGAACTTTGTGGGGTTGGGCGTCCAATAATCGCCACTTTTCCAGATATCCTTAAAACTACCTCCGGCAGTCTTCGAGTTAGGGCTTTTTCCGCTCTGCCAGCCATCGTCCAGTTGAAAGAGGGTGATACCCATGCGTGCGGCACGATCCAGTTCTGCCAGACAGAAAGCCTCATCTATTTTGGCATCTTGGCTACGGTCGCCCCAGGTATTGAGCATAATCATCTCATCCTGTGCGGCGGTGTGGTGACGCAGTTGTTTCTGATAAAGGCGCAGGGCAGTAAGCGCTTCTTGTTCGCCGCCGGTATAGATGCCGGTGACGCATCCATAAACTCGAGTCCAGCTATCCGGCTTTACATCATGAGACGCAATGCCTAGCCCAACTACCATAAAATCGCTAAAGTCCGCCACGAAGTCAGAACCCGGATAATGTAATTGGGTACTGCTGCTGGGAGCCTCTTTCAAGAAAAAGAAGCCTTGACGCGTAGCTACGTCATGAGCAAAAAGCAAATTACCACGATACGTATTGCGACGGTAAGGAAGCCAGGTACGCCCGGTCACCAGATTGTCGTTCCAATCGGTGTAGTCGAAAAACTCTATTGTGCGGGCACTCCAATGATTGCCGGATAGTTGCAGCCTGTCGAGCGTGGGAGTTTTCACCCCCGTAGCCATATCGGCCGTGTGCTCTATATTTTTGCGGTCGGCGTTAGAGCGGTTGTCCTCCTTATTCTGATAAAGTTCCACTTGCCCTTTCAGATAGGTGTCGCAAGCAATGGCGGGACAGTCTGCATAAATGCGATAGCGACGCTCTATATTCAGCGAACCGATAGTGCAAGCCACGGTAGCCTGCAGATAACTGGCATGGATGCCGTTCGTCGGTATCTCGTTCACGGTCAGCGTAGCATCCGTAGGAATACCTTTCACAATCGAGAAATCGGGTTGTTTGCCCTGTGCCGGAATGATTTTTCCGTGTTGCTTGTCAGTAAGGCTGATGGTGACAGGCGCACCGTTATTCCACAGCATGGCGCGTTCCATATAGTTATTGCCCATACGTAACGTGTCACCTTTCAGAAAAGCGTAATACTGTTGTCCGCCCCAAAGCGGCAAGGTACATATTGCCGATAGAAATATCGTGATAATATTTTTTTTGCTCATAGTTTGTCTACGGTTTGATGTAAGCTCCCGGAACTTCCAACAATTCGTTGGGTTCGTTGAAGCGTTGGTTATCGGGCACATCGCGTTTGCCCAGCCCCACTTGCATAAGTTGCTTCAGTTCGGGCAGGTGATGATGATAGATGTCGCGCGGCTCTACACTATGCTTGTGGCAGAGTCCGGCTGCCATACCTACCACTTCACCCATCATGCCGGTAGTACGCATCACACGTACCGTACCCAAGGCTACATGGGTGCAGCTCATATTACGGCCTGCCATAAAGAGGTTGTCCACATTGCGAGAATAGAGGCAGCGATAGGGAACGGCATAAGGATGAATCCAACGATGCACCGTAGCCGACTTGAATTCATTGCCGGGAAAGCGGACACTGTTCACGCTGTCGGGGAAGTGAAGGTCGATGCTCCAGGTAGTGGTGAACGAAGCATCCTCGTGCGCCACATTCTTGTCTATATCGTCCTGTGACAGTACGTAGTCGCCCAAGAGACGGCGTGATTCACGTTTGCCTGAGACATATGCCACCCAGTCGAGGGAACGGTTGGCGTACTTCTTATCGCCTGTGTAGTGATTCTTCAGATAACTCCAGTTGGAATATATCACCAAAAGTCCATAGTCGCGTACACGTTCAGCTTCGCTGACCTGATTGCGGTTCATACCTGTTTCCCATTTCCACTCACCCATGGTTACAGGCTCACAGTTTTCAGCGTCAAAGCGCACGCCATATTCAAAATGGGGGAATGAGGTTTTCTTTTTCATATCCTTACTATACCATTGTATAGAGGCGCCCATCACCAATGAGTCGGGCTGTTCAGGAGCAAGGCTCTCGCCATATTCATTGCGGCCTTCACGTCCCATAGTCCAATCGGCACCGGCCAAATAGCCTATGGTAGCGTCGCCTGTGCAGTCGCTAAAGAGAGGAGCGGTAAGTTCGGTTTGTTCTCCTGTCTCGATGTGCTGGATAGTGACTGACGCAATGCGGCCTGCTTGCATCTTCACGGCTACCGCACGCTGAGAGGCATAAAGGGTAATGTTCTTTTCGGCATCTATGAAGTCTTCTTTCTTCTGGTCTTCGTAGTAGTCACCCGGTTGGGCATTGCCGGAGCGTTCATGACCGAATTCACGTATCATACGCCCCAATCCCTGATTAGGCCCCATTTCGATGATACCGCCGAGGTGTACACGAATCTCCGACGAGTTATTGCCACCCAATACAGGACGGTCGTTCACTAATGCCACCTTACAGCCTAACCGGGCGGCCGATGCGGCAGCACACATACCGGCTATTCCCCCTCCTACTACCACAAAGTCGTATTGACGAGCGGGCACCGTCTGTTGTTGTCGCAAGCGGGCACGAAGTGCGGCTGTCTCTGCCGTATCCCAGGTAGCGGGCTGCGTGTTCGCATCGGTCGTAAGGTAAATGGCATCACAACGACCGTCGAAACCGGTGAGGTCTTTCAGGGCAAGAGTGGTAGTCCCTGCTTTCAAGATTGCCTTTCCGGCAAATTGCCATTGCCAGGAATTACCTGTATGTCCTAACGTCGTTTTCAGCAATTTGCCGCCTAAAGCCAGGCGGAATTTTCCGGGACCTTCGGCATCGGTCCAAGGTGAAGTCCAGTTGTAAGTACGGGCATATACGTAGTAAGTGCCCGCTTGGGGAATGTTGATTTCTGCCGTAGCATCCACCACAGGGATGCCCATGCCATGTGCCATGAGATAGGGCGAACCCATCTGATCCATGAACTGCTGGTCGAGCACCCAGCCGCCTCGCTGGCTGAAGCTTTCTGCTTCGACGAGCAGTTCTCCGGCTACAGCCACAAGGCTACAGGCTACGGCTATGCATGTCAGTAAGAATTTTTTCATCACAGCACAGCGTTTTTATGATTATTGAATAGTTATATCTCCCACTTTCACCCAACCTTCGGCGGTTTGATACTCATCACGGGCTGAAAGTAAGATACCGATAGCATTCTCTTTGGTCGTATCTACCAGTCCCACTGCCCAAGTGTAAGTACCTGCGGCTACATCGGTAAGCTTGATGTTGCTAGTGTAGGTTTTGGGCTTTCCGCTCATCCAGGTGGCAATGTCCGCTTTCTCTTCTATATAGATGCGGGCGGGTTCTCCGGTAGTCTTGTTGAGCAGGGCGATAGCCAGTTTGTATTTGTCACCGTACTGCGGCAGATTGGTAGGGCAATATCCCCAGCCTAAGTTCGACCAACGGTGAGTAAGTGATACGTTGCTGCCGCTACGGGCTGTAGTAGGAATAGACAGACGGTCGGGGTAGAGACGGTAACCGCCTTCGGATATAAATTCCTTTACCAGGTGGAAAGCGGTGTTAAACCAAGAGTGCGTTTCACCGGTGTTCACGTTGGTATCGAAACGAAGGTCCATCATATTGACATAACCACCCTTAGCTTCATCATATTCTCCCTGACGTACTTCTGCAAAATTCTTGTAACCGTCGCCGGCAATAGAACCACCATGGGATGATTCCACCCAACCACCTTCCATAGTAACAGGTACGATACCACGATAAGTAGTAGCGATGCCACGCTCCCAATCCTTATAATATTGCTTCATACCAAAAGCATCATGACGCAGGCAGAAGCCTTTGGCTACGGCACGTTTCACCATATCAGCGGATATATCGGTATCAACATCACTAAACTCTTTGGTAGCAAGCAGGCATCGGTGATAGTTTATCATGATAGGCACTTTGGTGAAGAGACGTGACATTACGTCGGTAATCCATTCGAATACAGCTTGTCTGGGACTCTCATCCCCTGTAGAATATTTCAGTGTGTGAGTCTCACCCCATTTACCCAATCCAAAACCGCTTACAAATTGAGTGACATCGGGGTCATTGTATTTGGCTGCAAAAGCGGTGAGGAATGCTTCATACTCCCTCTGGAAAATGGGGTCGTCGGGATAAGGCGTCCATACGTCTACACTACCGGTAGTGGTGGTAAAGCCTTCGGCACCGGCTTCCTTTACATACTCGGGGCAGGCATTCTCATGCTTGTCACGGCTGTCGCACACAAAGGTGAAGGCAAGCTTCAAGTTGCGTTCTTTGGCTCCTTTCACCAGCATTTGGAAACGCTTCGCCGGTTCAGTCTGTAAAGTTTCATCCCATACATATTTACCTCTTTCAGGATTGAAATGACTCCAAAGTCCACGTACATAGAGGGTATTTCCATAGTCGGATACTTTCACGGTGCCTTCGGACGACTCGAAATTGTCGTAGAGTTCCCAGAAATCCATCATCATGCCACTTCCGATACCTGAGTAGATAACCCATCCACTCATAGGATTACGCAACAGTTTGTAGCGTTCGGGCTTAATGCTGACGGTAGTGTTGCCTTCGATGTTCCAACTGTAGTCGGTTGTAAGGTCATCATCGTCTGAACAAGCAGTACCTATAAAAGCCGTAGCAGCCAGCAGGCACATCGACAAGGTCTTGATGCTGTTTTTTATTATTTTGTTCATAGAATATATGTCGTTAATTGTTATTGTTTAAAAGGTAGAATAAGAAGTGAAGTGATTGAAGCTTCACCCCTTATTCTTTCATTTTGGATTTATTTAATATCAAAGAGTACAGTGTTATTCTCTATATCCACTACTACATAGTTACAGCCTTCGGGGATGAGGAAGTAAGCGTAGCGGTTATCAGCTTGACCTGTTACAGCCTTTTCTACCTTGCCTGCTATTACTTCAGTATATCCATTGTGATCATTACGTTTAGCGTCAGCTGTAGATCCAACAAACCATCCGTTATTAGCATATCGTAAAGTGCTGAAGTTCACCCAACCTCTATATGTCTTTTTATAATTATCTGTATATTCATTACGAGGCAATACATCACCTTTATAAACAAAGACTTTCGGATTAGCAAGACTCTGGATGAGGTTATACTTCACTTGACTATACAAAAGTTTTCGCCCGTCTTCGTCAGTACCCGCATCGTAAGCAAAACTATTAAAACCACCATACATATGCAATACATTCACCTCTTGACTCCATGGGTTTATCCCCAGTGTTGTATTATTAAACGATACGGTAAGCGGTTTCAAGTCAGTTGCAGCCGAATAGATAGCAATGGTCTTTTCCTCCTTATTCAATACAATACGATAAGTGCCGTCAGCCGGAATAGTCCAATACTGATTATCTACTTTACTAATGAGTGCTTGCCCAAATGTTGCCAACTGGCCATCCTCGATGTCGTGGTTATTTGCAATTTCGGGTACAATGGCCATCGCTTGTTCACCTTCAAAGGTGAGCGGGATATAGAGCTTACCGGCTTTCAATTCACCACGCCAAGCATAAATCTGGTCGTTTTCAAGAGCTTGAGCCACCTCAATCTGTTCTTCACCTACGGCACTACCAGCCAAGAATACTTGATCGGCTTCAACTACCGCACCGGCTTCTACTATCTTCACAGTCTTTTTGCTCATATTCACAGTGACGCGATAGGTAGCGGCAGACGGAATCACCCACGAATTAGCTTCGGCACGGTCAAATATGACACCTGGCATCTCACCTGTGGTAATAGGAGTATCGGCAGTTTCCGGCCCAATGGCATTCAATTCATCGGCATAATCAACAGGGAAGTTTATCTTACCGGCTACCAAAGCGCCTTCGTAACTATAAATCTTGTTTATCTCGTCTTTCAACGTCAACTTTATATTATCTTCGCCCACAGCGGAACCTCCGACATAGAGATTATCGGCTTTGTACTGTTTAGGACCATACGTTTTTATCTTTAATGTAGCCGTAGCAATATCAGGCACCATCAGACGGGGACCCTCAAAGTTGGCTGTTACAGTAAACAGTACTTCGCCAATGGTACTGGTGGTGAGTCCGAAATGGTCGACCAGTATTTTCTGCATCTCCTCGTTGGTGTACGAGCGAAAGAATTCTCCATCGTCATCAAACTCCTTGATATTCGTAGCCTCACTACCGATGAGCTGCATCTCGTATTTGTAAGTCGTGATATAATCCTCACCAAAATCGTGAGCGGTACTCCACTTCAGAGTGACAGCCGTTTCGTTGGGTTTGCTCTCATCGAGCTTAATAAATTCACCCGAAGGAGCCAGTTCAATCTCCGACTGATTGCGTGAGGCAGTATTGTCTATATCCTCTTCGCACGAGGTGGCAAGCATGCTCATCATTCCCACAGCCACCACGCCAAGGCTTCTATATAAATGCATTGTTTTCATGTTCGTAATAGTTTATAGGATTAATAACCCGGATTGTTGGGCAATAAGTTGGGACACAATTCCACATCATGTGTAGGCAGCGGCCACAAGTATTCGCGTTCGGGGAAAATGCGTTTGGCACCCTGCGAGCAATAACCGGCATTGAAGAGAGCTGAAAAGTCTGCCAGACCATCTTCGTCGATTTGCGGGGTCATTCCCCAGAACCAGAGGTTCTTGTTCACTACATTGTTCAGCAAATCCGTAGGATTGATTAGCATGATATAGTTGTAACCGTTCAATGCTTTTCCTGCCAATTTCCAACGCATCAAGTCTTGCAGACGTTGGTTCTCCATGGCAAACTCCATACGGCGTTCTATTCGCAGGGCACGGCGCAACTCTGTCTGGTCGGTAGTGGTCACGGCAGGATAGCTGTCGGTTGCCGTTACATTTACGCCATAAGCGCGGGCACGTACCATATTGATAGCTTTCAATACACTGTCGTCAATCCGGTTCAGTTCGATCATAGCTTCGGCATAAATCAACAGTACGTCTGCGTAGCGCATGATGATATAGTCTTGCTCTACCTTCTGGTCTACAGTCCAACTGGCATCAATACCTTTCTTCCATAACAAGCCCGTATATGAGCTATATTGATTTACGATACGGGTATCCTGATTGCTCTGCGCCTTGCCTGTAGTGTAGTTCATCACAGTTTTAGCAGCGGGGCTGGGATCGTATTCGAAGCCACAGTGCTCGGTGTTGAACTCAACAATGGTCATCGCACAGCGGGGGTCGCGGTTCTTAAACGGATTGCGGGGGTCGAACAACTGAGACTCGTCGATAGGCAGTCCGTCGGTACAAAGGTATGAAGCGAAGAGATCCCATGAAGGATTATATGAGCCATATCCTCCGGCATTACGGGGAAGACCGTTCTTCACAATCCAAGAGTCGAGTATCACACTGTTTTCAATAGAGCGAGGTATCACAAACACTTTCTCATCATTCAGTTTGGTGCTCTGCTTGAAAAGCTTGGCATAGTCGGGCTCCAAAGAATAAAGCTTGAGATCCATACAAGCTTTGGCAGCTTGGGCAGCTATTTCATAGTCACCCATATAGAGGGCAAAACGTGCTTTCATAGCCAGCGCCGCACCCTTGGTAGCATGTATATTCTCACCCTGTCCATAACTTTCGGGCAAACCGGCTATCGCTTTATCAAAATCAGCGTACACCAAAGGAATCACTTCCGCCTTAGGCTTGCGACCACGCTGCAAAGCTTCGGAAATGGTAATTGTTTCCTCTTGCCAGGGTACATCACCATAGAAGAAAATCAATTCGGCATATTTGCAGGCACGGCAGAAGTAAGCCTCACCGGCATAGCGGTCGTACACTTCCTGGGACACAGAGCCCTGTGCCTTGTGAATATTCTCGAGCATTGTGTTGGCGCGGGCAATGAGTTTGAATGATTGTTGCCACAAGGCATATACTTCGTACTGCTGGCCGTTCATGGTTCCATCAAGTATGGTTCCGCCACTTCCCGGATTACGGTTCGTCTGACGATAGGTAGTGTTATCCGACCATTGTTCGGACGAACTAAGAGGTTCTTGCCAATAACCCAAAATGTAAAAGTCATTGGAAGCCAGGCGCAATTCTGTTTCGGTTGTGTACCATGACTCGGTATTACCTTGTGATCTGGGTACCAGGTCCATGCTCTCACAAGCAGCAAGCCCCAGGCACATTCCGGCTAATAATAATATCTTTGTTTTCATATTCTACTCCTATTTATTTAAAAGTTAACTTGCAGACCCATTACTAAAGAAGTGGTAATCGGATAAGCTTTGTAGCTCATTTCAGGATCCCAACCATCGGGGAAATTACTCAGACAGAAAAGGTCACTACCGCTCACATAGAAACGGACACGATTTATGCCTGCCTTTTGCGTCCAAGTTTCAGGCAGGGTATAACCCAATGTGAGGTTTTTCAAACGGAAATATGAACCGTTGAACATCCAAAAGCTAGATGTGGCGTAGTTATTGTTCTTCGATACGTTCGAAAGGCGGGGATATTTGGCCGACAGATTCTCTTCAGCGGTATTGAAGGGACTCCAATATTTACCTTCGAGAATTGACGGCACGTTACCAAAGTTATCACGCAAAGGTTGTACCATGGCAGTTGAAAGGTACGAATTCTGCTTGCCGATACCTTGGAAAGCAATGCTGAAGTCAATCCCCTTGTAGGAAGCATTGAATGTACCGCCATACTGGAAACGAGGAAGTGAGTTACCCAAGGGGACACGGTCGTACTCGGGGCTGATGATTCCATCGGGCACACCATCAGGACCACTGATATCACGATATTTCAAGTCACCCACCGTTACGGTAGTGCTGGTACGGGCCGAATTGTTCACTTCTTCCTGAGTCTGATAGATGCCATCGCACACATAACCATAATATTCATTGAAAAGGACACCGGCACGCTTAATCTTACCACCGCTGATTTGCTCGCCATCATTCATATAGTCAATTTTTGAGAGGAAGTCAGAGAAATTCACATTCACGCCATACTTGAAGTCTCCTATCCGGTCGTTCCATGCCAGTTCGATATCATAACCATGGGTAGACATCTTGCCCGCATTTGTACTGGGATTGTTGTATCCCATGAAGTAAGGGATCTCGATATTCAGCAACATATCCTTAGTCTGCTTCCAATAATAGTCAAAGTGGAACTGTAGACGGTTATTGAAGAAGTTGGCATCCAAACCGATGTCGGTACTAGTAGTGGTTTCCCAAGTAATATCTTCTACAGCCAACACGGCAGGGCGGGCTGTCTTATCAGAAACAACGCTTCCGTCGGCCATATAGAATAGTGAATTACCAAAACTCATCAAAGCAATGTAGGGGAAATAATTGTCACCGATACGTTCGTTACCCAACATACCCCACGAGCCACGCAACTTCAGGAATGAAAGCCAGTCCCAATTGAGGTTCTTCATGAATTTTTCTTCGCTCATTACCCAACCTGCCGAGAATGAAGGAAAGGTACCCCAACGATAACCTTTGGCAAAACGCGAACTACCATCGTGGCGTACATTGGCCTGAAACAGGTAACGATCGGCGTATGAATAGATAACACGGCCGAAAACTGAATTAGAAGTATACTCATTGCCTTTACCGCTATTGGTCTGGAAATCTTCCGAACCGATATTGAGGTAAGGATAACCGGTAAGTTCGTATTTATCACGGGCAGCAGTCAGTTCTTCGTCCTTCATGTAGTAGTTCTCAAAACCTGCCATCACTGTAAGATTATGCTTGCCAAAGGTTCCCATATAATTAGCAATAAGCTGGCTGGTAACGTGATAATTATCCTTACGGGTTTCCTCAAGCGAATTGGTAGTCCATGTGCTGCCGGAGTCGAAATAACCGCCAAAAGTTTCGGGGTCATCGGCGAGGGTATATCCGCATGAGTTTTTAAACGCTTTCTTCTTTTGATAATTGATGAAAGGAGATACGATACCCGAGATGCTTAATCCCTTGATAGGTTTGAAAGTCAGCGACCCCTTACCTGCCACCTGGGTACTGTGAGCTACCGAGTTACCACCGGCCACAAGCAACCCGTAGGGGTTTGAACCACTCTTACCCGAAGCCAGACGACCATCGTCCCAGGTAGCGGGATAGATAGCAGGCATCTTACGCATGGTATCGAAAGGATCAAAATTTTTAGTACTACTCTTAGCATGACGGATATTCACGTCTATTTGGGCACTGAGTTTGTCGTTGATATTAAAGTCGTTGTTCGAACGAAACATATAACGCTGGAATCCACGGCCATCGTAAAGTCCGTCCACCTCGTCATACGAAAGGGTAGCTACCGACTTTACCGCTTTGTTACCGCCCGATACGGAGAGAGTGTGAGTCATACGGGGTGCACTCGACTTCAAAATCAAGTCAGTCCAGTCGGTAATGGGGTAGTTGTTGGGATCGGTAGCATTATACTTTACCCAATTCTTTGTTTGGTCGGCCGTGTATTCCTGAAAAAAACCGCCGGTAGGATTATCATTATACTTCAACTCGTTGCTCATCTCCAAGTAACGGGTGACTCCTACCATGTTGGGTTGTTTGGTAGGGATTTCCCAACCAAATTCGGCATTGTACTTCAAATTGATTTTACCGCTATCGTTACCGCGCTTGGTAGTAACCAAGATAACGCCGGCAGCAGCTTTCGAACCGTAAATACTGGCTGCGGCAGCATCTTTCAGTACCGAGATGCTCTCGACATCGTTAGAGTTCACATAATCGAGCGAGCTTTGTACACCGTCTACAATTATCAACGGACTCGATTCACCCATAGTAGTAATACCACGCACACGGATAGAAGCGGCACCGGAACCGGGAGCCGAGTTATCACGCGTCACCATCACACCCGAAAGTGATCCTTGCAAAGCATTGGAAAGCATGGCTGTGCGTTTGTTCACCAACTCTTCCCCTTTCACGGCTGCCACCGCACCGGTGAGGTCTTTCTTCTTCACCGCACCGTAACCGATAACCACTACTTCATTAAGTGCTTTACTGGCTTCTTCCATAACGACAGCATACATATTCTTGCTGTCTATCCGCACGGTTTTGTCATTATAACCGACATAGCTGATGAGCAGTTCGCTACCCTCAGGAACATCTATCTGAAACTTACCGTCAAGGTCGGTAATGGTAGCCGCATCACTGCCTTTCACACGAACCGTAGCGCCAATCATCGGAAGATCGGTAGCATCGACCACCTGTCCCGAAATACGCTTCGCTTTTTTCACCTGAGTGGCAGCCCTTTTAGAAGGATTGGCAGTGATAGTCACCTGGCGGTTCTGGATGTGATACTTCAAATCAGCCAGCCGGCATACTTCCGTCAAAATAGAATCAATCGACTTTCCTTGCAATTCGATGTTTACTTTGTTGTTGAGACGATCTTTCACAGGTTGGTCATAGACAAAAACATATTGGCTATGTTTCTCAATGTAGTCGAACACTTGTTTTACTGTCGAATCTTCGGCTTTAAGGATATACATCCCATTTACCTTTTCGAACGAAACAGTCGACGCGCTGGAATAAGCGGGTACAGACAGTAGCCCAGCCAGGCAGAAAGCTTTTGCCAAGCTCGCCACCGTAGTTGTGATTGTTTTTCGATTCATAATATAAGATTAATAATTAATATTTATTGCATAACGATTTATGAGTAATCTGCCGGTTACTTGTTGATTTTAAGTTTGCCGACTTTGCACCATCCCTCAAACAGAAGATTCTTGTCGACCGCCATTTTCAAGCCCGGCTGGCATGCTTTGGTTGTATCAACCAGACCGACAAGCCAGGTATAGCTTCCCTTTTGAAGACCATCCAAATTGATAGTGGTAGTATAATGACCATCATGGCCTTGCACCCAAGTTGAGAGGTCGGCCTCATCTACAAGCTGTTTTTTCACAATGTTATGATGAGTATCCATCAAAGCGATGCAGACTTTATATTTTCCTTTCCATTGGGGAATGTTGGTAGGACAGTATCCCCAACCCAGATTGCGCCAATTATGTTGTACATTCACCTGTTCGCCTGAACGGGCTTTATTTACGAAACTTACCTCAGTGGGGTAGAGCCGGTATCCTCCCTCACGCTCGAAACGTTTTACTAAATCGAAAGAGGTATTAAACCATGAAGCGACTTCATCACCAATGCGAAGATCCATCATATTGACATGGGCGTTGCGGCTTTCTTCGTACTCGCCTAAGCGTACATCCTCCGAATGACCTTCACGATACTTGCCGCTGGGATCAATCCAATAACGGTGGTGTGCTCCGGTGATCCATCCTCCCTCCATAATGATGGGCAAGCGAAAGCGGTAAGCGCGGGCAAAATCTTTTTCCCACTGTTCGTAGTAGCCGGTCATCCCAAAAGCGTCGTGACGGATGGTGTATCCTTTGGCAATGGCTCTTTCAAGCAGCCTCTTACTATCAGGGTGTGGTTCCGCCCAACTGATGGTATCCCCGACCAGACGATGGTAGTTTATCACCAATGGCACACGTTTGAAGGCTTTTGCATAGGCATCGGTGATCCATTCAAATACTTCTTCTTTTTTTGAGTAATCATTATATTTCACACCGTGTGCTTCCCCCCATTTGCCAAGCCCATAGGCATCAATAAAATCCACTTTATCGGGGTCGTCAAAAGCAACGGCAAAGGCTTGAAGGAATTTTTCGTATTTCTGTTGGAATACGGCATCGTCGGGATAAGGCGACCATATTTGGGAATTATTAGGATCTTGAAAACCTTTCGCACCGGCTTCCTTTACATAAAGAGGTGTGTTCTGTCCTTGGTCGCGGCTGTCTACATTGATACGGAAAGCCAAACGCATACCACGTTCGCGCACCGAAGCAAGCAATTTATAGATACGTGAGTCCGGATCGTTCCATACATACTTTCCCTCCTTATTCTCAAGCATGTTCCAATTGATGCGAATGTAACATGTACCGGCGTAATCGCTCACACGAACAGTGGAATCCCCACCATTTACGGGCATAGCATCATAGCGTTGGGTCTGCCAAAAGTTTTCATCCCATGCACGTCCCAGGTACATCACCCAGCCCGTAAGGGGATTTTTGAGTACAGAGGTAGTATCAGGCTCAAAACAGACTGTTTGTTCGGGCGCTTTTAGTCCTTTAGTTATAGATACTTGTGTATGTGCCGAAGACCATCCACAGAGTATCAGAGCTGCTATAAAAAGCATAAATGTGCGTAACAAAGTGTATCTTTTCATATTTTTCACTGGTATTAATGGAGTGCAACATTTCCTTTTGAAAAGGGGTGTGAATCTCCTATACCTTACTATGAAGGCATTACAAATTGGTTAATAATAAGTTTCTATGTAATTATTTTATTCAGGAATAATCAATAACAAATATAATTACTCCTTCACTAAGTAGATCGTATCACCATGAATTTTCATTCGGGTTTGCGTCATGGTTTCAATGGCTTTCAATACATCCTTTACCTGATCGTCAAGTACTAGTTTGCCATAAAGTTTATTAGCCGACATCTTATCATCAAACAGAATAGTCACTCCGTAATAATGACTGAGCCGTTGGGCTACAGACTCTACACTTTCACCGGCAAGGTTTATCATCCCTTGCATCCAGCAAGTATATTCATCGGTATTCACTAACCGTTTCTCAGCAAAACCACCCTCCTGCAAATTTACCAGTTCATTCGGTTTCATGCGAACCCTGTCATTGTTGGACGTTTTGAGTTCTACCGAACCTTGTACCAACACAACCTGCGAATCCGAAGCATCGTAATTGTTCACATTAAATTTGGTTCCAAGCACCTTCACTCTAAAATTATCAGAATTAACTAAAAAAGGATGCTCCGCATCGTGTGCCACATCAAAGTAGGCTTCACCTTTCACGTATACCTCACGATACTCGCCATTAAAACGTTTGGGATAGCGGACAACAGTACGCGAATTGGCTATGATTCTGGTACCATCTGCCAACATCAACGTCATCTTTTCGCCAACAGGCACTTCGACCTCTTCATCGTAAACATCAGCCATCATTTCCATAACTTCCGCACGGTGCAAACCGTCCGTTGTATTCTCCCCGATTATATATTTAATACCTATTAAAAGAAGCAGCGTCGCAGCCACCGAGCCAACATACATCATAATGCGTCTCTGCCTAGATTTACGCTCTTGTTGGTGCATTTTCAAAAAAGCTCTTTTCTTAATGGCGGAGATATCTATCTCAGCCGGAGTGCTATGTTGTATGAACGACTTCAACTTGATGTCGTCCAGCAAATCACCATATTTATAATCATTTATATCTTTATCCATCTTCAATTCTTTTTATCCTTTCAATTTCTTTTTCCTGCAAACAATCTTTTCACCTAAAACTTCTTTCTATTTATAAAGACGCAGAGGTTGAATTTATCTATAGGTTTAATTTCCACTTTTTTTCTTTCAGTGCTGTTTTTTTTCTGAATCACCCGCCTACAAGTCTCTTTCGCAAAGCATTCATAGCATACCCTATATGGTAGTTCACTGTAGGAAGTGAAATTTGCAACATACGCGCAATTTCCGCATAAGGCATTTGTTCCAGTTTTGCCAGGAAGAATACATGCTTGCACTTGGGCGGCAAACTATTGATTGCTTCATTCAAACACTGTATCTCTTCACGCGAAAGCATATCATCCATCGGAGTCTGCATATCAGGGAAAGAGAAATTCTGAAGTTCCTCAAAAGAGATCTCCTGATTACTCTTCACCTCTTTACGCAAATAAGAGATTGATTTACGATAAACAATCGTATTCAACCAACTCGACATACTGGCAATTTCCAAAAGCGTACTACGTAGTTTCCACACTTCAAAGAAAACATCGCCTACCACTTCTTCCGCCATTTCCTTATTACTAAGGATACCAAAAGCGTGATAGTATAACCTCTTCGAATATCGGTTCATAAAACTGTTAAAAGCCAGTTCATCCCCTTTGGAAATCAACAAAAGTTCTCTTTCCAGGTCTTCCATTTAATTAGATTACTATTTTATATATTGACAGGCGCAGAATTCTTATGTATTATATAGGTCAAGTCTCATAATATTAACTTTCTTTATCAATTAGCCTATTTTCCCCCAACAATGAGAAAAGCTATATCATCACTCGGAAAACGGAGTTTGATATAGCTCTTCCACACTTAACAGCTACCATCTGGACCTTACAGAACAAGTTTTTTAGTTTTGCTACAGTTCTTCTCCATAAAGACACAAATTATCTTGCCATTTTATAGATTTCATTGCCCGCCATCAAGAAAGCGCCGACTCCATAAACTTCCGTCATATCACGAGTCACTTTCTTCGGATCAGCACCGATTTGCTGCACATAGCCTAGTTTCCCATCCGGTTCCACTGCCGATAACAATGCCTTCCATCCCTTTATCATCACAGGAAGATAAGTCACCTTATCCAACAACCCTTCGTTAATACCATAGGCTATGGAATAAACTATAAAAGTAGTGCAACTGGTTTCCGGTGACGGATAAGAAGCAGGGTCTAACAGACTTGCGTGCCAGAAGCCATCAGGATGCTGCAATCCGGCAATCCGTGTAGCCAGTTTTACAAACAGTTCCTCATAGAATTTGCGGTTCTTGTCTTTTCGAGGTAACTCTTTCAATATTTCAACCAGACCACCAAGCACCCAACCATTACCACGACCCCAAAAGACTTTCTTGCCATTAGCTTCACGCTTATCAAAATAGCGCCAGTCACGGTAGAATAAATTTTCTTCCTTATCGAACAAGTAATCATAAGTCGCTTTATACTCACGGTTCATAAACTTGATGTATTTCTTGTCTCCGGTCAGCATATACAGTTTGGCATATACAGGGGGAGCCATGAAGAGGGCGTCACACCAAGTCCAGCGTTCCAAAGTTTTCAAGTCACCTTCCACTAATTTGAAACTGCCTTTAGAAGGATGATTGATAATCCATTCCGTACGAGCCAATGTTGGTACAATCATCTCTTCATCCTTATATTTGCGATATAAATCCAAAAAGGATTGTGACACGGCAATATCATCAGCATGATAAAACCGTTTGTCCGGCTGCCAGCAATTCCGGCGACCTATACGGGTCAACCATTTATAGTAAGTATCATCACCGTCTTCTTTCTCTGCCAATTCAGCCCAATCGACCATACCGACATAGAGAGCACCTTGCGGCCAGTTCAGGTCGTCATGTTCAGGAGCCGGATGTGGATTGGCAATTTGCCAATCCGCAACCTTTCTCATGATAGACTTAACTTCGGACTTTTGGAAAGGGATTTCTACCGCTCTCACGAAAACACTGCATAAAAGGTATGCGCTTAACAAGAATATCTTTCTCATATTATCAATTCTTTACTTTCAGTCTATCAATTCCAATTTCACCTTTTTATCCTTCACTTGTACATAATAAGTACCTTTTTCCAAAAAGCGTTTACCGTCTCCATCAATAAAGCCCAAGTCACGTAATAAATCCACTTCAAATCTGAAAATTCTGGTTTCACCGGCCCTAATCGTTTGCTTCTCAAAATATTTCAATTCTTTTACCGGACGGGTAATCGTTGAATAAGGGTCTGTAATGAACCAATGGACAGTTTCCGCACCATCCCTGTTGCCTGTGTTGGTCACCGCAACTTCTACTGACAGTTTATCTCCCCTTTTTATTTGAGTAGCAGATGCCTTGAGGTCGCCATACTCAAAAGTAGTGTAGCTCAATCCATGTCCGAACTCATAGAGCGGTTCTATCGTCAGGTCTTGATACTTGCCCTGATGAGGACGGGCACTCTGCCGCCGATTATAATAGATGGGAATCTGTCCGGTTGCATACGGAAAAGTAATGGGCAACTTGCCGGAAGGATTGATTCTTCCTGTCAAAATGCCCGCAAGCGGTTTGCCTCCGGCAATGCCCGGTTGCCAGATTTCAACAATGGCGTCACAAACCGGCTCCAGACGGCAAAGTTCCAACGGACGTCCGTTGGAGAGAATCAGCACAATCGGTTTGCCGGTCTTCTTCAGTTCCATCGCTAATTTCTCCTGTATCTTCGGCAAGGCAATGGAAGCACGCGAAGCATTCTCCCCGCTCCAGTTCCGCTTTTCACCTAGACAAAGCAGGATGACATCCGCCTTCCCGGCCGTAGCGACAGCTTCGGCAAAGCCCGATTCATCCTTACCGTCAAAGTCGCATCCTTTGGCATACAGCAGTTGTGACGGGTCTTTCAGTTCCAGTTTCAGCCCGTCATAAATTCCTACCACATCACCGTCCTTGCCGTGAGCCGTCCAGGAGCCTAACAAGTTCCAGCGATTTTTACCTAACGGGCCTATGACCGCCACCTTTGTATCCGCCGCCAATGGCAAACGTTTCTCCTTGTTCTTTAACAGCACAAAAGACTCTTCCGCCAATTTCTCTGCTATTTTTATATCTTCCGGCTGCAAGAAGCGCTCCTTTTCTGTCGTCTCTCTTATGTAAGGATTCTCAAACAAGCCTAGGCGGAACTTCAAACGAAGGATGCGGCGAACGGCATCGTCCACAATCTCCATCGGCACCTTGCCCTCCCCTACTAGTTCTTTCAGGTATTTGTCATATCCGCGGGACATCATGTCCATATCCACGCCTGCCATGATTGCTTTTTCGCTGGCTTCCTTCAGGTCTTCCGCCGCTCCCTGGGAAATCAACTGTACTATGGAACCCCAATCCGAAACTACAAATCCGTCATGCCTCCAACGACCTTTCAATACCTCTCTCATCGTATAATGATTGGCAGAGGCGGGTACACCGCTTATATCATGAAAGCCACTCATCAGGGTAGCAGCACCCGCCTTCACTCCCATTTCATAGGGAAGCATATAGGTATCCCAAAGAGTCTGCGGAGAGATTTCCGTATATACGTAGTCACGTCCCGCTTCCGAAGCTCCATAACCGATATAATGTTTCAGGCAAGCGGCAATATGCTCCCCGTCCGCCAAATTATTACCTTGATATCCTTTCACTGAAGCGACAGCAAAAACTCCGTTCGTATACGGGTCTTCCCCATATCCTTCGGAAACGCGCCCCCAGCGAGGATCGCGTGCCACATCAATCATCGGCGAGAACGTCCAGTCCAGTCCTGCCAGACGCGCTTCCCTGGCAGCCATGGCGCAAGCTTTCTCAACCAAAGCCGGATTCCACGAACAAGCCTGCGCAATGGAAATCGGGTAAACAGTACGGAATCCGTGAATCACATCGTGCCCGAACAGTACAGGTATCCCCAACCGCGACTCTTCCATCGCTTTCTTCTGTATGTTGTTACGCAGGCGGGGACTAGTGCTATAATAAAGAAGCGCACCGATTTCCGCAGGGATATTCTTCACCTCCTCACCAATATTGTTCGCGTTCGTATTCCGTCCCGCAACATACTGGCTCAGTTGAAGCACTTTCTCTTCCATTGTCATGCGCAAGAGTAAATCCTCCACACGCTTCTCCGTCGGAGCTTTCGCGTCTTTATATACGGCAGGCTTCTCATTCCTCGCCTCAAGCATGCAAAACGCCGTCCAAAGGCACACCCCACACGCTATCAACCTTTTTTTCATCATGGTTTCTTTCATTTAATTAAATATAGCTTTATCTGACAGGCGCATGGTGCGCTTGCCGTTACTTTTCAGTTCAAAAACGGTCAGGGAATTTGCTCCCTTTTGCAATGTTTCTGCTGGAAGTTGTATAGATTGCTGCGCATTCTGTTCCCAGTAAGAGCCCGCATAATGTCCGTTCACCCATACTTCTCCCATTCCCCAACCGGAGACATCCAGATAAGTATCAGCGGGGATTTCTACTGTAAAAGTCCCTTTATAGAAACAAGGGCGACCACCGTCCGTTTGTGGTGCGAAAGTCAGTTCACCGACTGCACAATCGCGTACCGCCAAAGGAATCATTCTCCAATTCCCTATTTCCGTATCCGACAAGGTGATACTGCCAAAAAGCCCTTTGGAATTATCCAATATCTCCGGCCCATAGGTGATACGGCCGATATTTTCCGCATATAGTTGCAAGGTGTGCTTGCCTGCAAGCACCTGTAAGGGGATTGCTTTCTTCTCTTCCGTCATCCATCCCTGTAACTTTCCATCTACATATACGGCGGCATAGTCTCTTACATTTTCCACCGTCAATACCGGGTTCTCCTCCTCTGCCGTGATTGTGGCCTCATAAAGGGCGTATCCGAACTCAATTCCCAACTCATTCATCGGCAGCAATTCCTCTGCCTCCTGCACTTCTCCGTAAATTTGCTCCAAAGAAGCCGTCTCTGACATCTGTATTTCCTGTGCCGATACAGATGTCAGAAACAAAAGACTTAGAATAAAACTAAAACTTCTCATTCTTTCCCTATTTTCTTAAGAACGATTCTATAAACGACGCTTCTACATCTACTTGCGGGTTGAAGCGGTCACTCTTCACATAGCGGTCGATACTAACCAGCAGTTGTTGAGTGGCAGGCCGTTTCTCCATTTCTTTCTTTGTATCCAGTGCCAACACCATCAGCTTCCCATTTCCTATTCTGGCTTCAAAACCGATTCCCAGTTTGTGGTTAGTTTCATAACTGTCTATCACCTGAATGAACGGACGCAACTGACGTGGCGCCTCATCCATTTCGATTACTTTGGCATGCGTTAAGATGTCCCACCATTGCCAGTCAAGGTGTTTTTCCGTAATGAAATCGTCGAACATCGCCTTGTCTGTATGAATCAGACAACCCAGTGTCATCGGTTTCCATTTGAACATGATAGGATTCCAGAAATGATTATGGAAATTGGAACTACGCCCTATAACCTTAGCCGGCATGGGGCATAGGACAACTTTCCTTCCTTCTTTAAGGAATTGTTTAGCCCTGTCGTCAAATACCGTCGTATAGAGAACATCCGCCGTAGACTGCATCAGTTCTTTCAGTTCCCGACGAGGATATACCCAAATATCCCAGCTATTATTGATTGTATTATTCACCGATAAATGAACAGTCAGCTTTTGAGGAGCGGTGATACCGTTAAGTGCATAACTAAATTCTCCTGCGGAAAAAACACCATGATTACCGATATTTTGTGTTTTTAGCTTTCCACTTTTCAGCACCTTGCCGTCCGCATCTGTCACCCACCACTTAAACTTAGCGTTTTTCAGGGCAGAGGGACTATAATTATAGATTTCCGCTTTTCCTGTGAATACGTCGTCGTTATAGTACGAACGTTTCGAAAAACGCAGCAGAGCCACAGTCGGAGCACAGAATTCCCGGAACTTCTCCGGTGTAATCAGTCCTTTAGAGTTCCAGAAAGGATCGAGGATACCGACAGGCGCATATCCTTGCCCCGTAAAGTCATTAATAGACAAAAGCTGGAAACCGGATTTCAGATAAGTACGCAGTTGAGCTTCAATCACGTCTTTATATTCGAGTACGGTTTGCGCACCGGAAACCTGATAGAAATCATCTGCCTGATCCAACATGCCATGTGCTTTCAAGGAATCACGATACACTTCAAAATTGCGTGCTTGTACAGGGCCGGTAAAGTTAGGAATCTCCTTAAAATTAGGATAGATACAGCGTTGTCCCGATTCATGGGAAATGACAGGTACGTCAATACCCAACTCTTTGTTTTTATCCCAGTCGGTAGATGGTCGTCCTTCATAAATAGCCATGTGACCTTTGGTAGTCTGGTGAGTGATATAGAATTGGTCGGACTTGACACGGGTACGGGCCGTCGAACCGCTGTACAGTCTGCGGCTGTCAGTGGTACGTCCATAATGAGTAAGTTCTTCGATAAAATCAAAATTACCGGTAATCTCATTACCATTGCAATAGAGAACAAAGGAAGGATGATTGCCATACTCTTTCAGAATGGCTTTCTGCTCGCGACGGAAGAAATTATAACGGGCTTCGTCCGGTTCAGCATCTTTTCCCCACATCGGCATTTCCACTTCAAGATATACTCCCAATTTATCAGCCACCCGAAATGCAGCCGCAGGCGGACACCAAGAATGAAAACGCATGTGATTCATTCCATAGTCTTTCAGGATACTCAGCACACGTTCCCAAGACGCATCATCCACCGGCGCATAGCCTGTTTTAGGGAAGACAGCGTTCTCTACTGTTCCACGTAAGTGTATCCGGTTACCATTGAGATAGATTTTATCCTTATCCGCCGTTATCTCACGCATTCCGAAAGTAGTAGAACGGCTATGTTGATAGTTTGCATTGTCAGCACGGATAGTCAGGTCACATTGCAATGTATAAAGATTGGGAGTAAATTCATCCCACAACCGGACATTCTTTCCTAATGCGATAACATCTTCTACATAAAAGACAGAATCATTTCCACTGACGGTTATCTCTTTATTCAAATCATACGAATTGCCTGATATTGTAAAAGCCGCTTTTCCGGTAACCGGTTTATGAGTATGATTCAGTATTTTCATTTTCACTTTTACCGAACGGTCTGACACATCCGGATATAACTGCATATCATCAATGTACACAGGGTCTACAGCCATTAACTTCATTTCACCCAATATGCCATTCCAGTTGATTTGCGTAAATTCGGAATGAGCATGATCCCATTTGTGGGTATCATACTGATAACGATTGTCAATACATACGGTAATAACGTGTGTCTTACCCGGTTTCACAAAATCTGTCAGTTCATGATTATGAGGAACACTGACATAATCAATCTTACTAACCTCTTTCGTATCCACATAAATGGAACTTAGCCAATGTGTCCGTTCAAAATACACGAAGATACGTTTCCCTTTCCACTCCTTCGGAATAGCAATCTCACGTTGATACCAAGCCGGCCCCATGTATTCATATACACGGGTCAGACGGTCAATATGCCGATACGGAGATTTGTAACCTATCTTGTAATCATCCGTAATGGCCGGCAGGATAATCGATTCTTGCAAACGATGTATATAACGCACATCTAACGAACCACGCCGGAAATCCATCACATCCGTCTGAAATCCCCACTTACCGGATAAATCTATTTCCTGCGTCTGCGCTTTCAAAGGTGATAATTGGGTTATCAGCGCAAATGCAACAAAAACTAACTTTATAAACTTGTTCTTCATATAAATATCTATTAGTGATCTTACTTCAAATGTTTATCGGCAAACTTCACAAACTGCGTCCAGTCATACAGATTAATATCATGTTTTCCCGAACGGATATGATAACCTATAGTGCCTGACAATACAGGCTGATTAACAGCCGGCATTTCTTTTACCGGCAATCCCGGCAGCCCGAACAACTCATAAACAGGAGAGGCATATACACCGGAAAGAAATTCCCCTTTCGGGTCAGCCCAACGGTCTTCTTCCGCACTGGCAATATAGACCGGACGGGGAGCCATCAGAGCAATCAATTCATGCTGGTCGACAGGAAGAGTGTCTTCTTTATCATTGTATTGCCAGAAATTCCGGCAAAACCAATGTGCAAACTGACAGTTCACAGCCCGTACAGTCTCTCCGAACTTTCTCCGCGACAATGCCGCACCACCACAACCGGAATCATTAGAAATAACCAAAGCAAAACGTGGGTCCATCGCACCGGCCCATAAAGTCGTTTTTCCGAGACGTGAATGCCCGAAGATGGCTATACGTTTGGCGTCAATGTCTTTATCCGTTTCAAAATAATCCATCGCACAACTCATTCCCCATGCCCAGGCAGCCAGAGTTCCCCACTCATCTTCAGCAGGCCGTGTCTGTCCCTTTTTGTAGTACAACGGATGAACTCCGTTCTGAAAACCATCATCAAAATCCGGATCAATGTCCCCACGGTAGAAAGTGGCCAGTCCATATCCATGTTCCATCAACATCTCTACCGGCCATCTGGAAGCCGCACTACCCCGGGGAAACATACGTTTTCTGCCATAAGCAATCATTCTCTCTTCTGACGGGAAAGTGATGCCCTCATCCGGGTGAATGGCATGATTACCTTTGAAATTTATTCCGAAAAACATGGGAACAGTCCCATTTCGCCGATTAGGCAGATACATAAGTACTGTCAGATAATGCTTCTCATCTTTTGTGAGATAAACGGCTACTTCCTTACGGGTAGCCAAACCGCCCAAAGCTTCTCTATCTTCGTTCAGTAGCCGGAAATGCAAGTCCTTCGAGCGAACTGGAACTTTACCATATATTTGAGTTTCGAACAGGCGGAGCAGTTCCGGACGCCGCTTTTCCACCCATTCTTTTTTAGTCGTCACTTTTCTGCCATTAGTCAGGGTCAGGACATCAGGAAGCGTATAGACAGGCACCTTACTCTCATCACAATTTACTTTTGCGATAACTTGTTCCAGTTCCGCAAGTTCTGATGTAGACTTGGAGCGAAGCCCTGTTTCATGGGCCGATTTCTGTTGGGCTTTCATTTCTCCTCCAAGAAATGAAAGCCCAAAAAGCAAACATACAAACCGAAAGCTATTTTGTCTCATGGATATTTAAGATTACATCCTAATTAATTTCTACTCACCAAACTTTGTTTTATAATAATCCCTCATCAAGTACCACGCCTTTTTGCGTATTCCCTGATCCGAGACTAATCCCTTACGATTCCAGCCATCCTGATTGGTCGGATGAAAACGGAACGGAGAACGGAAATCAAATAAAATCCATGGAGATACCCCCCGAAGATTCGGTATATTGTCGAACATACGGATATTGTCTCTGTAAAGCCGGGCTTGATATTCTTCACTCCAGGAGCTTGCTACATTTTCATCTCCCGACTGCCCGTATAATGCCTCACCGCCAAACTCCGATATAATCAATGGTTTGTCCGTTATCACCTCCCATACAGCATTTTCCGGCTCGATGGGCCACGGATGATACCAACCCATGTATTTGTTGACCGCTACAACATCCAGTTGTGAGGTAAATGAATCTTCCATCACAAAACGCTTCTTCTCACGATTAAAACGTACCAAATCGAAAGCAGCCACATACAAACGGGTCGTATCCAATTGTTTGCCTGTTTCCAGCAAAGAGGTAAGAAATTCATTCCGTGCTTTGGAAGGCTGCGTTTCATTGGCAATTCCCCAATATCCGACTGCACAGCGATTCTGGTCACGCTTTATCATTTCAGATAACATCCTTTGCGCTTTCTTACGGGTATTGTTGTTCGTAAAGTCAATTCCCTGCCAGACAGGTATCTCCTGCCAAAGGATAAAGCCCATCTTTTCTGCTAATCGCACCGTATATTCGTTTTGCGGATAATGTGCCAGCCGAATCATATTTACGCCAAGCGCTTTTGCCTCATTCAGCAACATCGCCGCATCCGCTTCCGAGAAAGCACGCCCCATGCGCTGAGGGATTTCTTCATGAAAGGAAATGCTGCACATAAATGTCGGCTTGCCATTCAGATAAATATCCGTTCCTTTCACCGTGATATTACGAAAGCCGATTTGTTCTTTTACACGATCATTGGTTGAAGAAACGATTACTTCATAGAGTTTGGGATTCTCCGGCGACCAACGCTCTAACTTCTTTATATTGAATTCCGTTTCAGCCTTTCCTTCGGCATCAGTCAGCATATCAATGCTTGTTTTCAGTTCAGGGATAGAAACCGTAATCTTCTCACCTGCCTTTTTGTCCGAGAGAGCGACTTTGGCAATCATCCGGTTGGGAGATTCCTTATCCAGTTGGATGAAATAGTCTTCCAGATAAGTTTGTGGGGTAGTGACCAATAATACATCACGTGTGATACCGCCATAATTCCACCAGTCAAATGACATGGCAGGTATGGCATCTTTGGTACGACGGTTGTTTACTTCAATGGCAATAAAATTTTCTCCCTCATTCAGCAAGTCCGTCACTTCTATCTGGAAGGGAGTAAATCCTCCTTCATGACTTCCGATCTCTGCCCCATTCAAATAAACACGGCAACGATAGTTGACAGCTCCGAAATAAAGGAACTGACGTTTATGTGTCAAACGCTTTGCATCAAAATGCCGTGCATACCATACTGTGCCTTCATAGTATTTAAGCTCCGGCGTTTGTGAATTCCAGTCACCGGGAACATTCAGCCGCAATCCTCCTTGAAAAGAATATTCATAGAAATCAGTGTTGCCTTTAGGACTTTGATTTCTATATACCTTCATTCCCCGACCTTGGTCATACAAGTCAATGATAGCATTCCATTTGCCGTTTAAAGAACGGATATCCCGACCATATACATTAGTTATCAGGTTTTGAGCTACTGCATTCCCTACAAAAAGGATAAACAGCAACATACACACGATTGTCTTTTTTCTGATTTGCATTAAATTATCTATTTATAAGATTAATATTCTTCTAACTATCAACGACTTACACTCACGTTACTGAGCATATATATCCAGCATGGTGAGTATATATGACCAGCGTGATGTATCTATATACCCACCACGCTGGATATATATGGCCTGTAAACAGGATAATTATTTTATTTCATAGCGATATAGCATAAAGTCATTCTTCTCAGGTAGAGAGACTTTTATTGTTCCTTTTCTGCCGACAGTCGTTACCATCAGTTTCCCATTCCCCAGGATCGGCGTACACATAACTTCTGCACCTTCGGGCAACCATGTTTCCACCCATGTCTCCTCCCGTGCATTATCTTCCCTGTAAATAAGGAGATAACCGTTTTTTGAATGACAAAGAGACTGAAATCCAGTCCACGAGCGCCCCGAAGGCTCTTCACCAATCGGTAAAATAGTTCCTTGATGGAAATCATACTGCACTTTCTTATACTTCTCCATTAAGTCTTTAATGCCAAATGCTTCTTCCGGCAAGTTGGAAGCCTCAAACCATGCCAATGGTTGCCCCGCCATGGTGGTCGCAAACAAATATTCAAAAGAATATCGGTGCGGGGCAAACGGATCATCTCCATATTTCTCCGTATTTCTCCATTTATTCAGAAACTCGATTTGTAATTTCTCTGCCGGAACATATTTGGACAGCATCCACAGGTTGCGAAGCGTCCAGTACGGATAGTAATTCTGCCAATCCGTATAACGGTTCTCTAAAAAGATGTTTCCATATTCGTTGAACATATGATAACCTCCCCGCCGACTGGCTGTCGCATCCAAATTGAACATGACTTTATTATCCGTTTCCGCCAATACTTTATCAAACAAGTTCCGGAGATTAATCTCCGCTTTCTTGGTAGGAATAGTCAATCCATCAATCTTAAAAATACGGATACCATATTCACGATACAATCCTATCAGTGTTTCGGCATCTTTCTCCCAGTCGACAAAATCATTCTGCACACTCGGATTAAACCACAAACCAATTTCAATGCCCAGTTTCTTTCCTTTCTTTACTATCGGAGCCAATCCGCGGGGATATTTGACAGGATCCGGTTTCCAATAGTCCTTATTGTCCCAGATATTCTTAAAAGAACCTTTAGCTACCGCTGAGTTCGGACTCTTGCCCACCTGCCATCCATCATCTATTTGAAAATGAGTGATTCCCAGTTTTGTGGCACGTTCCAACTCTTGCAGGCAAAATGCTTCATTGACTTTTGTGTCCTGACTACGGTCGCCCCAAGTGTTCATCATAACCATTTCATCACGATTCCGGAAATGACGACGAATATTCTTCTGGTAACTGCGGAGCGCTGTCAGCGCCTGCAATTCACCCTCGCCATATACCCCTGTGACGCAACTATATGTTCTTGTCCATGTATCTTCCTGAATATCCTTTTCAGTAATTCCCAGTCCTGCAATCATGAATTTCCCGAATTCTGCGACGAAATCAGCACCTTTATAGGCTAACTGGACACTGGAACAAGGGGATTCTTTCAGAAAGAAAAAGCCGGTGCCTTCTTCCCCGTTTCGAACAAAGAGCAAATTCCCCCGATAACTGTTTTTACGATAGGCTATAACATCCCTCTCTGCCAACAAATTGTTGTTCCAATCTGTCACATCCCAAAATTCAACAGCCTTGGCATGCCAATGCTGCCCTTTAAGATATAATTGATCCAAAATAGCCGTAACGGATTTGGATTTCATGTCTTCAACGAACTCGATGTTTTTCCGGTCAGCCGCATTTTCTTCCCGTCCGCCAAAAACGCTGTTAACACTCCCTTTCAGATAAGTGTCACATGCTATGGCCGGACAACCGTCATATATACGATAAATCCGTTGTATATCCAATGTTCCCAAAGAGAATGTAACTATCGTCTTCAAGTAGGCCGGATGAATATCAGTCGCAACCACCTTTTCTACCCGACAAGCTCCTTTGGAAGCTTCCCGGGTATCTTTGGAGATAAAGAAGTCCGGTGCCTGCTTTACCGTAAAAGTTGTTTTCCGGTTTGCCTTATCGCTCAGACTATAAGTGACAAGATTACCGTCATTCCAAATGAATTTTCGTTCAATACACTCATTTCCAATCACTAATGTATCTCCCTTCAACTCACTATAGCAGGTTTTCTGTGCATAAAGAGAAGACAGAGTACAGGCCAAGGCCAATACTATCAATAGTTTTTTCATGGTTAAAAAGTTATTATTATTTCTTCAAGGTACACGAATCCTGTAACTTTTCGTTAACCCCATCAAGTAGCTGATTGCCTGTTACCTTACGGTTACTTCCTGTAATTTAGCCCATCCGGCATTCAACATGTTCTCCGGCACAGCCATTTCCAAGCCGATCGCATTATCCTTAGTAGTATCAACAAGCCCCACTGCCCAATAATAACTCCCCGGAGTTACCCCTTTGAGACGTAAATCAAAAGTGTAAACTGCAGGGATACCTTGCATCCATTTGGATAAGTCTGTCTGTTTGTCCACAAACACCTTCTGCACCCTATTCCGACTGTCCATCAGCGCGAAAGCCACTTTATATTTTTGGTTCCATTGCGGAATATTGGTGGGGCAATATCCCCAGCCAAGATTATCCCAACGGTGTATAATCCGAAGTTTCTGATTCTTTGCCACATCTGTAGGTAAGGAAATCATATCCGGATAGAGACGATAGCCGCCTTCCGAAATAAACTGTTGCACAAGAGGGAATGTATTGTGAAACCACGATTCCGTTTCACCCACACGGAAGTCCATCATATTGACACGCGCCTCTTTACTATCATCGAATTCTCCCTGACGCACATCTTCGGGATGTCCCTTCCGATAATTGCGGGGATCCACCCAAAAGCTGTGGATTTTGCCTGTAATCCATCCGCCTTCCATCAGTATGGGGCGAACGCCGAAATATTTCTTGGCAAAGTCACGTTCCCATTCACCATAATACAGCCCCATACCGAATGCGTCATGACGCAAAGAATATCCTTTTTCAACTACTTCATCAAGCAAGAACTCACTGTCAAGGTCATACTTATTATCGTCCCAGTCCTTACCGGCACCCACAAAACGATGATAGTTGATGACAACCGGAACGTCTCTGAATGCTTTCAGATACAAGTCTGCCAGCCAGTCAAGTACAGGTTTACGGGGCTTTTCATCTCCCGTAGAATAAAGCGTAGTGTGATACTCGCCCCACTTTCCCAGACCTGTTCCGTCGATAAAGTCCACCTCGTCAGGATTGCCAAAGTCTTTGGCTAAAGCCCAAACGAATTTTTCATAATACTTTTGAAAAATAGGGTCATCAGGATAAGGTGACCATCTTCCTCTCCACACGAAGCCCTTCGTACCAGCCTCCCGCACAAAGTCGGGCGTAAAGTCATAGCCTTTATCACGGCTGTCGACCACCACCCGGAAAGCAAGACGCATTTTTCTTGCACGTGCTCCCTCAATCAGCATTTTTAGCATGGGATCCGTATTCCAGCCATAAACGTTTTCTTCAGGATTCAACTTCCTCCAACTGGTACGGATATAAAGAGTATGGGCATAGTCGGACACCTTTACCGTTCCCACACCGGGTACCTGCATATTGTCACACTTCTCCCAGAAATCTTCCTTCACACCGGGGGTGGCATAAAGCACCCAGCCGGTTTGTGGGTTACGCAACAAGCGCTGCCTGTCTGGTTCTATTCTTATTATCTTGTTATCCCGTGCCAAGTTCTGTTTCAAGGTTTCGGCATCCGACCCGCCGCTTATGGCAGCGGCTTGAAGCGCAAACACCCCTAAAAACATAGACACCAAAAGTCCTGATCTCATTTTACCTTTAATCATACAACTCATTATACGTATTTACTTATTTTACCGTAAGTGTCTGTAATTTCAACCAACCGGAATCCAGTAGGTTAGCATCCTTGTTCACGGCCATTTCGAGTCCGATTTCATTGTCTCTGGTAACGTCTACCAAACCTACCGCCCATGAATAGGCGCCAACAGAAACGCCTTTCAGATTCAGCTTGGTGGTATAAGTAGTCGGGGCTTCCTTCAGCCAAGTCGACAGGTCGGTTTGCTCGTCCACAAATATCTTTTTCACTTCATTATTATCATTCAGCAATGCAAAAGCCACTTTATATTTCTGATTCCAAGTTCTGATATTAGTAGGACAATATCCCCAACCCATATTGCGCCAGCGGTGAACAACAGTAACATCCTGACCACCATTTGCCGAAACAGGTAAAGAAACCATATCAGGATAGAGCCGGTAGCCACCTTCCGCTATAAAGCGCTGTACATAAGAGAACGTTTTTTCAAACCATGATTCCGTTTCACCCAAACGGAAGTCCATCGTATTGACACATGCCAGCATGGAATCTTCAAACTCTCCCTTGCGGACATCTTCGGGATGACCTTCCCGATAACGATAAGCATCATCGAAATACCAATAACGGTGCGTGTCGGTCACCCATCCACCTTCCATAATGATAGGAAGCTTATATCTGTATTTCAAGGCAATATTTTTCTCCCAATCTTTATAATAGCCACTCATACCAAAAGCGTCGTGACGCAGGATGTATCCGTTATTGAGGGCTATGTTCAGCAACGGCTCCGCATCAGGCGGCACTGTTTCCTGCCAGGAATCCTGATAAGTATCGCCCAACATACGGTGATAGTTGATCACCAGAGGCACTTTCGTGAAATGACGTGCATACAACGCTGTAATCCATTCCATTACCTGAAACTTATTTCCATCGTTAGCATAAATCATAGCGTGTGACTCTCCCCATTTACCCAATCCGTAACCGTCAATAAAATCTACCTTATCGGGGTCATTGTATTGGCGGGCAAAAGCCTCGATAAACTCTCCATAGTGCTTTTGGAACACTTGGTCATCAGGATAAGGACACTTATTGTTTGCTGTATTATACCATTTACAGCCTTCATCGAATACGAACTCAGGAGTATTCTGTTTTTGGTCGCGCCCATCCACCAGTACACGCAAGGCGATACGTAATCCTCTATCATGTACACTTTTAATGATACGTGAGATATCGGAGCTAGGGTCATCCCAAGCATATTTTCCCTTTTGAGGCTCCAATGTCTTCCAATTCGTACGTAAGTAACAGGAAGAAGCGTAATCGGAGACTTTTACGTATTTTGCCAGATCGGGTACATACATGTGGTCATAGCCTCTTTCTTCCCAAAATGTCTCGTTTTTCTCACGCGCCAGATACAGTACCCAGCCATTCAGAGGATTCCGAAGAACACGTGTCTTATTAGGGTTAATCCGCACCGTTACATTCTCGGCAGGCAAATCCCCATCACCGGTATTTCCCGTTTCACTTTCACTATCCGAGCAGGCAATTGCTACCATAGCCCCGAAGAGCAACACGCCCAAAGGCATCATTATTCGTTTCCAGTTCATTCTCATATAATTATTCTTTAAAAAGAAGGATATGCCGCCCTAAAAACAGGGCAGGCACACCCTCTTCAGTAAATGACTTTAATATTCGCTCATGTATATTCGCATATTTCTTAAGTCGACGATGGTGAGCAACGGTCTCATGTACCATGTGAACATAGCTTCACGATACTGCTCACGAGCTTCGCTTTCCGCATGGATAGGTGTCCAGGTGTTCAGTTTCAGCTCTTGCTTGTATTTCCATCGGCTATCACTCTTATCCAACGCAAGTATATCGTCAGGAATTACAGGAACAAGACACCATGAGAAGTGAGGGCCACCGGGGTAACCGCCTTCGAAATGCGGAACATCAAGAACGAACTTACCGTTTTCTTTCTTATCCGAACCACCTCCCCAGGCAGAAGTCCATGAAATCTTGCCGACAAGCAGTTGCGGATCAGCCAAACTCGGTTTGAAACCGCCGCCCTTCAAATCATTGCCCCATTTGGTTATATCACCATATGCCCAAAGATTAGTAACCTCCACATCATGCCATTCATTAAGTTTATCCACAAAATGTGCCTTATATGGTTCCAGTTTCTTATCCGGTGAGTAGATTTTCAGTTTCCGGGTTTCCGTGTTCAATATTACACGATATTCTCCGTCTTTAGGCAAATTCAACATCGCAGGCTCATCTCCCAATACAACATCTACCTCTTCACCGTCTACCCAATTATCAATACCTTCTGCCAACTGAATATAAGTGTCACCTTGCTCAGTTTCCAGAGTGATACCCATCTCACCTTGTACCAAATCTTGTACGAATGCATACTGGAATTCATTCTCTACGGTCTTGCTCATTACCAACTTGTCATTGTCGGTAGAAGTACCGGAGAGAACAATACGGTCAGCTTCCCATACCAACGGACGATAAGGACGTACATTTATAGTGACTGTACGCACTTCGGGCATGGCATAGCGAGGACCACCCTCCCATTTTGCAATGACACGAAACTGCACAGGCACCACTTTGGAGTAGTTCTGTCCCCACTTATCCACCAGCAACATTTGCAGTTCTTCAGTGGTATAACTCTTATTAAATACTCCATAGTCCTCATCAACACGTACACAGCTTTCAAACTCGTGTCCTTCAATATCTATTTTAGTCACATAAGAGATAACATAGTCTTCGGGCATCTCACGGGCCGGTGTCCAGTCAAAACTTACCGCCACTTCATTCGGTCTGTCCCTGTCTAATTCTATATCGGTAGCCGAAACGGTCAGTTCCATCTTCTCACCGGGGTTGGTGAGCCATGTCAAATCGGCTTCTTCATCATCTTTACATCCGCCAAGGATAAACAGTACTACCAATGGCAGATATTTATAAAATAGTTTGTTTCTCATATTTCTTATTGATTTTATAGTGTTAATCAATTCATCCAACCCGGCATCTGTTTCAAGTTCGGATTCTTGTCTATCTCATCCTGAGGTATCGGCCACCAGTAACTAATGAACTTACGGGTCTGATAGGATACCCGTTTATAAAAATCATCCCTGTTCCCCTTTTCTGCCAGCATGTTCATGCCATAGAAGTTGCCGTCCAACACGTCTTCCGCCTCTTTCCAACGACGCAGGTCAAACCAGCGCAAACCACCTTCGCAGTTCATTTCAACTCTTCTCTCACGACGAATCAGTTTCCGCATTTCTTCCGGGTCGGCGGGAATTTCAAGACCAGATGTTCCATATTGCGGAATACCGGCTCTTTCGCGAATCTTATTGACATATTTTACAATATTTTCCTTCTCGGAATTGTAAGTACCTTTAGCGATACTATATTCGAGCGCTGATTCCGCATAGCTCAGATAAGCCTCGGCAAGGCGATAGAGAATACCTTGGCGCGACTTATAGCTACCGGTATTCGTTGAGTGAACGAAAGTCGGGTCAACATGCTTACGAATCAAGTAGCCGGCTGACGGATTATCGTGCGACGGCTGTCCGTCCTCACCATTAAAGAAGAAATTAGTCGCTTTCCCTTTCCCCCAATGGTACTGTTCGTTGTAGACTACCGAAATATAGAAACGGGGTTCACGGTTACAATACATATTGAATGTATTCTTCGGAGCTACCACATGAGAATCACCGCTGGCATTGGTACCGGCTACGGCATAATGCCAGTTAGTGGCACGTACATCGTCTTCGGCAGAGTAGCCTGTTTCACTGTATCCGGATTCTGTATTAATAATGGCCGTTTGCGTATTACCGCTGTTATTGTATCCCAAAATAGGCATTTTACCATTCTTCATAAAAAAGTCGTCCACTAGCAACTGAGTCACCCCCAACGAACCTAAACCACCGGCACCACGAGGAAGGGCGCAATCGTCAAACCAACCTGCATTATCTTTGGTACGCGGAAAGATAATTTCCGTATTGCCTTCTTTATAAGTCGTCATCATCATATTCTGATAAGAGAGGAACGGGTCGATGGTTGTTCCATCAGACAGATATTCCTTATATAAGGCATGTCCCGCTTTCTCAGCCTCTTCAATCAGTAGCTGATTGGCATCTTTCGCCCGTTTCCAATGATTCGGTTCAGGAGTCGCGCTAAAAATCTTCACACCATCCACATTGGTCATCGCCTGCATTTCCGGATCGGGATTACCATTCACCAGATCGCTGGCGGCAAACGTCAGCAGACGGGCACGGATGGCAAGGCAGATCAACGAAGTGATACGACCGTATTTATTGGCTTCGTCATAAGAAGCCGGCAACTGTCGGGAAGCTTCCAGCAACTCGTTGGAAGCCCAGTCTACCACATCATAAAAGGGTTCTTGCTTCAACAACAAGGATTCACCGGATATTTCCTCCGCCGCCTCACGGATAATAGGCACTCCACCATACGTCATCGCCATCATGGCGTGATAGTAAGCGATAAAGAAACGACATTCCGCTTTCATGTAATTAATCTCCTTTTCGGACACATCGGGCAAAGGATGCGCATATTTAATAAGAGTGTACGCCTGACGAATCGCCTTTGGATACGTTCCCCAATAAGTCACTACCCCCGGGCTGATAGGTGTCCAGTTTCCATTCTGATACTGAATCGCCTTGAATCCCTGTGACTCCCATCCTGTAGAAGGAGCCAGTTCGTCACCAATAGCATCCGGGCCGTCATAAATATAAAACTCAGGCATTACAATATAAAGATAGGATAACCAACGTTCCAAATTGCTTCTGTTGGCAAACACATTTTCCAATGTCAACTGATCGTCCGGTTGCTTATCCAGATAATCAGAGCATGAAACTAAAGGTAATAAGCCCAAAACGCCCGATAAAATATATATAACAATTCTATTTTTCATACCATATTAATTTTAGAAAGTAATATCAAAACCTACTGATACTGATTTCATTGCCGGATATTTAGCACCGTCCCCAGTTCCCAACTCCGGATCCCACAGATTAAACTTGGAGAAGGTCAGCAGGTTCGTTCCACGCACAAAGACACGGGCATTGGAAATCACAAATCCCTTTAACCATTCCTTCGGGCAGGAGTATCCCAGTTCCACATTTTTCAGACGCAGGAAGCTCATATTACGCAACCACCAAGTAGACTTCTGACTGTTATTCGCATTCGGTCCGTAGTCGGCACGTGGATAAAATACATCCTGGCTCTGGTTATCCACTGTCCAACGGTCTTGATAATTATCAAAGATGTTGTACATGGAACCTTTATTGGATGCCGGCATGATATTTCCGGAAAGGAAACGCCAAGTACGTCCGATACCTTGGAACATGGCTCCGAAATCAAGATCCTTCCAACGCAGATTCAGCCCGAATCCATAAACAATTTCCGGGTTCTCGGTTCCTCCGATAGCCATCTGGTCGTAAGTATCGACGGTTCCGTTCTTGTCCAAATCCACATACTTGATATCCCCCGGACGGACTTTGGCTGTGAAATTCTGAGTAGGAATGCCTTCTTTTAAAACTTGTTCTCCCGCTGCGTTGGTAGTAAAGTCATCCTCTGTGAACAGGCGGTCGTGTACATAGCCAAAGAGTTGTCCTACCGGATGACCGGTTTCAGCACGCGTCGTTCCGATTGTTCCCAAAGGCTCATCTTTGTCAATAATTTCATTATGAGCATAAGTGAAACTACCCATTACACCGATAAAAAGATTCTTGTTAATTTGTTTGTTGATATTCAACGTCACTTCCGCCCCCTGATTTTTTACCTTACCGCGGTTGCTCCACGGTTTCTTGTAAAAACCGGACGTAGCAGGTATAGAATTCAATTCTACAAGGATGTTGTTACGGCGCTCGTCAAACAAATCGACTTGCAGGTCTACCATGCCGTTAAACAATCCCAACTCCAGACCGACATTGGCCTTGTTTACAATTTCCCAAGTCAAATCGGGAATACCGAAGTCACCTTCTACCATACCGTTACGCCCGTAGTCCGCATCCAGACCCCAGCGGTATAAATAAGGCACGTCATCCCATTGATCAAGAATTGTAGAAATATAAGCGAAACGACGCCCTTGCAGGTTAGCATTTCCTACCTGACCATAAGAAGCACGTAGTTTCAATTTAGAAATCGTATTACGAAGCGGTTGCATAAACGGTTCTTCCGAAACAATCCAACCAATGGCTGCTGACGGAAAGAAACCATAGCGTTTTCCTTTGGCAAAGTTTTCGGTACCATTGTATCCGAAGTTGAATTCGGCTACATACTTGCCACCGTATGTGTAAGAGGTGCGTCCTGCCAACCCCTGATTGCGGTAAGGCAGTGCAGCACCATCGTCGTAATGGCGACGATTGAACAGTAACATGGCTGAAACAGCATGTTTTCCGGCAAAGGTACGGTCGTAATTCAGACTGGCTTCCATATAGATACTCTTATCACCATAATCTGCAGACTTGGAAGTACCCAGGAAATTGCCTCCTTGTTGCTTCTGGGCTAGAATCAATTCACCTTCTTCATTTCTACCGCTGGCAGCATTCCAATATTCTATGGTTTTGGAACGGGTCACTTTACCGGTAGAATAACGGTCGAACGAAAAAGTCCCTTTCACTTTCAAGCCCGGAGTCAGGAACTTCAGATCTTGCTCCAGAGAGAACAACGTCTCAATCTTGCTGGCAGTAGAACGGGCAAAACCTCTCTGAGTTGCCATCGCCCAAGGGTTACCCTCTTCCTGCCATGCAGGAATCTCACCTGATGAATATCGGGTAGGGAACATGAACGGGGTGAAACGAAACGCACGGCTAAAAATCTGATCTGTACTTTCAGGTGAAGAGTTACGGTCTTGAAGATAACCTCCGATGTTAAAACGAACTTGAGTAGTAGGAGAAAGTTTCAGGTCTACATTGGAACGAACATTGTAGCGTTGCAGCTTGATAGTGGGATCCCAGTCCAGGCTCTTGTCACGCGTCAGGATACCACGTTCGTTATAAACCGCAGCCACAAACGAATAGCGCAGATTTTCCGAACCTCCGGACACGTCTACTGTGACACGTTGGTTGGCAGCGTGATCTCTGGAAATAGCATCGATCCAATTTACGTCCGGATATAAATCCGGATCATATCCCGCCCGAGTTTTAGCTATTCGGTCAGCATACATGGGAGAACCTCCGGTGTCCAGCAGCACGTCATCCAACAACTGCATATAATCAGCAGCACCAATATAGTTAGGGAGTTTGATCGGCTGTGTGAACGCGAACTCCGACTTTACCACTACACGGGGCTTACCTACATGCCCGCGCTTAGTATTAATCAAAATCACGCCATTTGCGCCACGTACTCCATACACCGCACTGGCAGCCGCATCTTTCAATACGGAGAAAGATTCGATTTCTTCTACATCAATGTTATTCAAGCTACGTTCGATACCGTCAACCAGTACCAACGGATCCTTACCCACATCCTGAAAAGTACTGATACCACGAATCCAGAATGAAGAGTTATCATATCCCGGTTCTCCAGAACGCTGTACTCCGATAACACCAGTTACTGTACCGGCCAGATTGTTACTCAGCGAACGAGAAGTGGAAACATTCAATTTTGCAGGTTCTATCGTCGTAATAGAACCAACCACCGACGCTTTCTTCTGTGCGCCATAAGCCACAACGACAACTTCGTCCAACTGACCTACATCTTCTATCATCGTCACATTCAACACTCTACGATTATCTACTTTTTCATCTTTTGGAATAAAGCCGATATAACGGAAAGAAAGCTCAACATATTTATCCGGTACAGAAATACTATACGCACCATTCATATCTGTTATCGCATTTACCGTTGAATCTCTTTTCATAAAAATTGAAACACCAATCAAAGGTTCTCCCTTCTCATCGATAACGTTACCCACAACCTTAAAACCCCGAACTTGCTTTACTGCAGGAGCCTGTTCCGGTACTGAAATAGTAATCTGTCTTCCCGACATTTTATAATTCAGCCCTGACTTTGAAAACAGCTCATTTAGTAAAACATCTATTTTCTTATTGGAAACTGAAATGGAGACTTTATTATTCAGATTCTTTCGGACTGTTTCTGAATAAATAAAAATATATTTACTATGTTTTTCGATATAATTCAAAATATCTTTAACTGTAGTATTCTCATATTGGACTGAAAACAAATCTTCTTCAGAATTCCAACTGATAGAATTTGTCCCGAACGAAGAAAGTGGAATCATAAAAAAGACGTTTATTATGCAAAAAAGCTTAAGTCTTTTCTTTAGATGTAAAAAAATAGTTTTCTTTACCATAAAAATTTCTTTTTAGGTTAACAATTTTGGATTTATTGATTTAACTAAGGAATTAATATCGGGTAAATACGCCAATATTTATCCGATTTTTTGTGTGTCATAATATTATTTGTTCTCCATAGGCATGTATATTTAAAAGATTAATTAATAAGTTATTATTTATTCAAGTATATACTAGTACTACTTTTTTCTACCTTAAATGGGAGTGTCTGCCGAATACATTCAATCACTTCATCTATATCATCCTTTAAATCAAGTTTTCCATAAACTTTCTCACTACCAACACTAGGATCACATTGTATGGATATACCATAGTAAATACTTAATTTTTGGATAATCTGAGACAATTCATTACCATTCAATAACATAATTCCGTCTACCCAACTAATATATTCAGCTACATCTACCTTCTTTTGGGAAGTTATTGCGCCATCAGCTATATTCAACAAGTCATTAGGGGCTAATTGTGCCCTTTTCTCATTTTTATCAGTCACTTCCACGGAGCCTTCTACCAACACGATATTAGTTGTCCCTCCTTTATAATTGGAAATATTAAACTTTGTACCTAACACTCGTAAGTTAAAGCCATCTGACTCTACAATAAAAGGATGTTTCTTATCATGAGCAACCTCTAAAAACACCTCACCTTGAGCATATATTTTACGGATATCACCCTTAAAACGACGAGGATAAATTACTTTTGATTGAGAATTTACAACCAAGTGAGTTCCATCCGACAATTCTATTCGTGCCCTCTTACCGGGGGGAACAAGCAACTGGTTATATTCCTGCTCATCCTTCATCTTCTCCTCCTCTTCTTTAATAATTTGAGAATTAACCGCGACTTTTCCCTCTTTTGAGTATTTGATAAAAGCATCTTCATCCAGGTTTAACTGTTCTTTAGCAGTTATAAGAGTCACTTCATCAACAGTTTGGCTATCCATCCCTTCTGCAATGGCTTGTAGGTCGATGTCAGTAGTTGTTGTTTGATTTAGAATGTAGGTTGTTGATATACCAATCAAAATAGAAGCAGCAATAGAAGCAGAAGTTATCAGGAAATAGTTTCTTCTACGTTTCATTGCATCTTTTCGTATCTTTAGTCGTGTTTTCTCTATAATGGAAGAAGCATCCATTTTTTCTTGTTTGCAGTTCTCCCAAAAGAACTTCAGTTTCTCACCCGCAGGCATAGTAGTAAAATCATCCCCTAGTTTTTCTTGAGAATTCAGTTTACCAAATAAATCAGCAAGGTGAAAGCAGTCTTTCAAGTTCATAATCTTTTTAATGTTGTTCTATTATTAAAGACGCAACTTAAAAAAGAATCTCCCAGTTAAAAATGAACTTTTTTCATTTTCCGCAAGAAAAAAAGTTTGAAACAAGTTTACTTCATTAATAGTTCATTGATATACAGAATAGTAACTAAGAAATAAAAATATCATTTACGAGAGCGGATATTCAATTTTACTGCAATTTCGCTCAACGCAAAAGCTATATGATTATTGATAGTTTTCACAGATATATCTAATAATTTAGCAATCTCTTTATAAGGTAGTCCCTCTATCTTCGCCAAGAAAAAGACATGCTTACATTTAGGTGGTAGCTGTTGGATAGCATTGTTTATTTTCTCCATCTCCTCTTTACTAATCATCGCCTCGTCAGGCGACTGGATAGGAGCAAATATAAAATCCCCTATACCGTCAAGCGATAATTCAGTTTTTCCCGTTTCCTTCCTCAAATAAGAAATAGCTTTCCGATAAGTAATTGTCTGTATCCAAGCATTCATATTTTCTATACCACCCAAAGTTTTTCTGTTTTTCCAAACTTCATAGAAAACATCACTTACAACCTCTTCGGCCGGCTCCTTTTGACCAATCAAAGCAAAAACATAATGATATAGACGTGAAGAATAACGTTCCATAAAACGATAGAAAGCCGCTTCATCACCGTTTACAATTCTGTCTATGTCATTACTTTCAGGTCTCACGGAAGTGTTTTACAGATTATTTCTAATTAACAAAATTGGGCCAAATATAGCAGTATATTAGGAAATATAAAAATAAATACCGAATTAAAAGTTATCAATTATAGAAAAGTTTCTACAATAAATACTATAGGAGTCTCTTACTTAAATAACGCACCGGATACCACACGGAAAGGAAACCGACAGCTAGAACTGTCACAAAAACGAGTACTACATCCCAAGCGTGAACGCTGACAGGATAGGCATCTACGACAAAAGTGCCGCCACCGCCGCCGAGTGAGATTACACCAAATTTCTGTTGAATTAGACATAAGATCAGACCTAGAATAATTCCGGAAACGGCACCAAAAAGAGAAATAAGCCGACCTTCAAATAAAAAGATACGGGAAATAAGTTTGTCGTCAGCTCCAAGACTACGTAAAGTCGCAACATCATCTTTCTTGTCCAAAATCAACATGGAAAGAGAACCAATCACGTTGAAGCAGGCAATCATTAAGATGAAGGTGAGGAATAAGTAGGAAATCAGTTTTTCTATCTCCATAATACGAAAGACGTCCGCTTGTTGCTGATAGCGGTTCTGAACAACGAAAGCATCCCCCAGTATTTTTTCTATTTTAGATTGCACGGATGAAACATTTGCATCAGGCTTCAGCTTCAATTCCATAGCGGAGACTTCTGTTGTATAGTCCAGTAGTTGACGGAGGAAATCAAGGGAAGTCAGAATATATTTCCCGTCGTATTCCTGTTGGTTTACTACAAACACAACGCCGGGAGAATAGAGGTAATCCTGATTGAAGGAAGCACCGGGATTCGCCATATTCACTTTGGCATTTCGTTTGGGAAGATATACTTGAAGAGGATCCACGAATTGCAGTCCCGTACCTAAGGTTGCTACCAATTCGACTCCCATTATCCCATAATTTACAATCGAATCATGGAGAAGGAATTCACCGGCACCATAGAGGATACTATCAATGGCAGTCAGTTCCTCAAAATTATCTTCCACTCCCTTCAGCACAACCATAGCCTGACGGTCTTTATATTGTACCATCGCATTCTCTTCAAGCGTTTCCGTAAATACCTCAATTTCAGGAAGCGCACAGACGGCACGGATCCGTTCATCCTGCCCGTCAAAGACTTTACCCTCACGGACAGTGATTTTCAGTTGCGGATCGAATGCCGTAAAGAAACTAGCTACCATATCCTGAAATCCATTAAAAACGGAAAGTGTACAGACCAGTGCAAGCGTAGCAAGGGCTACTCCGCACACGGAAATGCCGGATATGATATTAATAGCATTATGCTTCTTTTTTGAGAAAAGATAACGCTTGGCTATATAGAAGGGAAAATTCACCTCTGTAATGAACTATTTCACTTCAACAATGAATCAATCTTCTCGATATAATCCAATGAGTCATCCACGAAGAATTTCAGTTCGGGGATAATACGCAATTGATGACGGACACGGGTGCCCAGTTCATAACGGATAGACTTCATGTTATCATTGATATTCTTCACCATTTCTTCCGCTTTCTCAGACGGAAAGACACTGAGATAAACACGGGCAATACTCATATCAGGGCTGATACGAACTGTACTAACAGATACCAATATACCCGGCATTGCTTTTGTCTGAAGCAGGAATATCTCGCTTAGCTCCTTTTGCAACAGGCGGGCGATCTTATTCTGTCTTGTTGTTTCCATAAATCTACTCCTTTATTTTTTTCTTATAATTGTTAACCCATCACGCAAGGGTAATATCACTTTCTCCACTCGTTTATCTTCTGCAACAAGATCATTGAAAGCCTTTATTCCAATTGTCTGGGCATCGTTGCTACGAGGCTGTTCCAACACATGACCATCCCAAAGCGTGTTATCGGCAATGATATACCCACCTTCGGAAAGATGTGCCAGCGTCATTTCGTAATATTCGATATACTTGCGTTTATCACCATCGATAAAAGCCATATCAAAGGTAACACCCAAGTCCGGAACAAGTTCTAAGGCATCACCAATATAAAAACGGATTTTGTCGGCATACGGTGATTTTTCCAGCCACGGACGGGTAAAGTCCTCTTGTTCATCATTTATCTCGAACGTATGCAACATTCCACCTTCCGGCAAACCTTCTGCCAGACAAAGAGCGGAATATCCGCTATACGTTCCGATTTCCAATATCTGGCGAGGCCGAATCATCCCTACAAACATCTTCAACATCCGCCCCTGCAAATGCCCTGAAGCCATACGGGGACGGAGCAGCTTTACATGCGTATCCCGGTAAAGTGACTTTAAATAGTCACTTTCGGGATCAATATGTTGCAGAATATATTCGTCAATAGATTCAGTCTCTTGCATAAAATCCAGCTTTTACAGATAACGGTTATTATTAGGCAATACGGTTTCATCCGCATGTTTCAATGCGTCCTCTACCACATTGATTTCCAAGAATGAAGTCTTTGTACCCGCTTTACCACTACTCAAATATCCTACCATGTCAGTTGGCTGCAGGCGTCCTTCTTTCAACAATCGGCGCAATGCAGCGAAATAATATTCCTGCCCGTTTGCCAATTCCGGCATATAGATAGCTTCCACTCCGTAAGAAAGAGCCAGATGGCGCATCGTTTTTTCCTTATAACAGATAGCCAACACCGGATATTTTCCACGGAAAGCAGCCAGATTACGGGCAGTACGCCCACTATAACTGTCAGTTATGATAGCACGTATCTTCAATTTAGAGGTAGCTTTCACAGCCTGCTTGGCAAGGAACGCCGTTACATCATTGCTATTCTCATCCAATGGGATACGGATATCATTCTCTTCCAGTTTATCCTTTTCAGCCTGAGCAGCGATTTTAGTCATTGTTTTTACAGCATCCACCGGATATTTACCGTAGGCAGTCTCACCGCTCAACATCAAAGCGTCTGTACGATAATAAATTGCGTTCGCAATATCAGTAACCTCCGCACGAGTCGGACGAGGGTTGTTTATCATTGTATGAAGCATCTGTGTGGCAACAATCACCGGCTTCTTGGCAAGGATACATTTACGAATCAGCACGCGTTGGATTCCCGGGATACGTTCCTGCGGAACTTCGATGCCCAAGTCACCACGGGCAACCATCACACCATCAGCCACTTCAAGAATCTCGTCAATATTATCCACACCTTCCTGATTCTCTATTTTAGCAATAATCCTGATATCACTGTTGTGAGCATCCAGGATTGCACGAATATCAAGTACATCCTGACGGTTGCGCACGAATGAGTGGGCGATAAAATCTATGTCCTTCTCAATCGCATAAAGGATATTATTGCGGTCTTTCTCTGTTAATGAAGGAAGATTGATACGAACACCCGGTACATTCACGCTCTTACGACTTCCCAAAGTAGCTTCGTTCTTCACTTCACAAAGCAGGTAATCTGCAGTTTTATCAATGACTTCCAGTTCCAAGTCACCATCATCAATCAGAATCGTACCGCCAATATTCAGGTCATGTACGAAATCCGGATATGAAACGGCGATACACTCACGAGTAGTTTCAAGTTCAGGATTGCCAACAATCTTCACTTTCTCACCTATCTTATATGGAATCGGTTCAGCATTAGCTGTCGTACGAACCTCCGGGCCTTTAGTATCCATCAGAATCGCAATACGGTTGGATACCGTACGCACATTTGCAATCAAAGCTTCAAAACCTTCACGGCTAGCATGCGCAGTATTCATACGCACCACATTCATCCCAGCTTCAAACAACTGTTTTATAAAATCTACATCGCAACGTCTATCCGAGATGGAAGCCACAATTTTAGTCTGTTTCAATAACATAGTCTTTCTACCTATTTATATATTATACCTTATTTATTCTCCAGCAATGCTTCCAAAGCCAAACGATACGAGTTCAGCCCGAAGCCACAAATAACTCCCTTGCAAGCGCAGGCAATCATAGAAACATGCCTGAAATCCTCACGGCTATGCACATTGGATATATGCACCTCGATCACCGGAGCTGTCACCGCACGAATCGCATCCTGCAAAGCAATGGAAGTATGCGTATATGCACCCGCATTCATAATAATGCCGTCCACATCAAATCCTACCTGCTGAATGCAGTCTATCATTTCTCCCTCAATGTTCGATTGAAAATAGTCGATCTCCACGTCAGCGTATCTTTTGCGAAGTTCAGCCAGATAATCTTCAAATGTAACGCTTCCGTAAATGGAAGGTTCACGCTTACCCAACAGATTAATATTCGGGCCATTAATAATTTGTATCTTCATCGCGCAATCCTGTTTTTTTATACCTTTGTATCCAAAGAACAATATTTCAAGGTGCAAAGGTAGAAAAAAGAAATGGAAATCAACGAAAAAAAGAAGAAGAAGGAGAAACGGGACGTGATAATCAGGAAGTACCAGCAGTATCTCAAACTGGAAAAGTCCTTGTCTCCCAACACGCTGGATGCCTATCTCACGGATCTGGACAAATTGATGAGTTTTCTAATGTTAGAAGAGATAGACGTCCTGGACGTATGCCTCGCTGACCTTCAACGTTTTGCAGCCGGACTGCACGACATCGGCATCCACCCCCGTTCACAAGCCCGCATCTTATCGGGAATCAAATCATTCTTCCGTTTTCTCATCATGGCAGATTATCTGGAAGCAGACCCCAGCGAGCTACTGGAAAGTCCTAAACTCGGCTTCAAACTCCCCGAAGTACTCACAGTGGAAGAAATTGACCGGATCATCTCCGCCGTTGACCGCAGCAAAACCGAAGGGCAACGCAACAGGGCTATTCTGGAAACACTATACAGTTGCGGACTTCGTGTTTCTGAACTTGTCAACCTCAAATTGTCCGACCTTTATTTCGACGAAGGCTTCATCAAAGTAGAAGGGAAGGGAAGCAAACAACGCCTTGTCCCCATCTCCCCGCGAGCGATTAACGAAATAAAACTTTACATCACAGACCGCAACCAAATAGAAGTGAAGAAAGGGCACGAAGATTTCGTATTCGTCAGCCAGCGGAGAGGCAAAGGACTTTCCCGGATCATGATCTTCCACATGATAAAAGAATTAGCGCAAAAGGCGGGCATTACCAAGAATATCAGTCCGCACACATTCCGGCACTCCTTTGCCACTCATTTACTGGAAGGTGGCGCCAATTTGCGGGCCATCCAATGCATGCTCGGACATGAGTCTATCGCAACTACCGAAATTTATACGCACATCGACCGTAATATGCTTCGCAGTGAGATTATTGAGCATCATCCCCGAAATATCAAGTATCGGAAAGAAAAAGAGTCGTTATTTCATTAAATTATGATAAAATCGCCCCTCTATCTATATAATTATATTAAGAATTAATATCTTTGCGTTACTTTTTCCGTGCTGAACAGAAAGAGGTTTGCGAATAGGCGAAATTTCAATTACAAACATTTAATTTATACCTAAAATGACTAAGAAGTTGTACTTGCCTTTACTCATGGCAATGATTGTTGCATTATTCTCTTCTTGCAACAAAAAAATGGGTCCACTGTCAGCTGATTACTTCACTGTTACTCCGCAAGTGTTGGAAGCAGTAGGAGGTAAAGTTCCTGCTACCATCAATGGTAAATTTCCTGAAAAGTATTTCAACAAGAAAGCTGTTGTAGAAGTTACTCCGGTTTTGAAATGGAATGGCGGCGAAGCTAAAGGCCAGCCAGCTACTTTCCAAGGCGAAAAAGTAGAAGGTAACGACCAGTCTATCTCTTACAAGATGGGTGGTAGCTACACAATGAAAACTTCTTTCGACTATGTTCCTGAAATGGCTAAGTCAGAATTGTACCTCGAATTTAAAGCTACTATCGGTAAGAAAGTGGTTACTATCCCTGCTGTGAAAGTAGCTGATGGTGTAATTTCTACTTCTGAGTTGGTGAACAATACATTAGGTAACGCAAACCCTGCACTGGGCGAAGACGCTTTCCAACGTATCATCAAAGAAAAGCACGATGCTAACATCATGTTCTTGATCCAACAGGCTAACATCCGTTCAAGCGAGTTGAAGACTGCTAAAGAATTCAACAAAGAAGTGGCTAACGTAAACGAAGCTGCCAACAAGAAGATCAGCAACATCGAAGTATCTTCATATGCTTCTCCTGATGGTGGTGTAAGCTTGAATACTACTCTTGCTGAAAACCGTGAAAGCAACACAACCAAGATGTTGAACAAAGACCTGAAGAAAGCAAAAATCGACGCTCCGGTTGACGCTAAATATACTGCACAGGACTGGGAAGGTTTCCAAGAACTGGTTTCTAAATCCAACATCCAGGACAAAGAGTTGATTCTCCGCGTATTGTCAATGTACCAGGATCCTGCACAGAGAGAACAGGAAATCAAAAACATTTCTTCTGTTTACAAGACTTTGGCTGACGAAATCCTTCCTCAGTTGCGTCGTTCCCGTTTGACTTTGAACTACGAAATCATCGGCAAGTCTGACGAAGAAATCTCTAAACTGGCTTCTTCCAATCCTTCTGAACTGAACGTTGAAGAGTTGCTGTACGCTGCTACACTGACTAACGATCCTGCTAAGCAAGAAGCTATCTATGCTCAAGCTACAAAACAATTCCCGAACGATTACCGTGCTTACAACAACTTGGGTAAATTAGCTTACCAAGCCGGTAACTACGACAAAGCAGAATCTTACTTCAAGAAAGCTGCCAGCGTAAACGCTACTCCTGAAGTTAACATGAACTTAGGTTTGATCGCTTTGATGAAGGGTGATAAAGCTGCTGCTGAAGCATCATTCGGTAAAGCTGCCGGAACTAAAGAACTTGGCGAATCTATGGGTAACCTGTACATCGCTCAAGGTCAATATGAAAGAGCAGTCAACTCATTCGGTGACTCTAAGACTAACAGTGCTGCTTTGGCTCAGATCCTTGCTAAGGACTACAACAAAGCTAAAAACACTTTGGCTAACGTAGAAAGACCGGATGCTTACACAGACTACCTGATGGCAGTTTTGGGTGCTAGAACTAACAATTCTTCTATGGTAACAAGCAGTTTGAAGAGCGCAGTTGCCAAAGATTCTTCATTAGCTAAGAAAGCAGCTACTGACCTGGAATTTGCAAAATACTTCACAAATGCAGATTTCATGAGCATCGTTAAATAATAGAAATACCACTCTATTTTAAATATTAAGAATTGCCTGTCATTATAAATGACGGGCAATTCTTTTTTTTTATCCGTAAAAACCGTACTTTCGCAGAAAAGAAATCAAAACAATGAAAAAGAGCAGCATTTTAATCCTCATAGCCATCTGTTTATTCGGTTGTGGCAAGACTTCCCAAAAAGAAGTGAGCATAACCGGAGAAATCAAAGGATTGGGTACAGATACGCTTTACCTATATGGAATGGACGAAATCCGCGACCGTATAGATACTATTTTGGTGAAAGACGACAAATTCTCTTATTCAGCCCCGATAGATACTATCACCTCAGCTTTTCTTCTCATCAGGAACCAGACTGAATACCCAATATTCCTGGATAAAGGAAACAAAATCAAGATTAAAGGGAATATTAGTAACCCTGAAGTCCTGACAATTGAAGGAAACATATATAATGAAGAGTTTACAGCCTTTCAGAAGGAACTGGATGCCCTCGGTAGTCCATCCGAACAAGCCATGGAAGAAAAGGCGGAAGAGTTCATACAAACGCATCATTCGTCATTTGTCAGTCTCTACCTGTTAGATAAATATTTTGTCCAAAAGGAATCTCCTGATTTCAATAAGATAAAGAAGCTGATTGAAGTCATGACTGGTATATTACAAGATAAACTTTATATTGAACGGCTGAATGAAAGCATATCACAAGCCGAGAAAACGGAAATCGGCAAATATGCGCCGTTCTTCAGCCTGCCCAATACAAAAGGAATAAAGATCACCCGTTCATCCGAAGATTTCAAGAAGAAAAATCTGCTAATCAACTTTTGGGCTTCCTGGAGTGACAGCATCTCCAATCATCGCAGTAACAGCGAACTGAAATCCCTCTATAAACAGTACAAAAAGAATAAACATATAGCTATGCTTGGCATCTCTTTCGATATGGACAAAGAGCAGTGGAAAGATGCCATCAAACGCGATACGCTGGACTGGGAACAAGTATGCGACTTCGGCGGACTTAATTCCGAAATTGCCAAACAATATTCCATCAAACAAATACCCGCCAACATTCTTTTGTCAGCAGACGGCAAGATTCTCGCCAAGAATCTCACAGGAGAAGAATTGAAAAAGAAAATCGAGGAAGTCGTTTCCGCAGCGGAAGAAAAAGAAAAGCAAAACAATAAAAAGAAAAAATAACCAGTAACCAAACGTGTTAATAAAAGTATTCGGAGCGGCTGTTCAAGGTATTGATGCAACACTCATCACAATCGAAGTAAACAGCTCGCGTGGCTGTATGTTCTATCTCGTCGGCCTTCCGGATTCTGCGGTCAAGGAAAGCCATCAGCGTATCATTTCCGCACTTCAAGTCAATGGTTACAAAATGCCGACCAGTAACCTGGTAGTCAACATGGCGCCGGCAGATATCCGCAAGGAAGGGTCAGCTTACGACTTACCACTAGCCATCGGTCTGCTGGGCGCGAATGAAACCATCTCCGCTGAAAAATTCCCCCGCTACCTGTTAATGGGCGAACTAAGTCTCGATGGAAGCATACAACCCATCAAAGGGGCACTCCCTATTGCCATCAAAGCCCGTGAAGATGGATTTGAAGGATTAATCATCCCGCAACAAAATGCGCGGGAAGCTGCTGTCGTCAATCAGTTGAAAGTTTATGGTGTCAGCAATATCAAAGAAGTCATTGAATTTTTCAATAACGAACGGGAATTAGAACCGACCATCGTCAATACACGGGAAGAATTCTACACCCGACAAAGCAACTTTGAATTTGATTTCGCTGATGTAAAAGGGCAGGAGAATGTAAAAAGGGCATTGGAAGTGGCCGCAGCCGGCGGACATAATATAATTATGGTGGGTGCCCCGGGAAGCGGGAAATCAATGATGGCCAAACGATTACCATCTCTCCTTCCCCCACTCTCTCTGGGAGAACGCCTTGAAA
>ERZ779623.44-NODE-44-length-85625-cov-8.518348_pt1 | contig 85625 bp, 63 predicted proteins | sample MGYA00514189_ERZ779623 | MGnify/ENA primary metagenome ERZ779623 (study PRJEB29562, sample SAMEA4376712) | mouse gut metagenome | isolation source: Cecum | study: EMG produced TPA metagenomics assembly of the A DSS colitis mouse model was used to assess the microbial... | reverse complement strand
TATATCAGATTTTTTCTTTGGCGGATAGACATAAAATCGTGCGTTTACCGTGGTTTACTGTTCCCGACTGTTCCCGACTGTATCGAAGAGCGGACAGCAGCATCCAACCTTACAAGCAAGCCTTATGTATCAAGCTCAAGACTGATTTGCAAGGCTCTGTTCACTCTCTGCATGATCGGAGTGTCCAGATGACATACCTTATCCTTCAGACGCTTTTTATCGATCGTTCTCAACTGCTCCAGCAATATCACGGAGTCCTTCACCATATCGTAATTTCCCGCATTCAGTGCAATATGCGTCGGCAGGTTCGCCTTGTTCATCTTGGAAGTGATCGCCGCACAGATCACTGTCGGGCTGTGCTTGTTGCCCACATCGTTCTGAATGATCAGCACCGGTCTGACGCCTCCCTGTTCTGAGCCCACAACCGGTCTTAAATCTGCATAATAAATATCTCCTCTTTTCATAGTCATACACTCCTGTCAGATAAATCATGTATGATAACCATTCAGTCCCTTTGACCTGTCTGAACAATTATCCTGTATGCTACTATTTTTTCCAGCAGAGAAATTTTTATACAATCGTGATGCATATTTTATTCATATTCACAAATTATAGATCCTCGGAATCCGTTTCCCGATATCGCAGGCAAGTTCATAGTTGAACCTGCCCGATAATGCCCCCAGCTCCTCCATCGTGATGCACGCATCACCATCCCTTCCGATCAGTGTCACTTGATCCCCCACGCGCACCGGCAGATCAATATCCGTGACATCGATCATAAACTGATCCATACACACACGTCCAACGATCGGCGCCCTCTGCCCCTGTACGAGCACATGACCACGATTGGAGAGGCTTCTCGGATATCCATCGCCATAACCGATACAGACCGTCGCAACCACCGTGTCCCTTGTCGTGGTGTATGTACCGCCGTAACTGATCTCCTGCCCTTCCGGAACAGTCCTGACATACACAACTCTTGATCTTAGGGAAAGCATTGGCTGAAGCTGTATCTTCCCATCAGCCTGAACCTCATCGGACGGCCATAACCCATACAGGATGATCCCCGCCCGCACCGCGTCCATATTTGCCTCCGGCATCTCAGCGATACCTGCACTGTTTGAACAATGCCTCATCGGGATCCTGATCCCCAGCCTGCGCTCAACCCTGTCGGCATATTCCCCAAAGAGCTTCATCTGGTGATATGCCTTTGTCCTGTCCGCCTCGTCCGCCGTCGCAAAATGCGTAAAAATCCCCTCGATCTCAAGCCCGGGAAGGCCCGCGATCTGGCTGATCAGCTCCACTCCCTCATCGTCAGGGTGAATGCCGATCCTGGTCATGCCTGTATCGATCTTGAGATGTATCTTGCATTTTTTTGCTGCCGCGGCGGCGGTGTCTGACAATTCCTTTGCCGCCTCATACGTAAACACCGTGGATCGTATCTCATCCCGGATCATCTGTTCATAGCTGTATGGAAACGTATACCCCAGTATCAATATCGGTTTCTGCACCTGACACTCTCTCAGCGAGAATGCCTCCTCCGCCGTGGCGACTGCATAACCCCACACCTGTTCCTCATCCTCGAGCACCCTCGCGATCTGGCTGGCGCCATGTCCGTACCCGTCCGTCTTGATCACGGCTATGATCCTGGTTCCTTGATCGATGTGGTCCTTGATACATTCTATATTATACTGCAGGGCGTGAAGATCAACCTCCGCCCATGCCCTGTCGTAGTGTCTCATGCTTATTCCCCCTGCTGCCATAAGTCTATTCCTTCTCGATATCCCCAAGCGATTTGATGATGTCCTGCGCCATGATATAATATGCAGATGTCTTCGCCCTTGCGATATCGCCTGCTATACCATGCGCGTAAGTCCCCATCACTGCTGCCTCGAAGCCACTGTATCCCTGCGCCAGAAGCCCCGCTATGATCCCTGTCAGCACATCCCCCGAACCTGCCGTCGCCATGCCGTCGTTTCCACTGGCGTTGAGGTAGGTCAGCTTTCCCCTTTTCGAGACGAGCGTCCGGGCATCCTTGCACACGAGAGACACGTCATATTTTCTGGTAAATGCCTTACAGCTGGCTATCATATCTTTCTTGATCTCTGCGACAGGGCACTGCATCAGCCTGGAAAACTCCCCCAGATGCGGCGTAAATATGACATCACTGTCATTTTTCCTGTATCCGAAAGCGTAAAGCCCTAATAATTCTGCGCTCTGTGACAGGATATTCAGCGCGTCCGCGTCGATGACCACGGGCTTGACACACCGGGTCAGCAGCACTGCCAGGATCGACCGCGCCTTTGCCGACATGGAGATCCCAGGACCGACAGCCACGATATCCGCCCACTCCAGTCCGGATAACAGTGTCCCGGACTCCTCCTGTGTGATCTCTGAATCCGTATCATCCTCATACGTATCTACGATCGCCTCCGGAAGCTTTTTGAGCAGCCCTTCGCGGTTCTGTGCCGCTGTGAAGATCCGCACCATCCCGGCACCTGTCCGATATGCGCTCAGCGCGGACAGCAGACACGCTCCGCCCATATTCCTGCTTCCCGCAACCAGCAGCACCTTCCCGAATGTCCCCTTGTTGCCCGACGGGTTTCTCCCCGGAAAATGCAGGTCCTTCTTCCAGTCCGTGAACGTGACGACCCCCGACCGCTTGTTTGCTGTCACTGCCCCCGGAATACCGATCGGAACGCAGACCACCTCCCCGGCACACGAGGCTCCCGGGTACAGCATCAACCCAAGTTTTCTGTACGCAAAAGTGACCGTAATGTCAGCTTTTACAGCACACCCCATGATGCGCCCGTCATCTGCATTCACCCCGGACGGGATATCCACCGCCACGATCTTCGCCTTTGAGGCATTCATCGCCTCGACGGCTTTGCGGTACTTTCCCTCTACATTCCGGGTGATGCCAATGCCAAATACGGCGTCAACGATCACATCATACAGCACGCTGCCCACTCCGTAATGGATCGGAAGATTTAATTTTTTGGCAGTCTCAAGCTGGGAGGCAGTCTCCGGTGACAGCTTCGACAGCTCCCCTACCATATTGATCTCGGCGCGTATCCCATGCTCCTGCAGGATTCGCGCTACGGCAATCCCATCACCGCCGTTATTGCCGCTTCCCGCCATCACGCCGACGTAGATATCTGTTCCATATCTGTCAAGGATCATCCGGACTGTCTGCAGCGCGGCGCGCTCCATCAGGACAAGCGGACCGATGCCGTACTCCTCGGTCGCTGCCCTGTCACTGGCTTTCATCTCCGCTGATGTCAACACATGTTCCATAAGCCTCCCAGCCTTTCCCTTATTTATACAAATCAGAGCGTGTATGAAAGATACACGCTCTAGTATATCACATCCGCCAGCGAAAAAAAACTCCAAAACAGTTATTCCTGCTTGGGAGTTTTTTGGTTGATCAGATCTTTTTCCTTATTGAGCACATTCTGAGGATTATATTTCATATCGAACATATCGATCACATCAGGGCCAAAGATCGAATGCATATAATTGTACATCTCGTCATTCCAGATCTCTTTCTGCTGCTTTAAGATGATCTTTTTCTTGAGCTGTACCTTGAAGTCAGACACCCACTGATTGATCTCATCGATCTCCTTGACATTCTGCCGGATCCTGCTGTAACACATCCGCATCGAAGCCAGCATCAGCGCAAAATTCGCCTCGTCGATCTGCTTTGGAATGTCCATCAGCTCATCATTGTAGTCGTCCATCTTCTGGTTGGACTCCTCGATCATGCGCTTGTTCTCCGCCATCTTCTTCTCTTTCGCAGGACTGTCAGGAAGCTCCATGATCGACACGATCTCCTGCATGAGTTTCTTCTTAAACGCAGAAAGGCTCTTTAACTCGGTGTTGAGCTTTCCCTGCCGCTTGAGGATCTCGTTGAGATCGCCCTCGAGCCGCCGGATCTCCTCATTGGCGCCCGTCTGCGTAAAAAGCCTGTGCCACTGATTGTCCAGCGTCAACACCGGAATCTTCTTGCCGATCAGTGCCTCACGAAAGACCTCGTCCCCCTGTTCTATATCCATAACCATAACCCCCGTTTGATCATAGCAGCTTCGCTTTTATTGGTTCGCGATGCCGTACGATAATTTCATAAGACTATCTGAGAGATGTACATTCTCAACCACAATACTCTCCGGTACATTTAAGTCCACATGCGCAAAATTCCAGATTGCCTTGATATCGCATCTGACAAGCAGCTCCGCCGCCTTTACAGCGCCCTCCTTCGGTATCGTGAGCACCGCGATGTCAATATCGTTTTCCCTGACAAACCGCTCGATCTGCTCCACCGGCTGAACTGCGATCCCGCGGAGCTCGTTTCCATACAATACAGGGTTCTTGTCAAAAATGCCTTTGACGATAAATCCCCTGCGCTCAAAATTCATATAGTTGGCAAGCGCCTGCCCGAGATTCCCCGCACCCACGATGATCAGGTTATAGGATTTATCCAAACCAAGTATCTTAGCGATCTCATTGTACAGATATTCCACATTGTAGCCGTACCCCTGTTGCCCAAAACCACCAAAGTTGTTAAAGTCCTGCCTGATCTGCGACGCGGTGACTTTCATCAACTTACTCAAATCCTGAGATGATATCCTCTCGATGCCGCTGTCTTTGAGCTCCCCAAGATACCTGTAGTATCTCGGAAGCCTGGCAACGACCGCCTGCGATATAACCTTATCATCCACGATCTCTAACCTCCACATGTCAATTACCTTCAGGTAATGCATTGTTCGTATACAATATGCCAAAAAAAAAACAAAATATATAAACTGTATTATACAATATTGTTAAATGATTGTCAATTCTTTTTCCGATTGTGTTTCCGATTGATTTTATTTCCATTCTCTTTTATAATAGGTAAGGAGCTGTAGAAAAATAACTGACACATCTTAACTTGTCTATTTCTCTGATTGACAATTGCTTTAGCAATTTCACCTCGAAGAAATATCCAGCGCAATCTGTATCAGTTCTTTTCCTACAGCTCCTAAGCAAATGAACATTTGAAGGAGGAGATTCCCATGATTTTATCATGCAATAACATAGACAAAACTTTTGTTGACAATCATGTCATCAAAAACGCTTCCTTTCATATAGAGGACTACGAAAAAGCTGCGATCGTCGGCATCAACGGAGCAGGCAAGACTACCCTGCTCAGGATCATCACCGGCAAACTCCCTGCCGACGCGGGATGTGTGACACTCGCAAAGGGCAAGAGCTTTGGCTATCTGGCGCAGCATCAGGCTGTGGACAGCGAGAACACGATCTTTGACGAGCTGCTCACTGTCAAACAGGAAGTTCTCGATCTTGAGTCCGCGATCCGTCAGACGGAAGCTGACATGAAAACCGCTTCCGGCGGCAAGCTCGATCTTCTGCTCAAAAAATACGCGAACATGACCCATCGCTTCGAGGACATCAACGGCTATGCCTGCAAGAGCGAGATCACCGGCATATTAAAGGGTCTCGGCTTCCAGGAGGACGAATTTGGCAAGAAGGTCGCCACGCTCTCCGGCGGTCAGAAGACGCGCGTGGCGCTCGGAAAGCTGCTCCTGCAGAGACCCGACCTGATCATGCTCGACGAGCCCACCAACCACCTTGACCTCAACTCGATCGCGTGGCTCGAGACATATCTCCTTAATTACAAGGGCGCTGTCATCATCGTCTCGCACGACCGGTACTTTCTGGACAAGATCGCCACTAAGATCATCGAGATCGACAATGGTGTCGTATCCTCCTTTGGCGGAAACTACTCAGACTATGCCATTCAAAAAGAACATCTGCGCACCGAGCAGATGAATGCTTACCTGAATCAACAGCGCGAGATCAAGCATCAGGAAGAGGTCATCGACAAGTTAAAGCAGTTTAACCGCGAGAAATCGATCCGGCGCGCAGAGAGCCGCGAGAAGATGCTGGACAAGATCGAGCGCCTTGAAAAACCCGCCGAGGTCAGAGCCGACATGAAGCTGACTCTCACGCCGCATAAAACCAGCGGCAATGATGTCATGCAGGTCGAATCGCTTTCCAAGAGCTTTGACAGCCACAAGCTGTTTGAAAATGTTTCCTTCGAGATCAAGCGCGGAGAACACGTTGCCATCATCGGGGACAACGGGACAGGCAAGACCACGCTCCTAAAGATCATTAATGAATTGGTTCCCATGGACAGCGGTACGATCAGACTCGGGGCGAATGTCGAGATCGGGTACTATGATCAGGAACATCATGTACTACATATGGATAAGACATTGTTCGAAGAGATCAGCGACGACTACCCATACCTGACCAACACAGAGATCCGAAACACCCTCGCAGCATTTCTGTTCACTGGTGAGGACGTCTTTAAAAAGATCAGCGCGCTGAGCGGCGGCGAGCGAGGCCGCGTGTCCCTGGCAAAACTCATGCTGTCCGAGGCGAACTTCCTTATCCTCGATGAGCCGACAAACCACCTTGACATCACGTCAAAGGAAATCCTCGAGACAGCGCTGAATGCCTACGAAGGTACTGTTCTCTACGTCTCGCACGACCGGTATTTTATCAACAAGACGGCAAGCCGCATCCTCGAGCTCACGCACCAGGAGTTTGTCAACTATATCGGAAATTATGACTACTATCTTGAAAAAAAGGAAATCCTGACACCAGTATCGGAAACTGCCCCCGCTGCAGATGCGGAGGAGCCCTCCGCACAAAAGCTTGACTGGAAAGAGCAGAAAGAAAACCAGGCACTGCTGCGCAAGCGGGCAAATGACCTGAAAAAATGTGAGGAGCGCATCGAGGCACTCGAAGCAAAAAGCGCCGGGCTCGACGAGGAGATGTCGCAACCCGGGATCGCCACAAACTCGGCAAGACTGCAGGAGATCGCTGCGGAAAAAGAGCGCATCGAAGCCGAACTAGAAGAACTCTACTCCAAATGGGAAGTGTTATCCGAATAAGCTCCCCTCCATCCACTTCAAAGTATATCAGGAACTATCGTGTTCCTAGAAAAAAGGAGACATTAGAAATGAAAAAATTCTTGATTATTGACGGTTCCTCGATGCTCAGCACTTCATACTACGGCAACCTGCCCAAATCCGTGCTCTACGCAAAGACGGACGAGGAGAAGGAAAAGCACTACTCCGAGATCCTGCAGACCTCCAAGGGAGTGTACACAAACGCTCTCTTCACCATGCTCAAAACCCTGGTATCACTCTACAAGAAAGCGAGGCCGGACTACATTGCCGTCGCCTTTGACGTGTCGCGCGACACGTTCCGGCGCACTGTCCTGGGCGCGGACTCCTACAAGGCAAACCGCAAGGAGGCGCCTGCACCTTTGAGGGAACAGTTCATCGCCATGGAAAACCTGCTGCAGAAGATAGGCTGTCAGGTGCTCATGGACAAGGATTATGAGGCAGACGATTTCGCAGCATCCCTCGTCAGAAAATTCGAATCGCCGGAGCTTGAGATTGATCTGCTCACAAAGGATCACGACTATTTCCAACTGGTGGGCGATCACACCAGACTGTGGCGCGTCACCGACAAGGAAAAAGTCAAGGACATGCAGCAGCGGTACGGACTCTGCGCAGGAAAAAACGGATACACTTCGCTGCCGGCAGGAATCTTTGAGTACACCGCCGATATCGTCTACTCCGAGGTGGGCGTATACCCCGAAAATATCGTCACACTGCTTTCGATCACAGGCGATTCCGGGGACGGTATTCCCGGCTGCAAGGGCGTATCCTCTGCAGCTGCCCCGCTCGTGAACGAGTACGGTTCCCTCGATGCGATCTACGCGGCGATCGAGGACTGCGAGGGCAATAAGAAAAAAGAGAAGGCGCTGTCCGACTTCTGGAAGAACAATCTTGGCATAGGCCGCAGCCCGTTAAATGCGCTGAAAGAAAATAAAGAGACGGTCTATCTGAGCTACCAGCTCGCCAAGATGAAGGACGATATCCCCATCGCGCAGTCCCTCGAAGACTTCACACTAAGCATTGACAGAGCCGCCCTCAAAGAAGAATTAAGACACTATGAGATGCTCAGCCTGATCGCGGAATTGCGGTTATAATAATCGAGCGCTAAAAAGGTGTAAAGTCCTGCTGTTCCCACAGTACTTTACACCTTTTTGCCGCCGGATCTCAACGATCACAACGCGTCAAACGTCTCCCTGATCGCCTTGATAAAATCCAGACTGTTCAGTATTACCGGATTTTCACAGGTGGATATCAGCGATAGGCTCTTTGTCATCTTTCCGTCCTCGACGGTCTTGATACATGCCCTGTCCAGTTTGTCCGCAAAGTCCCGAAGCTCCTGTATCCCGTCCAGTTCACCGCGCTTGCGCAGTGCGCCAGTCCATGCAAAGATCGTCGCGATCGAGTTGGTGGAGGTCTCCTCCCCCTTCAGGTGCTTGTAATAATGACGCTGCACTGTCCCATGCGCCGCCTCATACTCGTATACACCGCTCGGTGAGACCAGCACGGAAGTCATCATGGACAGGTCGCCGTACGCGGTCGCCACCATGTCTGACATCACATCGCCGTCATAGTTCTTGCACGCCCATATAAATCCGCCCTCAGAACGGATCACGCGCGCAACCGCATCATCGATCAGCGTGTAGAAATACTCAATTCCCAGCTCCTCGAATCTCTCTTTGTACTCCGCATCGTAGATCTCCTGAAAAATGTCCTTAAATGTATGATCGTACTTCTTGGAGATCGTATCTTTTGTCGAAAACCACAGATCCTGCTTCGTGTCGATCGCGTAGCCAAAGCAGGCTCTCGCAAAACTGGAGATCGATTCCTTCGTATTATGGATACCCTGTATGATCCCCGCTCCGTCAAAATTGTGGATCAGCTCCCTTGTCTCCGTTCCGTCCTCAGCGGTAAAGACCAGCTCCGCCTTTCCTTTTCCCGGCACCTTGATCTCCGCATTCTTGTACACGTCACCGTATGCATGACGGGCGATCGTGATCGGCTTCGTCCAATTTTTGACATACGGAACGATGCCCTTGATCAGAATCGGTGCCCTGAACACCGTTCCGTCCAGAATCGCCCGGATCGTCCCATTGGGGCTCTTCCACATCTCTTTTAAGTTGTATTCAGTCATTCTCGCAGCATTGGGTGTGATCGTGGCACACTTGACTGCGACACCGTACTTCTGGGTCGCCTCCGCAGAATCCACCGTCACCTGGTCGTTCGTCTCATTGCGGTACTCCAGACCAAGATCATAATACTCTGACTTTAAGTCTATATACGGAAGGATCAGCTCATCCTTGATCATCTTCCAGAGTATCCTGGTCATCTCATCCCCGTCCATCTCCACCAGCGGTGTTGTCATCTGAATCTTTGCCATAATTTGTCTCCTCCTGTTCCTTCATTATCAACCTATTGGTATCGCGAAGAACGCCGCTCTGGCGCTTCTGAGTGTTTTAGTGTTTTTCGCTCAAACCACATTTTACCATATTTCTGTAAGCATTACAAATATGTTCGTCTGCAAGTTTCTCCGCAAGCTGGTCATTTCCGTCGCGAATCGCCTCCATAATGCTCTTGTGCTCCGCCACAGCTGCCGCGCTCCGCTCATGATCAGAGAGCGTCTGCTGCCGCTGTTTCTGCACATACTGGTGAAAATCCTTGAGCAGATGTATCAGCATCTTGCTCTCACACGCCTCATACAGAATCATATGAAAACGGTTGTCCAGCTCGATCAGCTGGTCGTAGTGCTCTTTTTTCAAGTGAAACTCACTCAACAGGATAATCTCCTCAAGCTCTTCGATCTTCTCCTTGGTGATCTTCCTCGTCGCCCATCTCGCACACAGTCCCTCCAGAAGCGAACGGATCTCATAGATATCTGCCACATCTGACACGGAAATCCCTGTGACATACGCTCCCTTGTTCGGTACGATACGAATCAATCCTTCCAGTTCAAGCTGTCGGAAAGCCTCGCGCACCGGGGTTCTGCTCACGCCGAGCTCCTCCGCGATCGCTGCCTCCCTGAGCTCATCGTTCTCCTGATACTTACCGCCCAGGATATCCTCACGAATCTTCCGAAAAACCCTGCCCCGCAAAGAATACTTGTCCGACGCGTCCTGGTTTACATCATACCCGCTCATTTTACCACTTCTCCACCAAACCTTTCCTAACTTTCCTACTCCCTAATCCTTCTTTATCGTCACGCCGAGCGCCGCACAGCCTTCCCCGATCACGGCAAGCAGTTCATCGTCCGTCAGGACCGTAACCCTGCCGCTCTCGTACTCCGCGTCCACCCACGTCTTCACATATGCCACCAGCTCGGAGGACTTGCTGATCTTCTCATCGTCCTTAAGCCCGTAGTACGTGTTGATCCAATGTGCGATGCCCGCAAGCCCTGATGTGTTGGATACAGCACACAGCACTGGTCTGTTGAGGAATTTCTCAGTGTCAAAGATATTGTAGATCTCTTCGTTTTTGAGCAGCCCATCCGCATGGATCCCCGCTCTGGTGACATTGAAATTCTTGCCGACAAAAGGTGTCCTCTCCGGTATGTGATATCCGATCTCTTTCTCATAATACTCTGCAAGCTCCGTGATCACTGTCGTGTCCATGCCGTTGAGCGTGCCTTTCAGCTGTGCATACTCAAAGATCATCGCCTCGAGCGGTGTGTTACCCGTGCGCTCCCCGATGCCAAAAAGCGATGTGTTGACGCCGGAACAGCCGTACAGCCACGCCGTCGTCGAGTTTGTGACCGCCTTGTAGAAGTCATTGTGTCCATGCCACTCGATCCACTTATGCGGAACGCCGGCATGTGTGTGGAGCGCATAGATGATCCCCTGCACACTTCTTGGGATAACCGCACCCGGATAGTTTACGCCGTACCCCATGGTATCGCAGGCGCGCACCACGATCGGAAGCTTGTACTGCTCTGACAGCTTCATGAGCTCCTGGCAGAACGGCACGACATAACCATATATATCCGCCCTCGTGATATCCTCAAGATGGCAGCGCACACTGATGCCCTCATCGAGACAATCCCGCACAACGGACAGATAGTGATCCATCGCCTGACGTCTTGTCATCCTCAGTTTCAAGAAAATGTGATAATCGGAACAGCTGACGAGAATACCCGTCTGCTTCATACCGATCTCTTTTACCAGCTTGAAGTCTTCCTTGCTCGCACGGATCCACGATGTAACCTCCGGGAACTGATAACCGCGCTCCATGCATTTGTATACCGCATCTCTGTCCTTCTGGCTGTACAGGAAGAATTCGCTCTGCCGGATCATGCCGTTTGGACCGCCAAGTCTGTGCAGATAGTCGTAGATCGCGACGATCTGTTCTGTGCTGTACGGCGCCCTCGACTGCTGTCCGTCTCGAAATGTCGTATCTGTGATCCAGATCTCCTTGGGCATGTTGTGCGGAACAACCCTGTCATTGAACGGTATCTTTGGTATCTCATCATAGGGGAACATATTGCGGAATGCGTTGGGTTTCTCCACATCCTGCAGCTGATACATGTGCTCCTCGATCCGCAATAGATTATTATGTTCATTCATGGTGATCGGCAGGTTTTCAAAGTACTCATTGTTGTTTGCCATATTCATCGTCCTCCGTTCTTATCGCCTCTGTCCAGAATCCCATACAGCTTAGTAATATTCTCGTGAGATTCCGATCAGATGTACATTTTGTATTTATGCATTATTGTATACAATTATACAGTCCTTGTCAATATTTATTTGTTCGATAAACCGATCGTGTCCGACATGCAACAAATCTATTTAATACATCAGCTCCGCCTGTGCGAAAAGTCTGTCAATCTGCAGCATCCCAGCTCCCTGCACGCTCCAGCTCTGCCCCAGATCCGCTGCAGATCCCAGTAGCAGCCTCCGAAGCTCTTTATTGGTCAGCTGCGGATACTTCTGCAGACACAGCGCACAGGCGCCGCTCACGATCGGCGCCGACATCGACGTCCCGCTCTTGGCTATGTACGGTTTTATGCCATATCGGTAATTACAGGAGACGATATCCGTTCCCGGCGCCACGATATCCGGCTTTTTCAAGGGATTGAGTATACTTGTGATCGTCGTATCCTTCCCGGGTCCCCGGCTCGAATATTCATTGCACAGCCTGCCGCCATTTCCTTTATAATTGCCATCATGGCACCCGACGCAGACACATCCTCCGCACTCACCGATCGGTGACAGCGTCATCGGATTGGGACCCTTGTTTCCCGCAGCCGCTACGATCATAATGTTCCTGTCCCACAGATATCGTATATACTTACGAAACTCTTCCCAGTCCTTTGGGTCGATCCCATCCTCCGATTCCATCTCGATCGATATATTGAGAATCCTAATCGGATATTTTCTGATCAGTTCTGATATCCAGATCAATCCGCTGGTAAGATTTTTCAGGCTGCCTCCACCCTTATTGTCCAACACCTTGCCGCATATAAATGTGCACTCCGGGGCTATCCCGCGATATCTGCCCTTGGATGCCGCACCGCTCCCCCCCAGGATCCCGGACACATGTGTCCCATGTCCGTTATCATCATAATACATTCTTTTATCCAGCACAAAATCTTTAAAAGCCGCTACTCTCCCTCTCAGATCCGGGTGTGACGCAACCCCGCTGTCCAAAACTGCCACATAGACACCCCTGCCTGTGTAGGGCGCCGTTTCCCTTTGATCACAACCAGTCATTCTGCGTACTCTATCCATCTTCATTCCCTCTGTAACCATCCCAGAAGCATGTTTGGCAAGTGCTCCATGCAGACAATCACGTTGTATCTTCACATTAATATATGACAGGAATGCCCTAAAGTACACAAAAAGGCTCCTCGTTTTGAGAAGCCTCCTGTAAAGCCTTATTCATTTCGTATCGCCGCGAGCGGACTCAGCCGCATCGCGCGGAGTGATGGGATAAACCCTGCGATCATGCCTATAACGATCGCAAATACGATTGCAAGCGGACTCAGCCACAGCGGGATCCTGCAGATCGCACCTGAGATACCCATATTGGCAGTGGCGTCACTCCCAGCCACCAGCCCATTGATCGCAAGACTCAGCACAAAACTGAATCCGACGCCGACCACGCCGCCGATAAAGCCGATAAAACCCGCCTCCATCAGAAACAGCCCCTGTATGTTTCGGATATCACAGCCGAGCACCTTCATCACCCCGATCTCTTTTGTCCGCTCATAGATGGACATCATCATCGTGTTGGTGATGCTGATCGCTGCCACCAGCATTGCCACGGCACCGATCGCTCCGAGCACTGCCTGTATCATATTCATACTGTCGATCTGCTGCTGGATCCACTCCACAGAACTGTTCGCATTGTATCCCATGTCGTTGATCATTTTGGTCAAAGCCGTCACATTCGCCATGTCATCCACCTGAACAACCATCTCCGAATAGAACAGCTCATTATAGGGTTTTCCGTTTTTTCTGGTCGGCTGTCCCGGTATTGGATTTTTCTTAAATACGCGTTTTAACTCTGCCTTCAGCGCATCCATATCACAAAGTACGCTCTGCCCGTATCTATTTCCCCAATCGCCAAACTCTCCGTCCATCATACCGCACGCCTCTATGAGATATTTTTTAGGCTGCTTGACAGGTGTGTTGTTGTCGCCGGAGCCTCCCCCCTGTGAACCCCAGTACGCATCTGTATCAAAGATCACAAAGATTGAGTCATTCATCAAGTCCACATCCGGCATCTCATTGTTTTCCCACCAGGGTGATACATTTGTCTTTTCGACATCAAAGTTCATCAGCACATTATTCCCATAGAAAAACTTGAGCTCGTTACCCGCCTCCGGCAGGCTGCCCTCTGCTATGGGAATATCCATCGTCGCAAGCTCTTCCTGTGTAACTCCGTATATATCCAGATAGCCCCTGTACAGTCCCACTTTCGCAATGGCGGAAAAATTCAGCTTTGGATAGACCGCCTCGACATGCTCCATGGACTGGATCTGTTGGACAAGCGCATCGTCAAGATGCTTATCCTCATCCTGGCTGCTGCTCGATGAATAGTAGTATCCTCCAGAATAGATCTGGATCTGTGTCATGGAATCGTAATTGGAATAATTGTCCAGCATGCTCTGCTTGAGCCCGTTTCCGAGTGCGATCATGACGACGATCGAGGTGATGCCAATGACAACCCCCAGCACGGTAAGAACCGTACGAAGCTTGCGTTTCCACAGATTGGAGACACTCATACGCAGTAAATCAAAGAATTTCATTATTCATCATCCCCATCCAGCAAATCCATATCTTCTCTTTGTTTCTTTGCCTTTCTCCTCTTTGAGACTATGACAATAATGATCACGATCAGTACAACAACCGCTGCCGCAATACCGATGATCGCAATCAGAGGGATTCCTTTTTGGGCACTCTCATCTACTACGGGCTCCGTGGAAATGTCCTCCATCATACCTTCATCAAAGTTCATCTCATACACTTGCAGATTCAGGTCCTTCTCATAGCGCGTCTCGTTTCCCGCCTCATCCTCGTATGTAATAACCGCTTTGACAATCCCTGTGCCCATATCAGGTGCAATCCCTGTCAACATGGAATCAACGTTTCCTGTGTTCCCGGGCGCGATATTTCCAAGATATGTGACACCGCTGTCAACTGTGTCGCTCTCGTAATTGACTTTTACATTGAACAGCGTCGTCTTACCAGTATTAAATATACTGAACATGACGTTGGACTGCTCGCCGACTGCGATCGACTCCGGCATGATTTCCGCCGTTCCCGTGTCAAGCTTCGCTTCCTGCTTGATCGGCACTGACACATGCGCGACATCGGACAGATTGACCTGATCCTCCGTGTCATACTTCATATTTACCGTGAGCACGTACGGCTTCTGGGAAAGGTCCGACTTCGCCTCCATCTCTATACTCATGTCATAAGTCTCGCCTGGCGCGATCCTCTCCTTGTACACAGAACTCGAACCCGATGTCGGCAGGAATGCAGCATACGTCGCGTCCGCATCCTTGCCCTCCACAGTCGCTTCCATATTAAAAAGCACGTTCTCAACCGCGGTCTCCCTGGATGTATTCTTGACACTCACCGTCAGATTGAAAGTCGATCCTGCATAGACTTCCCCGGGGTCAGTGCTGTAGCCTGTTACAATGATACGCGGATTTGCTGTTTTCTTGTCATCCTGATCATCATCAGGATCTTTGATCAGTTTTTTCTCAGGATCGGCGCCCTTGATATTGATATAGGTAGTGATATCTGTCTCTGCCAGTATGCCATTCTCATAATACGTCACATGAAACGGCAATGGATAACAGCCTGTCAGCACATCCGGTCTAACATTGAAAAGCCACCCAATATCCATACGCTTATTATATGCGTCCACTGTGTCATCTGCCGCCTGTATTATCTGTATCATCTGCGCATCATACGCCTGATTGATATCAAAAGGCCACTTTGCTTTGTCGTTCGATACCGTTGGCGTCACCACCACATCTGTGACATCCGCCTTGCCGAGATTGATCAGCGACAGTACCACAAATGCCTGTTCCCCATAGTTTGCACTCGTGATCGGCACCTCATTGGAGAGCATCAGAAACTTCTGTGTACTTGTAGGGCGCGCTTCCTTAGCGATCTCTGACAGGTATCCCTCCACCGAGGACTCGTAGCTGGTCAGCTCGGACATCGTGAGCCCGGCATTCTTCATGTAAGTCATGGCACTATTATAGATCTTATCCATGCGCCTGATCTGGTCATCTGTCAGCTTGTAGAGGATCTTCAGATCACTATAGTAGCGGTTCAGCTGCTTCCTGACCTGCTCCTTCCATGCGTCCGACGCATACTGATCTCCGGGACTGTCGTTTGAAGTGTTGTTATCCGAATCAATATTTGTCTCATCTTCGTCCGCCGAGACGATCAGCGTATTCCCACACAACAGTACTGTCATCAACAACAGCAACAGTACCTTTCTCAATTTTTTCATACTTTTCCTCCATTCCTGAGTGCTTTACTCCCCTTTTTCCACAGCGATTTCCTTACTTTTCTCTTCTTCCGCCTTTGTATTCCCCGTGTTGTCCACCATATCGACGATCTTACCATCGACGATCCGTATGATCTTGTCCGCAAAACCTGCCAATGTATTGTCATGTGTTACCATGATCAGCGTGCGTTTCTGCTCCCGCACGACATTCTGCATCAGACCCATGATCTCCCTGGATGTGTTGGAATCGAGATTTCCAGTCGGCTCATCCGCAAAGATGATCTCAGGGTTCACCACAAGCGCCCTGGCAACGCCGACACGCTGCTGCTGTCCGCCTGACATCTGATTGGGCCTGTGGTCCCAATATTTGTCAAGCCCTACCATATGTACCATCTTTTTGGCTCTCTTTGTGCGCTCCCTCTTGGACACGCCCTGAAAAGTCAGCGGAAGTGCGACATTCTCCACCGCATTCATCGTTCCCATCAGATTAAAAGACTGAAAAATGAACCCGATATGTTCTCTCCTAAACCGCACGAGCTGATTCTCGTTTTTCGTCTCCATATGCTCTCCGGTGATGATGATCTCACCTTTAGTCGGTTTCTCCAGCCCGGCAAGCATATTCAGAAGCGTCGATTTCCCTGAACCAGATGTACCTACGATCGCACAGAACTCCCCGCGGTTGATACTAAAACTCACTCCGTTCAGGGCACGCACCCTGTTCTCTCCGATCCGATATACCTTATATAGATCCTTCACGACAATGACCGGTTTGGATCTATCTTTTTGACGCGATACCTCTGCCATTTCATCCCCCTATACTGTTTCTTATGATCTCCCCCTGAACCTTAAACTGTATCGTTCGACTTGATACAGTTCATGCGCTTTCCATTGAAATCATAGCATACATTATACAAAGTTGCAACCCAAACATAAAATAAAGGATAAGATCACCAAACCTTATCCTTCACTCCAAGTCCCTAATATTCATAATCCACATACTCTGTGTCCTTGCGGAGTTTGCCATGAACAACCGTATTTCTGTACTCTTTCGTGTCATCGCTCTGATACTTGATACCCTTTCTGAGGTCTGCCATGACCGCCCTCTGACCCTCTGTCAGGGAATTTGGAATCTCTGTATCCACGATCATAATATCCGCCACCTGTGTGATCGGAGCATAGGCAAACTCGCTGAACTCTGTGTAATATGTATTCATCATCACAAACTCGCCTGTATCCACATCGGACGGATAGATGTCAACCGCCTTATCATACCCTGTCTTAAACTGGAATATCGCAAGCTGCCCCTTTAGCTCGACACTGTTGTTAAACAGATACTGCACTGTCCTTGCACCCTCACTGTCAACCGATGATGTCTTAGTCACTTTCAGATCAATGTCATTCTTGATCTTATCCTCATAAAGCATCTTGAAGGACACACCGAGCTCATCGTCGATCTTGGCATACAAGATCACCTTCTTACCCACATAGCTGTTATAGATATCCTTTTTGATGACCTTCTGTTTATTTAAGGTCAGATATACAAACTCATACCCCAGCTCAGCCGCTGTCCTCTGTGCATCAGCGATCTGGCTGTCCTCATTGTTCTTGATCCCGATGGCGCCTGCCGAAGTGAGGGAGTCCATCTTGACATAACAGATCACTCCGATGTCGATCCGATACCATCCGTTGGAGTACGCACCGATCACCTTCACCGGGAGGTTTGCGTTTAGTGTCGTGAGGACCATGGACGTATATGCAGGCTCCGCGTACACCACACAGTTGTCCTTCGTGTAGTATACATCCTGCAGTGCTGTGTATGTCGGTCCCTTGGCATAAGCCACCGCACTTGTACATACAGGCGAAAATAATACTGCTGCTGCCATCAATATCGCTGCTGTTTTTCTAAAACCTCTTCGCATATTATATCCCCCTGTCCTTAATAATTCTCGATCTTTGCCTTTTCAGGGAACGAATTTGTCTGATAAGAACACTTTGAACTGATCGTTACCTCTGTAAATACAGCACCCGAAAACGCAGAAGAACCAATGCTGAGTGTATTCTTGGGTATCGATACACTCTCAAGTGCCGTACATCCTGAAAATGCATTATCGCCAATGCTGATCACAGATTTCGGGAATGTCACTTCCTTAATGCCTGTGCATCCTGAAAATGCCGTCTCGGGAATCGCTTCGATTCCTGATTTGATCTCAAGCGTCTCTATACCTGTGCATCCCTGAAATGCATTTGCCATCATTGTCTTCATTGTGCCGGGAAGCTTTACAAAAGTGATCGCCGTACATCCCTCAAAGGCACTCTCACCGATAAACTCAAGATCGGTGGGCCACTTTGTCAATGCCATTTTCGCACAGCCTGTAAATGCTTCCTTATCCACTCTCCTCAGCGACGATGGCAGTTTCGTGAGCTCCATCTTTGCACAGTTGTTAAACGCCTGTTCCTCGATGATCTCGATATCATTTGTAAGCTTGATCGTGCGGAGATCCGTGCACTCGTTAAACGTCTTTTTGCCTATCCTTGTCACTCCGTCGGGTATCGTGACCCGCGCAAGTTTTGAGCAGCTGTCAAAGACACCCTCACCCATCTCGTTCAACTGATCCGGCAACGTGACATCCACCAGGTACTCACTGCTCTTGAACACATTTTTCCCCAGCTTCACAACAGTGTCCGGAAGTGTTATTCGAACAAGTGTTTTAGAGCTTGCAAACGCTGAATCCAATATCTCCGTGACAGGCTGGCCATCTATCGTATCGGGAACATCAAGTGTCGCTGCACTTCCCACATATTTCTTGATCGCGACGTGATCCTGAAACAAGGTATACTCATACTCGCTGCTCTTTTTCTCCTCCGGTTTAAACTGTTCCGTACTTGCCTCCTCTGATTCTGACTCCGATTCCTCTTCCTGCTCAGTGGGACTTTCCAGGAAATAGTCATGGTTGTCGTTCCTGTTTGCATCCACGGAACCGTTGGTCTTGGGATTGCTGTCCGATGTGCCTGGTGTCGATCCGGAACTTGTCGTTGTTTTCTGTGTCTCTGCCGCCTCCCTCGAAGCAGCTTCTGACGATTCATCCTCAAATACTTTCATTGCCTGGGAGTAATTCGTCTGTGAATCCTCGATCAGTGATTGTATATCGGCGGGAAGCTCACCGTTTTCTACCAGCAGTCCCCCCTCAGTTTCTGTTTCTGTCTCAGTTTCCGAGACGAGCTCCGTCGCAGTTTCCGGCTCCGCACCGATCACTCCCGCCTTATTCAGATACATCCCCAGAAGGATCGCAAATGCAACTGTGCATCCACCTACCATTCCCCAAAAAAGTTTTTCCATTCTGTCATCTCCGGTTTTAACTTATTATTTCTTAAAATCATCCTCTGATATCTGTGTACCATAGAATGCTCCGCGCACAACTGTCCTCAGTCCCTCGCAGCCAGTCAAGCCAGTCAGGGAGCCGCAATTGCGGAACGCCTCAGCACAGATCTTCTCCACCGATGCCGGAACCGCCACGTCAAGTATCTCCGAATGCCCCTTAAATACCTCCGACCCGATCTGCTTCACGCCATCAGGGATCTCCACGTGTTCCGCACTACCTCTGTATGCCAGCAGGATCCCATCGCCGACGATCAGGAAATCATCATCACCCTCACCCTTTTTCCAGCTGTCCAGCCATGCAGTCCCCTCAAAGGCTTTCGTGCCGATCGCCGCAACGGTATCTGGAATCGTCACATCCGCAAGATTTGCGCATGACATAAATGCACCGTACTCAATCTCCGTAACATTGTCCGGAATGACGATCGCCTTTAGACCGCTCTCCGAAAAAGCCAGCCGTCCTATCTTTTCAATCGTTTCATCGATAGTATATTCTGTCAGATTCTTCTGCTTATAAAATTTCCGCTGTGCTATACTGTCATCGTCCGCACTATTGCTGCTCTCAACGGTCACTGTGATCGAAGTCTGTGTCTGATCCTCAGAATCCTCCGTCACAACATCCGCTGCCACGCTATTGGGGATCCCATACACCTGTCCCTTATGATTATCCATCAATACGACCGCCTTGCCCGCCACGATCACTGTCTTACCGATGACATCCTTCTCCTCGGGCACATCCAGCGGATGGACATAGCCCTCGGTTCCCTGAATTCCGGAAGGATTCTGCGTTGTCTGCTGATCGTTTCCTGTGCTGCCTGTACTGTTTCCTGTCGTCTGCTGATCATCCGCCGTTGTGCCGGGTGTTGTACTGCTTCCATCCCCTACGTTTGGTTTCTCCTCCAGTCCTGTGTTGCTGTCCATAAAGTCCGTTGGATACTCCGCCTCGTAAATTACCGGAATATTATTGTTTCTGCCAAAAGTATCTGCCGTGCTGGACTTGGTCGTGTAGATCTTCATATTGGGACTTCCGGCAAATGCCTTTCTGTCTATGTTCACCACCGATGCAGGTATCACGACCTGTTTCAGATTCGCATTGTTTGCAATGGATTTTTCGCCGATCCCGGTTGTCGGATTCTGGATCACAACATTCTCAACACTTCCCATGCTCGACATCGCCTGTTTGGGAATGCCTGCAACTTTATCTGAAACCATCACATTTTTTGCATTCTGCAGGTTCCAGAATGCATAGGTATCAATGCTCTCCACTGTATCCGGCATCACATAATTATCTCCTTCGCGCGCCGGAAGCACCTGATAAAGCATTGTCATATTCCCATTGTATATCGCACCGTTATAGTATGTCAGGTACTCGTTATCCGTGTCGATCGAGACCGCCGCGAGACTGTTGCAGTTCGCAAACACCCCTGATCCCCATGAACTTACATTTTCTCCTATCTCAACAGAAGTCAGTTCCGTACAGCCCTCGAATGCCCCTGGACCTACTTTTTCCACACTGTCCGGAATGATCACCCGCGTGAGTGCCGTACAGTTTTTAAATGCATTGTATGAGATCTGGGTGACAGAATCGGGAATCGTCAGACTGGTCAATGTCTCATTTCCCGAGAAAGCTTCGTCACCGATCGCCGTTATGGTATCCGGAATGCTGACATAGGTGTCAGTTCCCAGATATTTGGTCAATGTCGTTCCGTTGATGCGGAATCTATCATCCTCCGCGGCTGTCACACCGCCGCCGATTCCCCTGGCAAAAGTCACAAGCGCAAGGATTCCCAGTACTGCCAAACTTGCAATAGCAATGGTAGGTCTTACCATGTTCATTTTTTTCATAGTGGTCTCCTCTTTCTAAGGAACTGTCTCTCGACAGTTCCTTAGCTTGTTCTGTTATCATGCTGCCCTGTATTTTTTGCGTTTCCGTCCGTCACTGAAGACAAACAGTAAGATCGAAGCGCATGCCATACCGATTGCCGCAAACCACTTGGGATGAATCGGATCACCTGTCGCCGGTGTAGCGTCAAGCATCTGCCCCGCGATCAGATTATTGGTGTCCACATAGATCACATACGGTGAAAAGTGCGGCGGAACAAATGAGATACATGCAATGCCGTCAATCGTCGTAAACCTCGGTGTAAGCTGCACAAGATTTCCGTTATCTGCCGCTGCGACACGCGCATTTCCGCCATACTGGATCAGCACATCCGGAATCGGCATCGTCACTGTGATGTTCAATCCCGTGGAGTCTGTGATCTTGTTCCGACCAGTTGAGTCGTAGAGCGAGATATCCATTGGCAGGTATGCCAGCCCGTTCAGCGAACCGTATGCATTGGTAAGCGCCTGCTCCACTGCCGCTGTCGCCTCCGGTGACTCCGTGATCTTAACAATAAAGTTATCCGTTGATCCGCTGACCGCCAGGGAAGCTACATCCGTGTTGGAGATACCGTTCTTCGTGATATAGATCTTATTTCCATTGTTATTGTTTGTAGTGCTGCCTGTTCCATTGGAACCATTGTTGACTGTACCTGTTGTGTTTGTTGTGTTTGTCGAGTTGCCAGGTCTGTTTGGTACTGTACTCGTGTTCGAATCTGATCCCGGCCTTCTTGATGGGCTGTCATCATCATCGTCATCGTCGTCGTCACTGCTCGACCTTGTCTTGTAATTTGCCGTGACTGTCACATCCGTCGCCGGCATCACAAAGGAAGTTGACACAGCGTTTGCGTTGGAAAATCCGAGACCGGAATTGCTGGTCGTCCATCTGGAGAATACTTTGCTGGACGACTCCGGCGCATTTGCTGTAATATTGACTGTCGCACCAGCCTCATACTCACCGCTTCCTGAACCGTAATTTACGGTAACTTTGTATTTCTTCTTGTCGTCGCCCGGTTTGTTCGTATCACCGCCTGGATTGTTGCCGCCGCCCGAGTAGTTCGCCGTGACTGTCACATCCGACGCCGGCATCACAAACGTTGTCGTTGCCGCTGTCGCGCTGGCAAAATTCACTCCTGCCGTAGCTGTCGTCCAGTTTGTAAAGGTCTGACCTGTCTGCGGTGTGTTTGCAGTTATTGTCACAGTGTCGCCCGCTTTGAATTTGCCGCCGCCTGTACCGTAATTTACAACCACTGTATAAGTTGCATCCGGATCCGGTTTAGACACGCCGTCTATGAAGTTCGCAACCAGTGTAACATCCTCATTCTGTGCAAGGAACGTTGTGGTTTTGCTGTATACATCGCCAAAATAATTATTGTACTTAGATGTCGCCTCTGACCAGTTTCTAAACGTTTTGCCGTCAATATTGTCCGCGACCACCATTACTGTAGTTCCGCTTGGCACTTTGAATGTCTTCTCGCCGTAAATCGTACCGTCAGTGACCGTTATGGTATGCTCCTGTCCATCCGGCTTAAAATCACCGGGATCAATGCCATATACCGCATATACATTTCTGTCCTCGTTGACATTCTGATATGCTTTCTCACCTAAGATTTCTTCTCCTTCGCTGTTGGTCCATCTCCATGTCTGGAAAATGTGCCCTTCATACTGCAGCAGCGGATCCGTCGCCAGCGGCGGATTCTCTACATCTCCGCCTGCCTTTGACACAAAGCATTCCTTGACTAATTTTCCGCCTTCCGCCAGAAACTTAACGGAATAGCCATCCCCCATAGGGCTAAACTCCACATTAGGACGTCCGTCTGCAAAGTTCTTAACCGCACTCTGCGCTGTGTTGGTATTATCCGTATACTCATAGCTGTGGATGGTATATATTGTCTTCGGATCTGTATCAAATGCAGTGTCCCTGATATTGCAATTCCTGTTTGGAATATATATATCGACCGCCGCTGATCCTCTTGTTCCCCGGATATCGCTAAACGCTCCTTCTTCAATATTCGTGACATTTTTAGACAATTCAACTGTACTCAGCGAAGTCGCGCCATTAAAACAGTTCTGCGGAATACTTGTGACCTGCGTCTCTGTCAGATCAACCCGTGATATACCGTCACAATCGGCAAATGCCTCCTCTGCGATCGTTTTTACATTTGCAAGATTCGGATTATGCTCCTTGTCAATATTTCCAAAGGCTGTCTCAAGACACTCCGCTAAAACACTGTAGTCAGAAACATCCTGACTTCCATAGACAATACCGTTTTCTGCCTTGTAGTAAGCATTTCCCGTGATGCCTTCACTGTACAAACTCGTACAGCCCCTGAACGGCTTCTTGCCGATGTCCTTCAACTCGCTTCCCAGATCGACTTTGGCTAAGTTCTCGCAGCTGTCGAAGGTGTACTCTTTTGGTAATCCTGCCACAGACTGCAGACTGATCGATGTCAGGTGATCATTTCCTCCTGTGGTGTCTTCCTTGTAAACTATGTCATTATACTGTTTCCCGCTTTTGATAATACTGCCAACAAAAGCACCCTCCTCAAAGGAACCGCTGAACAGACCTCCTACGATACCTTTATTTTCTGTATCCGTATAGTATTCTTTCGTGTCTATTGCCCGATCCCATGCTCTGGTAACAATCTCCTTCCCGCTTTCATCATACAGCAATTCAAGATATTCCTTGCTCTTCTCATTCAGGGCGGATTCAAAGAAGGTTTTGGTATCAATGCTGTCCACACCGGACGGTATTGAAATATGTAGTGCCGCATCGATCAATGCGCGTTCCTCATCCTCCAACTGACCTGTATAATCCGTAGTTGCCCGATCCTGAGCCTCCAAAATACGATCGAATTTCTCTTGAATACTATATGGCTTGGCAACGGTATCCCACTCAAAACGCTTTGCCATCAATGATATGATATCTTTGTTCAGGTCATCGATCTCCTCCAAATGAGGATAGTCGATGAGTGTCCTCAAGCCAGTATTATTATCCAGCATTACTGTCAGATTGGCTGGTCCAAGTGACTTATAGCATATATTTGTATTTTCCGAATTAAACTTCGTATTAGTCGAACTCATCGCATACGCAAAAGGCGCGTAATCTTTTTCGATCACCCCATGAAATGTCAAGTGCTTCGAACCCGTCTTAAACGCATTGTCGTCAATATTCATCACAGAACCCCATGCACCCTCATTGACTGCTACAGGTTCTCCAAAATACACATTTTCAAGTTTGGGACAATCCTCAAATGCACCGCTGCCTATGCTCTCAATGGAATTCGCCAGTCTGACTAATCTGAGATTCGGTGAGCCTTTCAGGGCATCCGCATCAATATTCAAAACAGAATTGTCCTCGATCGTGAGCGTTTCGATGCTGTCTTTTACTTTGTCAAAACATCCAGGTCCCAATCTTGTGATCCTATAACCACCGATCTCAGACTTCACCACCAGGTCTTTAACGGAACCTGCTGTCTGACTTGACTTTAATTCATATCCGACAAGCCTTGCTGTTCGGGTTTCCTCATCCATCTGGTCAATCGTGGCAAGATATTCTCCATTCTCTCCCACTGTTATTTCCATTCTCCTGTTGCCGTCCGCATCCAGGAACATGAACGGAACATATGCCTCGATCTTCACCTTGATCGGATCACCATTATCATTGACCCCGTCTTTTTCGTCAAGACCCATTTTCAGATCCAAAGTATCTTTTCTGATCTGCGTTCTATCAGTCCCATTCGTGAGATATCCAGGTCCCTCCACACGGAAATTTGCATACATAACATCCTTGAACAGATTTAAGCCTGAATAGCCAATATTACGTCCTGCGGCGTCATTGAAAGATATCTTTCCCATAACTGCCCGTTCAAGATTCTCACAGTCAGCCAAAGTGTTTTCCGGGATCTTTCCATTTAGATTTTCCGGGAAGATCACATTTTTCAGACCTTTACGCCCTGCCAGAATATAATCATAGGCACTATCTGCCTCCGCTGCTCCCGCACTCACAAAGGCAGCTTTGGCACCAAACTCTTTATCCTTACTGCTTCCATTATCGATCTTTGTCATTCGTGCAGGGAATTCAAAGCTCTCCATACTCCCGTTACTGCTCGTTCCCGATAGACCAAAAGCACCGAATCCAATGACATAATTCAGCCCATCCTTACTTGGCATAAATGTATTGTCCACATTTCCAAGACTCTCACAGCCATAAAATGCAAAAGGATAAATTGTTACTTCTCCCGTTGTGTCACTTGCAAAAACAAACTTTGTAAGCCCCGAATTTGCAAAACATCCACGTCCGATCACCTGTATATTGGTCGGCAGATCGACACTTGCAAGGGCACCACATCCCTGAAATGCCTCCGCTCCTAATGTTGTCACACTTGATGTTCCGTCAGATGTGGTAAAACTGATCTCACTGAGTCTTCCGCAGCCCTTAAATGCCCTGTCACCAACCACAGTACAATTTTTGGCATTCAAATTTGCTTTTGACAATGCAGTACAACCATTAAATGCGTCATCGCCAATATATCTTATCTGATCAGACAAGTCTACAGTGGTTATTGTCGTATCATTCTGGAATGCTCCCATCCGGTCGCCGCTGGCGGTGTTGCCATCTATACCGATAACCTTGACAAAACCGTCACATAAATATCCCTTACTATCTACATGCGAAGATCGAAATCCTCCGTCATTATTACTGTTGGCATCAATGTCCGCTTTGATATCTGATGCGTTGCTGTTTGCCCACTTTACCGCATAGGAATTGATCGCATCCAGGTATTCGAGCGTAAATCCTTTAAGACTATAATTGGATGTGATCTCCGCAGTCTGTATTGAAAATCTAGAACAGATAACACCTGCAACAAACCCCGGCACATCTTTTAGATCCTGAAATGTAACGGTAAGTTCCTTTGTCAAAGCATTATATCTGGCTGTCAAATCACTTATCTGCGTCTGAATATTCGGATTAGTTGCGGCATTAGCCCCGTCCGCATTTACCATATCCACCAAGCTTTTTACTGCACTATTATAGTCTGTCAACCTGTTAGTATATTCTGTAAACTGCTCTCCTGCAAACGCATTGTCATTGGAAAACAATTCGCCCACAGAGAGACTGGTTTTTGTATAAGAACAAGTTATACCATTTATACTCATCGATCCAGCACTTGAAGTATCTAGACTTGTTGCAGGATCTACTGTTGAATACGAGCTTGGTATACTACTTAGATCAAATGTGTTCGGAATAGTCACACCATTTATTTGCTGCCCTGTGACAATCTCGTACTTTATTGTATATTTTTCCCCGCTCCATTGATTCTGTAATGTTCCAATCGTATCTCCCGGAAACAAGTAATAGCCATAACTCATCTCTTCACTTATGTCAATGATCGACGATTTCCCCACATACCTGGTTATCAATGCCTCCGAACCTGTCGTATTGGCTTTTGCAGCAACCTCATACCTGTCCTGTATGCCGCCATCTTCTATAACCTGGATCACTCTCTTGGTTCTGTTGCTGCCAAATCCCAAAGATGAGGGCATATTATCGCTAGTATCTTCAGAATCTTTATACGTACCCTGAGCATATGCGTCATACACTGTCTGCATATCGACACCGCTCGCCGCCTGCATCGTACCATAATTCTCCACCGGTATCGCCGCAACAACGATAGCCATGATCATGGTGAGCGCCGCGACTGTCCGCATGACTCTCCTTCTTAACTTATAGTTCTTTTTCCTTCTACTCTTTGCCATCTTGTTTCTCCCCACTTTGTTATTTATATTCCCTTTTATTGCCAGTATTCCGCGCTGCAACAATTTATGTGAAATCACATTCCGGTCCACACCGGAAGTGATATTGTATCCCCGTACCCGTCCATCCCCTTCCATAAGCCGCTGTACAAATTCCCTTTATGCAATACTTTTATCGCCTGCTGTACATACTTTAACATAACTACTTATATTATCGTCATGTTCTGTCCATCTGATTAGGCTTTCCATCTCTCCTTATCGCATAAACGTTCCCCAAAAACGGTTTACATATATTATTATTGTACTATATTTTCTGTCAATTTCAAGTATTTTTCAGAAATTTTTATATGTTTTTTGATAAAAACAAACATTTTAAAAAATTATTTCCATCAGCTGATCTTCTTCGCCACCACGACAAAACGTCCTTTCTTCTCCTGGTAATCACAGGTGGAGAGCGTCAGGAGCTGATCGCCATATTCTGCAGTCACCCCTGTGTCATAGAGCGACAATTCCGCCATCTCGATCATGGCAGAATTAAATTCCTTCTCCGATACAGCGTTGATAAATTGATAATACTTAAAGGTAACTTCCTCTTCCGAGTAGACCTTGGAGCGGAACACATACATCACCTGATAGGTTCCTTTTTCGTAGATCGTGTCAAACTGTATCGTAGGATGTTCTTCATAATAGGATTCTTTGCTGTATCTGTTCAATGTTCCAAACATTTTGCCGGATTTCATATGATGCCCGTACAGTATAATGTTATCACACCCCTTGACCACATCACACTGGTAGTCCATAAAGATACAACCGTTCCTGTCTTTCTCCTGGTTAAAGTTGTGGTCCAGATAATACTCATTGTTCACTGTCTGCATCACAGGATAGTCAATGATGGTATCAGCGATCTTGACCCACCCGATCAGCCGCTGGTTCTTCTGATGGATCAGCGAATATTCCGGAAGGATATCCGGTGTCTCAACCGAATCGTCTGTGTAGTGTATCCTGACCTCTTTCGTATTGGAAGACTGCTTTCCTGCCTCTTTCAGCGCAGACAGCTCCTCAAACTCCCTTGCACTCTTGGCAGACACCTGATAGTACGCCCCCAGATACCCAAAGCTTATGATACACATGAACAGGCAGCCTGCGATCAGCATTTTCCGCTTCTGCTCCCTCTTTTTCAGTACTGCCATGATCTGTGCCTGCATTTCTTTGTCAAAATCTTCCAGTCTTGCCCTGTTCTTTGGCGCATTTTGCTTTTTGGATGCTTTCTTCAGGCTTGTGATATTTTTTATTTTTTCTACCTGCTGCTTTCTTTTTTCCTTCCTGGCTGCCTTTTCCTGACGCTTTTCCAGCTCTTTTCTTTTCATCTGATGATACAACTCATAGATATTGTCATCAAACTGTCTGCCCACCGTGGATTCGAATGTATGTTTCCCATTCCTCAATTCCATATACAGTGTTTCGATATCTTTTGGATCATCCAAACTCAGATTACCGGTAATGGAATCGATGAGCTCCTTATCCCTCAACGCTGCCTGATATTCCTCCTCATTCCGAAAGCGCCTGCCCTCAACAATCCATTTTACTTCCGCCATTCAATCGCCCTTTCTATCTCTCCAAAGTTGACATCATGCGATACCTTTGCCGACCCGGACCGCATGCCGCCTTACTATCTTAAATGGTTGACATATATATTGTTATTTTACTATATTTTCAGTTAATTTCAAGTATTATTTGAATTTTTGCAACAATTATGGTAACAGTTTAGTCTTCGGCTTCCTGTTACAAGCATCAAGCCATGCAAAAACCGCTTCGCGGATGTCAAAGCCATGTACCGTGGCTTGATGCATCCCAGGCACTATGCGCTCTCGCGAACTTCGCAGCGCAGCGCGAAGTCCTGGGCTGAATTGTTACCAATTATGTCATTTTCGTCAGAAACTGTTATGACATCGGAAAATTTATTGGAACACTTTCTGCACGCTGTCATATAGTATAGAAAAAAGCTTCTTCGGAGGTACTCAACATGAGTGAATTATCAGCAAGCCATTGCGGATGCAACCAAACAAATACGATGCCGGAGTGCGGCTGCGGGTGCGGCAGCAACAACGGGTGCGGCAGCTGGATCTGGATCCTTCTCCTGCTCTGCTGCTGCGGAAACGGCAATAACGGCTGCGGATGCTGCTAATGTCCTGATCCCTGAGGGTTCGTCTACACGAACCCTCTCACATTGTAATAATGAACACTGATGATTCATATATATGATTATGGTAGGAAAAATTGGAGGTTTGCTATGGAGGATAACGATTACGTGCTGGCTTTTGACCACTTCTATACCACGAATCACATCCAGATCTTAAAGTCCCTTCTGCCCTTTATGGACAATGACAACTTCCGGATGCTGCCCGCTCTGATCAAATATATGGAATTCAAATACACCCTGTCCCTTCTCGGCAGCGGTAATTCAGGATTTGCGAGCGGGATCCACGCCAGCAGTCTGGACACAGACACAAAAACAAATCCTGACATGGCAGACAACTTTGAAAATATTTATAAAGCGATCCACAAGTATCTTGCCCCGAGCGAGGAAAAAGGATTTAATCAGATCCTTTCTGCCGTAAGGGCAATGAAAAGTGTGCGCGAAATGCAGCAGATGATGGAACTTTTCCAGACTTTGAACCCCGATAATAACGGCGGTATGGACATCGGTTCCGTGATGGAAAACCTATCCTCTGGCAGCGAAAACATGAACGGACTTAATATGAGCGAGATCATGGAAATGATGAAATTATTTGGAGGCAGTGACAATGGAAACCAGCAATGAATGGATGAACGACCCAGCGCTTCAAAATATTGACAGGGCTAAACTTGACTTTCTTGACAAGATGTTTGTGCAGAGTACCGCGATCAACAATGACGGCACACCGCAGCAGCGGCAGAAAAAAATGATGGCATTTCTGCTCTCGCTGAGCAAACTGAGCCAGGAAAACAATATCAGCTTCCAAAAAGAGGAGGTTGAGCTTATTTTTACTGTCCTGAAAAAATACTCAACCCCTGATGATATTGATAAAATGCAAAAAATATCTTCCTTTTTTCATGCCCGTTGAGCACAACAGCCATGAAATGATCATAAAGAGACTCCCGTCTTTGGTGTGGAGTCCTTTATAGATTGCCGGATGTCCACAGTATCATGGACAGATCCGGTACATATGGCGCCATCAGTATCACATAATCCTGACACAGCTTTGTCACGTCAGGATTGCGTCTGTCATTACATGCTATGTCTATTTCGGGAAATATTTCCCCATGTGGTACCGCCGTTCTGACCGCGTGGGTGTGGATTGACGTTATGATCTCACCTATTCTCAGTTCTTTTTGATATATATTCAAAAGTCCCATCATCGCCGAGACGATATTGTGGCGATTTGACTTGGTATTTCCCCGGCTGATGCACTTTCTGATCTTTGCCGCTGTGTCTGCCAGTGCCCGGCCCATCTCGTCAATCCCTGCCTGTGGGAGCGTTTCTTCATTATTATAGTTGCCGCGCCTGTTCCACTCTTGTGCGGCGAGGACCATTCTCCTGTATCTGCCTAGAAATTTGTAAATTCCTTCCAGTGCCCCCTCATTCCAGCTGTCATACCAAGGCGCATCGTTCTCTCTGGGCGTCTTTTCAAATAACAGATAAAGCCTCAGACAGTCCGTGCCGTAATCCATCACAAGATCATCACCAAACACACGTTTTCCCGTCTCGTCCAGCCATTCCAGCAGAGATCTGTCGCACACGAAACTGTCGGGGATATCGCACCCCGACAGCTTTTTGGCATTGTATTCGATCTCCCTGTGATTCATTGGTGTCAAAATATCATTGATCATTTTGCTACAATGTTCAGGATCCTGCCCTTCACATAAATCTCCTTTACGATGTTCTTGCCTGCAGTGAGCTCCGTGATCACAGGCACTGCGTGCGCTTTTTCCTTCACGGAGGCCTCGTCCTCGTCAAGTCCGACCATCAGCGTCGCTTTCACTTTGCCGTTGATCTGCACCGCGATCTCCACTGTGGACTCCACAGTTTTCGCCTCATCGTACTCCGGCCACCTCTGCTGGTAAGCCCTGCCATCTCCGAAATACATCTCCCAGAGCTCTTCAGTCATATGCGGCGCTACCGGGTTGAGCAGCAGGATCAGTGCCGCATACTCATCCTTTGTGATGCTGTTCGCCTTGTAGAAATCATTGACAAGCGCCATCATCGCCGCGATCGCCGTGTTGAACTTCAACCCCTCAAAATCATTGGACACCTTCTTGATCGTCTGATGGATCTTCGTCTCCATCTCAGGACGGTACCCCGCTCCATCAACGATCATATCCTGCAGTTTCCAAACGCGGTCAAGAAAACGTCTGCATCCCTTCACGCCCTCCATGCTCCATGCGGCACTCAGGTCAAACGCACCGATAAACATCTCATAGGTCCTGAGTGTATCCGCGCCAAACTCATCCACCACATCGTCGGGGTTGACCACATTTCCTCTCGACTTGGACATCTTCTCCCCATTTTCACCGAGGATCATGCCGTGTGAAGTGCGCTTCATGTAGGGCTCACTGCAGGGCACCAGGTTCTGATCATAGAGGAACTTGTGCCAGAACCTAGAGTACAGCAGATGCAGTGTCGTATGCTCCATACCGCCATTGTACCAGTCTACAGGCATCCAGTACTCCAGCGCCTCCTTTGACGCAAACTCCTTGTCGTTGTCGGGATCGATATAGCGCAGGAAATACCACGAAGAACCCGCCCACTGCGGCATGGTATCCGTCTCGCGCTCAGCCTTGCCGCCGCACTTCGGACAGGTGGTCTCCACCCAGTCGCGCATTGCCGCAAGCGGCGACTCTCCGGTATCTGTTGGCATATAGCTATCTACCTCGGGAAGCTTCAATGGCAGTTCGCTCTCATCGAGCGGAACATACCCACAACAAGGGCATTTCACGATAGGGATCGGCTCCCCCCAGTAGCGCTGACGGGAAAACACCCAGTCGCGCAGCTTGAAGTTGACCTTTCTGTGACCAATCCCCTTCTCCTCAAGCCACTTTGTTATGGCTGCCTTCGCGTCCTTTACCTCCATCCCATCCAGGAAATCAGAATTGCAGAGCTTTCCTGTGGCAACATCCGTGTACGCCTCATTCTGCACATCGCCGCCTGCCACCACCTCTATGATAGGGAGACCGAACTTCTTGGCAAAATCCCAATCTCTTGTGTCATGTGCCGGAACTGCCATGATCGCGCCTGTACCATATGACATCAGTACATAATCGGACACCCACACCGGAATCTCTTTATTGTTCACAGGATTGACTGCCGAAACACCCTTGATACACACACCTGTCTTGTCCTTTGCAAGCTCTGTGCGCTCAAAATCGGATTTCTTGGAAGCCTGTGCGCGGTAAGCTGCGATCTCCTCATAATTGTCGATCTCGTCCCTGTACTTCTCGATCAGAGGATGCTCTGGGGAAATGACCATATATGTGGCGCCAAACAGGGTATCTGGTCTTGTCGTATAGATCAGAAGCGTCTCATCCCTGTCCTTGATCCTGAACTCTACCTCCGCTCCCTCAGAACGACCGATCCAGTTTTTCTGGGAAACCTTGACCTTCTCGATGTAATCCACATGTTCAAGTCCCTCGATCAGTTTGTCCGCATAGTCTGTGATCTTGAGCATCCACTGGGACTGCATCTTTCTGATGACCTCTGAGCCGCAGCGCTCGCATACGCCATTCACCACCTCCTCATTGGCAAGACCTACCTTGCATGAGGTACAGAAATTGATAGGCATCTCACTCTTGTACGCAAGCCCTTTCTTGAACAGCTGCAGGAAGATCCACTGCGTCCACTTGTAGTATTTCTCGTCTGTCGTGTTCACTTCCTTTGACCAGTCAAACGAATATCCGAGCGCTTTCAACTGATTCTTGAAGTGCTCGACATTGTTTTTTGTGACGATCCTGGGATGGATCTTGTTCTTGATCGCATAGTTCTCTGTGGGCAGTCCAAATGCGTCCCACCCCATGGGAAACAGAACATTGTAGCCCTGCATTCTGCGTTTTCTTGACACGATATCCATCGCCGTGTATGGTCTGGGATGCCCCACATGAAGTCCCTGGCCTGACGGATACGGAAACTCTACCAGCGCATAATACTTTGGCTTTGTCTTGTCTACACCTGCCTTGAAAGCCTCCTCCCTGTCCCAGATCTCCTGCCACTTTTTCTCAATGTCCTTTGGAGAATATTCTCTGTCCATCTCTCTTACTCCTTTTCAGCGCCTTATATAGTTAAAGCTGTTTATTTTTCCTGTTGGGAACTGTTTTGTAGTTCCTTATGATCATACTCATGTGTTATTGTATCGCAATCGTTTTTATATTGCAAGTTTTATTTCCGGGCGCTACAGCATCCCAACCGCCTTGATAATGAGTTCCGCACACTGTGTCTTGGTGAAAATACCCGCATCGAGCGAGAGTGTATAGTTCTCTACTTTTCCCCACTCTCCCCCTGTAAAGTATCTGTAATACGTCGTCCTCGAACGATCCTTCTCCTCCAGCTCCTTTCTGATGCGCTCTTCCTGACCAGTCACACCTTCGTGCCGCTGAACCCTCCTGACACGCCGTTCCATATCTGCATGTATGAACACATTGATCACATCACTGCGCCCGCGGAGAATGAAATCCGCCCCGCGCCCCACAATGATACAGTTCCCTTTGTCTGCGATACTCTTGATCACCCTGTCCTGTGCCTCTTTGATCTCCTCGTAAGGCACCTCCGCCTCCTTGTAGTGTGGTATGAATCCGCTCTTCATGTCAATGTAATCCTGATCAGACATATTTTCTCCGTTTTCCAATATGAGCTTCTCGTCAATTCCCATCTCTCTGGCTACAGATGCCACGATCTCTTTGTCGTAAAATGTATACCCTAGCTTCTCCGCCAGCAGCTTTCCTACCGTATGCCCTCCGCTTCCCGTTTCACGGCTGATCGTAATTATCATATCTCGTCCTCCTCTTCTTATATTGCTATCTTTCCCCGCCCGCCTTAAAGTTATAGACCGGCTTGATGATCCTGTCCACTGAGACCGTCTCGCCGACTGCCTGCAGTATATCTTCTATTTTACGGTATGCAAACGGTGATTCGTCCAGCGTGTCCTTATTGACACAGATGGAGTAGATCCCCTCCATAGCTTTCTTGAACTCCGATACTGTATGATGCTCTTTCACCTCAGAACGCCTGTAAACCCGACCAGATCCATGCGGCGCGGAACAGTTCCAGTCCTCATTGCCAAGACCCGTGCCCAGGATGATCCCATCGCGCATATTGATCGGAATGATGACCTGTTCCCCTGCCTTTGCACTGATCGCACCTTTTCTCAGCAGAGGCACATCCGCCGAAAAATCGACATAATTGTGAATGCAGGTATAACTGTCCAACACCTTCCATTTCATGCCGCGCACGATCTCATCCACCATTGCTTCCCTGTTTCGTTCGGCAAACTCCTGCACGATCTCGAGATCGTGCAGATACTGTTCAAGCAGCTCACCTTCCAGGCAGGTAAGGTCATACGGCGCATATCCCTGCTTCTTCATCTGTGACGCCTTCTGTCCTTTCTCGAGATAATACTCTGTCACCTCCATGCCAAGATGACGGCTGCCCGAATGGATCACGAGGTACAATGCACCGTCCTCATCCCGGTCCACTTCAATAAAATGGTTGCCTCCGCCCAGCGTCCCGATACTGCGCTCCGCCTTTGCCTCATCGATCGCCTTGTAGCAGTGCAGCCTGCGCAGTGCGATCCTGTCGCTGAGCCTATGACTTGTCTTTCTGACTGCCCCGCCGACGGGAACATTGTCACGTATGACTGTGTCCAGTTTCTGACATTCCATACCTTTTGTCTTGATCTTTGCGATCGTCATGCCACAGCCGATATCTACCCCGACAAGGTTTGGCATCAACGACCCGCCCACTGTCATCGTCAACCCGATCGTTCCCACCTTTCCGGGATGAACATCCGGCATCACACGTATTTTGCTGCCGGCGGCGCTGTAATGGTCGCAGATCATCTGCAGCTGCTTTCTTGCATAGTCATCAATGGCGTACTGCTCGTTGTCGGATGTGTAAACAATCGCACTCGTATATTTTCCGTATATTGTAATCATAAAAACTCCTTCCATATCCTGGTAAACTCTCAATGTCCGGGTGTTTTTGTCCTGTGTTATGGTAACAAAAAAACACCCCATAGAAAGGTGTTTTTATCCACATGATTTTGACTACAACAAAAAATCCTTATTGCATTCTGAGGACAAACACACCTTCCTGGCAAGTTATCAAATTTAGTAGATCCTTCATGATGTGCTGCATTTTGTCCTCCTTATCGAAACCGGGTTTCCTGTTACTCGCAGAGTTCGTGCGCTCTGCTTTGAATAGCTCTGATCAGCAGTGACCTCTGTGATGACCGCCTCTCCTGCCGTGGCATCCACCATGATATCCGCCGTAATATGTTCCAGTACTATAGCTCGGTTGTGCGACTCTGCCATGGTTGTGACAGTGGTCACAGATCCCGTCACCGTCCGCGTCTGTATAATAATCACAGAGCCCATCATAATTCGCGTCTGTGTAACAATGATTGTCACAGATGCCATCACCATTCTCATCTATAAAATAGTGATCGCCGCAGATGCCGTCACAATCCAGATCCCTGAAGCAGTCACCGAGATTGCAGCCGCCGATATGACAGGTTGCTGGCGGAAGCTCTGCTGCACTAACAGAAGCTGCGGGTGCCAGCACGATCATACAAGCAAGTCCCATAGCCAACATTTTTCTCATATAAATTTCCTCCTAAAAATTCAAAAAACCACTTCTTTCCTTAACCATAACACACTTCACCGGCTTTTTCAACCATTATTTGCAGTTTTCTCACGATCCGCCGACTCCCTGACCTCCCCTTTTGCATTTGCGTCGTCCATGATGATCTCACCAACCGATGGAACAACGATCGTGCCGGAAAGCGGATTCTTAATGCTGCACACTGGCGTTGTGATCTGCGCATCCACCTCGGATCTCTCAAAACAGAGGTCAGTGTCAACCATCTCACAGTTGACAAGCTTTAGTTTTTTGCAGTAGCACAGCGGCTGTGTGCCGATGATCTTACAGCGCTCAAATGTCAGCCCGTCCGCATACCACGCCAGGTACTCTCCCTTGACGACGCTGTCCCTCACCACGACGTTCTCACCGTGCCAGAAAGCGTCCTTTGTGTCAAAGTTGCAGTGCTCAAACACCGCGTTTTTTATGTACTGAAATGAATACTTCCCCTTGAACGTCACATTTTTAAAGTATATATTCTGAGAACGCATCATGAAATATTCGCTCTCCGCTGCAGAGTCCTCCATCCTGATCTGATCGACAGACCACCCAAACTCCGGTGATATGATGTCACAGCCGCGGATCACCACATCTCTGCACTCCCTGAGTGCCTTGATACCATGCATTTTGGTTCCCGTTATCTCTATCTGGTCCGAATACCACAGCGCAGCACGGCACAGCGGTGTCATCTCGGAATCGTGAATGCCCAGACCGTGCACATGCCAGAACGGATAGCGCAGATTGAAAAAACACTTCTCCGCCTGTATGTCCGACGCTTCCTTGACCGCACTCTCCCCGTCTGCCGGCCCGTCAAAAGAACACTCTCTTATGACCACACCTTTGCTTCCATACAATGCCCTCTCTTCATCAAATGTCTGTTTCTCGATTAACTTCATTTGCCTCATCTCCATATACGAAATATTCCGCAGCAGTCCTGTCCCCAAACATCTGCGATATCCATACATTAGTATATTATCTTTGTCAGAAAATGGCAAATAAAATAATTATAATCTTTTTCATATAATCTTTTTGAGCTGCCTGATCCCTACTTCTCCTGCGGACGCACGCTCTCGCCCTGTTTCAACTCTTTTGTTGCGTAGAGGATCACTTTGGTATCCTCGCTGATCGTCCCGGATTCGAGCGCCGCAAACCTGTCATTTTTGTCCTTGATCTGCACCTTGATCTTCTCGGCATAATACTCACTTCCGAGGATTCCTTCCTTTTCGTTCAGTGTGTAGACAAAATATCCACCCTGCTCCTCAAAAACAGCATCGACCGGCAGTGTCAGGCTGTGGTATTCTCCCTGCACGGACTTTTGTATGGTACCGCTCAATCCGGGTTTGCCCACACCCTCCGGGAGCATACAGAGCAGATCATAGCCGCCCTGCGCATTTTCCATAAAATAGTCAACCGTGGCTTCTATCTCCGACTGCCCGTTCAGTTTCAGGCTTACTGTGTCATTCAGGTGCACATGTTTTCCCTGTTCTTTTGTGATGCTGAACTTGAACTGGCACGGACGCTGCATATCTGTCATCAGGATCGCCGCCGTGTCCGACGTCCTGCCGCCGACCTCCACCTGGATCCTCGAAACAATTCCGTCGTTTTCAGCCCTGATCGCTCCCTTTTGCTTTTTTAATGAATAAAGGCTTGCAAGCTGATCCTGGATCTGCTTTATGTCGAGCTCATAGATCGCCGCTGTGGAATCCGCCCTCGTCGTCACCTGCGCATTTGCAATGTCACGCATCTTCTGCCGCAGCGTCACCTCGCGGCTGTAGCTCACATCATTGTAATATTCTTTCGCTTTCTGTACATTTGCCTCAAGTGCCAGGCGTGTGTTCTGCCATTCGTCAAATTTTAGTTCCTCCGCCGAAAAGTCGGGCTGCTCCACCACACCTCTGCCATGTTTTGTCAGCGCATCCTGCAGCGCGAGCAGCTCTGTGTTCGCTTTTTTTATCCGCTCCTGCAGTTCCTTTTGCGCTGCTATTTCCTCGTCTGTCAGATCCGCTGTGCTGTCATCCCCTTTTCCTGAATTGTCCGCGTCGTCCGCCGGAATGTCGTCTGTCCCCGCACTGTTATCTGTATCGCTGCTGCCACTGCTGTCATTGCCATCATCACTATCAACGTCGTCACTGCCATCGTTATCAACATTATCATTGTCAGCATCATCAGCATCGCCGTCTGTAACCTTATCTGCATCACTGGTATCTGCCTCCTTATCTGCATTTCCGTTATCACCAACGCTATTGTCATCGTGATCGCCACTGGTATCACCAGTGGCGCTGTCTGCTGTCCCACTGTCTGCGTCCTTATCTGCATTTCCGTGATCACCACTGGTATCACCAGTGGCGCTCTCTGTTGTGCCATCCGCCTCTGTACCGCTGTTGTCCGCGCCGGCATCCGTTCCCGCACCGGCGCTGTCCCCTGCCGCGCCCGAGAGCACTCTGTTCTGCCCCAGCCAAGCCAGCTGTTCCTCCAGATCCCGGATCTCGCGCTCCTTTGCCGTGACCTGGTCCGTGATGCTGTAGCCTCTGTTCACCCAGTCGTGGTAATCGTCCCACGCCTCCTGACGGGAGTTGTCGGACGTGTACGGCACAGGATCTGCCAGATGCTTTCCGAGCTCCGCCTCCGCCTGATCGAGCGCCTCCTTCGCGCGCTCCTTTGCGGTCAGCGTCTCCTTGTCCGCCGTCTCGTAGTCCTCCTGCGCCCAGAGGAGCTCCACTTCCTTCTTCTGCGCGTCGATCACTTCATTGACCTGGATATCCGATAGATTGCACTGCAGCTTTGACAGCTCCGTCTCCTTGACGCTGATGATATCCGCTATATCCTTCAGGTCGATCGTAAACAGCACATCGCCCGCTTTGACCGCGTCCCCCTGCATGACATAGAGCCTGTCAACCCGGAGCCCGGACTGTGTATTGACTGCGATCTCCCCGCCTGTCGTCACGATGCCGTCCGCCTCCACCACATGCTCCACATACTTTTTCGAGGGAGTGTCTGTCTTGACAACCGCAAGCCCTGATACATAGATGCTTTTTGAAATAATCGTACACAGCCACACACATGCCAGAAAGACCAGAAATATCTTGATCCACTTCTCCATCCGCCTGCGGCTCATCAGTTTCTCCTCATCTATTTCCATCAAACAAACCCTCCATCAAACGATCCATACTACCCCTTCAAGCCGGAATACACGATCCCCTGCTCCAGATAATCCTGCCCCATGACAAACACAAACACCGCCGGTATCAGCATCACCACCGATGCCGCGAACGCAAATCCTGCCTGCATCCAGCTGATCTCCGGCAAATACAGGGACAGCGGCCACAAAGTCTTATCCTCGAGAAAGGCAAACGGCTGCTCGATCATATTCCAGTATTCCAGAAATCCGAGCACGAGCGCCGAGAGGATGCCTCCTTTGCCAAGACCGATCCCCAGCATCCAAAAGATGTGCAGCTCCCCTGCCCCGTCAATCCTTGCCGCCTCGATCAGTGCCTTCGGCAGCGACCGGAACCCGCCATAGATGACAAAGATCGGAAACGTGCTGAACACTGCCGGGAGAATGACTGCCCAGTGCGTATCCAGCAGTGACAGGCTGTCCAGTGTCAGATAGCTTGACAGCATCGTCACCTGAAACGGCAGGAGCATCAGGACGACGTAAATGGTAAAGATCACATTTTTCCCTCTGACCTGATAGGTCGCAAACGCCCACGCCGCAGGCACCCCCACAGCCATCTGTCCCAGCAGGATCAACGACACCAGCTTTGCCGAATTCCAGAACAGCACAAAGAACTCCGGCGCGTAGAAGAGCAGGTGAATGTAGTGCTCCACTGTGGGATACTGGGGGATCAGTTTCCACGACACGAACCCTGTGCCGTGCATGAACACCGGCTCGAGGCATTCGTACAAGTCCCCCTGCCCCATGACAGAACCTGTCACCACGAGCAGTACGGGCGCGCAGATCACGATGCCTGCCGCTATGAATATCAATTTTGCCACTGCCTCCGCCGCCGTGCGCAGAAACTTTCTCATCTTCACTTCGCAATCCTCACTTCACAATCCTCACTTATCCTCATTTCAAGTCTCTCATTTCAGGAATCAGGGACTGTCCGGAAAATACCTGTGACGTGTGATCGTCATGAGTGGTCCGCTGACAGTTCCTCAGCGCTGGCTGTAATACTGGAACAGTATAATGAACACAAACAGCACCCCTGCCACCAGCACACTCGCCGCCGCCATCTTGTCGAACTCAAGATTGACATACCAGTTGTTGAATGTGTGCTGCAGGAGATAGATATCCTTTCCCGGATATGAGCCGCCGACAAGATACGCCTCCCTGTATATCTTCATGGAATTTAAAAACGATAAGATCACGATCGTGTAGACGCTGCCCCTCAGACAGGGAAGTTTCACAAAGACCAGGCACTGAAACCTGTTTGTGCCGTCCACCCTCGCCGCCTCGATCAACTCGTTCGGGATCGCCGCGATCCCGGAAAGCCACAGCACGATCGTGTACCCCGTGTTCTTCCACAGATAGCTGACGACAAGGCTGTCAAAATCCTGCCTGTAAAAAAACATTCTCCACACGATGACGACGGTGGCTGTCGGCATCGCCATCGGGAACAGATAGAGGCTCTTGATGACACCGATGTCCCGTATCCCGCTGAGTGCGAGCGCTGCTGCCAGACTGATCACAACCAGAAGCGGTATCGCCACGCCCACAAAGTGGAGCGTGTTCCCCACAGCCAGGCGAAACGCCTGGTTGTGGATCACCGTCTCATAATTGTTCAGCCCCGCATACTCCCCTGACATGACCGTCATAAAGGAGCGCCGCACCACATCCGCAAACGGGATCAGCACAAAGACCGACACCCCCGCAAGGCTCATGCCGATAAAGCCTGCAAAATAACCAAATTCCCGCATTTTTTTCATTGTCCCGCTCCCCGTCTCCTGCAGCGCATCCCGAAATGTGCCTGAAACACGCTCCGGAATGCCTTGATGTCACTCGGACAGATAAATCCCCACACTGTCCGCGATCGCCTTCACTGCCGCGTCGATATCCTGTTCCCCTTCCAGATACTTTGTCCCCTGCGCATAGACTGCCTCCTCGAGCACAAAATCACTCAGATACGGCGTGTCGAGCGATGCGATCCACTGCTCCAGCTGGTCGATCCCCTCCTGGTCTACCGGATAGATATTATAGCCAAACGCCAGACCATCCTCATCCGAAAATGTTACCGAAGACTGGGCACCGGTCTCCTGGAGTTTGCTCTCATCATACGCAACTTTAGCTGCCACCGCCTTTTTGTTGATGGGCAAGCCATACTCCATCGTTCCCTGGACCGTCGTGCTGAGCATCAGGCGGAGGAACTGCTCTGCCGCATCGGGATTTTTCGTCGCGGCGTTGATCCCTGCGATCGACAGCGGCTGGTATACATTGCTGCTCTGTCCGTTCAACAGTCTGTATGCGGTATCTTCAAATCCATCCGTCCTCGGGACAGACAGCATGCTCTGATAGTTGTAAACCGTCAGGAGGTTCCCATAGTAGAACGGACACTCTTTCATCAGATACGGCCTTTCGGTCATCATCGAAAAGTACTTATCGTCCTCATAGCTTCTTCCGTTTTCTCCGGAAACCATATAATACTGCTGATAGATCTCGACCTGGTCCTCGGGTACACCCTTCATCTGCGCGTCGTACAGCCGCCTGGTCTGCTCCAGAAACTCCTGGATCTTCTGCAGGTCAAGCTGCCCTTGCGCGTCCTTCCACGAAGGGGCACAGACCGTCGCCGTGCGCTTCATGATGCCTGATGCGGAACACACTGTCAGCAGATTCTTGTCCGGGTACGCCTCCCTTGCTTTTTCCAGCATGTCTGCCAGCGACTTGTAATCGCTGATGCCGTCCACGTAGTCTTTTTTGCCTGCTACGGCTGGCAGCCCAAAAACGGTGGGCACTGCACAGATCCTGTCATCGCTTTTCAGGTTGTCGATCAGGTTCCTGTACAATCCTTCACTCTGATCCACCTCGTCAACGATGTCTGTCAGATCCATCAGCACGCCCTTCTCCACATACGTATCGATATTCATACCGTCAAGCATGATGACGTCGGGACCGCTGCCGCCAAGCAGCTGTGTATTCAGCTTCTTGATCGCGTCCTCCCTCGTGATCCCGCCCTCGTCCATGCCGACCTGGTACTCAATATAAAAATCCGGATACTGTGTCTGGTAAGCTGCGATCGTCTGTCTCACCATATCGTCATCTGTCAGACTGTATACCGTGATCTTGTCGTTCGGAACGGTGGGGATCGACGCGTCGTACGTAAATTTGACGAACTTGTTGTCACTGTACACTGTCAGAAATTCATTCTGGTCATTCGCCATCATCGCCATGATGATAAGGGAAGGGGCACCCAGCGATGAGAGCCCGCCGTCGATCACCTGCTCCACCGCACTGCCGCCGATGACATGGCGGTACAAACCTTTTCCTCCCGCTATATAGATGGTATTGTTCTCCCCGAGAAACGGATAACACATATACCCGGCTCCTGTCCACGCCATATCGCTGCAGTTCTCCTCGACAAAGCTGTCGAGTGTCTCGTCCTCGACAAAGCTTTTCTCCTCCAGATCATACAGAAACACTTTTTCGGATGTCACGCACATCAGCGTATTTCCGTCGCACTGCATCCTCCAGATGCTGTCCGAAATCTCTGTCAGCTTCTCCGCCGTTCCCTCATTGATATCGATCCTGTAGATATACTTGCACCCGCTGGCATAGGCATACAGATTTCCCTGGCTGTCAAACACCGCATCTCTCAGGTGCGAGTCCGCATCCGGCAGCTCGACAGGAATCTGCCTTGTGGTATCGTCTGTGCCCAAAATATACAGATTGTAGTCGAAATCCGTGCTGTCCATGGGTGCTCCCTCCAACCGGTCCATACAGATCACGGCAAGTGTCCCATCCTTTGCGATGGCAGTCGCTATGGGATAATGCCCATCGACAAAGGCTGCGAACGCCTCACTCTCCACGGTCTCCCACGTGTCTCCCTTGTCTGCCGACACATATCTCCTGCCAGTCATGCTGTTTGCGATCATCAGTCTTCCGTCGCTCAGCGTCTGTGTGTCCATCCGGTCATGGTACTCCCCCTCAAAAACCGTTTGTTCCACATAGCGCCCCATGCCGTTGTTGACGCCGCCGTCATCCTTCTGCCCGGTATCGGACAGGCTCTCCTCCGTGATGCTCGCCTGCGTCTCTGTCACGCTGTCCTGAGACTCTTTCGCTCCACACCCCGCAGCCGTGATGCTGACCATGGCTGCCATCAAAAAAGCTGCCAGTCTTGTAAACATCGATTTCTTTTTCATGATATGCCTCCACTTATATTTTATCTTCCCGGAGCCTTATGCAGCAGGAGACTCCGGGAGTTTATACTTTTTCACCGATATTGTATCATGGTAATCTCTAAATATCCTCTAAGTGACCCCGCCCCCGCTTTTTACTCATACAGATAGATCTCCACGCTGTCCACAACCGCCTTCACTGCCGCGTCGATATCCTGCGTGCCTTCAAGATACTTTGCACCCTCCTCATAGACGATCTCCTCGAGAACCGAATCACACAGATACGGTGTCTCGAGCTCCTCGATCCAGCTTTCCAGCCTGTCGATGCCGTCCTGCTCCACAGGATAAACCGTAAAATCGTAACGCTGCCCGTCCTTTGTCGAAAAACTCTCATAAAATTGTCCGCCGTCCTCACCCAGATCGCTCTCGTCATACGCAAACTGTGCGGGAAGCGCTTTTTTGTTGACCGGAATGCCAAACTGCATGGATTCCTGAACCGTCGTCCCGAGCATCATGCTGACGAACTGCTTTGCCGCGTCAACGTTTTTTGCCGCTGTGCTGATCCCAGCGATCGATGTCGGATGGTAGACATTGCTGCTCTGCCCGCTCATCAGTTTGATCACAGTGCCCTCGAGCCCCTGGACTCTCGAAACAGACAGGATATCCCGGTAGATATATGCATCCACGATCTCCCCGTACACGAACGGCGATATCCGCATCAAATAACCCGAATCCCTGGGAATCAGGAAATAACGGCTCTCTTCATAATTGATACCGTCCTCACCGATCAGGTGCTGCTGGTATGACAGGATCTCCTCCTGCGGCGTACCGTTCATCTGCAGGTCATAGATCCTCTTTGCCTGCTCAAAAAACTCCCTTATTTTCGACTCGTCCAGCTGACCCCTGCCATCTTTCCACGACGGGGCGCACACCGGCATCGACCGCCGCAGGATCCCTCTCGCCGAACACACTGTCAGCAGATTGGTATCCGGATAGTCCTTCCTTGCCCGCTCCACCATATCTGCCATGGACGGATAGTCAACGACACTGCCCACAAACGCTTCGTCCCCATAGAGGACAGGAATATAGAACTTTGTCGGGACGGCATACATCGCACTGTCAACCGCAAGATTTTCGATCAGATTTCTGTACAGCCCGTCCTGCCGGTCCACCGCATCGACGATATCCGACAGATCCGTCAGCACCCCCTTCTCTACATAGTTGTCAATGTTCATGCCGTCGAGTATGATAATATCGGGACCGCTGCCGCCGAGCAGCTGTGTGTTGAACTTTTTGAGTGCATCCTCCCTCGTGACTCCGCCGCCGTCCATGCCGATCTGGTACTCGACATACATGTCCGGATACTGTGTCTGATAGGCTGCGATCGTCTGTCTCACCAGCTCGTCCTCCGTCAGACTGTAGACCGTGATCCTGTTCCCCGGCACAGAGGACACCGTGGCATCATAGGCAAAACGGACGATCTTTCCATTGCTGTATGCCGCCAGAAACTCGTTCCTGTCGTTCACCGTCACCGCCATGATACTGTTGGTCGGATCGCCGAGCGAGGACAGTCCGGCATCGATCACACACTCTACCACGCCGCCTCCGATCACATGGCGGTACAGCCCTTCATCTCCTGCTATATAGATCGTGTTGTCCGCCCCCAGAAAGGCATAGGCTGTATAGCCGCCTCCTGTCCACTCCATCCCTTTTTTGTTATCCCTGATAAAGGTATCGAGCGTCTCGTCCTCTATAAAACTCTTTTTTTCCGTATCATACAGAAAGATCTTTTCCATCGTCATACACATCAGAATGCCATTTTTGCACTGCATGAGACTGCAGCTGTCCGGAAGCGTCACAAGCTTCTCCGACGTCCCTGTGTCGACATCCACCTGATAGACATTCCTGCAGCCCGATGCGTACACATAGAGCCCTCCCTGATCGTCAAACGTCAGTGTTCTCAGACTGGAATCCGCATCCGGCAGTGCGACTGCCACCTGTTTTGAAGTGCCGTCCGTACTGTAACTATAAAGGTTGAAAGCGTACCCGTCCTCTCCGTCCGACGAACTGTCCACATGGTCCATACCGATGACTGCGATCGTCCCGTCCTTTGCGATGGCTGCCGCAGCCGCGTAGTGATCGTCGATGAAGCCGAAAAACGCGTCAGCCGGCTCACTCTCCCATGTGCTGCCGCCGTCCTTAGACACGACTCTCTGTCTGGTGAGACAGTTCAGGAAGACGATCTGCCCGTCACTTAACGACTGTGTCTGTACCAAGTCTGAAAATCCTTTCCCCTCATAGACAGTCGTCTCCACATAGCGCCCCATGCCGCTGTCATGAACCGGATCTGTCTGCCCAGTGTCAGGCTGGCTTATATCCATGACGCCCGCCTGTGTCCCCCCTGGGTCTTCTGACAGCTCCTTTGTGCCGCAGCCCGCCGCACTGATCCCGAGCGCCGCTGCCATGAACAGCGCTGCGGCTTTGTGAAATATCGATTTTTTCCCCATAGTAAACCTCCATATGATCTTCAATTTTTCTTTCATATCGGTATCGTAACATACTTGTCTCTAATTATTCTCTAAGAAACAAAACCCCACGCATCATACAAAAAAGTGCATGGCAGCGACCTTCTCTCTACCATGCACCTGCTCCGTCAGGACGACGGACGCTTTTTTGAGTCCAAACACAAGTTTTTATTTTCAGTGATCATACCGACAATCAATCGAGCTCTTTTTGCCTTGCCAGACCCTGTATCTTCCCGACAATCTTCTCAACATCATTTATGTACTGTTCTACCATATCCTTTGTTATCTCTTCTCTCTGAGCATCTGCATGTCTCCGACCTGACTGGTGCGCTATCACATTACGTTGATGATATAATAGCTTTAAGCACCTTTCCAGTTTATCCTTTGTCTTTACAGATGAATCTCTCTCATAGAATACAGCATCTGCTACTTCCTGCAGATTCAACCCCAGAAGATTCATCTGATCCTTCACTGACTGATACGATACAAGTGTGATCTCTCTGTAAAAATCATCCACGAATTCCAGAAACCACGCTGAATCCTCTCTTGCATTCAAAGCCCTGTCTACAATACTCATTTTTACAGAAAGATTGTTATACTTCTCCGTTTTTTGCCAGTTTCCCGCAAACATTTCAGATAAGCCAAATTTTGTTAATTCATGCAAATAAAAATCAAACGCACTTTCCAAAAACACAATCTGAGCTCTCCAGATATTTCTCGACTCTTCCTCTTTTCCACTCTCAAAAAGTTCATCCGCCATGGAAAACTGTTCTCGTATATATCGGAGATTCTCATCAAAGTGCTCCTCGATCTCATTCAGACAAAACCTTACAATGACAGGCGCAGCTTTTTCCCTCGTCCCCTCCTGTCTTGGTTCCAGCTCAAGACTCCGTTCCTCCATGCCGCCACCTCTCTACTGACTGTTGCATACATCATCAAAGGAAAAATTTCTATTTAAAATCGGTATCGCACCATACTTACCAGATATATATCCTTTTTCCAGGTTTTCTGTTTTCCTTACATTTTTAATCTCAGCAAGCGAATACAGATCTGTAGATCTTTGATGATCCAATTGTGTGAACCAAATCTGATCCCGCCGAAACAAGGTCGAATCTAACAGACTTGTATCATGCGTTGAAAAAATAAGTTGAGCGAACTGATCTTTTTTTACCAGACGAAACAAATTTACAATCTCATAAACAATTGATTCGTGCAGACTCGTCTCAATCTCGTCACACACCAGGATCTTTCCTTTCCTGATAATATCAGTGATCGGACAGATAACTTCAAACAATTTTTTGATCCCCATGGATTCCTCAGTCATCAAATCAGTCTCAAACTCATCATATACTAATTTTGCCTCGATCACACTCGCCTCCTGAGAAGTCACCATCATTTTCAGCGCATCCGGCATTTCCTGAGGCAGATCTTTCGCTGACAGCCTGGTTTTCTCTAACCGCACTTTGACATCCCTGATTCCTGTCCCCAACGCCTGCAATATTTCCACAAAAGCTTTTTTGATCTCCTCATGCTGCTGCATCAGCTGTATGGAATACTCTGTCCAATTATTTACTTGCGGATTGTAGATCACGATATCTTCCCGAAAAAAAAGAAACGCATTTTCAATCTCCCTGATATTCGTATAGTTTGCCGCACATGACAAAAACAGCCTGTTCTCCTTCAAAATACTCTTGCTGACTTCAAATGCATTTTTGTATTTGTCACCTGGCTTGATGTCCATGTTTTCTCTTTCAAAAATCTTTACCTGTCGTCCTTTTGGAAAATAGTACAAATATTCTTCCTCTACTGCATTTCTTACGATCGAAAAACCGTATGCATATCTTATATCAGCTTTTACAAACTGAATGTCATATTTACTCGGGACATTCGGCGAGTTCAGCTTGTGCGGCGCTTGAAAAATGCCTTCCCCCGGCTGATGATTGATACTCTCGCTGACCAAATTGCGCATAAATTCCAAGGCATTGATAAAATTACTTTTGCCAGAACCATTTGCCCCATAAATCACTGCGGATGACATTACCCGAAAATTAGAAAAAGGTTTCAACCCCTCCTCAAAAGTATTGTCACTGCCTGCAATCGCCGAAAAAATAATTTTATCCTTTATCGATTTGTGATTCGAGCATGAAAATTGCAACACCATACGCAGCGCTCCTTTTTGATTTAATATATACATATTACCCTCGAATTGTTGGTTTTGTCAATTATTTCTGCATTTTTTATGCAAATTCCTTTTTTAAATCTTATATTTCGTCACTTAAGGAACCGCCTGATTCAGATCGTACCTTTAAGCTATAGTATGCACATTTTTCACAAATCAACTCCACACTTTACACCTCAGAAGATTTTAAGTATAATGAAATACTGTAAAAAACTGTTTACAAAGACTGGAGATACATTGGCAGACGATCAGCCTTTAGAGATAATTTAGAGAAAAATAAAGTAAAATATACTCTGCACACTACAACATTCTATGGAGGAGTCCGAAAATGCGTATATTACTCGCGGAAGATGATAAGAAACTAAATGAATCTCTCACAAACCAGCTGCTCGCCAAAGGATTTGATGTCGATCCCTGTTATGACGGCGAGGAGGCATTGTACTACGCCGAACAGAATATCCACGATGTGATCCTGCTCGACAGGATGCTTCCCTATATGGAGGGTTCGATCGTCGTTACAAAGCTGCGCCAGCAGGGTATCAGCATCCCGATCATCCTCATAACGGCGCTCGGCACCTTGAACGACAAGGTAACTGGCCTGAACCTGGGCGCGGACGATTATCTGGTAAAACCTTTTGCGTTCGAGGAGCTGCTCGCGCGCATCCAGTGCGTCACGAGACGCTCCCCCATCATCAGCCAGACCGATCTGGCGCACTACTGCGATATCCAGTTTAACGAGATGACAAGCACGCTCACCGGTCCGGGCGGCAGCTGTTCGTGCTCCAGGCGCGAGGGCGCAATGCTCGATGTGCTGATCAAAAACGGCGGTCAGACACTCTCGAGGAATATGCTCCTGTTAAAGATCTGGGGACCTGACAGCGACGTCGAGGAGGGAAACCTCGACAATTATATCTACTTTGTCCGCAGGCGGCTCAAAGCGGTCAAAAGCCGGCTGAATTTAAGGACTATCCGAGGCGTCGGCTACTGTCTAATGGAGGAGTGATCCCTGTATGAATACCATCAAAAAAGCGCACATCCAGCTGACTCTGTTGAATGGCTGCATCACCACGCTCATCCTGGTCACCATGACACTCGGCTATCTGTTCATATCCGAGAGCAATATGATGCAGAACAGGATCGCATCCTACCCCAGAGATATCTACCCGATCGCATTCTACATCGAGCAGCAGGATATCGTCAGCAACACATGGCTGTCCCAGCTCGAGTCCAACAACAAATACTACATCTCCCTGATGGACAACGGCACGGAGTTCCTCTACAATGTGAACAGGGATCTCGCCCTCGATGAGAGACAGCGTGTCGTCAACGCCGCCTGGGAACTATACCGCACAGGCGACACGCCCAGGACCACACATCCCCTGTCACATGACAGCAGCTACGTCTCCTATATCATGGAGCTCAAAAATGACGCGGACGGCACCTCCGCAAAGTACTATTGTTCTGTCATCTACATCGAAAAGAACCACACCTTTCTCGAAGTCCTGCTGGCGGCGCCCCTCCAGGATCTGCTCGAACAGATCTCCAGACAGCGTTTCCTGTTCCTGGGCATCATCACGCTCGCGCTCATCGCGATCTGGATCTTTGCGTGGATCTTCACTGGAAAACTGCTCGATCCCATCGAGGCAAACAGGCTCCGGCAGAACCAGTTCATCGCCTCCGCCTCACACGAACTGCGCACACCGCTCGCAGTGATCCTGTCCTGTGCGGAGACAGAGCTTGCCAAAAAGGAGTCCTCGGAGCTGTCGACGATCAAGAGTGAATCGCTGCGCACCTCGAGGCTTTTGGGCGACATGCTCACACTGCTCAGCTGTGACACGGGGCATCTCGAGATCAAACCTGTCAGCACCCAGCTTGACACCCTGGTTCTCAATGCATGTGAAGCTTTTGAGACCATGGCGGCTGCCAGGCACATACGGATCACCGCCATGCTTCCGGAGAACATCCTCCCTGACTGCCTGTGCGACAGCGAGCGCATCACGCAGGTGCTCGCTATCTTCCTGCACAACGCCATCAGCTATACGCCGGAGGGCGGATCGATCACCCTGTCCGTCCGTCATCGCAGCCCGCATCACAGATCCGGCAGGCACTTTGAGATCCAGATATCCGACACGGGTGTCGGGATCAGCGACGAGGAAAAAACCCGGATCTTCGACCGCTTTTACCGCAGCGAAAAAGCCCGAAGTGATAAAAATCACTTCGGGCTGGGTCTGTCGATAGCCCATGACATCATTACCGCGCACCACGGCTCGATCACTGTGACCGACACGCCGGGCGGCGGCACGACATTTATCATCACGATTTAGTCCTCACCGGACTCCGCGACCTTGCTCGCCCTCGCTTTCACCTGCGCATCCTGGATGTCGCTCGGCGTCTGCTCATAGCGGGTGATCTCGTACTCGAAGCTGCCGCGTCCTCCTGTCATGGAGCGGAGCACTGTACAGTAACCTGTCAGCTCCATCATCGGAATGTCCGCCTCGATCACCTGCTTGCCGTTTCCGATCGGGTTCATGCCCAGCACCCTGCCGCGCCTCTTGTTCAGATCGCCCATGATATCACCGGTATAGCGCTCGGGCGCTGTCACCTTGAGCGACGCGATCGGCTCGAGCAAAACAGGTCCCGCCTCCATAAAGCCTTTCTTAAACGCCTGGATCGCCGCCGTCTTAAACGCCATCTCCGAGGAGTCCACCGCATGGTACGAACCGTCATACAGGATTCCCTTCACACCCACGACCGGATATGCAGCCAGAGGTCCCTTGATCACGGATTCCTGCATCCCCTTCTCTACAGCCGGGAAATAATTCTTCGGAACCGCACCGCCAACGACCACCTGCTCGAACACATACGGCTTCTCCAGGTCGCCTGACGGCTCGAAACGCATCTTGACATGGCCGTACTGTCCGTGTCCGCCGGACTGCTTTTTGTATTTGTACTCCACGTCGGATTTCTTCTTGATCGTCTCGCGGAACGCGATCTTCGGATCGCCCAGCTCGATCTCACACTTGTACTCGTTTGCCAGACGGCTCTGGATGATCTCAAGCTGCTGGTCGCCGATGCCGTACAGCAGGGTCTGCCTGTTCTCCACATCGTTGACCACCTTCAAAGTCTGATCCTCGTGCGACATTTTCTGCAGTGCCTGCGACACCTTGTCGATATCGCCCTTGTTCGGCACTTTGTAGCGCTTTGCCGTGTACGGCTTGGAGATCTCAAACTTGCCGTACTCGATCACAGTTGCCTTGGTAGAGAGTGTATTTCCGGTCCTCGCCGCGGTGAGCTTTGCGATCGCCCCGATGTCGCCGGCGTGAAGCTCGCTGATCTCGATAGGCTTGCTGCCCTGCAGTATGTACAGTTTGTTAACCTTCTCCTCAATGTCCTTGTCTTTGTTGTATATCGTGTCATCCGACTTGAACACGCCGGAACACACCTTGATCAGAGAATACTTTCCGATAAACGGATCCACGATCGTCTTGAAGACATATGCGGACTTTGCCTTTGCAAAATCATAGTTTGCCTCAAACACCTCGTTTGTCTTCATGTTGAAGCCGGCGATCTGCTTATTCTCAGGGCTCGGCATGTATTTCACAATGTCGTCGAGCAGCGTGTATGTACCCTGGCACAGCAGGCTCGAACCCATGCTGATCGGAACGATGGCGCTGTCGATCACGTTTGTCCGCAGCGCTGCGCGGATCTCATTTTCCGTAAAGGTCTCCCCGCCGAAGTAGCGGTCCATAAACTCCTCGCTGGTCTCGGCTACCGCCTCCATCAGCGTGTCCCTGTACAGATTCAGATTGTCCATGCTGTAATCCGGGATCTCGCACGCCTCCACGTCCTTGCCCTTCCAGCGGTTTCCCGTCTCGCTCACGACATTGACATAGCCCACAAACTTCTCATTCTCCCTGATCGGAAAATGGAAAGGTGCGATCTTCTTGCCGTACATCTCCGTGAGTTTCTCCACAACGTTCTTGAACGACGCGTTGTCTGCATCCATACCTGTCACATATATCATCCTCGGCAGCTTGTGCTTCTCACACAGCTCCCACGCCTTCTCTGTCCCTGCCTCGACGCCGGACTTGCCCGACACCACGATGACCGCTGCATCTGCCGCACTGACAGCCTCCTCAACCTCACCTATGAAGTCAAAATACCCGGGGGTATCAAGGATGTTGATCTTCACACCCTCCCACTCGATCGGCACGACGGATGTGCTTATGGAAATCCTTCTCTTCTGCTCTTCCTTGCCAAAATCGCTGACAGTATTGCCGTCCTCCACTTTTCCCATGCGTGAAGTGATACCTGACAGATACGCCATTGATTCCACGAGACTCGTCTTCCCTGCCCCACCATGACCTAACAGTACTACGTTTCGGATCTTATCAGTTGTGTAAACATTCATTGCAGCTACCTCCTAAATTAATTGAGCACACTCACAAATCCCACAAAATCTTTCCGCAAGGGCACTCTTCGTTATATGATAGTTCACCATGCTGTTCTCGCATGACCTAACTATTACAAGTTTACTATAATTTATCAGACAATTCAATCTTTTTTGTGCAATCTGCATATCATATTTTGCATAAAATCCTTTCCGAAATTTCGTTACAATTGCTGAAACTTTATACTTGACATTCCCTTTTTCGACAGAGGACTCACGGTCAGTCCCTTCTGCCCGCGGCATTGCAGACGCGGTTTACAATGGACTGTGAATGGAATGCCATAAACCTGTTGACGCCAACACATGAAAGTGCAATAATTATCAGTGACACTGCGCGGTTCATATACAATACCGCGCTATTGTACCATTATAGTTCATTATATTATGACAGCTCTGCCGTATTACAAAAACATCACTACATTTTCGGAAAGGACACAAAGCTCTATGAACATGAACAAATTCGGTTTTATCAGTCTCGGATTGATCGGCGGATCGATCGCGCTCGCGATCAGACAGATCTGTCCCGACGCACGGATCGTCGCCTGCGCGCGCAGACAGTCCACACTCGACGAAGCGCTCGCCGCCGGTGCGATCGATGAAGGCACCACGGAAATAAACGGACTCTTTTCCGACTGTGATATGATCTTTCTATGCGCCCCTGTCGCCGTCAACAACAAATTTTTAGAGCAGCTTCGCCCCATCCTCTCCGAAAAGACGATCATCACGGATGTCGGCAGCGTCAAGGGCTCGATCCACGAGGCGGTCTCACAGCTTGGGCTGGACAGTCACTTTATCGGCGGACATCCCATGGCAGGCAGCGAGAAAACAGGGTTTTCCAACGCCAGTCCGATCCTGCTCGAGAACGCGTACTACATCCTCACGCCCACGGAAACCGTTGCCAGGGAAGCCGTCGCGGAATACTATTCGCTGGTCAAAAAAATGGGGGCGATCCCCCTGATCCTGAACAGCCAGGAGCACGACTATGTGACCGCGGCGATCAGCCACGTGCCGCATCTTGTCGCCGCCGCGCTCGCCAACCTGGTACACGACCACGACTCCGCAAACGAGACGATGAAGATGATCGCCGCCGGCGGCTTCAAGGACATCACGCGCATCGCCTCCTCCTCCCCCGAGATGTGGGAGTCGATCTGCATGTCCAACACGGAAAACATCGCTGATCTGTTAGACGATTACATCAGCTCGCTGCAGACGATCAGCAGGGCTGTGCGGACCCGGCAGACAGGATTTACGCATGACCTGTTTACCGCCTCCAGGAAATACCGGGACTCCTTCGCCGATCTGCCAAAGGGACCGATCAAGAAGATCTTTGCGTGCTATGTGGACATTCCCGACGAGGCAGGCGCCATCGCCTCGCTCGCCACACTGCTCGCCAAGGCGGATATTTCCATCAAAAATATCGGCATCATACACAACCGCGAGTTCGAGGAGGGGGTGCTCCGGGTTGAATTCTATGACCAGACTGCATCGGATGAAGCAGTTGCCTTGCTGCAGAGTCTGCACTACTTGGTCTATGAAAGGAAATGAGGCATGGGATAGGACGTAGCTTAAGCGTTTCTCATAAAAGACACGGCGCCTGCATAATATACTATAAAATCTGTAACTATAAGAGGTTTCATATTTTATGTGGGCAAAATCAAAGCCATATCTTATCTCTATCCTGATCGCCCTTGGTGTCGGCGGTCTCTCGGCGTTTCTTATCCGCGAAAATGTATATATCTATGCTTTCCTGCGCAAACCGCCTCTGGCACCGCCTGCCATATTATTTCCAATCATATGGACGCCGCTCTACATACTGATGGGTGTCAGCAGCGCCCGCATCTTTTTGCAAAGGGCGGCGTATCCCGATAACGTTTTTGACGCACTGCTAAACTATACGCTCCAGTTGATTCTCAACTTTTTGTGGCCTGTCATCTTCTTTAATATGCACACATATTTATTTGCATTTATATGGCTTGTGGTTCTGTGGACCAGCATCCTGAAAATGATATTCAAATTCAGCAGACTCGATACCGCCGCTGCCTACCTGCAGATCCCATACCTTCTGTGGGTAACTTATGCCGGATATCTGAATTTTATGATTTACCTGTTGAACTGATATGTGTTTTGTACGAGGTAAAGAACTCTTATAAGCAATCTCAATATAGCTACCCTTGCCATGTCATGCTAAAATCGTGTTGTGATGTGAGGAATCGTCTACCAGAACCATGGAAGTTTCCTGCATCAGATCTGCGCAGACACCATTTAACAATCATTGTCGCATGGAGGTTCAGATGAAATACAAGAATGCCAAAGACATTTTCCCCGAAAATCTGCTGAAACAGATACAGCGCTATGTCTCCGGAGAAGTGATCTATATCCCTGCCGGAAAAGAACGCAGATCATGGGGAGAGACATCCGGATATCACCAGTATCTGTCAGAACGCAACAGGGCTATCAAAAATGAGTACAAAAACGGCGCCGATATAGAAAGCCTTATGACAAAGTATCATCTTTCCTTCGAGTCGATCAGAAAAATCCTATACCAGAAGGAGGATATCATTTTGGATTACAAGACATCACTTACATCCGCTTACGACTATGCATCCTGCGGAAAAATCGACGAGTGGATCCACACATACCTGAAATCAGACGGTCACAATGAGGCATTTTCAGACGGCTTAAAACTGTTTGACCGCTATTACATCGGGCCGATGACAATGCCCACCAATCTGTTCCACCGCTGCTGCGGACCGGAAGCGAACATGACTTACCATGTCGACGCGGAGTGGTTTTACATCCACGTGGCTGACCTGAAAAAGGTTCTCGAGACAAACCAGGATATGCCGCCCCTGATCGCCCATTACGTCGAGCATGATTTTGAATTGAACGACGGCAATCACAGGTTGGAGGCTTACAATCAACTCCAGTGCTAGGAGATCCCGGTCATCATTTGGATCACGGAAGAAGATGAATATCAGGAATTTCTTGAAAAATATGGCTCCTATATGCAAAACGCAAGTGTTATCCGCAGATGATTTTCTTGCTGCCTATATATTCCAAAAGGATGGCTGGCATAACACGCCAGCCATCCTTTAAAATTTCCTTGTTATCGCCTAATTTTTCCCAGTCGATCCAAAACCTCCGCGGTTTGCTCCTGTGAGTTCGGAAACCTCCTCAAACTCAAGCTCCGGCTGCTGTTCCATGATCCTGAACTGGCAGATGCGGTCATTCAGATGGATCACCGTGTCGCGCATCGCATACATCGGGACAAACCACTGATCGTCATTTCCGCAGTAGCCGCCCTCCCCGGTCTCACGGTCGGGACCGTCGATCACGCCCTGATGGTTCACCTGTATCAACCCAAAATTTTTAAAAGTAGAGCTTCTTGGTACTACGTGAGCTTCGTACCCTCTTGGCAGCTCCACCGCTATCCCCAAAGGAATCAGCTTAAACTCCCCCTGCTTCATCTCGACCTCCTCCGAAGCCCTGAGATCAATCCAGTTTCCCTTTGAAATCTTTTCCAGTTTCTGTACTTTATCCGTAAAATATTTAATCTTAATCGTCATCGTTGTCCCCCTGTGGCTGGCACTCGAACCAAAATCATAAAATCTCTGATTTCACACAAACAATTGATTACGCCTCACACGCATTTTTCTTGATCGCGCAGCTGCCATTCGCACTGAACGGCACAATATTCCGGTCCGGAATCCCCGCCGCCTCACGCCCCATGGGAATGTCATCATAATCCCCGCAGTGGAGCACAGGGATCCGAGGATCCTCCTGTGCCAGCGAAGCCTGTACATCGATCACTCGCTGGTTGCTGCTGCCCTTCCACAAAAGTGCCGTATCTCTTTTGTCCTGCACAAATTCGCCGTCGACAAGCACATCAATATATCTGATCACAGGATATTTCATGACCTCCTCCCACACATCGCCTGTGTAGAGCCAGATATTCTTATCCGGGTATTTTGCCTTGATCTCCTTTGCGAGCTCCTTCACGCCCTCCCTGTTCGCGCAGTGGAGCGGATCCCCGCCGGAGAATGTGATCCCCTCGATATATGGTTTGTCAAGCTGCTCAAAGATTTCTGTCCTGGCGGCATCATCAAATGCCAGCCCGCCATCCGGATCCCAGGTCATAGGGTTCTGACACCCCCTGCAGCAGTGCTCACACCCCGCCACCCACAAAACAACACGGAGCCCGTCCCCGTTCAACATATCATCCTTTGTGATATTGTGATATCTCATAATCAATCCAACCTCCAGAATCCCTGCATCTATCTATTCCACGAAGAACGCCTCCTTTGGCGTTCTTCCAAAAACGACTAGTGCTTCTTAGAGCGCGTCCTTTGCACCCTTAGAAGTACTTCGTTTTTTACATACTTTTGCGTTCCGCGATCTCCGCCATTTTCGCATCGTTGAGCCTCGTGTCCCCGTGCACACGGGAATATGACAGATACCCGTTCATGCGGTCGATCTTCGTCAGATTCTTGCTGCCGCATTTCGGGCACACATCCATCTCGAGCTCCTGGTGCCCGCAGTCATCGCAATAAGCCAGCGACAGGTTGACACCCTCGTAAAATCCCATCTCCATCGCGCGCCGCACGAGTGTCTTGATCGCCGAGATGTTGTAGTCGATCGGATATTTGACATACTGGATCTTGCCGCCGTTGGACAGCTCCCAGAACCGGTATTCCAGATCCTGTTTCTCGATCGGTGTGATGTCCTCCGTCACATGGCAGTGAAAACTGTTGCTGACGTACTCCCTGTCAGAGACGCCCTCCACAATGCCGTATTTTGCGCGGAACTGCTTCACCTGCAGACCGCAGAGGTTCTCTGCCGGCGTTCCGTATATCGCATAGAGGTTTCCGTCCTCCTCCTTAAAACGATTGACTTCCTTGTTGATATACTCGAGTACTTCCACCGCAAACGCGCCGTCCTCCACGAGCGATCTGCCGTTGTAGAGCATCTGAAGCTCATTGAATGCCGTGATGCCAAAGGAGGCTGTCGCATATTTCAGCAGCGGCTTGATCTTGTCCGAAAGTTTCAGATGACCGCCCAAAAAACCGCCTTCACAGTATGCCAACGGATTCGTCGAGGCACGCATATTCCCCAGATACGCATAAGTTCTGATGTGCAGCTGCCTGATCAGATTCAGATAGTAGTCGAGCACCTCGTAGAAATCCCTGCTCTCCTGTCTTGCCTTGGCGAGGATCATCGGCAGGTGCAGCGAGACGGCTCCGACATTGAAACGCCCCACAAACACAGGCGTGTCCTTGTCATCCGCAGGATGCATGCCGCCCCTCTCATACCACGGCGAGAGAAACGCGCGGCAGCCCATAGGCGAGATCACCTTTCCGTACTGCTTGTACATGCTGGCGATATAGCCCTTGCCCGTCAGACTGAGCCAGTCGGGGTACATCGTCTTTGCGGAGCATTTGACGCCCGCCTCAAACACCTCCTCGAGAGGTTGTCCGGGACCATGCAGGTTTTCATCGTACAAAAAGACGATCTTCGGGAAGAGCACAGGCTTCTTGCAGTCCTTCTTGCCCTGTCCCTTCCGTCTGACATTCAGCATCTGTATCGTTGCCATCTTCGCAAAACGCTCTGTCCCGATGCCAGCCGTCACCGTGATGAACGGGTAATCGCCGCGGCTGCTTGCCACCGTGTTGAACTTGTACTCCCAGCCCTGAAACCCCTGCTCGAACTCACGCTCCACGTCGGCGATCGCCACCTCCTCCGCTTTCTTCTGGTCGATGCCGAGACCGACATATTTTTCGATGGCAGACTGGTATGTCTTTTCCGCGTAGGGGGCAAGGATCTTGTCAACTTCGGGAACGGTGAAACCGCCGTACTGCTGGCTTGCAGCACTGAGCACGATATCGCCGATCACATCGAAAGCCACATCCAGCGACTTCGGTTCGTTGTACCAGATATTTCCCATCTCAAACCCGCCGGAGAGCACATTCTCGACGTCGAAAAGGCAGCAGTTCATCGTGTCACGCCGCGCCGACATATCGTGAATGTAGATATAGCCGTCCCTGCACGCCTGGATCTCCTCCGTCGTCAGGAAGAATTTCTGGTACAGCTCCTTGTTGAACTGGTTGAAGATAAGGCTCCTCTTTGTGGAAACAAGCGCAGAATCCGTATTTGCGTTCTCCTTGTCGCCGACATACATGATCGACTGGCTCTTTTTGTACACGTCATCCATCATGCGGACAAAATCCTGCTTGTAGTTTCTGTAGTCGCGGTAGCTCTTTGCCACGACCGGCTTCACGTCCTCCAGGGCGCTCTCGACAATATTGTGCATCACCTGGATTGGGATCTTATCGGCATCCATCTCGTCCACCTTGTCGATGACATCCTGACAGATCTGGCGTTTCTCCGCATCCGTAAATTTTGTCAGTGCACGGTAGGCAGATTTCCCCACAGCAGTGATGACCTTCTGCACATTGAACGCCTCTTTGCTGCCGTCCTTCTTGATCACATAGACGGTTTTTTTCGGTTGGTAAAGCACACTGTAATCGATTTCTTCGCTCATTTACATCCTACTCCCTTATACGTGTTTTCCTTTTATATAGTGTCTGTTATTTAATCGCTATACTAGATATAGTGTCTGTATATTAGTATAGAGCAACAAAATCTTGTTGTCAATCACAAAATCGAGTGTTGTGCACAAGTCCGTCACATGAAAATTTTTGTTCTGAATAAGAAAACGAAAAAGTGTAAAGACTGCAACTATACAGCTTTACACCTTCTTACAACGCTTTATTCTTTTACCTGCTCTGACTTTGCCTTCGGCTTCCACACTTTGACACCGATGAATCCGCCGATCCCTGACACAGCCGCAATCACTGCAAAAACCATCAGGTATGATAATACCATTCTGAAAAATTCTATTAAATTTGACATGATCTTACCTCGCATTCCGCCGCCACCAGCCTGGAATCCTGTCCGAAACTGTCGCCGCATAAAAATTTATACCATAATCATACCACTTGTCTTAGTATATCGTCAAGCAGGTAATTTTATCAAATTTCAATCAAGCAGGGGAAAATCTTTCCCCTGCTCAGTGTCCGTGTGCATCAAATCACTACATGTTTCTAAGGTAAGAGAATCTTATCGCCGATATTGATCCGATTCTTATTGCTAATGTGAGGATTTGCATCCATAAGCTCCTTCAAACTCAATCCAAGTCTGGCAGCTATACGGGACAACGTATCCCCCTTCACTACAATATATTCCTTGCTTGGTTTCGCATCTGTAATTATCGCAGCAGAATTCGCTTCACTTGGTTTCACATCTGGATCTGCCGCCGCAGAATCCGCTTCATCCGGTATCGAATCTGTAACTGTTACCACATAATCCGCCCCGCTAAAAATGTTAAACATAGCCAGTCCTATATCGATAATCTGGAAAGATCCCATATACGACAACTTACCTGTCTGCGCGTCATAGCGGTACAGATTTGCATACTTCCCGGCGTTTTCCTTGCCCAAAGCCACATGCATATCGACTTTCATGCCAAAGTTTGCGCGATTCTGCATAGAAGCTTGTTTGTAACTTATGACATTCTTACATGTACTCTCAATTACAGCCGCCGGGACAACCCCTCTGTTCTCCGATAACGAAAGATCCAAATCTTTCGTTATGATGGCACGGGAAATATCGAATCCGGCAATACTAAATGAAAAATCTTCCCCTGTGTTCATGCTCAACATTATGGTTTTGTCTATCATGATCTGCAAAACATGAGCAGGAACGATCATTTTTCTGCCTGTTAAGGTATTGAGCACGCTGATCACAGTGGCATTTGGCTGCAATACAGATAACTGTTTCTGTAAATCTGACGTTATCTGAGTCCAATCCGCAACGATCTCATTCGGAACACGCTTAGAGCTCTCTTGAGCGGACGGCTGGTCATTCGATTCCTGCGGTTGGTCATCCGATTCCTGTGGCTGATCATCTGGTTCCTGCGGTTGATCATCTGGTTTCTGTGGCTGATCATCCGGTTCCTGCGGCTGATCCAGTTCCGCAAGGCTGTTCTTCAGCATTGCTGTTCCGAACACACCAGGGGATGACCATCCATTCCCCGACTCATCGTACCAGCTCAGCGTACCAATCCTTTTACCGCCTTCCGCATCATTAATCTGAAGTTCGATACCGATCTCCATATCGCTGGCGGGTACGATGTCCGTCCACTTGATAGCTGCCTCAACGTTATAACCATCCTCTGTTGTTGTCACCATAGACTGAATGTTTTCTGCCTTGCATTTTGATCCATTAAAACTCTGCTCATTCAGATAATTAATACGATACTGCTTGTCGTCCTCCTCATAGGCATCGGATTTGTGATTGTTCTCATCAATAAAGATCTCCAGGGAGTCCTTCTCATGAACCTGGCTGCTTGCAGCATCAAGCTCACTGTCCTTGATTTGGGCAAACACATACAAGTACTCCTGATCCCACATCAGGCTTGCCTCTGCGCTGGCTTTGGCTCCTGAACGGATTGTCAGCGGAATGGTCACAGCTGTATCCCAGCTGCTCTCTTTCACTCCATCCACCTCTGCCGTTCCCTTAGGGATATACGTAAAAGGTTTCAGCGTTGCAGCCGCATAATATTCACTGCTTGATGCCTGGGAAAGCGTCGTATCATTATATGCCGCTTTCTGGCTGCCATTGGTAACGACAATATCAAATCCCATCTTAGCCGCCACTCTCAATTGAGCGCTGTCCAATTCCCTGCTCACCACCGCTGTGTAACCACCGTCTGTCTCCTTCGCGTTGGTACGCAGGCACTCCGCAGATATAATACTGCCATCTGCATTGGTAAGATAAAGCGTCACTTTATCTTCTGCATCCTTCACCGCATCCGCTACGTTCACCTGCACGGAGATCCCCTTCTCGTTCCATATTGGAACAAAGCTTACGGTAGTCCCGTTGTGGGTGTACGTCTGTTTCTCGCCATTGTCAAAAGAACCTTTCAAAGAATGTACCACTGTCAGCTTACGGATCACAGGTTTCAGCGATTCTACATTTACAAATGCCCAATAAGAAGGCTTTACCTGGTAATCGTCGTCAAACAGAAGCGGGCACTGCTTTCTCGAGCCGTCGGTTCCTCCTCCCACAGAACTTGAAGTCTGCAGCCAGGAATTCTTATCTATAACGCCCCAGATTGTAATATTGCGAACGATATAGCCATCTTTTTTCAATCGACGGACAGAATTGTAAATATCCTGATAACGCTTTGCCTGTCTCTCATACTCCGCCTGCTGCGTAGCACTGGTTCCATCATAGGACGCACTTGCCGCAAAATCCAGCTCGGTAATCTGAACCTGTCCTACTACGTCATAGTAAGCTTTCACCGCTGTCTCAAACTCATCGACAGTGGGCGTATCACTTGTCTGATAATGTCCCTGCATTCCCATGCCGTCGATTCTTGCTCCATCTTTTGCCTTGACATCCTTCAGGAGCTGTACAATACCATTGCGCTTGCTGGAAAACCATTCATTATAATCATTGTAATACAATTCCACGCTTGCCGGCATATACTTATTGGCATACGTAAACGCATTCAGAATGAATTCATTGCTATGATATACTGCCCACCAGCTTGAATTCTCACTGTCACTGCGATACGTACCTGTGCTGTCGCTGACTGCCTCGTTGACCACATCCCAGCCATAGAACATATCCTTGTACTTGCTGCCAGAACCCGTAAAATGCTCAGCCATGGTCTTAATGTACCACTCGAGCCTCAAATTCATGGTATCCTTGCTCACATAAGGCTTGCTTTCGTCGTAATCCTCATGGAAAAACCATTCCGGTGTCTGTGAATGCCATACCAATACATGCCCGCGGATTTTGATAAAATCCTCGGGATTCGCCTGATTCCAGTCATAGATTGCATCCAGTGTCTTCTCAGCACGGCTGTAATCCAATCTGGGAACCTGGATCTCCTGTCCGTTTATAGATGCTGTCTCCGTGCCGGGACATGTTTTTGAATAACCAAACATCGCATCCGGCTTTAATTCATTCCCTAACGTTACCGCATTAAAATGCTTCGTGACAAGCTGCATGAGCAAATCGTCCGAAAGTTCGGAATTCAGGATGGAAACACCCATGATAAAATCGGAACCCATCTCCTTGGTGACTGCATCCTTTAGGTCCGGAACATCCGTCTGAATCTCCTTATCCGGCATGATCATTTCACGCAGGTCCACGCCGGTCGCATAGTATGTACCCTTGACGCCGGGACCGCTGCCGTACTCCGTTCCCTGCTCCAGAATGCGGATCACAACCTTTTCCAGCTCGCCTGTCCAGGATGGCGTAAAGGTTCCGGTAAACTTGGTCCACACGCCGGGCTCTAAGACTTTCTGTTTATCGCCGGTCAGATTGCAGCTGTAGTTGGTCGCGCCGTCTGCCGTGATAAACGGTGCCATCTGCACGGTACGCATCTCATCTGGCTGATCCTTATAATCGTCTGCGTCCAGCATCACATAGAAAGTGTACTGGTATTCCTTATTCTTTGTTACAGCAGCCGTGATATCCTGCGCAAAACAGTTATAATTGGAATCACGTCCTGTAATCTTTCCATATGTCTTGAAACCACCGATCACCGCATCCGCCGAAGTCTCTGCGGTGATGACAGCACTTCCCTGCTCGGCTCCCCATACATCGAGATTATCTGCATCCTCAAAGTTCGGATTCTTAATCAGATTATCCCCAAGGGGTATCTCCTCGACATTGCCATTCATGACAAACTCGATACTGACAATCTGGACGGTACGGGGACTGCCATAAGCATCATTCGCATCATTTTCATCGCTGCACATAAAACCGATGGTTGCCGCTTTGCCTTTGAAATCAGGCACAAAAGAATACTCTTCCGCACCGGAATTGCCATAATATGCTTTTAATTCTTTTAGGGCACCGTCATATACCTTTATACCCAGCGTGGCATTCTGGTCTGCCGTCTTAATCGTGATCTTCTCACAGTTGGACATATCCAGCGTCTTTGGCAGATCCAGGCAATACTCCTCCCACTGCTTATTATAGGTGAGAATCAATTTCCCATCGGTGAGTTCTACTGGCGCATTGCTCCAACGCTCATAGGCTCTCAACTTTTCTGCGGGATAAAAATAACCCTCGTCATCTCCCTCATCAGGATCATCGTCATAAACCGGCGGATTGACTACCGGTTTGCTGACGGTAAAAGTGATACTACTCACAGTGATATCATTCTCACCATTCAAAAGGTTCATGATCGCAACATACTCCAGACCTTCTGCGCCATATTCCGCTGCACCCGATGCATCACTTTGCCCTACTGAGAGTGTCAGTTTCCCATAACCAACTCCCACATCCTTCCTATCACTGTCCAAAAATTTTACTGCAAGGTCACTGGCAGAGCCGGACTTGAGATTACAGGTAAACTTAAGCAGTCCGGCATCTTTTACTTCCTGCGGAATTGCATAATTAACCTGTCCGTACTGATTGGTATAATGAAACTTCGTCTCCTTGGTTCCATTGGGGGTGATTGTCACATTATAGGAGCCTTCCTCCTGTAAATCACTGAAACGGTATGTAACCTCCTCCTCATGAACCGGCGGATTGTCTATCGGATTGCTGACGGTAAACGTAATACTGCCGATGACAATGTCAAATGGATCAGCTGTATTACTCATTAGTCCTACATATTCAAGACCATCACTACCCCCTTCACCAACCGAAATAGATGCCTGCCCATAATTGACTTCTACCTGCTTCTCGGCTCCATCTAATAATTTCAATGCTAGATTTCCAACCTCACCCGATTTGATATCGCAGGTAAACTTTATCAACCCGGCATCTTTTATTTCCTGCGGAATTGCATAATTAACCTGTCCATATTGCTTTGTAAAATGATACGTCATCTCTTTGGAGGCATTAGGGGTAAAAGTCACATCATAATTCGTCCCCACTACCAAGTCATTTAAGTAGTATGTAACCTCTGTACCGCTTTTTTCCTCAACACGATATGCATTCTCTATGGTTGTGGCACTGTCCTCCTCGTCATCATCATAAACCGGCGGATTGTCTACCGGATTGCTGACGACAAAAGTAATACTGCCAACAGCAATATCAAATGGACCGTTCTCAGTTTCCAGATTGCTCATGAGACCTATATATCCAAGTTCATCAGCACTGTAGTCCTGTCCATTCTCACTCCCTTCACCAACCGAAATTGATGCCTGTCCAAAGCTGGCTCCCAACTCATTCTGGTTTTCATCCAGAAATTTCAATGAAAGATTTGAAACCTCACCGGAATTGATATTACAGGTAAACTTTATCAATCCGGCTTCTTTTACTTCCTGCGGAATTGCATAATTAACCTGTCCATATTGCTCTGTAAAGTGATACTTTATCTCTTTGGAGCCATTAGAGGTAATATCTACCTTGTCATATTCTCCCAATGTCAAGTCACTTAAGCGGTATGTAACCTCTGTTTCTGTGATGTCTTCTCTCTCATCTGTGTCATTGACATCTGAAGAATCCGGGGTACCTGGTTCGTTCGGAATGACGTCCCCATCATCCGGGTCTTCACCTTCGCCGGAATCCGGGCTGTCCGATTCATCCGGATTGACATCCCCATCATCCGGATCTTCACCTTCGCTGGAATCCGGGCTTTCCGATTCATCCGGATCGACGTCCCCATCATCCGGATTTCCTTCTTCGCTCGAATCCGGGTTTTCTGATTCGTCCGGATTGACATCTCCACCATCCGGGTCTCCTTCTTCGCCTTCGTCGGAATCTAGGCTGCCTGATTCGTCTCGACTGACGTCTCCACCATCTGAGTCACCTACACCTTCAGTTGCTTCACTGCTCCCACCTGTGGAAGCCTGCACAGTAAATCCAGTCAGCTGGATACTCCCAAGCACTAGACAACCTGCCATAAACAGAGCCAGCTTTCGACGAAAATCTGTACACATTTTCATCCTAACACCTCCTTAATAGAAAATTTCATATTTACTTCGTTACATTATAGATAATTTTTTCTATAATATAAACTTATTTTAAGTATATTTGTTGTTACATATGTGCACTTCTCATTTTTTGCTCTTTATCCTCTAAATGTTGCTTTTTTCCATATTTTAACATCAATTTCCACTCAATCTGCTTTCTCCAGACATTCCTCAAAAGAATGCACAGCTTCTGAATCGAGACCTGTTCATGTCCGGACTAATGCCTGTATTGAACACCGCTTCATACTGATCCACCTTCTGCAGACAAAATACGGGAAGCCTTAATTTGCTGGCTTCCCGTATTTTTGGCATCAAACCTAAGTCTCTTCATATGTTATCAAGCAGTCCACAAAAACCTTTTCAGCCGCTCAATCTCCCTTTTCTGGCTGTTGATTCCCTCACCGGAAACTGTGCCGTACTCTTCTTTCAGGCACTGGATCAGACGCTCCCTGTCGGCGATCGCGGCAGCATAGTCCCCCATAAGTTCATGGAGCTGGGCGCGGGAATGAAGCCCGTCCGTAATTCGGGGCGGTTTCTGTATGTCAAAACACTTCTCATAGTCAGCCAGCGCCTCCTCATATCTGCCCAGCCTTTTCATACGATCTGCCCGTCCGCAGTAAGCCTGCCATGTGTCAGGAAAATGAGCCACAGCTGCATTCCAGTACTCCACGGCTTCCCGGTGCCTGCCTTTTCCAAACATCACATCCCCCATATAAATCTCATACTGATAATTTTTCGCAACTGCGCGAATTTGTTCGATGTACGGAACCGCCTCGTCGCAGCGCCCATCATCGAGCAGATTTTCAATAATGCCATAGAGCCCTCGATAATTGTTGGGATTTCTTCTGAGAAACTCCTTAAAATATTCAATGACTTCAAAATGGTTGTCATACCACTCATCGCCGCATACACCGTTGTTTGCTTCCAGAAATGCAACCCAACCGGATTTTTCGTCCGGATTTATATCGAGAACCTTCTTGGCATATTCGCTCGCCGTCTCATGGTCGCTTTTTGCCCTGTGGTTATACAGATATGCCAGACAGCTGTACGCCCTGACACTCCCAGGATCATCCTGCAGCACGCCTTCCAGGAACCGTACGCAGTGGCTGAATGTTTCTGGACTGATACGTCTTTCATGCCAGAACATATTTTCTATACGCTCAAATTCCGCCTCGTTGGATATATGGAACAGCTCATCGATCGAAATGCCGAAAAATACTGCAATGTTGGGCAGCAGCGCGATATCCGGCGTGCTCGCCTCCGTCTCCCACTTTGATACTGCCTGAAAAGACACACCCAGATATTCTGCCAATTCCTCCTGCGTGACCCCTTTTGCAAGCCGCAGTGCCCTGATCTGTTTTCCGATATCCATTTTCATCTTACCTCCGTTTAAAATATCTTTGCATTGTTTCCTGCTGATCAGCTTATATTGAGTATATATCAGACCGTGCACTGATTCAATCAAAGCGTATTCTAGTCAATTCTAACCGCAGTTGAGTTCACCCATGACAATGCTTTGCCATACAATAAAGTTTTCACTGTTGATATTTTGTACACTTTGGGCTATGATGGAGGTATCAAAGGAGATGAAAGAATCTGTGATACAATGAAAACCTGCTGGAAAACACGATACTGTATCATTGTGATAAAAATAACAATCGACAAAAGAAATGAGGAAATCTTTATGAGACTATTGATCATACGACATGGCGATCCCGATTATGAAAACGATACACTGACTGAAAAGGGCTGGCGGGAAGCCAGGCTGTTAGCGGAGAGACTCTGCAAAATGAATATCGAAAGCTTCTATGTGTCGCCGCTTGGACGTGCCCAAGCCACCGCGTCCTGCACACTGGAGAAAATGAACCGCACTGCTGCCACCCACGAGTGGCTGCGTGAATTTGCGCCTTCGATCAGACGCCCCGATGTGGCAGACAGGCGCACGATCGCATGGGACTGGCTTCCCAAGGACTGGACAGGCGAAAGGTGTTTTTATGACCGGGATCAGTGGAGTGCGCATCCGGCTATGGCGGAGGGAGATGTCGGCAGGGAATACCAGTGGATAACCGACAGTTTTGACAAACTGCTGGCGGAGCACGGATATGTCAGGGAGGGCGGCATCTATCGTGTGGAAAAGCCAAACCGTGATACTCTTGCTTTCTTCTGCCACTTCGGCGTGGAATGTGTCCTTTTGAGCCATCTCATGAACCTCTCCCCCATGGTGTTATGGCACCATACGGCAGCGGCTCCCACATCCGTCACCACGATCTACACGGAGGAACGCAGGGAGGGGGTTGGCATTTTCCGCGTCAGCAGTTTCGGAGATATCTCACACCTGTATGCAGCTGATGAAGAACCCTCTTTTTCCGCACGCTTCTGTGAGACGTACGATGACAGAATGCGGCATGACTGATCGCGTTCGCCTGATTCTTATCACTGCTGTTCAGTCGTCAATCAGCGCAGTGAAAAGCGTGCGCAAAAACTGTTGCTGTTTACACCTTCATTGCACAAAATTGTATCAGGATCAGTTGGGGTGTGAACGGTAACAATTTTGATCCGCTGATCAGTACAATTCTAAAAAAATATATTGCAATATCAGAACAACATGGTATAATAGATAACATGGAAGCATAGCTCAGCTGGGATGAGCGCTCGCCTGACTAGCGGGAGGCCAAGGGTTCGAGCCCCTTTGCTTCCATTTTTTGTGCACTAAAATTTTTTGTACATTAGAATATTTTGTGCATCAGAAATTTTTTTCATCAAAAATTTTTTCATCAGAAATTTTTGTGCATCAGAACATATCAGCAGACATTGACAGTTCAGGCTTTGTTTTTCAGATCGGGTTCGCGCTTTAACGCATGATCCGATCCGCGATCTCTTCAACTGTCAGGCTGCTTGTATCGATACCGTTTTCAAAAGACGAGAAAAGCGATAAAGACTTTAAGCTTACTTCAAACCACTCAGGTGTTCTCCACTCGCAGTTTTTATCGTTCTCCCATCTGTCAGCCAGATCTTTTTGACCGCATACCAAAACAACGCTTTTCACATCCAATCCCATATCAGCGATTCCGCCGGCAACTTTTTGATACACCCACTGTTCATCCATCAACCACACCAGCACAATCATTTTACAGATCGAGCACTTCCTATAGTTGTCGACCATATGCAGAATATTGTCGATTGCCATTGTTTTCGTTTCGCGGTTGCCGACAAACGGGTGGAGATCCAGACACCAGTCCCCGTCTATAAAAGCAGTCCCTGCATATTTTGTTGCGATATATTTTCCTATTGTCGTCTTTCCCACTCCCATGGGACCGTTAATGATGATTACTCTCATACCAGATCCACCGCGATCCTTCATCCTTTCCCAAACGTCGATATCCCTACTCGAACTGCGCCTGGTACATCTGAAAATAAAATCCTTTCCGCTCCATCAGCTCCCCGTGCGTCCCCTGCTCCACGATCTCCCCGTGGTTCACCACCAGGATCACGTCCGCATTCTGAATGGTCGAGAGCCTGTGGGCGATGACAAAGCAGGTCTTGTGCTCCCTCAGTCTGCGCATCGCCTGCTGGATCTGCTGCTCTGTCCTGGTGTCGACATTGGAGGTCGCCTCGTCGAGAATGAGCATCGGCGCGTCCAGCAGCATCGCCCGCGCGATCGTCAGCAGCTGTTTCTGTCCCTTTGAGATATTGGTTCCCTCGTCGGTGAGAACAGTGTCGTACCCCTGCGGCAGACGCTTGATGTACGAGTGGATCCTGGCTGCCTTGGCGGCGGCGGTCACTTCCTCCAAAGTCGCCCCCTGTCTGCCGTAGGCGATATTGTCAAAGACGGTTCCCTCAAAGAGCCATGTGTCCTGCAGCACCATGGCATACGCCCGGCGCAGGCTTGCGCGTGTCACATCGCAGATGCCGTGACCATCCACACAGATCCTTCCGTCGTCCACGTCATAAAAACGCATCAGCAGATTGATCAGCGTCGTCTTTCCGGCTCCGGTCGGTCCTACGACCGCCACAAGTTTTCCCGATGCGGCGTGCAGGTTCAGACCTTTGATGATCTTTTGGTCTTTCGTATACCCAAAGCTCACATCTTCCAGCAGGACATCGCCGTCAACATTCTCAAGTTCCAGTGCGCCTGTGCAGTCAGCGGTCTCCGCCGGCTCGTCGATCATATGGAATACGCGCTCTGCAGCGGCGAGCGCAGACTGCAGCTCGCTCATGATATTTGCCGCCTCGTTGATCGGTCCGGAGAATTTCCTGGAATACAGGATAAACGAAGAAATACTGCCAATGCGCATCTGCCCGTTCAGAAAGAGCAGCGCCCCGAACATGCTCACCAGCGCGAGGGAGAGGTTGTTGACAAAATTCACCGCAGGGCCGACAACGCTTCCATAATACTCTGCCCTGTAATAAGCCTCCACCGCCTCCCCGTTTTTGCCGTCAAACCTGCCGATCGTGTTTTCCTCCTGATGATATGCTTTCAACGTCTTCTGCCCTGAGATCATCTCCTCCACGAAACCGTTTAATTCGCCCAATCTGCGCGACCGCATGCGAAACAGAGGGCGCGTCTTTCCCGTGATGAATCTGGTCAGCGCGATCGACAACGGCACTGTAAAGGCAAAGATCAGCACCAGCTTGGGCGAGATGACGATCATCATGAAAAACGCGCCGACAACCGTGATCAGGGTTGTAAAGATCTGTATGAAATCGTTTGCAAGCGAGGTGTTTACCGTGTCAATATCATAGGAAATGCGGCTGATGATATCTCCTGTCTGGTGCGTGTCAAAATACCCGACCGGCAGCTCCATCAGACGATTGAATACATCCTTGCGCATCTGATACACGACCTTGCGGCTGATCTGGATCATCAGGACGGATAATATGTAAGACAGCACGGACGAAACAACATAAAAAACCACCATCAGCCCTGCATAGTAAAACACGCGCGCAAAGTCTACTTTTCCGGCGCCCGGCTCTATGGCATCGATCGCGTAGCCCGAGAGCATCGGTCCCACCAGCGCCAGCAGATTGCTTCCCAATGTCAAGCCAAGCGCCAACAGCACCAGATATTTGTACTGTATCATATAGCTGCCAAGCCGCAGTACCGTCTTTTTGCGGTTCTTTGGTTTCTCGTACTTTTTCTGCCCTTCCGCCATAACCTACCTCCAACCAGTCTAAATCGATCTACATCTGTGAGTCGCGGATCTCCCGGTACACCTCGCAGTGCTCCAAAAGCTCCTCGTGCGTGCCGTACCCGATCATTTTCCCGTCCTCGAGCACCATGATGTGATCCGCATGCAGTATCGAACTGACGCGCTGTGCGATGATCAGCTTCGTCGTGTCCGCAAAATGCGCTGCCAGCTCACGGCGCAGGGAAGCGTCCGTCTTGTAGTCCAGCGCGCTCGAGGAATCGTCCAGGATCAGGATATCCGGCTTTGCCGCCAGTGCTCTCGCGATCAGTATGCGCTGCTTCTGCCCGCCGCTCAGATTGGCTCCGCGGATATTGATGTGGTCATCATATCCCCGCCCTGCTTCCTCGACAAACTCTTTCGCCCGCGCATACTCGATCGCCTTTCTGACATCCGCATCCGACAGTGTCCGTCCCATACGGACATTCCCCGCGATGGAATCCTCAAAGATCGTATCGTTCTGAAAGACGACGCCAAACCGTTCCCTGAGCCTGCCAGCCTCCATGGAACGGATATCTTCACCCTCTATATAGATATTTCCCCGATCAGTCTCATAAAAACGCATCAGCAGCGCGGCGAGCGTGCTCTTCCCTGAGCCTGTCGCGCCGATGATCCCGAGCGTCTCACCCTTTTTCAGCGAGAAGCTGATGTCCGCCAGATTGGGCTCTGCCTCCGCAGACCGATAGGAGAATGTCACATGCTCAAAGCAGATATATGCCTTCTCTTCCGCGGGCTGTTCGCCGTGCACAGACTGCACCTGATCCTGATTTATCTTATCCAGACTTATCTTATCCGGATCCATCCTATCCGGCACATCGATGACCTCCATGATACGGTCCGCCGACGCCACTGCCCTCGAAATGATGACAAACATCTTGGAAATATTGATCATGGCATTTAATATGATCGTAAAATAGGTGAGAAATGCCAGGATCTTGCCGACCTCGGAGGTGCCCTGATCCACCCTGTACGCACCGACGATCACGACAAACACCAGCCCGAGGTTCAGAAAAAGGTTCGTGGCAGGATTGACGACCGCCATCGTGACATCCGCCCGCCGCTCCAGCGTGACCACCTTTTTGTTCAGGTCATCATATTTCTGTTCCTCGCAGTCCGTCTTGGAGAGCGCTTTGATCACACGGATCCCTGCGATATCCTCCCGCAGCAGGCGCACAAACTGGTCGACAGCCCTCTGCAGCGCATTGTACATGGGGATACTTTTTCTGGAAAAATAGTACGTGACAAACGCCGTGACCGGCATCACGGAGACCATCACGAGCGTCAGCACCGGATCGAGTGTCAGTGTCACGAGTATGCCGCCGATCACCAGGATCGGGGCGCGGACGCCAAGGCGCTGCACTCTCCCCAGCATCTGCTGGATATTGTAGGTGTCTGTCGTGAGTCTCGAGATCAGGGACGGCTTCGTGAATTCGTCCGTCTTCGCATTGGAGAGCCACATGATCTTCACAAACAAATCGCGGCGTATCGTCTCCGTCGTATCTCTTGCCACCTTGGATGCCATGCGGTTTGCGACCACGTTGAACGTGAGCGCGAGCACCGAGCAGACTAGCATCACAAATCCCCACACAAAAATGTCATTCCGCCTCCCCTGCGGGATCACTGTGTCGATCATATACGCCAGTATCCAGGGCAGGCACAGATCCATGATCGTCCCGATAAACTTGATGACAAACCCCAGCAGCATACGTCCGTAGTACGGTCTTAGATATTTTGACAATACTGTTTTCATGTCCCCCTCCACAAACAGTTTCGCTTACTCGGCAGACCATTCGCCATCCGCAAGGAACGCCCTTGCCATGTCGTCCGCCCTTCTGATGATCTCCTTAGAAAACCCTATGATCTCCAGAAGCTTGATCGCATTCCTGGTGTGTGCCCTTCCCTCGAGAAGTCTGTACGAGAAGAGCACATCGTCGTTTCTGACTTCTTCCTCAAAATGATAATTGTCATAATACCGCTCCAGCAGATGTGTTAGCTCTATGTCGTGCGTCGCCGCAAAACAGCGGATCCCCTGCTGTGACAGCCGCTCCAGGATCTGTGTCGACGCGGCGATGCGCTCCACCGTATTCGTACCTCTGAGCACTTCGTCCACAAAGCACAAAAGCGGCGTGTTATCCCCCGTGCCCGCCGCGTCCACGATGCGCTTGAGCGCCTTGATCTCCACGATATAGTAGCTCTCACCGCTGCCGAGATCATCCCGCAGTGACATGGAGGAATAGATCCTGTAATAATTGCCCTTGTACATTTTTGCCGCGCAGGTGTGTATCGTCTGCGCCAGGATCGCGTTGATCGCAGTCATTTTCAAAAAGGTGGACTTGCCCGACGCATTGGAACCGGTGATGATCATACCTCTGCGCTGTGAAAAGCTGTTTGCGACCGGGCTGTCAATGCACGGATGAAATCCCTCGCTGATCGCAAACGGACTGTCGCACCCGGTCCTGAGCACAGGCGTCGTATAATATGGCAGCGCCGCCCTAAAATATCCTATGGAGATCACCGCATCAATATAACCGATATCTTCGGCAAGCCCGATGATCTCACGCTTGTTCTCATGGACAATATGGAGCATCTTATTAAAGCGGATCAGGTCGATGTGTGTCAGCATTTTGATATAATCAAACAACAGTTCATCGATATTTCCGGTCGAGGCGTTCATTTTCAGCACCATCCCCGAATTTTTCTCGAAATCCCGAAAGCTTCCCCTCTCTGATCTTAAGGTCGAAACATAATCCTCCATCTCGGGACCATAGTGATGCTTTATGATGTCGTCAGCGCAGTGGATCATGCGCATGATATAGGAAAATGTCGTCACATAAGGGGCTGCGATCCCTTTCTCTTTCATATATGTCACAATGTTGAAGCACGCTGCCGCGATCAGCAGAGGCACTCCCAGCGACGCCCGCACGAAGATCACCGCGACCGCCACCAGGAGCAGCAGGATGCAGCCGTAGTGCATACTGTTGCCGCGCACGCCAAGCTCATCAAGGTAATCGAGATAGTCAGAGAGCGCGTACTTACCTGTGCGCCCCAGATCTCTGAGGGACATCATCGTATCAAGCCGCTCCTTCTCGCTCGTCATCATATAGCGGATGTGCGCCTCCATCTTTTCCTGTCTGCCGTCTCTGTCGTCAGTCACAGGGCGCCGCAGCATCGCATACAGATACTCCTCACCCGACGAGGACTGTGTGAAATTCATGCGCGCAAAAACATTGTCCATTGCCAGGTCATTCCAGGTGATCCCGTCGATATCATTTTCGGCGCCGCAGTCTTTCTCACACGTATGCCAGTAGTAGCGCGCTATCCGGTCAAGCTCCTCCGGGCTGTAGGTTCTGTCCGGAAAGCTGCCGTAGAGCTCTTTGAGCTGCCTGCGGTATCTTTTCCTGCGGCTCTTCTCCTCCACTGCCCCCCTGATCATCACATACAGAAAAACTGCCACCAATATTGCAAAAAGTACTGCGATCTCCATAGTTTCCTCCAATCTGCCTGCTGCACAAATTGTAAAAACCCCCAAATCCTCTTGAACTTGGAGGCTTTCACCCTGATCACAAATTATCCGGTCCAAATCCCTCGGGGAACAGCTCTGCGAGCGTCCGCTCCACATACTGTTCCTCCGAGACCGCTGTGATGATCCGAAATCCTGCCGGATCACAGAACTCCATCATAACCTGCCTGCACACACCGCAAGGATATGCATAGCTTGTCGGCGCCCCCTGATAGCCGCCGACAATCGCGATCGCTTCAAACTCGCGTTCTCCCTCGCTCACCGCCTTGAAAAACGCTGTCCGCTCCGCGCAGTTGGTCGGCGTGTAGGCTGCATTTTCGATATTGCATCCCTTGTACACACTTCCCCGCTTTGTCAGAAGCGCCGCACCGACCATATATTTTGAATATGGCACATACGCCATCTCTCTCGCCTCCAGTGCCAGACGAATCAGTTCCCTGTTCTCCATACTTATACTCCCTTTATGACAATGGACTTATCTGTCCATCGTTGATCCAGCTTTTCGAAAACACTGCTGTGCTGTCTACATTATAGCATATCATCATCATAAATGAAAGAAGTTTATAAACCAGCTCATCTACTGTTTGATCCCATATGTTACTGTTCGCTCCGTTCCAGTAACAGGCAAAAATCCATGCAAAATTTGCTTCGCAAATGGATTTTTGCTTGTTGGATGAACGTTTTCGTACGGACTTAGCAGTAAATGCTAAGTCCTGTGTGAACAGTAACTCCCACATTACTGTTCACTCGTCAATAAAAGTAGTGAAAAACGTGCGCCAAAAAGCTTGCACTTTAGCATTTTGTGTGCAAATAGGTTGCTGGATCCCACGCAAAAAGGCTGACACATGCAACCTCTCCTGTGCTGCAACTACAGCATTGATAAGTCACACATGTCAACCTGTTTTTCATATTCTGGATCAGATCCGCATCGCTCATCCCTCAATACCTGAATACAGATCCTAAATAATGATGCAGACCATCCCCCCGTTGGAGTCGTTGACGATCTTCTGCATGGTATCCTGCAGTTTGATCTGGCTCTCCTCACCGATCATGGAGACTTTGCTCGTGATGCCGTCATTGACCAGCTGCTCCACGGTCTTGCCAAAGATGTTCGTCTCCCAGATGCCCTCCTTGGAGGTCTCCGCGTCCGAGATATATCCGATCAGATCCTGCGCCTGCTGCTGCGTACCGACGATCGGCGCGATCTCAGTCTCGATATTTGCCTTGATCATGTGGATCGAAGGGCTCTGCGCCTTGATCTTCACACCGTATTTGTTGCCGTGCTTGATCAGTGTCGGGTTATCCAGCATGATCTCGTCGCGCTCCGGTGTGACGACACCATACCCTTTCTGGCGGACGCTCTCGAGTGCATTGAGCACTTTCTTGTACTCGCGCTTCATGTCAGCCAGGCTTGACAGCAGCTGCATCAGCTGGTACTCGCCCGATATGTTTTCCCCTGTCATGGAGCTCAGCAGCTCGTAGTAATATTTCGTGTCCCCCTCGAGCAAGAAGGCGGCGGAACCGTCTGCGATGTTCACCTGGTCGTACTTACAGCGCCTGATATACTCACTGTCCTTCTCAAGCAGCTGGCTGAAATCCTTCTCCACCAGGTCGCGCACCGTCCTGACCTTATCCATGATGACGTGCAGCTTCTCGATCACTTCTTTTTTCATGGGATTGTCGATCTCCATGATATCCATCCACTTGGGCGTGTAGAACTCGATCACGGACACCGGAAACTCGTACATGATCTGCTCTAGTATCATCGTGATGTCATCGCGCCGGAGCTGTTCGATGTTGACGGGGATCGCCTTGATCTCATGTTTCTTTTCCAACTCCGCAGCGATATTTTTTGCCTCGTCGGAATACGGTTTGGTCGTGTTGACTAGCACCACAAACGGCTTTCCGAGTTCCTTGAGCTCCGTGATGGTCTGCTCCTCCGCAGGCTTGTAGGCACTCCGCGGTATCTCGCCGAAGCTCCCATCCGTGGTGACTACGATGCCGATCGTCGAGTGATCCTGGATCACTTTCCGCGTGCCGATCTCCGCCGCCTGCGTGAACGGTATCTCCTCCCTGGACCACGGTGTCTTTACCATGCGTTCCACGTCCTCCTCCATGTGCCCCGCGGCGCCGTCGACCATATACCCCACACAGTCGATCAGCCGCACCTTGACATTGATACCGTCGCTGATCTCGATCTGGGCTGCCTCCTTCGGGATAAACTTGGGCTCTGTCGTCGTGATCGTGCGTCCGCCGCTGCTCTGCGGCAGTTCGTCCTGTGTGCGTGTCCTCTCGTGCTCATTCTCGATCTGCGGCAGCACCATCAGATCCATAAAGCGCTTTATAAAAGTGGATTTTCCCGTCCGAACCGGTCCCACCACTCCTACATAGATCTCCCCGCCAGTGCGCTGGCTGATATCCCTGTATAGATTAAATTCCTGATTTGCATCAAGCTGGCTCATGGTATTCCCCTTTCCTGTTCTTTGATAATTGATTAGCGTTGTCTAACCCTGCCTGCAAGTCTGTGCATCTGCGTACTTGCCAGTGAATTTAGATGATCTACTTAAACCTATGCATTCCTGCACAAAAAAAGAACCATAACGATCCTTTTTCCGGTTATGATTCTTTATCCTGTTCTCTATTCTATTTTTTGCGATACCCTGTCTGCGGATGCGCTTTCCCATTGCGCGCCCTGCCATCCGTGTCTGTGCCGCCCTTCGCCTTGCGCGCAGCACCGCGTGTGCCGCCCTCCTTGCGTGCACTGCCGGCTTTCCCCGCAAGCGCCCTTTTCTTTTTCTCGCGCGCCGCCTGCTTTGCGGCATCTGCAGCGCGCTTTCTGTCACAGGCATCCACCGCTTCCTGATTGTATATAACCAGCTGCTTTGTCTCTGTCAGACGCACATAATTGGGATATGCCGTGTACTTCATGTGGCATTTATTGCATTCATACGTATTGAGTGTGTCGCCGTTCTGCATGTTTACCTGGAGTGTCAGACCGTATTTGACGATCCCCTCACAGTCCTCCCTGACACATTTGTTGATCCTCTTGTCGTAGACATAAAATACATCACCCTCCCGCAGATGTACCTTTTTCTCAGGTGCCTTCTTTTCCATATCTTCGCCCTCTCCCCGTACTTCATTTCCCTTTTACTCGTTGATCCGTCCGATCATTTATTTGCCATCAGTTTGACCATCGCCTCGTTCAAGCCTTTTACCGTGAGCTTGTACATAGGAAATATCTCTTTCACCGCAGTCTCCGCCTCACGCCACGGCGCGCGGCCCGGTGCCATCTTAGGATTCATCCACACGATCTTTTTGTAGTGCCGTTTCATCAGCTGCAGCCACTCAAAACCGGACAGCCCGCCGTTTGGCCCCCTGTAGTTACCTGTGTTTGAGTACAGCTCCTCCGGCGCCATCGCCGCGTCGCCGACAATGATCACCTTGTAGTCGCTGCCCACATTGCGGAACATCCACTCGGTATCGATCCAGTCGCCGTTCTCGCACTCCGGTGTCTTATACAGCTTGGAATAGATGCAGTTGTGAAAATAGTAGACTTTCACATCCTTATAGTGGTTGGACTTGTTCACGGACTGGAACAGATCGTTCATCAGACTCGTATACGGGATCATCGTTCCGCCGGAATCCATCAAAAGCAGGAGCTTCACCGCATTTTTGCGCGGCTTCATCATCTCGATCTGGAGATACCCGCCGTTGTTGCAGGTCTTGTCGATCGTCTCGTCGATGTCAAGCTCCGACTTGGGGATATCGAGCTTTGTGGAAAACTGGCGCAGTCGCCGCAGCGCCATCTGGAACTGGCGGTTGTCGATCACCTTGTCGTCCCTGAAATCCCGGTACTTGCGCGCACCCACGACGGAAAATGCCGACTGGTAGCCCGTCTGGCCGCCGACGCGCACACCGCCCACATTTCCGCCCATATTTCCAAAAGAGGTCTTTCCCATCGTTCCGATCCAGAAGCTTCCGCCGTTGTGCTCCTCATTCTGGTCTTTCAGACGCTGTTTGAACTTCTCCTCCACATCGTCCTTGTCCACCTGGATATCCTCGACCTGGTTCAGGTGATTCCTCGCCTCCTCGTGGGCAAGCTCCAGCATATCGGACTTGTCGAGCCACCGCAGCATATTTTTTCCGACCTCCGTCTCGGTCTTCACGCCCTTAAAACACTCCTCAAATGCCATGTCGAACTTGTCAAACTCTGTCTCGCTCTTCACCAGTATCATCCTCGCCACATAGTAAAACTGTGTCAGCGAGCTCTCGCACAGTCCCTTGTCAAGCGCTTCCTGCAAGTCCAGCCACTCGCTCAATGAGACCTCGAGCCCTTTTTCTTTCAATGTGTAGAAAAATTTAGAAAACATGCTTTTCCCTCATTTCATGTACACTGTCCTTATGACACTACTGTCATTCTCACAGTTTCCCTGCCAAATCTCAATGGATCTCCTGCCGCACCGTCTCCAGATCCTCGTCCTTTTTCACGACCACGCCGACAAACGGGAGTTTTGACCGCAGCGTGTCCGCCGGGATGCCGCCGATCTGCAGCGCGTTGATCCAGTCGATAAGCTCCGAGGTGCTCGGCTTCTTGCGCACATCGCGCAGGGAACGGATATCATAAAATACCTGCATCGCACTCTTCATGAGATTCTCTTCTACATCGGGGTAATGCGTCCTGATGATCTCCTCCATCAGATCCGCGTTCGGAAAATCAATGTAGTGGAAGATGCACCTTCTCAAAAAGGCGTCGGGAAGCTCCTTCTCGGCGTTCGACGTGATGATCACGATCGGTCTGTGTTTTGCCTTGACGGTGCGCTTGGTCTCATGGATATAAAATTCCATCTGGTCGAGCTCCCACAGCAGGTCATTGGGAAATTCCAGATCCGCCTTGTCGATCTCGTCGATGAGCAGGATCACCTGCTCGTCGCTCTCAAACGCCTCGCCGAGCTTTCCGAGTTTGATGTACCGCGCGATATCGTCGACACCCTCCACGCCAAACTGCCCGTCGTAGAGCCGCTGGATCGTGTCGTACATGTACAGTCCATCCTGCGCTTTTGTCGTGGACTTGATGTTCCATATGATCAGTTTTCTGCCGAGGGAATTCGCGACTGCCTGGGCGAGCATCGTCTTCCCTGTGCCCGGCTCTCCCTTGATCAGGAGCGGCTTCTGCAGCGCGATCGCCACATTGACACTCGCGAGCAGCTCCTCGCTTGCCACGTAATCCCGTGTGCTGTTAAATTCTGTGTTTGCCATTTTGTATGTTTCCTTTCTTAAATATTATGTTTTACTTTATCCATTGTACCCGTCTGTCAGAGACGAAAACTGATCACAGCGGTTTAAAAGCAGAGCATTCTACTTTGATTCTGCCACTCTCTTCTCTTTCCTCCATAATGTGCTCCTTTTGCAGAGCGTTTCAGCCTCTCCATCTGTTCAGCTAAATATTTGAAAAGCAGCTGCCAGTATCATTTGTGATTTACTTTTCGCCCTCCCCAGGATTTCGCCATCTTCCTTGTGAGGTTCGTCCTCTTTCCAAACTATCTCTTACAATCTTAACAAGATACTCCATTTTTCTAAAATCTGCATCTTGAAAAACTGCGGAGGCTGCCACCAGAGCAATTCTAGTATAACCAGCATTTTCTTCAAACAATTTTCTGTCAATAGGCATACCATGATCGTCCGCAAATTGACAGACAAATGTGATTGTAACTCTTGTATTGCCCTCCCTAAAACAATGCACTTTCCATAAATCAGCCATATCCTGTGAAAGAAATTCCGCCTGTTCAGAAATATCCATCTCTCCCCAGTTTCTGCGATTCATTCTATCCAAAACATATCCGGTCTGCTCTGCAATCTCTTCTGGCTGCGCATATTCTATAGACATATACCCTAATATAGCTTCTTGCTTTTCCATAGATACAGTCCGGGGAATGCCTGCCCAATCATAAAGATCCCTAAAAATGTGAAAGTGCATTTTACAGTAAAGTTCAAAATTGTAATCACCCATTAACGGCTCATACGCAAGTTCATGAATCGCATTGCAGGCAAATTCCACTTCTGCCAGATCCAAAGCCGCACTATTCTTAATCCCCATATTATTTTTCAGGATATCGCAGTCATCATAGAAATACGGATCGCGCATTATGATTTCCCCTCGACAACTTTATATTTCTTGTAAAGTACCCTACGGATATCATCCCCTGTCATCTCGCCTTTTTTTTCTTTATCGACAAGTTCAAGAAAATCATCAGATGGTTTTATTCCGTCTAATTGCACAATACCGATCGCATACTCCCACGCCTTTGCATTTTCCATAGCAAAATTCCTTTCAAAACGAGCTAACTCCCATCGCTTTTTTCCTTTCTAAACCGCTCTCCCTCTGTCCGATCGTACAGCCTCGTCAGGTTTGTCCTTCAATTGACCTCACCCCACTCCTCATCGTGCGCGATCTCGATCTTCTTGTCGCGTATCATCAGATCCTTAACTGCCGCCGCCGCCGTCTTGCCATGAAACAGCACCTCGTTCACCTGCTCTATGATCGGCAGTTCGACATGATATTTTTCTGCCAGCCGCATCGCCGCCTTTGCAGAGAACACGCCCTCGACCACCATCTTGACCTCCTCCATCGCCTCCTCCATCGTCCTGCCCTGTCCGATGAGGATCCCGGCACGCCGGTTGCGGCTGTGCATGCTCGCGCAGGTCACGATCAGATCGCCGATGCCGGACAGCCCGCAGAATGTCTCGAACCTGCCGCCCATCTCCATGCCAAGCCTTGCGATCTCCGTGATGCCGCGCGTGATGAGCGCCGCCTTTGTGTTGTCGCCATAGCCGAGTCCGTCCGCGATGCCTGCCGCCAGGGCGACCACATTCTTGAGCGCCGCGCCAAGCTCGATGCCGAGCACATCCGGACTGGTGTACACCCGAAACACATCACTCATGAATACTGACTGGATAGATTCCGCCGTCTTTCTGGTCTTTGCACCGACCACGATCGTGGTGGGAATACACTTGCCGACCTCCTCCGCGTGGGACGGCCCCGACAAAACCGCCACATCCGCCTGCGGTATCTCATCCTCGATCACCTGTGAGAGCGTCATCAGCGAGGACTCCTCGATCCCTTTTGCCACATTCACGATGATCTGTCCTTCTGCCACGCATTCTTTCATGCTGCATGCCGTTGCCCTTGTGAACGAGGAAGGCACTGCAAGTACCAGAATATCCTTTTCTTTCACGGCTTCTGCAAGCGCTGTCGTGAACACGATATCGTCCGCGAGCTTCACCCCCGGAAGTTTGTCCTTATGCTCATGCTCCCTGCCAAGCATGTCGATCTCATCCTTCAATGCTGACCACACCGTGATGTCATGTCCGTTGTTGTGCAGCAGCACCGTCAGTGCGATTCCCCAGCTGCCTGCTCCGATCATTCCTATCCTTGCCATATGGCACACCACCCTTTCCTTTATTGCATCATTTTGCCGTATATTTTCTCTGCATCTGCCCGGGATCATCCCCGTCCTCATCGCTCTTCTCTCTTGTTAATATACGTCTTTCTCTCCTCTTTATGTATCAGCCGCTTAATGTTGGCGCGGTGTCCCCAAAAGGCGAGCAGCGCCAGCAGTACCGTCACGAGGTAGAGTTCATTTAACGCCGCCTGATCCATTCCCCACACTCCCATCTGTCCGAAGATGACCATCTCCGCGATCAGCACGATCTCCACCACCAGCGAGCCCAGTGACACGTAATGCGTCGCAAAGAAGATCCCGAAAAAAGTGATGACCTGCGGAATGAGCATATACGGGTGGAAAAAGATCACGAGTCCCGCTGTGCAGGCGATCCCCTTTCCGCCCTTAAAGCCCAGATAAAAAGGAAAATTGTGTCCCAGGATCGCTCCCGCTGCCGCATAGATCACAAGCAGATACGAGATATCGCCGTACTGTGCCCGAAACAGCAGTCTCACAACCGTCATGGCAAGCCCTGTCTTGAGGATATCGCAGAGCAGTACGATCGCGCCCGCCTTTTTCCCGAGGACACGGAGGGAGTTTGTCGTTCCCGCATTGCCGCTCCCATGCTGTCTGATATCAATGCCGTGCAGCTTCCCGTAGATGTACGACGTCTGAAAACAGCCGAAAATATAACCGATCAACAAGCATACCAACCGAATCATTTTCCAAATACGACCTTTCTTATTATGATTTTTTTGATTTTATGATTTTTGATTATGATTTATTTCTTGTCCTCTTTGCGCTCCCTGATGATGAATTTCAGCGGGGTTCCCCTGAAACCAAACGTCTCCCTGATCTTATTTTCAAGGTATCTGGTGTATGAAAAATGCATCAGTTCTTTGTCGTTGACAAACACCACAAACGTCGGCGGTTTCACGCCTGCCTGTGTCGTGTAGAAAATCTTGAGGCGCTTTCCTTTGTCCGATGGCGGCTGTTGGAGCGCTACCGCCTCCGTGACGATCTCATTGACAACACCTGTCGAGATGCGCAGAGACTGGTTTTCGATCACCATGTCGATCGTCTCAAACAGTTTGTTCAGCCGCTGTCCCGTGACCGCGGATATGAATACGATCTCCGCATACAGCATGAAAGACAGTGTACTGCGCACTTTTTCCGTAAAGCGATAGATCGTCTTGTCGTCCTTTTCGATCGCGTCCCACTTGTTTACCGCGATGATGATCCCCTTTCCTCTGTCGTGTGCGATCCCGGCGATCTTGGCGTCCTGTTCCGTGACGCCCTCCACCGCATCGATCACCAGCACCACCACATCGGCGCGCTCCACCGCGCTCACTGTGCGGATGATCATGAAGCGCTCGAGCTCTTCTTTGATCTTATTTTTCCTGCGGAGTCCTGCCGTATCGATAAACACATACTCTCTGTCATTGTACATGATCTCCGTGTCGATCGCGTCCCTGGTCGTACCTGCGATATCGGACACGATCACGCGCTCCTCACCGGCAATCTTATTGATAATGGACGATTTTCCGACATTGGGTTTTCCGACAATGGCAACCCGCGGTCTGTCGTCGTCCTCCTCCGTCAGCGCCTCCTTGTCAAACAGCGCCGTCACGGCATCGAGCATCTCTCCAAGTCCCAGCTTGTTGACCGATGAGATCGGGTATGGTTCCCCGATACCGAGATTGTAGAATTCATAGACATCCGCCTCCATCTTGGCAAAACTGTCCACTTTATTGACGACAAGCACCACCGGCTTGCGGCTCCTGCGAAGCATGTCAGCCACCTTCGAGTCCGCATCCACAAGCCCCTGACGTACATCGACCAGAAAAATGATCACATCCGCCGTGTCGATCGCGATCTGCGCCTGCTCGCGCATCTGCGACAAAATAATGTCCTTGCTGTCGGGCTCAATGCCGCCGGTATCGATCAAAGTGAAGTTCCAGTTCAGCCAGGTCACATCCGCATAAATCCGGTCCCTGGTGATCCCCGGCGTATCCTTCACGATCGAGATCTTATCCCCTGCAAGCATATTAAACAGCGTCGATTTCCCCACATTTGGGCGCCCTACGATCGCTGCGATCGGTTTCTTGGTTCTCTGTTCCATTTGATCCTGTATCTCCATTTCTATCCGTATTTTTGGTACATATTGCTTTCAATAACGAAATCAGCCCATAATATCACTTCTATAATTATTATTTCAATATCGCATCAAGCAGATCCTGCCCGCTTGATTTTACAATATCTATCGGCACTTGTAAAGCTTTTTCGAGGTCGGCGAGAGTCATATCATCGAGAAATACAGTCTCACCACTCTTTAGTACATTTTGCGGCAGCAGCAGTTTCTCCCCCAGAGGCTTTCCTTTGAGCTGTGCCAGCAGATCCTGTCCGGTCAACAGACCGGATACCGTTATCATCTCCCCAAAAAAATCATTTCTGATCGGATAAATGTGAACCGTCAACTGCGGAAATGCCTCCATAAGCTGCCCAGCCATGTCGGATATAAAGCTGCAGGCGAGCATCCCTGTCGCGATCGACAGCTCCCTTGGCGCGATCCCGGCAGCTCTCGCAGTTCCCAGCCCGTCAAATGCCTCCTGAAACTCGTCGATCAGAAGCCGCAGCATGCCGACGCCGTTCTCGAGCTGCAGATAGCCGTCATATCGCTCCTCCTCCGGAAGCGCCTCCCCCGCAAGGATATACCACTCATCACTTGCATGGATAAAATGAACGCCATGCTCCGGATAAAGTCTCTCCTGCCATCTATGAATGATATCAAGTACCTGTCTGGCATCTTCTTTCGTAAATGGCTCTAGCGCAAACAGACCTTCGCGGTATTTGGACAATCCGACCGGCACCACCGAGACGCTTTCCAGATTTGGAAGGTACGCTGACAGATCCCTGATGCTTCTCTCCAGCTCCCCGCCATCGTTGATCCCCTTGCACAGCACGATCTGCCCGTTCATGGTGATCCCTGCCCTGGCAAGTTTCCACGCTTTCTCCAGAGCCTGTCCTGCAAAACGGTTGTTCAACATCCTGCAGCGCAGCTCGGGATTCGTCGTCTGAAAGGAGACATTGATCGGAGAAAGATGATACTTGATGATGCGGTCGACATCCTCGTCAGACATATTGGTCAGTGTCACATAATTTCCCTGCAAAAATGAAAGCCTCGAATCATCATCCTTGAAATACAGCGTTTCCCGCATTCCCTTTGGCATCTGGTCAATGAAGCAGAATATACACTTATTGCGGCAGGATCGGTAGTCATCCATCAGACCATTCTCAAACGTAATACCCAGATCCTCATCATATTCTTTGTCGATCTCGAGGAGCCATTCCTCGCCTGACGGTTTTCGAACCAGCACTTCAATATATTCGTCCTGTGTATAGTACTGGTAGTCAAAGATATCCTCTATTCGATTTCCGTTGATCTCGACAAGTACGTCGCCCGCCTCAATCTCCAGCTCCTCGGCGATACTGCCCTGAGCCACCTTGTCGATGATGTGTAAGTTCTCTTTTTCCATATATCCCTTATCCTTTTTCTATTTCCCTTATCTATCACAGATCACTCTGCCCTTGCAGCGAGCAATCCCAAATCTATACCTTTGTGACAGTTCAGCCTTCGGCTTCCTGTTACAAACATCAAGCCATGCAAAAACCGCTTCGCGGTGTCTGCATCTAGGCCGCTATGCTTTCTCACGGACTTCGCAGCGCAGTGCGAAGTCCCGGGCTGAACTGTTGCATACCTTTCTATAATAATACTAGAAATTCCTTGACGTGTCACTACCTGAATGATATAAAATATATTGAAACGTTTTATGAAAAACCAGAAAGGACTGTATGCCGAATGTCATATCTGAAACAGCTTAAAAATGCCATGCCTGTGGCACCATTAAAACTGCTTGTCCTAAACAGCGCCGCGGAACTCGGAGATGAGGTAAACAACTATCTCGTGGACTTTCGCAGCAAAGTAAACAATGTGTATATCAATGATCCCGCTTTTCAGGGTTACGCCGAAAACAACTATCTCTTCAGATTCAGCACGCCTCGCTTTAACAGCGGTGAGGGAAAGGCAGTTCTAGAAGAGACCGTGCGCGGAAAAGACCTGTTTATCCTTGTAGATGTGTGCAATCACAGCCTGACGTACAACA
>ERZ779623.41-NODE-41-length-88510-cov-9.085083_pt1 | contig 88510 bp, 71 predicted proteins | sample MGYA00514189_ERZ779623 | MGnify/ENA primary metagenome ERZ779623 (study PRJEB29562, sample SAMEA4376712) | mouse gut metagenome | isolation source: Cecum | study: EMG produced TPA metagenomics assembly of the A DSS colitis mouse model was used to assess the microbial... | reverse complement strand
AACGATATATGCACACACTGGATAGAAGAATGCACAAAAAGTGAAGAAGAACCCCCAACCTATCACCTATCACCGCTTCCCGACCTTCTTTATTTCTTCATTTCTTTATTTTTTCATTCTCAAACGCTACCGGAAGTAACATTTCTCCCGTTTCCAAGTTTGCTTATCCTTAACAGAAGAAAGTGTTCAATGCCTTGAAACAAAGTGTTTCGAGCCTTGAAACACTTTGTTTCAAGCAGGGAAACTATTAGTTTCAAGCGTCTGAAACTTTAGTTTCCTACTGATGAAACTCTAGTTTCAAGCAATAGAAACAAAAGTTCCAAGTAACGATACTGATGGTTCAAGGCAGGAAACAACTATTTCGTACCGTAGAACCTGTCAAAAGCGCTAATGTTTCTACTTATAAGGATACCAGTTGCTACTTTCCTTAAAGATATTCTCCGGTGTGTACCTCAATGCTTCCTTTTTTGTGAGCTGTTTCCCCCATGTGACACGCCCGGAAGTCTCTGCGCCGTCACCTGTATTTCCAAATTCGGCATAACGGGCTGTCTTTTCATTCGCCGGATTCTTCCAGTTATGCCATCCTTCGGGGCGGATATGGTTGCCAAACTCACAGTTAATGAACACCGTAGCAGCGTAAGGACGCCAGGGACGACCTAAATATACCTTTTTCACTCCCGGAGCAGCAGTCAGTTTGCAGTTCTTAAAGACATAGCCGAATTCTTCATTTTGAGGAGTTGAAGCGGCAGTGATGTACGAATCACGCTTGCTGTGCAGTTCGCAATATTCAAAAAGTGCGGTAGAAGGGCCGAAAATAAAGTCGGTAGTACCTTCTATATAGCAGTTGGTGAATAAAAGGCGGGCACCTTCCGCACCTGTATAGATAGTATCCTGATTGCCGAGGAAGCGGCAGTTTACAAACATCAGGCGGTCGCCTTCGGTGTGAAGGGCTACTGCCTGTCCCAAAGGAGCGGCATTATTCTCAATCGTCAGGTCTTTGAAAGTGATGTCATTGCCTTCCACCTTGACGGTATAGGTGCGGAATGTTCCCATTTTGTTGATATTGGCATGGTCATCGTACGTGATAATCGTCTTTTCTGCATCTTCGCCTACCAACTGTACGTTCTTCACCCAAGAGGGAATCACCAGTTTTTCCTTGTATGTACCGTTCTTTATATAGATAGTCACCGTGTAGTCCATAAAAGCGCGGACAGCTTCCACTGCTTCCTGAATATTGCGGTAATCTCCTGTCCCGTCACGTGTGACGACTAACGTGTCTTTGCGTTGCTGTTGTTGCGAAAAGACCGATGTTCCTGCTGTGCCCAACAGGAGAAACACCATCATTCCTTTAAAAATAGTCCTTTTCATCGGGAGAAATTACTTTTGTAAGCGTTCGTATTCCAAGCTCGCCATGATAAAAGGCCCTACTGCTTTGGGGTCATTATTACGGATCGTTTCATTGATATAATAATCATAATCACCGGAACGGTAAACCTTTCCGCCCAGTCCGGCTACGGCACAGGCTTTGGTGATGGTAACCAATCCGTCTTTATCCACTTCGATAAAATTCTCCAGGAAACCTTTGTACCCTTTCAATGCCACATCGAGATACGATTTATCAATATATCCCAGGCGCACTGCCTTGAATAAGGAATAAATAAACATGGCAGAACAGGATGATTCGAGATAATTACCTTTTTCGCCACTCTTGTCGAGCACCTGATACCATCCGCCCGTCTTCGGGTCTTGCAGTTTCTTCACTTGAACGGCAATATTATCCAGGATAGCGAGCAGTGAATCTCTTCCGGCTTCATGCTTCGGGATAAATTCCAGTGCGTCTACCAAAGCCATGGCATACCATCCCATAGCACGTCCCCAACTGTGTTTGGACTGTCCGGTCACCGGGTCTGCCCAGCGTTCGGTGCGGCTTACGTCGGCTGCATGACGGTAAAGACCGTTTTGGGGGTCGTATGTATGACGGGCACAAGTGACAAACTGATTGATAACATCCGCATAGTCCTGCGGAAGATTGTTGCGGAACGCATATTCCGCATAGAAAGGAGCACCCATATAAAGTCCGTCCAGCCACATCTGATGCGGATAAATCTTCTTGTGCCAGAAACCGCCGTCCTCATTGCGGGGCTGTCCTTCAAACTGGCTGTAAAGCAAATCAAGGGCTTTCTTATATTTAGGATGCTTCGTCTGTTCGTAGATACGGAAAAGAATCTTTCCCGAGTTGATGCGGTCGAGACTGTAATCGGTTAATTTATAAGCGATAATCGAACCGTCTTCGTGTACCATCGTATCTGCGTACGCAATGGCATAATCGCGAATTTTCTTGTCGCCATACGTGTCATAAACGTCGAGCATGGCTCCCAGTTCCAGTCCGTGGCAATAATCCCACTTCAACTTCGGCTGGAAATCGAGCTGCCAGGATTCAGGATAGCGTATCATCTCCGATTCAGTCATCCGTATAGACCAGGGGAGCTTGCTGTCCACCTGCTGTGAGGATGCCGGAAGGGCGATTATGACCAGTAGAGCCAATATAAAAAATTTAGAAAAGAGGGTTCGTCTCATGGTTTGTTATTTTAAGGATTAAACATACGAGTCTTTCACGGTACGAAAGTAGTGCTTTTCCGCCAAAGCCGGTTGGATTTTTTAATCAAGTAGGTGCATTTTTTGTTTTTCGTGCACGGAAACGACTAATTTTGTGCACGTAAACGTCAAAAATGTCCATTTTTGATGCAATATCTGATAAATTAATACTTTCGTCTTGGAAGAAAGCGGAAAAGGTCGTACTTTTGGCACGGTTTACAACTAATACCCTCTGGGGGAAACACAGTAATTTATCATTTAAAACAGAGAAAAAATAGAACAGAATGGAAGAAGTATTCAAGTACATTATCGGTCTCGGGGCGGCAGTGATGATGCCGGTCATTTTCACAATTTTAGGAGTATGTATCGGAATTAAATTTGCTAAAGCGCTGAAAAGCGGTTTATTAGTAGGTGTCGGTTTCGTCGGATTGTCGGTAGTGACAGCGTTGCTTACCAGCAGCCTGGGCCCTGCACTAAGTAAAATGGTAGAAATCTACGGATTGGAACTGGGTATTTTCGACATGGGTTGGCCGTCTGCGGCAGCAGTAGCCTATAATACTTCGGTCGGTGCTTTCATTATCCCGGTTTGCCTGGGTGTCAACATCCTTATGTTGGTTACCAAGACAACACGTACTGTCAATATCGACCTTTGGAACTATTGGCACTTCGCATTTATCGGAGCCATCGTTTATTTTGCTTCCGACAATATCTATTGGGGATTCTTCGCTGCCATCATCTGCTACATCATTACGCTGGTAATGGCTGATATGACTGCTCCCGCTTTCCAGAAGTTCTATGATAAAATGGACGGTATCTCTATTCCCCAACCGTTCTGCCAAAGTTTTGTTCCGTTCGCTATTGTTATCAACAAACTGCTCGATATGATTCCGGGATTCGACAAACTGAATATCGACTCGGAAGGTATGAAGAAGAAATTCGGTCTGATGGGAGAGCCGTTGTTCCTGGGTATCGTGATTGGTTGCGCTATCGGGGCATTGGGCTGCGGAAGCTGGAAAGAAGTGGTAGACAGTATTCCGGGCATTCTCGGACTGGGTATCAAGATGGGTGCGGTAATGGAATTGATTCCCCGTATCACGAGTCTTTTCATCGAAGGCTTGAAACCTATTTCTGATGCTACCCGCGAACTTATCGCCAAAAAATATAAGAGTAACACAGGTTTGAGCATTGGTATGAGCCCCGCACTGGTAATCGGTCATCCGACTACGCTGGTGGTTTCACTGCTTCTGATTCCTGTCACTATTTTCCTCGCAGTTATCCTTCCGGGCAACCGTTTCTTACCGCTGGCTTCTCTGGCAGGTATGTTCTACTTGTTCCCGATGATTCTGCCTATTACAAAAGGTAACGTGGTGAAATCATTCATTATCGGCCTGGTAGCATTAATCGTAGGTCTGTATTTCGTGACAGAACTTGCCGGATTCTTCACACTAGCTGCCAAAGACGTATATGCCGCTACGGGCGACCCGACGGTGAATATTCCTGCGGGCTTTGAAGGCGGCGCGCTCGACTTTGCTTCCAGCCTTTTCTGCTGGGGTATCTTCCACCTGACTTACAGCCTGAAGATTATCGGCCCTGCCATCCTCGTAGTTCTCGCGCTCGGAATGGCTATCTACAACCGTATCCGCATGACTAGAAATGATGCCAAGGCTGCATTGAACAGTAATAAGGAATAAGTAGAAAACTCGTAACTGACAATAAGTAGTATATAATATATAATCCAAATAAAAATTCGAAAGATGAAAAAATTAGCAATTGCAATGATGTTGGGTATCGCAGCTATGTCTGCTTCTGCCCAGGTGAATTACAAGATGCAAGTGGCTTGCAGTCCGCAAGACGTGAAAACGTATGATACAAACCGCCTGCGTAGTAGCTTCCTGATGGAAAAAGTAATGGTTCCGAACGAAATCAACCTTACTTATTCTATGTACGACCGCCTGATCTTCGGTGGTGCTGTTCCTGCAACGAAGGAACTGGTACTGGAAACTATCGACCCGTTGAAAGCTAAATTCTTCTTGGAACGTCGCGAACTGGGTGTTATCAACATTGGTGGCGAAGGTATCGTAACTGTTGACGGCAAAGAATATACACTGAAATTCAAAGATGCACTGTACGTAGGTAGAGGCAAGCAGAAAGTGACTTTCAAGAGCAAAGATTCAAGCAATCCCGCTAAGTTCTATATCAACTCGGCTACTGCCCACAAGGAATACAAGACTCAGTTGATTACTATCGACGGACGCAAGGGTTCTCTGAAAGCTAACTCTTTCGCTGCCGGCAAGATGGAAGAAAGCAACGACCGCGTCATCAACCAGTTGATTGTGAACAACGTACTTGAAGAAGGCCCTTGCCAACTGCAAATGGGATTGACCGAACTGAAACCGGGTAGCGTATGGAACACAATGCCGGCTCATACTCACAGCCGTCGTGTAGAAGCTTACTTCTACTTCAACGTGCCTGCCGACAACGCTATCTGCCACTTCATGGGCGAACCTCAGGAAGAACGCATCGTATGGATGCAGAACGAACAGGCTATCATGTCACCGGAATGGTCTATCCACGCTGCTGCCGGAACAAGCAACTATATGTTCATCTGGGGTATGGCTGGTGAAAACCTCGACTACGGAGACATGGACAAGCTCAAATATACAGAAATGCGCTAATCGTTGCGCGGCTCTGCATTACATATATAAAATCCGAGAAACTTCATCCTTTCCCCCACCGGGAGAAGGGATGAAGTTTTCCGGGTTTTATATACTTCAACCTTCCCCCGACGTTACAGACTAAACGTGTTATGAAACGATAAATATACTCTTTGAAACAAATAGCATATAAATGTAACGAATAATACATGAATTCGACCAAATTTTACAAATAAAATCCAGTCGAAATCCCGACCTTTGTCAACGAATCAAAATCTATTTAAATCCATTATCATGAATGCATTTCAAAAAACAGGCGAGAAAATGACAAACTACAGATGGACTATCTGTGCTATGCTATTCTTTGCTACTACAGTTAATTACCTCGACCGCCAGGTGCTTTCCCTTACCTGGGACGAGTTTATCAAACCGGAATTTCACTGGAACGAAGTTCACTACGGTACAATTACTTCCGTATTTTCTATTGTATATGCAATATGTATGTTGTTCGCCGGCCGCTTTATCGACTGGATGGGCACAAAGAAGGGGTATCTATGGGCAATCGGCGTATGGTCGGCAGGTGCTTGTATGCACGCTCTTTGCGGTATCGTGACCGAACAGTATGTAGGTATGCACAGCGCGGCCGAACTGATGGCTGCTACAGGTGACGTAGTGGTGGTACTGGCTACCGTAAGTATGTACTGTTTCCTTGCCGCACGTTGTATCCTGGCTCTCGGTGAAGCGGGTAACTTCCCGGCTGCTATCAAAGTAACGGCAGAATACTTCCCCAAGAAAGACCGTGCCTACGCTACTTCTATCTTCAACGCCGGTGCTTCTATCGGTGCCTTGATTGCTCCGGTTTCTATCCCGCTGATTGCGAAAGCATGGGGATGGGAAATGGCATTTATCGTTATCGGTGCCCTCGGTTTCGTTTGGATGGGTATGTGGATATTCATGTACGATGCTCCGTCAAAGAGCAAGCACGTCAACAAAGCCGAATTGGATTATATCGAACAAGATAAATATGAAGAAGGCGCTGCTCCGGTAGTTGTTGAAGAGAAGGATGAGAAGAAGATGAGCTTCCTTCAGTGCTTCACTTATAAGCAGACATGGGCTTTTGCCGCCGGTAAGTTTATGACGGACGGTGTGTGGTGGTTCTTCCTGTTCTGGACTCCGTCTTACCTGAATACCCAATTTGATATCAAAACTTCCGACGGATTGGGTATGGCATTGATTTTCACGCTGTATGCTGTGACGATGCTGTCTATCTATGGTGGTAAACTTCCGACTATCTTTATCAATAAGACGGGTATGAATCCGTATGCCGCACGTATGAAGGCGATGTTGATTTTCGCGTTCTTCCCGTTGGTGGTGCTCTTGGCACAGCCGTTGGGTACGTTCTCTCCGTGGTTCCCTGTTATCCTGATCGGTATCGGTGGCGCTGCCCACCAGTCATGGTCGGCCAATATCTTCTCTACCGTAGGTGATATGTTCCCGAAAACAGCGATTGCAAGTATTACAGGTATCGGTGGTATGGCCGGTGGTGTAGGTTCAATGTTGATGCAGTTTGGCGCAGGTCTTCTGTTTGTTCACGCTGACGAAACGCATATGACGTTCATGGGATTTGAAGGCAAACCTGCCGGATATTTCATCATGTTCTGTATCTGTGCCGTGGCTTACCTGATTGGTTGGGTTATCATGAAAGCATTGGTACCGAAGTACAGACCTATCGTACTGGATTAATCAATCCTGAACTATAATAAAAGAAAAGAGGAAGATATCCGATGACGGATTATCTTCCTCTTTTTTTATAACAAATCTTTTCAGACAAAAAGAAAAAATAAAAAAGCCTCTTCTCCCGAAGAAGGCTTTTTAGGTTTACTTATTCTGCATCATCACCCTGCAATATTTTCAACCGAACACTAAAAAACAGTGTTCTTGCATTCCTATAATGAAGGATAGTAAACGTTAAGATGAAAAAAAGGGAAGTCTCACGACTTCCACAATTCTTCTAACCTTAAATCTAAATCTCTATGAAAAAAACGTGTTGCAAATATAGGCGTTTGTTCAACATATAGGTGTTAATGAATTGCATAAAGAGAGAATAAAAACTAACTTCTGCAAAATGATGCAATTTTTCAGGCGTGTTCTATTAAATTTAATAAACTTTTGTAGATAGGGTTTCGCTTTAAGAGTCCCGGAACACCAGTAATGAACATTTGTTTCCGTGCGCGTGTCAAGGCGACATTCAATTTTCTGTCAATCAAAACACCCGCTTCTTCTGTCAGATTCGACAGGAATTTTAATTGATAGGGATGGTTAACGCAGAAGGAGTAGATAATTACGTCCCGTTCGCTTCCCTGAAAACGTTCGACAGTATCAACCAGTATCCGGTTGAGCGCCGGAATGCCTAATGTCTCTATTTCTTTTTTAATAAGGGCTATTTGACTACGGTAAGGAGTTATGACTCCCAGTGTACGGGATTCGTCAAAATGCTTCTGATTGCTTTCATAAATCCGGGCAGCCAGTCCGGCAACAATCCGGGCTTCCGAAGAGTTGACTTTTGCAGAGCTTCCCGCTCTCTCCGGTATGGATGGATAAAAAGCGACACGGGAGATATGTCCGGAATCTTCCAACTGGTGAGGTAATCCAACAGGAATCAAGCGTCCGCCATAGAAAGCACGGTTGGCAAACAAGGCTACTTCGGGATGCATGCGGCCTTGACGGCAAAGCATGTCGTAAGAACGACTAGTGGCAGACGATGTGTTATCGGCAATAATGGACGACGAACTGTCGTTGCCAGAAGAACAATTCCGGTAAAGACGCTCGAACAGCGAGTCTTTCAGATTTGCCAGTCCGATAGAGAGCAGTGATTCATCGTAGATGGCGGATTGTTCCGTGTTTTGCAACACGACAGCAGGAAGCTGTTTATGGTCGCCAATCAGGATAAACTTGTCAATGGCGTTCCGGTCATCTTCACCGCGGGCACAAAGGATTCCCAGTAATTGAGGTTCGAGTATCTGCGTAGCCTCATCTATGATGGCTACATTGAAATGTTTCAGACGGAAAAGTTCCGGTTTGCCGGAAATAGCGGCAACTGTTCCTACAATGATACGGCAGTTCCGGATACGTTCGTAGACTTCCGAACGACGATTGCAGGACGACAGTTCATTTTCTATCAGATGTGAACGGTAGTTCTCGTCACAGGACAATTCACTTCCGACACGGATAAAATCAACAGCGGGACGGATGGAAGCCAGCGACTTACATATTTCATCAACTGCCCGATTGGTGTATGAAAGCAACAAAATCTGCGCTTCTTTATCAGCGTGAAAAGTCTCTACCATCTTCTTCAGGGCGCAGGAAGTCTTGCCTGTCCCCGGAGGGCCGACGAGAAGGAAATAGTCTTGTGCGGCTTTCGCTTTCAGTGCAACACGGGCAAAATCGTCTTCCGCTTGTGAAATAAGAGTATCCAATGATTCGTCAAATTTCGGCGGGCGTTGCGATAGCAACAGGTCGCGACGCTCCTGTGTAGCAGAAAGATAAGCGTACAATCCCTGATACATGGAACGGAATGTCGTATCCATCGTATCGTGCTCTATGGCATAAAGGCTTTCGGCAGGAAGAACGGAAGGATTCTGCTGTGTAGAACGCAGACGGATACCAATTTCATTATCTGTCAGATGCTCGATGTTCCCCTTGAATACCATTTTGTTGGTTACATTATCCGTCTCACTGTTACGTTCATACAGGATAATGGCATCGCCCTGACGGAAGTTGGGAAGTACGTCATACCCGCCACCCCGGATTTCAGTCACCCCTCCTTCCTGAAGGAGGGGAGTCGATACACCTTCCAATGAAGAACGAACCAATAATAAATGAGCTTTATGCTCGTCGGCGGCATGGTTTTCCTTGATTCGTAAATCATAGATTATCTCTCCTGCCTCGCACTTTTCCGCCAGTGTGGAAAGCCATAAAGAAGCTGCTCCCGTACGTCCTTCATAGTCGACATCACCGGATTTAGAGGTATAGAGTTCTTTAGTCAGGAAATTATATACGGCATAGAAATATTTCTTTTCCAGTGGCGAAAGAACTTTCAATTTCTCCTGAAAATTGTCGATAGACGGGCGCAGCCAGGTTTCCCAAAAGCGACCTTTCAGTCCACGTTCATTCAGAGTGGTAGCGTTTATTTCAGATAGTTTCTCTTCGGTATATTCTAGGCTGTTCCGTAATTGGATGCCGTATTCATTGGCAACAATCCGGTTTCGCAAATCAATTACCCGGCGCACCATCGCCCAGGAAGGGCGGGACGGGTACAGAAGCGGGTAACGGGTATAGAGCAGATAGGCTTTCACTTTCCGGTGATCCATCCCCATCGAGTATTGGAGGACGGCCTGATAGAGAAGCATCTGCACTTTATTGTTTTCCTTGGGTTCCACTTTGCCGCGGATGGCGTATTCGTCGGCTTTGCCGGATTTCATTTCTATGAAGGAAGACATATCCCGTTGCATATAGTCGAGACGGCCTTGCAATCCGAGCGCTTCGCAGATATAAGAAGGTTCGAGCACTGCGTCTGTCTTGTCGAGTTCATATCCGGCGGCATGAAAGGTATCATTCACCGTCTCACGGATATGCTCAAAGTGCAGTTTGCAGTCGTCAAAAAATTGACGTTCTTTCTCTCTGTCCCGCAAATCGGGGCAGGCTGCCAGTTCGATAGGATAACGCCGGAAGGCTTTTTGCATACAAGTCCGGTAGTCGATATCTTCTTCGTCCTGTGCATGAATCCATTCGTCGAGGAAAAGGTTGGCTATATTTCCCAATAACAAAGGGCGGGCGTTTTCAATCGGCTGGAGACGGGACAGGTAATAATTTGCCGGATGATGCCCGTAGTCGCGGAAACATTCGGCAAGGGAACTGATGTCAATCAGATAGTCCGGTTCGAGAACAATAAATGAAGGTGTCAGCACTCCTTCATTATCAATGGCTACATCCAGGAGATTCACTTGGGCATGGCGCCAAAGTAGCTTGCACGTTTCTGCAAATTCTTCATTAATCTGAGGGATATTGTAGCGGACGAGTAGCGGTTTCTCCGAGACTTCATCCAACGGGGTGACATACAGATATTGTTCGTCGGCATATTGAAAGCAAACACGCATCCGTTGCACCCGTTCACGGGCAGGGGGAGCAACTATGTAGGTAGCGTCCGCACGTGGCAGCAAGCGGTAGAGTACATCCGGTATATCTTCGTCCGAGAGTTTACGGATCAAGAAAGCCAGTGTCTTGGCATCCCGCAACAGGTTCTCCCTGGTCGGTTCGAGACGGCGGTTCAGTATTTGATTGGAAGTCAGGCGGAAAGTATGCAGCCGATTCTGCTCGCCTGCCGAAAGGTCTATCTTTGCAGCGATAAAGCTGATACGCGCGGAAAGGTCGGTCATTTGCAGACTTTCGTTCTGCATTTGTGAACGGCAAATGCGTTCCAGCAAGTCACGCATTTGCTTGTATCCTACGGCAAGCCGGGCATCTTCCGCCCGGCAAACGGCTAAAAGTAATTCATAAGATTCTATCGCTTCACTCTTCTGACAAGGCAATTTCATCTTCTATCTCTTCTTCTGTTTTCTTCTTGTCCTTTATCATCAGGATGCTCATTTCATAGAGCAGATAAAGTGGAATGGCCACGACGCTCAATGTGAACGGGTCGCCTGTCGGAGTGATGATGGCAGCAGCTATCACGATGATGACAACAGCATGACGACGGTATTTCCGCAAGAAGGACTTGTTGACTACTCCCAGCAATGAAAGCAACCACGTTACTAATGGTAATTCAAACGCCAGTCCCATGCATAGAATCAGCATCATGAAATTGTCAATATAGGAATTGAGTGACAGGATGTTCTCCACTTCCGAACTTAACTGATAGGTGGAAAGGAAGCGGAGCGTCAACGGATAAACCATAAAATAACCCAGCAAGACACCGATAAAGAACATCACCGTCCCGATGGTTAATGCCTTACGCACCCCTTTCCTTTCGTTGGGATAAAGAGCAGGGCCGATAAAACGCCATACTTCAAAGAAAATATAGGGCATGGCGGTCACTACCGACATCCAGAAGGCTGTCGACATGTGTATAAAGAAGGGAGCCGCCAAGTTTATATTGACCAGCTTCACCTGAAATTCTTGTGTGAAAAAGTCATCGGTCAGATCGAATGTCTGTCCGATATGCCGTAATAAATCGTAGAATATGAAATCATTGTGGCATGGCGCCAGAATCACATGATCGAAAAGGTAGGGCATAGCAATAAAATAACCTATTGCCAATACAAACCAAACTCCAATCACCCGAAAAAGTACCTTGCGCAGTTCATCCAAATGATCCCAAAAGGTCATTTCTGCCATCCGTACTTATTTTACTTACTTGAGTCCGCCGGTTTGTCCAGGTCTTCTTTTGCCTTATTTATTTCTTCTTTTGCATCGTTCACTCCATCCTTGAAGCTCTTCACGCCTTTGCCCAAGCCGCGCATCAGTTCAGGAATTTTCTTTCCACCAAAGAGAAGGAGAATAACCAAAGCTATAATAATCCATTCGGAACCACTAGGCAAGAAACCTAATAATAATAAGTTTGTCATACGTTTATTTGATAAAGAGGTTTTTATTAGTTGGTGCAAATATAAAGAAAAACGGCAAACTGTAAACGGTAAACAATGAATTATTTATGTTAGTTCACTTTCATTCATCATTTACCGTTTACTGTCTACCGTTTTATTATTTACTGATTATCCGTTTGTCGGTTCTCAGTTTTCATTTATCTCTCTCGGTTTTATTCCTGATAATATACCCGTTTCACCCGTGTCGATATACTGGTAAGAACTTCATAAGGAATGGTATCCAGCTTGTCGGAGAGAACTGTTATCGGCAGGTCGTCACCGAAAATAATCGCCTGGTCGCCTTCACGGCAGTCGATGTCGGTAACGTCTATCATGCAGACGTCCATACAGATATTGCCCACATAAGGCGCTTTCTTTCCATTCACCAGGCAGTAGGCATTTCCACGTCCCAAATGGCGGTTCAGCCCGTCGGCATAACCGATAGGAATGGCGGCGATGCGTGAAGGACGTGCCAGATGTCCCATCCGGCTATACCCAACCGTATCTTCTTCGGGCACATTGCGAATCTGGAGTATCGTTGTCTTGAGGGTACTTACATTATGAATAATCGAGTTGTCTATCGGGCTGACTCCGTAAAGTCCGATTCCCAGCCGCACCATATCAAACTGCGCACCGGGGAAACGCTCGATTCCCGCCGTATTGCAGATATGGCGCAGAATCTTATGCGGGAAAGCGGCCTGCAACTCCTGCGAGCCCTTTTCAAACAGTTCTATCTGCTGGCGCGTAAAGGCATCGAACTGGGGAGAATCACTTCCTACGAAATGAGAGAATACCGAACGGGGAATAACCGCGCTTTGGTTCTTCAGGCGGCGGATAAGCAAGGGTATATCTTCCACGGCAAAGCCGAGACGGTGCATACCCGTATCCAGTTTTATATGAATCGGGAAGTTGGTGATTCCTTCTTTTTTGGCGGCTTTGATAAGCGCGTCGAGCAGATGGAAATTATAAACTTCCGGTTCCAGTTTATAGTCGAACATGGTTTTGAATGCCGTAAGCTCCGGATCCATAATCATGATAGAGGAAGTAATGCCTGCTTTGCGGAGTTCGGAACCTTCGTCGGCAACGGCTACCGCCAGATAATCGACATGATGTTCCTGTAAGGTCTTGGCTATCTCATACGAACCGGCTCCGTAGGCAGAAGCTTTCACCATACAAATCATTTTCGTTTCAGGATGGCGGAGCATGGAACGGTAGTGGTTCAGGTTGTCTACCATGGCGTGCAGATTTACTTCCAGGATGGTTTCATGCACTTTCAATTCCAAGGCTTCGGATACCCTGTCGAAGCTGAACACACGCGAACCTTTTATCAGAATGACTTCCGAATGAAGGGATTTGAGTATGTCCGACGCGAGAAGGGCTTCGGTATTGGGGAAGAAATAGCGTTCGATGTCATCACTAAACCGGGCGGCACACGAGGAAATCTCCGGGCCTACGCCAATCAGTTTATTAATGCCCCGGCTTTGCACCAACTGGGCTACACGGCGGTAGAGCGTGGCTGTACTTTGTCCGGTTTCCAGTATGTCGGACAGGATAAGCGTCCGGTTCAGCCCTTTCTTTTCAGAACGGCGGACAAGAAAGTCAAGGGCTATATCCAGGGATGCCAAATCCGAATTATAGCTGTCATTTATCAAGACACTGTTGTTCTTTCCTTCTTTTACTTCCAGACGCATGGCAATCGGTTCGAGGCGTGCCATCCGTTCGGTGATCTGGTCGGCGGGAGTCATCAGGTAGAGACAGGCTGCCAGGCAGTTCAAGACGTTTTCGATGGAAGCATCGTCAATAAAAGGAATACAGAAAGTATTATCCATATCCAGATAACGGTAGGAAATGACGGTGTGGTCTTCTTTCTTCGTTATGCGGCTGATATGAAGCGGACGTTCGATATCCTTTTTACTCCAGGCAATCTCACGGGCTGTCAGCATTGACTTTGCCACGCAGTTGCTGATTAATTCATTATCGCCGTTGTAAATCACGACATCGCAGTCTTTGAAAAGTGTCAGTTTTTCCATGCACTTCTCCTGCAATGAGAAGAAGTTTTCCTGATGGGCGCCGCCGATATTAGTCAGAATACCGATGGTGGGCTTTATCATCCGTTTCAAAGCTCCCATCTCTCCCATCTCGGAGATACCGGCTTCGAAGATTCCCAGTTCGGCTTCCTCGTCGAGTTGCCATACTGACAGCGGAACGCCGATTTGAGAATTATAACTGCGCGGAGAGCGGACAATACGGCGATCCGGACTAAGCAACTGGTGCAACCATTCTTTCACAATGGTTTTTCCGTTACTGCCGGTAATGCCGATAACGGGTATCTTGAAATTCTCACGGTGTACTTCAGCCAGTTTCTGCAAGGCTTTCAAGGGATTGGGGACGATAAGGAAATTGGCTTCTTCATATCTCTGCCCGGCAAGGGTAGTCCAATCCTCTTCGGAGACTACAAAATTGCGCACTCCCCGGTCGTATAAATCGGGAATATAGCGTGCTCCACTATTTCGTTTGGTAGCTAAAGCGAAAAAAAGAGTTTCTTCTGGAAAACTCAGGGAACGGCTGTCTGTTAACAGCCAATCAATAGTCGTTTCATATTCGCCCACACGGCGGGCACCGATACTTTTGGCTATGGATTCAATCGCATATGACATAGTTCTGTTTCTTTTTGAAAATCTAAGTACGGGTATTTTCCGATAAGTCGTTCTATTTTTAACACTATTTGTCCTAAAAAGCGTTGATACGCTTCTGAAGTGAGATAAAAGGGCTTATGAGCCAAGTCCCGCCGGATATCTTCGACCTCTGCCATAATCTGCTTTGTGTCAGCGGAAAAGAAGGTTTCGGAGAAGCGTTCCCACAGGTAACGGACTGCCAATGGAGACGGATGCAGCATATCATCCGCATAAAAGCGGTAATCACGTAATTCGTCCAAGACTATTTCATAGGAAGGGAAATAGAAGACGTGTTGCGGGAAAAATTGTTGCAAGCGGTCGATAGCAAGTAATAAAGTGGATTTGCTTAACTGGTTGGCGTGCATCCCGTCGCGAATGTGGCGGATGGGACTTACGGTGAACAGGATCTTCAGATTCGGATTACGGGCTGCCAGGCTGGTAATCAACGAAGTATATTCGTCTACTATTTCGTCTACAAGAAGAAGCCTGCGGTTAAAGTTGCTCTCGGGCAGTTTATGACAATTGGCAACAACCTTTCCCGTTTCTTTTTGTTCATAGACGTAAGCCGTACCGAAAGTCAGCATCAGCCAATCAAGTTGTTGCATAGCCTTACGGGCTTGTTGAAGTCGCACGTTGATATGCTGCAAGGTTTCTTCCTGAGTGGATGCGGAAAAGGAGCCATGATGCATAGGACTATGCCATAGCCCCCGATAAGCAAACAGGTCTTTCTCCGTGTATTCTTTTTTCGTTGCAATCTCCCGCAAAGCGGATGAGATAGATAAAGGATTATAAAGAATACCGAAAGGATTCAGTTCCAACCGGAATTTGGCATCTGCAAGCAAGGCACCTATATTTTCGGCGAAACAAGACCCTATCAAAAGTATATGGTCTGTATGTCGGATTGCCGGAAGTCCGGCGGGCAATTCCACAGATGTTTGAAAGTTCATATGATTTTCCATCACTTTATTACATTTCGTATGCAAAAGTATACTTTCTTTTCGTACTTTTGCACTAAATTTCCTAGAATCATGAATAGTGAACCGATATATAACTTGCTAAAATCCATTAATTACCCCGAAGACCTGCGAAAACTAACCGTAGAGCAACTGCCGGAAGTATGCGATGAACTAAGGCAGGACATTATTAAAGAGCTCTGCTGCAATCCGGGACATTTTGCCGCCAGTCTTGGGACAGTGGAACTGACTGTAGCCCTGCACTACATCTACAATACACCTTATGACCGTATTGTGTGGGATGTGGGACATCAGGCTTACGGCCATAAAATTCTGACAGGACGCCGTGAAGCTTTTTCCACCAACCGGAAGTTTGGCGGAATCCGCCCTTTCCCGTCACCGGAAGAGAGCGAATACGATACTTTCACGTGCGGACACGCTTCCAACTCTATCTCCGCCGCTCTCGGCATGGCTGTTGCCGCTGCGCAAAAAGGAGATTCCAAGCGTCATGTGGTAGCCATCATCGGTGATGGTTCCATGAGTGGCGGACTGGCTTTCGAAGGACTGAACAATGCGTCTGCCACCCCGAACAACCTGCTTATCATCCTGAATGATAATGATATGGCCATCGACCGTAGTGTCGGCGGCATGAAGCAGTATCTTTTCAACCTGACGACTTCCAACCGTTACAACCAGTTACGTTTCAGAATGTCGCGCGTATTGTTCAAACTCGGTATCTTGAATGAGGAACGCCGCAAGGCGCTGATACGTTTCGGCAACAGCCTGAAGTCGATGGCTGCACAGCAACAGAATATTTTCGAGGGAATGAATATCCGTTATTTCGGTCCGATAGACGGACACGATGTAAGGAATCTCGCCCGCGTACTGCATGATATCAAAGATTTGCAGGGACCCAAAATCCTGCATTTGCACACTATAAAAGGAAAAGGGTTCGCTCCGGCGGAAGAACATGCCACCGAATGGCATGCTCCGGGCAAGTTCGACCCCGTCACCGGTAAACGTTTCATTGTCAACACGGAAGGAATGCCACCGCTTTTCCAGGATGTATTCGGAAATACATTGGTAGAGTTGGCTGAAGCCAATCCGAAGATTGTCGGTGTGACTCCTGCCATGCCCAGTGGCTGTTCGATGAATATACTGATGGAGAAAATGCCGAAACGGGCATTTGATGTCGGTATTGCCGAAGGGCATGCCGTTACTTTCTCCGGCGGTATGGCAAAGGACGGGTTGATACCATTCTGTAATATTTATTCTTCTTTCTTGCAGCGGGCGCATGATAATATCATCCATGACGTAGCGATACAGAATCTTCCTGTGGTATTGTGCCTCGACCGTGCCGGACTGGTTGGCGAGGATGGCCCTACACACCACGGAGCATTCGATATGGCTTGCCTGCGTCCGATACCCAATCTTACTATTTCTTCGCCAATGGATGAACACGAGTTACGTCGACTGATGTACACGGCACAGTTGCCGGACAAAGGTCCGTTCGTAATCCGTTACCCGCGGGGACGTGGAGTGCTGGTAGACTGGCAATGTCCGCTGGAAGAAATTCCGGTAGGGAAAGGAAGGAAGTTGAAGGATGGAGAAGACCTTGCGGTGATTACAATCGGCCCGATAGGGAATACAGCCGCACGTGCCATCACCAAGGCGGAAGCCGGGCTTAGCAAATCCATCGCCCATTATGATTTGCGTTTCTTGAAACCGCTGGATGAAGAGTTGCTGCACGAAGTCGGCCGCAAGTTCGAGCGTATCCTTACCATTGAAGATGGCATTGTCAGAGGGGGTATGGGGAGCGCTGTCCTTGAATTTATGGCGGACAATGAATACAAGCCGACCGTGAAGCGTATCGGCATCCCCAATATATTTGTGGAACATGGTGCGGTGAATGAGCTTTATCATGTCTGCGGCATGGACGAGGAAGGTATTCTGACTAAAATAAAAGAATTTATCAATTGACATGAAGATTATTATTGCCGGTGCCGGCAACGTAGGCACCCATTTGGCCAAACTGTTATCGCGCGAAAAGCAAGATATTATCCTGATGGATGACGACGAGGAGAAACTGAGTGCCCTTAGCGCCAACTTCGACTTGCTGACAGTTGCCGCCTCTCCTTCTTCTATCTCCGGTTTAAAAGAGGTAGGTGTCAAAGAAGCCGACTTGTTTATCGCAGTCACCCCGGACGAAAGCCGCAACATGACCGCCTGTATGCTGGCTACCAACCTCGGAGCCAAAAAGACGGTGGCACGTATCGACAACTATGAATATCTTCTGCCCAAAAATAAAGAGTTCTTCCAAAAGTTGGGAGTGGACTCCCTGATTTATCCGGAAATGCTGGCTGCCAAAGAAATCGTGTCTTCCATGCGCATGAGTTGGGTACGCCAATGGTGGGAATTCTGCGGCGGCGCTCTCGTACTGATTGGTACGAAGATGCGCGAAAAGGCGGAGATTCTGAATATCCCGCTTTATGAACTGGGCGCACCGGACATCCCTTATCACGTAGTAGCCATCAAACGTGGTACGGAAACGATTATCCCGCGTGGAGACGATGTGATAAAACTACATGACATTGTTTACTTCACTACCACCCGTAAATATATTCCTTATATACGTAAGATTGCCGGCAAGGAAGATTATGCCGACGTGCGCAACGTGATGATTATGGGCGGAAGCCGCATCGCCGTCCGTACCGCTCAATACGTACCTGACTATATGCAGGTGAAAATCGTAGACAACGACATCAACCGCTGTAACCGGTTGACAGAATTATTGGATGACAAAACAATGATTATCAACGGCGACGGCCGCGACATGGATCTTCTTATCGAAGAAGGATTGAAGAATACCGAAGCCTTCGTTGCCCTGACCGGAAATTCCGAAACGAATATCCTGGCTTGTCTTGCCGCCAAACGCATGGGCGTGGACAAGACAGTGGCGGAAGTGGAGAATATCGACTATATCGGCATGGCGGAAAGCCTTGACATCGGTACCGTTATCAACAAGAAGATGATTGCCGCCAGCCATATTTATCAAATGATGCTGGATGCTGACGTTTCCAATGTGAAATGTCTTACATTTGCCAATGCGGATGTTGCAGAGTTTACTGTACCTGCCGGAGCAAAAATAACCAGACATCTAATCAAAGACCTGGGACTCCCGAAAGGAACTACCATCGGTGGTATGATTCGCAACGGAGAAGGAATACTGGTAACCGGTGATACGCTGATTCAGCCGGGCGACCATGTAGTGGTATTCTGCTTGAGTATGATGATTAAGAAAATCGAGAAATTCTTTAATTAGGTATTAAGTATCAGGTATTATTTATGATTAATTCAAAGATGATATTCCGGATTTTGGGCTTTCTGCTGCTCATAGAGACAGTTATGTTGCTATGTTGCAGCGTTGTCTCTCTTTTCTACAAAGAGGATGATTTGCAAAGCTTCCTGATTTCATCAGCTATCACAGCCAGTATCGGTTTTATATTGCTTGCCATCGGCAAAGGTGCGGTGAAATCGCTCAACCGCCGTGACGGATATGTCATCGTCAGCGCAGCGTGGGTCGCATTCTCTTTTTTTGGAATGCTACCTTATTATATAGGGGGATATATCCCAAGTGTCACCGACGCGTTCTTTGAAACCATGTCCGGTTTCAGTAGTACGGGCGCCACTATCCTGAACAATATCGAATCAATGCCGCACGGAATACTCTTCTGGCGTGCCATGACGCAATGGATAGGCGGTTTGGGTATTGTGTTCTTTACCATTGCTGTCCTGCCTATCTTCGGTGTGGGCGGTATCCAGGTATTTGCCGCAGAAGCCAGTGGCCCTACTCACGACAAGGTACACCCCCGCATCGGCATTACCGCCAAATGGATTTGGGGTATTTATGCCGGAATGACGGGAACATTGATTGTACTGTTAGTATTCGGTGGCATGGGGGTATTCGACAGTATATGTCACGCGTTCACAACGACCAGTACCGGCGGCTTCTCAACCAAACAGGCTAGTATTGAGTATTACCACTCCCCTTATATAGATTATGTTATCTCCATTTTCATGTTTCTGTCAGGTATCAACTTCACGCTGTTGCTGTTAATGTTTAACGGTAAGATAAAGAAGTTTATCCACGACGCGGAACTGAAGTTCTATTTTATTTGCGTTTCCTTCTTCACGATATTTATTGCTGCCTGGCTCCACTTTACTTCTTCAATGGGTATAGAAGAAGCATTCCGCAAATCACTCTTCCAAGTGATTTCATTGCAGACTTCCACGGGATTTGCCACAGCCGACTATATGCTCTGGCCTTCCATTCTTTGGGGATGCCTTATTATCGTAATGATTATCGGAGCTTGTGCCGGCAGTACTACTGGCGGTATCAAGTGTATCCGCATGGTTATCCTGTTCAAGGTAGTGAAAAATGAATTCAAACATATCCTGCACCCCAATGCCGTGCTTCCGGTACGGGTAAACAAGCAAGTTATCTCCCCTTCCATCCAGTCCACAGTGTTGGCTTTCACCTTTTTGTATGCGGTGATTGCCCTTATCAGCATACTTGTCATGATGGGACTTGGAGTCGGTTTTCTGGAATCGGTGGGAACAGTTATTTCAAGCATGGGTAATATGGGGCCGGGACTTGGTACCTGTGGCCCTGCTTTTTCATGGAGCGAACTACCGGTTCTTGCCAAATGGCTGCTTTCTTTCCTGATGCTTCTGGGACGTTTGGAATTATTTACAGTGCTATTGCTCTTTACTTCCGACTTTTGGAAGAAAAACTAAGTAAAGAGTTGATATAAATCAAGTCGAGTGCTAAAAAAACCTTTTTTGCCACCCCGACTTTGCAAAAAGTATAAATATAAGTCCTATATTTGCAGCCGTTAAAAGAGAAAGATGAAACAAAGCTTAAAATTCGGACTACTTTTAGTACTGACTTTGCTTATTCATTGTGCCACAGACGGGGCAATGGAAAATATTTGCAAGGTTTCCTTGCCGACTTACCGGCATGAGAAGTGCTATGTGTCCCAAGACCATCCGGTACACAACGCTTTGGAACGTCTTTATAACTTCTATTCTACCCAATCCTGCGATATGAGTCATACGGAAATTGCAAATGTTCCGGCAGATAAGAGTATGCTATTGCTGATAGCTTATTTTTGCGAACATTACAGACTTCAAAGTCCGCCCGATTCTGCGTCGCCTCGAACTCCTACTTATTTCTACGATCCTATCTCCTATTATATATATGGGTTAAGAAAGATTGTGGTTTAGACAACAGTACAGTCGGCTTTTTTGCTCGTCATCTATATTACAGTTGGTTTTCCCCCGGAGGGTGGATAAGCTAGTTGTTGATTTCTATAATATTCAATCTAAACAGCTATTGAATTATGAATTTTACATTTTTAGTTGTTGTTTTACTGACAGCACTTGCTTTTGTCGGTGTAGTGATAGCCCTTTCGCGTGCTATTTCACCCCGTTCGTACAATGTGCAAAAGTTTGAAGCTTACGAATGTGGTATACCGACACGTGGTAAATCATGGATGCAGTTCCGTGTAGGTTACTACCTGTTTGCTATCCTGTTCCTGATGTTCGACGTTGAAACAGCTTTTCTGTTTCCGTGGGCGGTGGTCATGCGTGAAATGGGGCCGCAGGGACTTATCAGTGTTCTCTTCTTCTTTGTTATTCTAGTTCTGGGCCTTGCTTATGCCTGGAGGAAAGGAGCTTTGGAATGGAAATAACCAAAAAGCCAAAAATAAAATCAATTCCGTATGAGGAGTTCATCGACAATGAATCATTGGAAAAGTTGGTCAGGGAACTCAATGCCGGAGGGGCAAACGTCGCTCTCGGAGTTCTCGATGACTTTATCAACTGGGGACGCAGCAATTCGCTGTGGCCGCTTACTTTCGCTACCAGTTGTTGTGGTATCGAATTTATGGCACTGGGTGCCGCGCGTTATGATATGGCCCGTTTTGGGTTTGAAGTAGCCCGTGCTAGTCCGCGCCAGGCTGATATGATTATGGTATGCGGAACAATCACCAATAAAATGGCTCCGGTATTGAAGCGGCTTTACGACCAGATGCCCGACCCGAAATATGTGGTTGCCGTAGGCGGATGCGCTGTCAGCGGTGGCCCTTTCAAGAAGTCCTACCACGTAGTGAACGGAGTGGATAAGATTCTTCCGGTAGATGTGTATATCCCCGGATGTCCGCCGCGTCCCGAGGCTTTCTATTATGGCATGATGCAGTTACAACGCAAAGTGAAGATAGAGAAGTTCTTTGGTGGAGTGAACAGAAAAGAGAAGAAACCGGATTATATCAAAAATGAAGAATGAGCCTACATTCTTAATTAATAAGGATTTATGCAAGAAATACAATTTATAGCCCCGGCAGCATTACACGACGAGATGCTGCGCTTGCGAAATGAAAAGCAGATGGACTTTCTCGAAAGCCTCACCGGTATGGACTGGGGAGTGGCGGATGAGAAAGACGCTCCGGAGAAACTCCGCGGTTTAGGCGTAGTCTATCATCTGGAATCTACCGTCACGGGCGAACGGATAGCATTGAAAACTGCGACTACCAACCGTGACCTGCCGGAAATTCCGTCTGTCAGCGACATATGGAAGATAGCCGACTTCTACGAACGCGAAGTTTTCGATTATTATGGTATCACTTTTGTCGGTCATCCCGATATGCGCCGTCTGTATCTGCGTAACGACTGGATAGGTTATCCGATGCGCAAAGACAACGACCCGGAGAAAGACAATCCACTCTGCATGACCAATGAAGAGACGTTCGATACGACTCAGGAAATTGAGTTGAACCCGGACGGAACAATCAAAAACAAAGAAACCAAACTCTTCGGAGAAGAAGAATATGTAGTCAATATCGGCCCGCAACACCCTGCAACCCACGGTGTCATGCGTTTCCGTGTTTCCCTTGAAGGTGAAATCATCCGTAAGATTGATGCGAACTGTGGATATATCCACCGTGGTATCGAGAAGATGAATGAAAGTCTTACTTATCCGCAGACACTGGCTCTGACAGACCGTCTTGATTATTTGGGTGCGCATCAGAACCGTCATGCATTATGTATGTGTATCGAGAAGGCGATGGGTATCGAAGTCAGCGAACGTGTGCAGTATATCCGTACGATTATGGATGAATTACAACGTATCGACTCTCACCTGTTGTTTTTCTCTGCTCTTGCCATGGATTTGGGAGCATTGACGGCTTTCTTCTACGGATTCCGTGACCGTGAGAAGATTCTCGATATTTTCGAGGAAACGTGTGGTGGACGCTTGATTATGAACTACAACACGATTGGCGGCGTACAGGCTGACCTTCATCCTAACTTCGTCAAACGGGTAAAAGAGTTCATTCCGTATATGAGAGGAATTATCCACGAATACCACGATATATTCACAGGCAATGTCATTGCTCAAAGCCGTATGAAGGGTGTGGGTGTGCTAAGTCGCGAAGATGCCATCTCTTTCGGTTGTACCGGTGGTACAGGCCGCGCTTCGGGCTGGGCTTGCGACGTGCGCAAGCGAATCCCTTACGGTGTATATGACAAAGTGGATTTCAAAGAAATCGTCTATACGGAAGGCGACTGCTTCGCCCGCTACCTCGTGCGTATGGATGAAATCATGGAAAGTATGAACATCATTGAGCAATTAATAGACAATATCCCCGAAGGGCCGTATCAGGAGAAGATGAAGCCCATCATCCGTGTTCCCGAAGGCAGTTATTATGCTGCCGTGGAAGGAAGCCGCGGTGAGTTCGGTGTTTTCCTCGAAAGCCAGGGTGACAAGATGCCTTATCGTCTGCACTACCGCGCTACGGGACTGCCGCTCGTTGCAGCAATCGACACCATTTGCCGCGGAGCGAAGATTGCCGACTTGATTGCTATCGGCGGAACACTGGACTATGTGGTTCCTGATATTGACAGGTAAGCTAACGATTAACGTTTAGTGATGAACGATTAACGAAAAGAAGACACAAGCATGTTAATCACTAATCACTAAACACTAAACACTAATTAAATATGTTCGACTTTAGTATAGTAACAAACTGGATACATGAGCTGCTCCTCTCCGTTATGCCGGAAGGATTGGCCATCTTTATAGAATGTGTGGCTGTCGGCGTGTGTATCGTTGCATTGTATGCCATTCTCGCCATCATCTTAATTTACATGGAACGTAAGGTTTGCGGTTTCTTCCAGTGCCGTCTCGGCCCGAACCGTGTTGGCAAATGGGGTTCTATCCAAGTGGTATGCGACGTGCTCAAAATGATGACCAAGGAAATCTTCATGCCGAAGGGCGCTGACCGTTTCCTCTACAACCTGGCTCCGTTCATGGTAATTATCGCCTCGTTCCTCACTTTCGCCTGTATCCCTTTTAATAAGGGAGCGGAGATTCTGAATTTCAATGTGGGTGTATTCTTCCTGCTGGCAGCTTCCAGTATCGGAGTGGTTGGTATTTTGCTTGCCGGTTGGGGTAGTAACAATAAGTTTTCCCTGATTGGCGCCATGCGAAGTGGTGCGCAGATTATCAGTTACGAGCTTTCTGTCGGTATGAGCATCATGACGATGGTGGTACTGATGGGAACCATGCAGTTCTCTGAAATCGTGGAAGGACAAGCCAATGGCTGGTTTATCTTCAAGGGACATATCCCTGCCGTGATTGCCTTTATCATCTACCTGATTGCCGGAAACGCTGAATGTAACCGTGGCCCGTTCGACCTTCCCGAAGCGGAAAGTGAACTGACTGCCGGATACCATACCGAATATTCCGGTATGGGTTTCGGTTTCTTCTATCTGGCGGAATATCTGAATCTGTTTATCGTAGCGAGTGTTGCCGCTACTATCTTCCTGGGAGGATGGATGCCGCTACACATCGTCGGACTGGATGGATTCAATGCCGTAATGGATTATATCCCCGGCTTCATCTGGTTCTTCGGTAAAGCATTCTTTGTGGTATTCCTGCTGATGTGGATCAAATGGACGTTCCCACGTCTGCGTATCGACCAGATTCTGAACTTGGAATGGAAATACCTGGTTCCTATTTCTATGGTAAATCTATTATTAATGGCATGTTGCGTAGCCTTCGGCTTTCACTTCTAGCAGATTAGATTATGGAATATAAAGATAAAAAATATACGTACTTAGGTGGTCTGGTGCATGGCATCAGCACACTGGCAACGGGTATGAAAACCAGCATCAAGGTTTACTTCCGCAAGAAAGTGACCGAGCAATATCCCGAGAACCGGAAAGAACTGAAGATGTTCGACCGATTCCGCGGGACGCTGAATATGCCCCACAATGAGAATAATGAACACCGCTGCGTAGCCTGCGGATTGTGTCAGATGGCTTGTCCGAACGACACAATCACTGTGACGAGCGAAACTATCGAGACAGAAGACGGCAAGAAAAAGAAAATACTGGCGACCTATGAATATGACTTGGGCGCTTGTATGTTCTGCCAGCTTTGTGTGAATGCTTGTCCGCACGATGCGATTACGTTCGACCAGAACTTCGAACATGCCGTATTCGACCGGACGAAGCTCGTCCTGAAACTGAATCACGACGGTAGTAAAGTAATAGAAAAGAAAAAAGAAGTTTAGATATGGGATCAACACTTGAAACAGTAGTATTCTACTTTTTGGCAGCATTTATTATTGCCATGTCCATCATGACGGTGACTACCCAACGTATTGTCCGCTCGGCTACCTACCTGCTCTTCGTGCTTTTCGGCACGGCCGGCATCTACTTCTTGCTGGGTTATACCTTTTTGGGTTCTGTCCAGATTATGGTTTACGCCGGTGGTATCGTCGTGCTGTATGTATTCTCCATCCTGCTGACCAGTGGAGAGGGCGACCGAGCCGAGAAACTAAAACGAAGCAGGTTTCTGGCAGGATTATTTACGATGGTTGCCGGTCTGGCAATTATCCTGTTTATCACATTGAAGCATAATTTCCTGCAAACCACGAATCTTGCCCCACTGGAGATAAACATCCACACCATCGGACATGCCTTGCTAAGTAGTGACAAATACGGCTATGTATTACCTTTTGAAGCAGTCAGTATCTTATTACTGGCTTGTATCATCGGTGGTATCATGATTGCCCGAAAGAGATAAGAACGAAAGTATTAACTATCAAACATTGAATTGAATATGATACACATGGAATATTATCTGGTAGTCTCTACCATCATGATGTTTGCAGGAATCTATGGATTCTTTACCCGTCGTAACACACTGGCTATCCTGATTTCCGTAGAGTTAATGCTGAACGCCACGGACATCAACTTCGCCGTGTTCAACCGTTTTCTCTTTCCCGCAGGATTGGAAGGCTATTTCTTTGCCCTGTTTTCCATCGCCATCTCGGCTGCGGAAACTGCCATAGCTATCGCCATCATGATTAATATCTACCGTAATCTCCGAAGCATCCAAGTCCGCAACCTCGATGACCTGAAATGGTAAAAGCGAGGCGCTTTAGCCAGGTTTCCATTCGGATGGATTCGTAAGATATGATAGTATAAGTAATAATAAAACAAGTAATTAAATAAAACTGTATGGAACTAACAATTCTAATACTCCTTCTTCCTTTCTTCTCTTTCCTTATACTGGGAATCGGGGGAAAATGGATGTCGCATCGGACGGCGGGTATCATCGGTACTTTGGTACTGGGAACGGTAGCGGTACTGTCTTACGTGACTGCTTTCCAATATTTCTCCGCCCCGAGACTGGAAGACGGAACATTTGCCACATTGATACCTTATAACTTCACGTGGCTTCCTTTTACAGAGACATTACACTTCGACCTGGGTATCCTGCTCGATCCTATATCTGTGATGATGTTGATTGTCATCTCCACCGTGTCGCTGATGGTGCATATCTACTCTTTCGGCTATATGAAAGGCGAGACAGGTTTTCAACGTTATTATGCTTTCCTTTCCCTGTTTACCATGTCTATGCTGGGATTGGTGGTAGCAACAAATATCTTCCAAATGTATCTCTTTTGGGAGTTGGTGGGTGTAAGCTCTTATTTATTAATCGGATTCTACTACACAAAACCTGCCGCAATTTCCGCTTCCAAGAAAGCATTTATTGTCACTCGTTTTGCTGACTTAGGCTTCCTTATCGGTATCCTGATTTACGGATATTATGGCGGAACGTTCGGTTTCACTCCCGATACGGTATCACTGGTCAGCGGTGGAGCTGCGATGCTTCCGTTAGCTCTCGGACTGATGTTCGTGGGTGGTGCAGGTAAGAGTGCGATGTTCCCGTTGCATATTTGGTTGCCCGACGCTATGGAAGGCCCGACTCCGGTCAGTGCATTGATTCATGCGGCTACGATGGTAGTTGCCGGAGTTTATTTAGTGGCACGTATGTTCCCGCTTTTCATCGCTTATGCTCCGAATACATTGCATATGGTAGCGTGGGTAGGTGCGTTTACTGCTTTCTACGCGGCAAGTGTAGCCTGCGTACAATCGGACATCAAGCGTGTGCTCGCTTTCTCTACTATCTCGCAGATTGGTTTTATGATGGTAGCTTTGGGCGTTTGTACTTCGATGAATCCGCACGAAGGCGGATTGGGATATATGGCATCCATGTTCCACCTTTTTACACACGCCATGTTCAAAGCATTGCTCTTCCTGGGTGCAGGTAGCATTATCCATGCGGTACACTCCAATGAAATGTCGGCTATGGGCGGATTACGTAAATATATGCCTGTCACTCACTGGACATTCCTGATAGCCTGTCTTGCCATTGCGGGTATTCCCCCATTCTCCGGTTTCTTCTCAAAAGATGAGATTTTGGCAGCCTGCTTCCAATACAGTCCTGTAATGGGTTGGGTAATGACGGTAATTGCTGCTATGACTGCTTTCTATATGTTTCGCCTATACTACGGTATCTTCTGGGGGAAAGAAAACAAAGAGTTGCATGCACATCACACACCACATGAAAGTCCTTTAGCTATGACTTTCCCGTTGATGTTCCTGGCAGCCGTTACTTGTGGAGCAGGATTTATTCCTTTCGGACACTTTATCAGTTCGAACGGCGAATCTTATTCCATTCATCTTGACCCGTCGGTAGCTATCACAAGCGTTGTTATTGCTATTATTTCTATTGCAATCGCGACCTGGATGTACAAGAATGCCAAACAGCCTGTTGCCGATTCACTGGCTAAACAGTTCAAGGGATTGCACAAGGCTGCTTATAATCGTTTCTATATTGATGATATATACCAGTTCATTACGCACAAGATTATCTTCCGCTGCATCTCCGCTCCTATCGCTTGGTGGGATCGTCATGTAGTGGATGGATTCTTTGACTTCCTGGCATGGGCAGCCAATACTACAAGCGACGAAATCCGTGGTTTGCAGAGTGGCCAGGTACAGCAGTATGCGTATGTGTTCCTTTGCGGTGCACTGGCACTTATCCTACTATTAATCTTATAAAGCACAGAACGATATGAATTTCTTATCAATATTCGTACTTATCCCCTTATTGATGCTTGCCGGACTTTGGGCAGCACAAGGAATCAAAGCCATCCGAGGGGTTATGGTTACTGGCGCATCGGCACTTCTGATTGCCTCTGTCGTACTTACATTCATGTATTTGGGAGAGCGTAGTGCCGGTAACACAGCAGAAATGCTATTCCGTGCAGATACCCTTTGGTATGCACCTCTTCATATCTCATACTCGGTAGGCGTCGACGGAATCTCGGTAGCCATGCTGTTACTGTCCGCCATCATCGTATTCACCGGAACATTTGCTTCCTGGCGCCTGCAACCGCTGACTAAAGAATATTTCCTTTGGTTCACCCTGCTGTCGATGGGAGTATTCGGGTTCTTTATCTCCGTAGACTTGTTCACCATGTTTATGTTCTACGAAATAGCGCTGATACCTATGTACCTGTTAATCGGTGTATGGGGTTCGGGACGCAAGGAATACGCCGCCATGAAACTGACGCTGATGCTGATGGGCGGTTCCGCCTTCCTGCTGATCGGTATTCTCGGAATCTACTTCGGTTCGGGAGCTACCACCATGAACTTGCTTGAAATCGCGCAACTGCACAATATACCTTTTGCACAGCAATGCATCTGGTTTCCGCTGACTTTCCTCGGCTTTGGCGTGCTGGGCGCTCTTTTCCCGTTCCATACGTGGAGTCCCGACGGTCATGCTTCCGCCCCGACAGCCGTGTCCATGCTTCATGCCGGAGTATTGATGAAACTGGGTGGTTACGGATGTTTCCGCATCGCCATGTACCTGATGCCGGAAGCAGCTAATGAACTTTCCTGGATATTCCTGATACTGACAGGTATCTCTGTTGTCTACGGAGCTTTCTCCGCTTGCGTACAGACCGACTTGAAATATATCAATGCTTATTCTTCCGTATCCCACTGCGGACTGGTTCTTTTCGCTATCCTGATGCTCAATCAGACAGCAGCGACGGGAGCTATCCTTCAGATGCTTTCGCACGGATTGATGACAGCCTTGTTCTTTGCCCTGATTGGTATGATTTACGGACGTACCCACACCCGTGACGTTCGCGAGCTTGCCGGTCTGATGAAGATTATGCCGTTCCTCAGCGTATGTTACGTGATTGCCGGTCTTGCCAACCTCGGTTTGCCGGGTCTGAGCGGTTTTATTGCCGAAATGACCATCTTCGTCGGTTCTTTCCAGAACAATGACGTATTCCACCGCACACTGACTATCATCGCCTGCTCTTCCATTGTGATAACAGCAGTCTACATCCTGCGTCTGGTAGGTAAGATTCTGTACGGAACCTGCACCAACAAGCACCACCTCGAACTGACGGACGCAACCTGGGACGAGCGCGTAGCAGTCATCTGCCTCATTGTTTGTGTAGCCGGACTGGGTATGGCTCCTTTCTGGGTCAGCCACATGATTGGTGAAAGCGTATTGCCGGTTGTCTCACAACTGATACCCTAACTAGTAAATTGTAAATCGTTAAATAGTAAATTACAATATGGATTATTCACAATTTCTACATATGCGAGAAGAGCTGTCGCTCGTAGTTGTCCTGATACTACTGTTTCTGGCTGACCTCTTCATGAGCCCGGACGCACACAAAAATGATGGGAAGGCACGGCTGAACACCATGTTACCTGTCATTCTGATGGCAATTCATACGGCTATCAACTTCGTTCCGGGAACTGCTGCCGACGTATTCGGTGGTATGTATCACTACGTACCCATGCATACGGTTGTCAAATCAATCCTGAATATAGGTACACTGATTGTCTTCCTGATGGCACACGAATGGATGAAACGTGAAGATACTTCCTTCAAACAAGGTGAGTTCTATGTACTGACACTCTCCACCCTGTTCGGCATGTATCTCATGATTTCCGCCGGACACTTCCTGATGTTCTTCATCGGACTGGAAACGGCATCCATCCCGATGGCTGCCCTGATTGCCTTCGACAAATACCGCCACAACTCTGCCGAAGCGGGAGCCAAGTATATCCTTACCGCCCTCTTCTCCAGCGCACTGTTGCTGTTCGGCCTGTCCATGATTTACGGTTCTGCCGGAACATTGTACTTTGACGACCTTCCCGCCCATATCGACGGAAATCCGTTGCAAATTATGGCATTCGTGTTCTTCTTCACGGGCATGGCATTCAAACTGTCGCTCGTTCCGTTCCACCTGTGGACGGCGGACGTATATGAAGGTGCACCGAGTACAGTCACCGCTTATCTGAGCGTCGTATCCAAAGGTTCGGCAGCTTTCGTTCTGCTGGCTATCCTTATTAAAGTATTCGCACCGATGATAAACGACTGGCAGGAAGTGCTTTACTGGGTGACTATCGCATCTATCACCATTGCCAATATATTCGCCATCCGCCAGCAGAACCTGAAACGTCTGATGGCATTCTCCAGTATCTCACAGGCCGGATATATTATGCTTGGCGTGATTGGTGGTACGGCACAGGGAATGACGGCACTGGTATATTACGTACTTGTATATGCCGCTGCCAACCTCGGAGTATTCGCCGTGATTACTATCGTAGCCCTGCGCAGCCAGAAGTTCACGCTCGAAGATTATGCAGGACTTTACAAGACGAATCCGAAAATAGCATTCCTTATGACCCTGTCTTTGTTCTCACTGGCAGGTATCCCGCCGTTTGCCGGATTCTTCTCCAAGTTCTTTATCTTCATGGCAGCTTTCGATGCAGGTTTCCATCTGTTGGTATTCATTGCGTTGGTAAACACGGTGATTTCGCTGTACTACTATCTGCTGATTGTAAAAGCAATGTATATCACTCCTTCCGACAATCCGATTCCTGCTTTCCGCAGCGACCGCTGCACGAAATGGGGACTCGCACTTTGTACGTTGGGGATTATCGGACTGGGTATCGCAAGTATCGTATATCAGTCTATCGACAAACTATCGTTCGGAATCTAAGCGGATACATCCGAAAGACAGACATATCCCAATAAAAAATGGTCTTGATTCAATGCCGGTTCATACCGGCGATGATCAAGACCATTTTTATGTTTATATATCCTCTTGCCTTACGCAAGCGCTTCTTCCGTCACAATCACACCGGGAATTGTAAACCAGAACCGCGAGCCTTTTCCCACTTCAGAGTCAACACCTATTTTTCCACCCAGTTGTTCCACGATACTTTGACAGATGGAAAGTCCCAATCCCGTACCATGCACAAAAGAATTGAGTTTCACAAAACGTTCGAAGATATGCGGCAATTGCTCCTTCTCTATTCCTATACCCGTGTCCTGAACATAGAATTCCAGTTCTTCCCCTTTCAGCTTGTAACCCACACGGATGCTTCCTTCGGAAGTGAACTTGATGGCATTGTTGACGAAGTTGGAAATAACCTGATGGATACGGTTACGGTCACTGATAATACGGCAAACCGGAAGATGCGGGTCGAGTACCAACTGCACAGTCTCCTTCACCATCTTCATCTGCATGAAACGGACAATATCCTCACACAACAGATTCACGTCCACATCTCCATTCGTAAACTCGAACGTACCCGCTTCAATCTTCGACAAGTCGAGTATATCCGAAATCAACTGGAGCAGCAAATCATTATTCTCCCGTACGATTTTAATATATTCCCGTCGTTCCTCTATATCCTCGTTTTCCACCAACAAGTCGGAAAAGCCGACAATCGCGTTCAGCGGAGTACGAATCTCATGGCTCATGTTGGCAAGGAAAGCACTTTTCAGGCGATCCATCATTTCCGCTTTGTCACGCGCCTGAATCAGTTCGGCTTCCGTCTCCTTCAGTTCCGTAATATCATAATTGATGCCGATAATCTCTATTTCGTTATTCTCCGGTTCATAAGCGGTAACCACCACATTGCTGCTTACCCAGTTCCACTCATTCTTCGTGCCGGGACGGTGAATACGCATTTCTCCCTGGAAATGCCGTCTCTTTCCCTGTCTGACTTCGTCATAAAAGTCCAGTATACGCTGACGGTCATCGGGATGCATTTTACCATACACTCCCACAACTTCGCTCAAAGGAATATCTTCTTCCTCTCCCAAGTTCTTATACCATTGCTTGATGGCATATCCTTTCCGGTCAAGAAGATTCAATTTGGCATAGCCCACTTTCGCGTAATCGGAAATCATCAGGAAGAAGTTCTCAAAATCACGGATACGGTTGATGGCGTCGAGCCGTTCCGTATTATCTATGCTAATCAGGATATACCCGTTGAAGTTGCCTTCTTTATCATATAGTTTGGTAACCTTTGAATACAGGGCAATAATATTGGCACGATTCGTATGATAATACTTACCCACATGTTCGAAGCAATAATTAATCCGGAAGTCGACCAGGTTTTCATTACGTACCCGGTCACGTATCTCCTGCGGAACATTCGGATTCTCAAAGAAATTGACTCCAATCACGTCCGACTTATCAGCCACGCCGAATATCTCAAGGTCTTTATTATTCAAATCGAGCAGATAACCGTCCTTATCATATATTTCGACTCCTGCCGGTATGTTGGCGAAAATGTTCTTGAAGAGTTTTTCACTGCGATCCAAAGCCATATTCGCCTTTACCGTTTCAGTAGAATCGAGGAAGAGCCCGATCACTTCATCCTTTTCCGGCGAATAAAGAATCCAGTGAGTATAAAGTCCCGTCATGGGAAAATATTCATCTCTTTCCAAGTATGAACGGCTATTGAGGACATCCATTAAAAATTCCAGTTTCTGCTTGTAATCAGTATGCAGTTCAGAAGCCAGACGACCGAAATATTGTTCCGGAGAATGGCCGAAGAATCTGCTACAGGCATTATTGGCATCCGTCAACCGGTAATCACAAGGCTTCCCGTTCCCGTCACGGATAATCGACAGACGTATATACCCCATCGGCATATAACTGAAAAGATTATTCATAAAGGCCTGTTCGCTGATTACCTTATCCTTCGCTTTCCGCAGTTCGATGCAAATGCTGATAATATTGGCCAGCGAAGAAAACCACTGGTAATCTTCATTGCTCCATTCATGGTAAGATTCCACCAAGTCCACTCCCATATAGCCCCAAACGTGGTCGCCCGCCATTAAAGGGGTTACCATCAATGACTTGATTCCTTGTGCTGAAAGAATATCATATTCGTCCACAGCCCCTTCGGGCAATTGCTTCAATGAATCCAAGATGATAGGCTTGCCGGATAATATCTGCCGGCTCCACCACCTTGACTGGGAAGTGGGAATATGCTGCAAACTCTCTTTCTCTTCCGATACTCCTTCGGAAGTAGCCTCATAGGTACAACTATGATGAGTACAAGTTTCATCGTACTCAAAAATATAAACGCGTCCACGGTTGCCATGCAGGTTTAATATATCTTTCAGGATTTCCGTTATACAGGACTCCACTTCCTCATCCCGCAGAAAACGGAGTAAAGACTGGGAAATATAGTTTTGGCGGCGAAGCAGATTGTTTACACGTATCAGCGCATTCCTTTGCTCCACATCCTTGGGAGCTTCCACCCGCTGAATGATTCCGAAAGACTTGTCCCCGCCATCATTTCCCGTACCTTTCTCACGAAAAGCCAGACGGGTGTGAAGCCAGACTTCACCATACCCGGGAGTGATAACAGGAAATGTCTGTTCATAAAAGTCCTTATGAATGGAAGAATTCGCCCAAAACTCCTGCGCAATCTGTTCCCGATAATCCTCACGTATCAAATTGAGAAAATCCAAAGAAGAAATGGTATCACCCTCTAATCCCAAGAGGTCACAAAGATAATCCGAACATAGGTAATACCCTGCTGTTATGTCTGCTTCCCACCATCCGATTTGAGCCAGGGAAGACATTTTACGATATCGTTCGTAGTCTGTTTGCATATTTTAATTGGTGTACAATATATAGGTCGACAAATATACTAAAAAGGAAATCACCGAAACCATAAAGACCTAAATATTACCTATAAAAAAGAACATAAAAGAATAAAGACAGGGCATGAGAGAATCTACTTGTCGCAAATCCCCTCATGCCGATTGAGTAAAATAACAAACCTCTGTTCTATATCAGAAAGCTGATAAGTCGTATCCTGTCCAGGAGAACAAGGAAGCATCCGCACCTGTGTTTCCTGCCGCTTCTTCGAATGTGTTCAACACACCGTTCAACTTGGTCTTGAACTGTAATGAGTTGGTGATGCTGATGCTTGAAGCCGCGTTACCTGCGCCTTTGCTGTCGCTCATATCGATCAGGTCGATTGTGCCACCGGTACCTTTCACCAATGCATTCTTGATAGTCGCTTTCGCGCCGCGGCGAATCTTAATCACGTCCTGCATACGGTCTACATTGTCCATGGTATTGGCAGCATTGTTCACAATCGTCATGTTCTCGACTACAAAGTCGGACTGGCGCAGGTGGTCGGGATAAAGACCGTCCAGGTTACCGTCGGCTTCAATACCGCGAGGGTCTGCTTCCGTACTGTTATAACCGCTTTCCCAAACCCCATAGCAATTCTTCAATGTACCTGAATATCCTTGCGTGAAGTCGAACATATCATCGTCCGGATTTACAGCCAGCAGGTTGGTTACATTGACTGTTCCACCGAAGAATTCGATGGCATCGTCGGCACTTTCGAGCACGTAGATGTTTTCAATCTTCGTGCCGTTACCTACGCCGTTCAGCGTCAATCCGTTGTGTTCGATATCTGCGGTGGAACGGGCACCGGCATAGCAGATTTGTACGTAAGTCAATGAACCGGAATTGTCATTATCCACATTGCCGCCATACTTATAGTTGTTGTCTATCTCAGTCAGGCCCGTATCGCTCTTGTCCGCGCTCGAACCGGAGATAGGAGCTTTACCGTTGATAATGATTCCACCCCAGTAGCCGGATTTGGGACTTGTGGTGTTGGCGGTAAAGATGATAGGTTTATCAGCCGTTCCGTCGGCATAAAGCTTACCGCCTTGCGCTACCAGGAGATAACTGCTGAAACCTTCACGGGCTTTAATCGTAGTTCCGGCAGGGATATTCAGGCGACCGCCGTTTTCAATGATTACAGTCCCGTTCAGGATATATTCCTTAGATTCGAGCGTCTGCTCTCCAGTCAGTGTTCCCGACAGGATGTTCTCGCCTACTACGATAGAACTACCTGTTCCGCCACCGTTTCCACCATTTCCATTGTCATCACCGTTGCCGTCACCATCACTGCTACATGCAGTCAGTGTAATCGCAATTGCCATTGCGGCACATGTCATAAAGTTCACAAACAATCTTTTCATTTTGCTTTCATTATTAGTTAATAATCTTATTTCTTCACCCGGTTCAGAATGTGCACGACACTCCCAGGCTTATATTTATTCCTTTTTTGTAGTCGCCCAGCGTTATTTTCTCTCCGCTTTCATTCGCCTTCCGGCTCAACTTATACGAAGGATTCAGCAGATTGCGGGCTTTCAGGTTGAGCGACAGGTATTTGTTCAGTTTGGCTTGGGATACAAAGTCAAGGGTTACGATTCCCCGTTCCATGATGTCCTGATAGCCTTGCGTACCTATCGTATAGATTTTATCGCTCACGTAGTTGAGCACACATGTATTGATGAAGCTGCGTTCTCCTTTCGTGAATGTATGGGAGAGGTCGAAGTTGGCAATCCAGGGGGCGGCTCCTTCCAGTTGCGAACCGGTAGTTACCGTAGCCAAAGGCATTTTCGCGTTCGTATAGATATATGAGCCGTTCAGTCCGAAGGAGAGTTTGTTCATTCCGTTCGCGGCGCTGCCCAGCGGGCGGACAAACAGGTTTTTGCGTATTTCCACTTCCACTCCGGCCACGGTCGCTTCGTCCGCTATATTCTCGTAAGAGAGGTATCCGCCGGCGCTTGCCACTTCAATACGTGAAATCGGGTTCTTGATAAGTTTATAGAAAGCGGTCAGCGAAATCAATTCGGTCGGGCTGGGGTTGAAGTCCCATTTCAGGTCGAGGTTGTAGTTATCCGAAGGTTTCAGATGGGGGTTACCCTGACTGTTAAAGTTCACGCCGACATAGCGGTAGGGGGAGATTTCCTTCGCTTGCGGCAGCGTATAAGTCTTGCTTGCTCCCAAACGAAGGGAGTGTTTATCGTTCAGATTGTATTTGAGATTCAAGCTGGGCAGGAAGTAGTCTTTCTGAATCTTGTTGCTTCCTTTAGAACCGCCACGGTTTACATTATAGTCTACTTCCATGTCTACCTTGTCATATTTCATTCCCAGGTTTACAATCCAACGGGAATTGAACTGATAGGTAGCTTCCGCGTAAGCGGAATGGATATTCTTCGTTACCGTATATTCATCCAGGTTCTTCTGTATCTCGAACCAACCGGAAGAAAGATTCTCCTGATTGTAGTAATCGTCGAGCGAGAAGTCGTCCAAAGAAGGGACGGTGGAAACATGTCCTACGGTGAGGTTGTATTCCGTTGCTTTGAAGTTATCATCTACAAACCGGCCTGTATAGCCAAGACGGATGTTCGAGATTTCTTCTATATTATCTTTCAGCCGATAGACAAGGCCGGCCCTTACATTCAGGTCGTTTTCATCCAAAGCGGAGAAATATCGTTGTTGGGAATTACCTCTAAGCAAGGTGTATCCGTTTTCCGCTTTTGTCAGGTTGTTGATGCGGCGGTCAGGTTCGTAGCCTTTCACTATATTATAGGAAGCGCCGGCGTCCAGACTGATTGATTTAGTCAGTCCCCAGTTGGTCATTAGCTGATTGACAATCAGCAGATTGTCATTCGTTTGTTGGCGGCGGGTAAATCCCAGGTTCTCATGGTCGTCGCTGAAGATGGAGTTCTTGCCGTTGTAGTCGCCTACCGACTGGGTGTTGGCGTGTATCATCATAAAGTTATAGCTGACATGGTGGCGGTTCTGCATATCGTAGTCCACATTGGCAAGTGCCAGTTGGCTGATATTCTCCGTCGATTTCTTTCCATTCATATCTTTGTAGACAGTACCGCCGGTGGTCGTGTTGCGTATGGTTTCGTCGGTGTACTGATAGTCCGTCGTATGTCCGGCAGTCAGGAAGAAAGAGAGCGGGTTCTTGTCCTTGCCCACATAGAAGCATTTTCCACCGGAAATGCTGTAACTTCTGTTGATTTGAAGATGTTGTTCGGAAGGGTTCAGCTTGTTCTTGAAGCCCCATGAGGTTTCGTCGGCAGGTTCGGTGCGGTTGGCAAAACCCATGAAGTTGACTCCGTCCATTTTAAGGAAGTCGGATGATACGGTCTGCGTATTCAGTCCGCCGGAAAGGGAGAAGCCGAAGTTTCCGCCGCCTGTCAGTTCTTTGGATACGATGTCGATGGCCGCTCCGCCGACATCACTGCTGCCGCCTGCGCTGAATGCCTTATTCACGCCTACGGACTGAATAATATCCGTGCCGAAGAAGTCGAGGGAGATATTCTTGTATTCCGGGTCTTCGGAAGGGAGCGCGAAGCCGTTGAAGGTAGTTGCGTTGTAGCGGTCGCCCAGTCCACGGACAAAGACGTTCTTCACGCCGTCCTGTTTGGACACGCCAGAGACTTTGGTCACAGCGCCTTCCGCGTCCGAGACTCCTTTGCGGGAAAGTTCCTTCACGCTGACGGACTGTACGGCAATGACTGCTTTCTGCTGTTCGAGCAAGAGCATATTTTCGTTCTCGCGGTTCTTCTTCGCTACGACCACCACGTCGGCAAGTTCTTGCGCGTCGGTTTCCAGTTCGAGGTTCAGCATCACCAGTTTCCCGTTTTCCACACGGACTTTGCGGCGTACTTCTTTATATCCTATATATTTGATTTCAACATCATATATTCCTTCCAGAAGTCCGCGGTCGTTCAATTCAAAATTACCGTCCATATCGGTCACTGCACCGGTTTGAGTTCCTATCAGCCGTATGGTAGCTCCTATCAAAGGTTCCTTGGACAGCTTGTCTTTCACAGCTCCTTTAATCTTGATATTGGCAGCCAACGCGGGAAGTACACACAACAGGCAGAAGAAGGCTGCAACTGAAATTCGGATTAGAAATTGTTTTTTCATCTAACTTTGCTATACGTTTTGATTACGTCGGCAAAGGTAGAGGGCAGGGATTACAATGTGAAGACGAAGGAAATACAATCAGTTGAAAGAACGATTGCATTCTTGTTACGGGATTACTTAAGTTTATATCGAACTGACGTTAAGATAAGAGCCTTTTTCTTAATACACTCAAGCCTGTTTTTTAATGCGCTGATGGCAACTCCGTTTCCTTATAGGGAAACGCCGGTATCCATTACGGGAAACGAGCGTATCCCAGTAAGGAAACGACAGTATCCTCTACGGGAAACGGGCGTTTCCTTACAAGGAAACTATAGGAAACTCTATTGCGTTGGTTCTTAACGCGATAAACGTTTCGCAGGAATGCACTAGATAAGCTTTTTCTTCTTTCGGTAGTTCTCGCGGAACTCTTTGGGAGAGCAAGATTTCTTCTTTTTAAAGATACGGTTGAAATTGGAAAGATTGTTGAATCCGCACTCGTAACAGATTTCGGCTATCGACATGGTGGAATCCACCAACAAGCGGGAAGCGAACCCCAGACGAATGTCAATGATATAATCGGAAAGGTTCTTGCCTGTGCGCAACTTGAAGAACCGGCTGAACGACACATCCGTCATTCCGACCATAGCTGCCAACTGCCCCAGGCGAATCTCTTCCTGATAATGCAGATTGATATATTCCTGCACTTTCTGCACCCGACGGCTGTCCGAATGGACGTCTATCTTGGCGAAAGACGAACTGGACAGGGTACGGGCTTCTTCTTCGAAAAGAGAAAGCTCATAGAGAATCGTCATAAACTTGATGACTGCATAGAACCCCTGCTTCTCGGAAGCCAACGTATCCAGCAACGGATATATTTTGAGTATGGCGGACATCGGGAAAGCCAGTCCTTTCTGCGCCCTGTCCAGCATCCGGCGGATGGAGTCGAACTGGTTCTTATTGATGAAACTCTTGAAGAAGAGGTCGGAAGAGAACTGAATCGTAATCTCCCGTATCTCTTTGGAGTGGCACTCGTTCTGCTCCCAAACGTGTTCCAGGTCTTTGCCCGTTATCAAGACCAAATCGTAGTCGCCTATTATTTCGGATGAATCTCCTACCACCCGCCTTACTCCCGCCGCTTTCTCCGTGAAGTTCAGTTCAAACTCGGAATGGTTGTGGATGGGATAAGTGAATTCAGTCTTATAGCGTTCCGCAATGTAAAAACAGTCTTTGTCGGACAAAGGAGTAATCTCGCGGATAATTTGGTTAGGTAACGGTGTGTTCATGATATAAGTAGTTTATTATGATTTTATCGGAATATCGCTTGTTCTTATCGTGCTTGTCAGTTCTCTATCTTTACTCCTATCCGGCGCAAGTCCGCTCCCGAAGGATTTTGGAACACCTGCAAGTCAAACTCGGGGATGATGGCAAGTACATGGTCGAAGACATCTGCCTGTATGCCTTCGTAGGCAACCCAGACTTTATTGGCGGAGAAGAAATAAAGTTCCAACGGGATACCGGTTTCGGTAGGCTGGAGCTGACGCACCATGCAAGTCATGTCCTGATTGACGGTGGGCAGGTTCTTCAGATAATTGGTCAGATAGGCGCGGAAAACTCCCAGATTGGTCTGCCGGCGGCCGTTTACTAACACCGAGTTATCAATATCATGTTCTTTATTATAGTTTTCCACCACTTTCTCCGTTTCGTCCACGTAGTCTTTCAATATTTGTATCTTCCGGTACTTTGCCAGCATTTCCGGTGTGCAGAAGCGTACGCTGGTCATGTCTATATTGATGGAACGCTTCACACGGCGGCCACCGGATTCCTGCATCCCCTGCCAGTTTTGGAAAGAGTCGCTGACCAACAAGTAAGGGGGAAGGGTGGTGATGGTATTGTCGAAGTTGCGTACTTTGACCGTATTCAATGTAACTTCTATCACTGTTCCGTCGGCACCATATTTCGGCATCGTAATCCAGTCTCCTACTTTCAACATATTATTGGCGGAAAGCTGTATGCCGGAAACAAAGCCCATGATACTGTCTTTGAAAACCAACATCAGGACGGCGGCGGAAGCGCCGAGTCCGGTCAGCAACACCGCGGGATTCTGCTTTATCAGGATACTGATGATAATGATAGCTCCTACAAAGAAGAGAATGCCTTGCGCTGTTTGCAGAAGTCCTTTCAGAGGTTTGTCCCTATATTGCTCGCGGGCGCTGTACACCAGATAGACGGCAGTAAACAAGGCACTCACGAAACGAAGGAATACGGCAAGTATATAAATCAGGCAGAGCCGGCGAAGGAAGTCGAGCAGGGCGGAATCCACATGGTCGGGGAATGCGATAGGGATAGCAATATAGATTAATATCGGTGCAACCATCCGGCTGACGTTCGCCATTACTTTGTCATTAAATACAATGTCGTCCCAAGTGGCTTTCGTTTGTTTCACCAGCCTGGATACCGTGCGCAGGATAATCTTACGGCAAATCAGGTTAGCCAACAGAGCTACACCAATGATAATCAGTAATATGATAAAGTTATCAATCTTATCCGCCCACACTTCATCCACTCCCATTGACAACAAAGTATCGTTCACGCCTTGCATCATTGCATTACCGATATCTTGCGTCTCTCCATCCACCAGTGCAACAGGCACTGTATTTATCACTTCTTTTACTTCTTCCATAAGCTGTTTTCTCTCTTTTTCTTTTTAGTTTTTATTTCCCTTTTTCTAAATATTCATGTATGTCTTGTCTCAGCCAGTCATAGTGGAACAGCCGTTTGTAAGCTACGTTCTTCTTCAGCATGATTTCCACATTCACCTGGCTGTTCTGATAGCAAGTCAGTTCATTCTTGAATTGTTCATTATGTTCGGCCAATCGTTTGATTTCCTGTTCACGTTCCCGGCGCAACACCGTACATACGGGAGTCAGAAGTTTCATGACCACGCTATCCATGACATGGTGTCCCTGCATATATAAATAGGTGGTTTCCGGCATCAACCCCAATTCTCTCAGTTCATTACCCAGCGCATTCACTTGGTTGATGCTACGGGAGAAACGCTTTTTCAGTTCCGACAGTTTTTGGTTGACGCGCCGCTGCAAATCTTCCAGGCTCTTTTCAGGATGCTTGATGCTTATCTCCCGCAAGGCAGTATAAGTGTGGAAGTCGTACATCGGGAAAGTATAGGTATCCCGTTGGCGGTAGAACCACACGTTCCACAGGAAAAGAGGATATACGATTTCGGAATACCGTTTCAGATAGGCATTGAAATCGAAGATGAAGCGGTCGTTCAATGTGGCTTGCACACATACTTCATGTAGGCTTTCGGCAAAGCAATGATAGTTTTCAATGGCATACGTGTAGGTTTGGAATATGTATCTGTTCCGGTTGATTTTGCGGGATGTATTGGTTGCGCCCTGCAACAGGAAATCATAGTCGCTGTCTACGCAGGCTATCAGGCTTCTTCCCAGTTCGGCTGTGTTCAGTGTGTTCATGAGAACCATCTTTTTCCCTTTTGCGAGGGAGTTGGCCGAGGGAAGCATCACCTGGAAATAGTGCTCGTCATCTTCAAACTCTTCGAGCAGGGTACGCCAGAAAGCGATGTCGTCATAGCTTTCTACGTAAGCTATGATGCGACGACGGGCTTTCTTCGAGTAGAGCTTGTGGGCTGCGTTGAAGTATGAAGAAGTCAGGTTATCTCGTAGTGAAGTTGCCATGTAGATAGTGATTAACGGTTTAGTGATTAGTGACTAATGATTAATGGTTAATGAGCGGGGGATACTTTAAATCCGTTCGCTTCCGTTGAAATATCACTTACTTCCGTCACGGCATCCAGCCAGCCTTCCATGATGACGGCAGGTGAATGGGTGGTCAGGATGATCTGTACGTTCGGATTCAGTTCACGTATCATGGCAATCAACTTCTGTTGCCATTCTATGTGAAGAGAGGCTTCCGGTTCGTCCATAAAGAGTACGCAATGGCTGTTGTCCTGCACGAGTACGGTGAGCAGGATGACGAGCATTTGCTTTTCGCCGGAAGAAAGTTTGTAGGGAAACAGCAGTTCGCCGTCCTGATAGAAGGCAATATCGTTACGTTTGCGATCTATCTTCTTGCGGGTGTAGCTGAAAAGTTCGTCAATCATATCCTGAAAACGGCGTTTGGCTATGGACAGGGTGGCAGCCCTGCGACGTTCTTCTTCATCGTTACTGGAAAGCATTTCTATCATTTTGTTGCCGATGTTGACCTGGTAGTCGAGGTAGCGGCGTTGCAGGAGATAGAGTTGCCAGTCCAGTTCGGACTTTACGTTCTTATCGGCCATGCGGGCGGTGAAGTCTCCCATTATCAGGGGACGGTCGTAGCTCCGGATAACGTCGTAGGGTATATAGGTTGCTTCGGGATTGTCAAAGAAAAGACGTACTCCGTTCTTTTCGTCACTTTTCATTTCACCGGAAAGTTCTTCGAGATAGCCGACGGAACGGTTCAGAATGGTGGTCTTCCCCACTCCGTTGATGCCGGAAAGAATGTTCACATCGGGACGTAAATCCCATCCTATATTAAAGCGTTCCCATAGTCCGTGGATTTCGATACGACGGATATAATTAGCCTGTTGTTCCATAATATTCAGTATTAATCAAGGCAAATATAAATAAATCATATGACAAAGTGGCTAGCAAACTCATCAAATTCAGAAAATACAAGAATAAAAAACTACCTTTGCAACCGTTTTCTCTTTTCAGATGTTATTCTATTAAGAAAATATATCGCAAACTAAATCTTATCAACATGAACAATAGCAAGAATCTGCACGGCCATCTGTTTGCACTTACAGCAAACGTCATGTGGGGGTTGATGGCTCCTATAGGGAAATCAGCTCTCCAAGAGTTTTCTGCCCTTTCCGTGACCACATTTCGTATGGTGGGAGCAGCAGCCGCTTTTTGGATACTTTCTATATTTTGCAAACAGGAGCATGTGAATCACCGGGATATGCTGAAAATCTTCTTCGCTTCCCTATTTGCTTTGGTGTTCAATCAGGGAGTATTTATTTTCGGGCTGTCTATGACTTCGCCTATCGACGCTTCGATTGTTACAACGACTTTACCGATTGTGACTATGATTGTAGCTGCTATCTATCTGAAAGAGCCGATTACCAATAAGAAAGTACTGGGAATTTTTGTAGGTGCTATGGGAGCACTTATTCTTATCCTGAGCAGTCAGGCAGGAAGTAATGGTAACGGAAGCCTGATTGGTGACTTGCTTTGCCTGATTGCACAAATCAGCTTTTCTATTTATTTAACCGTATTCAAGGGGATGACTCAGCAATATTCGGCAGTGACCATCAACAAGTGGATGTTCGTTTATGCTTCAATGTGTTATATACCGTTCTCTTATTACGATATTTCCACTATCCAGTGGGCCTCAATTTCTACTGTCGCTATCATTCAAGTGCTTTATGTAGTGTTAGGGGGAAGTTTCCTCGCTTATCTCTGCATCATGACGGCACAAAAACTGCTTCGTCCTACGGTTGTCAGCATGTATAATTATATGCAACCGATTGTGGCTACGATTGCCGCCATTATCATGGGAATCGGTAGTTTTGGCTGGCAGAAAGGACTTGCCATTGCGCTTGTATTTCTTGGGGTATATATCGTGACACAAAGTAAGTCGAAAGCTGATTTCGAGAAACTAGGGAAAGAATTATAAAACTTGAGGGAATGTCAAAATTCCCTTTTAACAAAACACCCACGCTACAGAGATATAGCGCGGGTGTTTGTTATTTATAAGAAGAAATATGTTTTTGGAGAAAGCCTTTCAGTTTGCCAGAATCGTAAGTTCTGCTCCCGACGCAAAATCCTGCCCGTTCTGCGAACTCAACGCAGTAAAGCGGATATAGCGTGCTTTGACAGGTTTGTCGAACAATACTCTCTTTTCTTTTGAATTGTTGGCAAAGGCTCCTTTCTTAACGGGCGTTCCCCATTCTTTTCCGTCCATACTGACTTGAATGGAGTAGTCTTTAATATTACCATTATTTCCGTTCTGACGTGGCAGGTAAGTGAATCCTTTGATTTCCTTTACCTCTCCCGCATCCAAATCCACCCAATGCGGATACTTGGCTACCGTAACAGAATACATGGTATGCCAAATGGTATTCGGGTCATTATCCGTCAGGTTGGAAGCATCACCATCGCCCGATTCCTGACTACTGGCATATACCACTTCCGTACGGATACTTTCTATCTTTTCGAATGTCATCGTAGCGTTTACTCTCGGGTCATGTTCATACCATGCCTTTATAGTCCCCCCGTCACGCATCGGAACAGGAGTTGTGTACCTGTTCGCTTTCTTGTCTCCATTCAGTGAATAAAGAATCACGGCATCCTTCTTCGCAGACTTCAATTCTACCCGACCGGCACGGTCACGTATAATGGAAAGAGGTATTTCACCGGCAGGAGCGACATTGGCAATAGCAGTCAAATCCGCCTTATTCGCAGGACGGATAATGAAGCCCATATTATGCTGGTCTGCCAATACACGGTCATGTACGAGCGGGCCGCCCTGACCGCAACTGTTTCCACCCAATCCGGTAACCGCACAATCCAAATGCAGATAAGTATCACCTGCTTTCGGTAACTGATAAGGATGTGAAGCCAAAATCAGGTCGAGAGCAGAATACTGAAGAGCAGAAGCCGATAGACGGTCGGTAGCAATAAAGATAGCACCCTTACCGGCTTGATTGGTCAATGCACACCAACGGACATCCTCATGGTTACCCATATCCTGTGGTTTCGGGAAGTTCACAAACTCTCCGGCCACGGTATTGGTATATTGTTCAATGAACTGCCCTGTCTTGCGGTCTGCATAATTATCTATCGGGCCACGGCCATAATACGTAAAGTCTGCATATTGCTGCGGCATTTTCACCATATAACCCAAACGAGGGAGAACGAGACTCGAACGATTGGAAGTAATGCTTGCCTGCAACTCGATAGAACCATCCTGATAAACAGTCCATATCTGATTGGTAGTAAACTTAAAGTCGTTATTATCAAACTTCCGGTCTGTCAGTTCCTCAATGCTGTTTTTACCGGAGCTTGTGCCGCCTTTGATGCGTGCACCGTTCGGAGCTTGAGATTCTACCGTATAGCTCACCATAACGGTATTATCTTTTCCGACTACCGTTACTTCCTTCACTGTATGAACCAAGTTGTGCAAGCCATGTTCAAACCAAGGCTGATAGAACCAGTTATCATTATTCGTGAAAGCACGGAGAGCATCCAGTTTCGGGCCATTCCCGTCTGTTATTACTTTCTCACCGCCATAAGTCAGGTTATAGATGCTTCCGGTCTGTGAATCAAAATTCACTTCGAAGCCTGTTCCTGTTATCTGAACATTTCTTGTTTTAGGATCAACAAGGCTTTTCAGTTCTTCTGAACCAACAGCCACTTCACTGATTGACGGACGGTCAGTAGCCGCTTTGACTTGAACCTGTTCTTCCGCCATCACAAAATCCTTGGCAGCCCAAGGCATCTTGTCCTTCAGGACAAACTGCACTTTTACAAAGTATTCGGCATCCTTTTTAAGAGTTTGGTTGTAAGGCAGCGTAACCTGCATACGTTGACGAGGCGCTACATTAATATCCATCGGTTGACTGGTTTGTACCGATTTTCCATCCTCGTACAATGACCACATCAATTGATAATCATCCGCCAAGTTTTTGAAATAATACTTATTGAAGACTTCGAACATGCCTTTTTCAAGGTTAACCGCTTTTACATCTATATTCTGATACACCTTTTTCACTTCATAATATTGCGGTTTCGGCTCCAAATCACCGAATACAATGCCGTTCATTACAAACTGCCCGTCATTAGGAGTATCCCCAAAGTCACCGCCATAAGCCAAGTAGCGAGTGCCCGTCTTCGGGTCATAATTATACATAGACTGGTCTACCCAATCCCAGATAGCGCCACCACAGAAGAAATTGGTAGACTCCATCGCATCCCAGTAATCCACCAGGTTACCGCAGGCATTACCCATCGAATGGGCATATTCCGAAATATGGAACGGATATTTAATATCATATTTTCCCTTCACCGCACCGCGTACCCAGCCGATAGACGGATACTGGTTAGAGCCCATATCCACAATATCATTATTACGTTCATACTGCACAGGACGAGACAAATCAAACTTCTTCAACGCATCATAAGCAGCCACAAAGTTCTTACCCGGCCCGGCTTCGTTGCCCAATGACCAAATAACGATAGACGGATTATTCACATTAGCATGCACCATCTCCATCACACGGGCTACGTGCGCATTCTTCCATTCCACCGGATGAGAAAGGGAAGCAGCGCCATAATAATATTCATGTGATTCGATATTCGCCTCATCTTCAAGATAAATGCCGTATTTATTACACAGGAAATACCAATAAGGATCATCCGGATAATGCGAATTACGCACATGGTTGATATTCGCACGTTTCATCAGCATTATCTCTTTTTCCATCATCTCACGGGTGATGGCATGTCCCACCGCCGGATTGGATTCATGGCGGTTCACCCCTTTCAGCTTGACCGTTTTTCCATTGATATAGTAATAACGTCCCGCAAGCCCGAATTCATCCGCAGATGCAGGCGTATCCTTGATTTCCACCTTGCGGAATCCCACAATCGTAGAAACCGTCTCAATCGTCTTGTTCTTCTTGTCCTTCAGCTCGGCTACCAACGTATAGCGATACGGAAACTCTGCCGACCATTTATTCGGAGCTTTTACGTTAAAGACCGTCTGAATCCGCCCCGTTTCATTCGGCTCAATCTTCTCTATCACAGGAGACAAGACACCATCCACCAACGTATTCTCGTCAGAGTAGAGCTTGTTGGCATACAAAGAATAATACACTTTATAATTCTTGGCCGCTTTCTTATCCAAATTACGAATATCGGCATTGATAGTCAGAGAACCGTCCGTATAAGCCGCATCCAAATCGGGAGTAGCCACCAAGTCGCGGAAATGAACCTTAGGAACCGAATACAAAGCTACCGTACGGAAGATGCCCGGCAAACGGAACATATCCTGCGCTTCCAGGAACGAACCGTCTGAACTGCGATATACTTCGGCAGCCACCGTGTTCTTACCTTTTTGCAGATACGGGGTGATATTAAAATCAGCAGTATTGCGTGAGTTCTTGGAAAAGCCCACATACTTGCCGTTAATCCACAGATAGAAGAAAGAATCCACCCCATCGAAACTGATAAAGATTTCCCGTCCGTCCCAATCCTGCGGTATATCAAAATCGCGGCGGAACGAACCCACTTCATTGCGGTCTTTATAGGTAGTCCAATTGACAGGCGGCGTGCGCATCACTCCCCCACGCCAGTCGTCCACCTTCACACTATGCTGGAAAATAACCGGTTGATTGACATAAATAGGCGTTCCATACTTCCGGCTTCCGTCTTTCTGAATACCATAAATATTCCAACTGGACGGCACGGGGATTACATCCCACGAAGTAACATCAAAATCTGTCTGATAAAAATCTTTCGGGCGGGCATCGGGATTAGATGCCCAATGAAATTTCCAGTCACCATCCAGTGATTGCCAGAACTTACTGTTCTCAGGCAGTACTTTACGTGCACTTTCCAAATTCTGGAATGAAAAGAAATAAGCATGCGGCTGTTCCTTATTCAATGCCAGATTTTCGGGAGATTCCCACTCATTTCCTGCCGGAGCACTCACCGAAGCATACGTGAAGCCCTCTAATGGTTGGCCTGCAAAACTTTGTGTTGTCAGGGTACAGCACAAAAGACCGGTTAACAAGGTTTTGTTCATAAGGTATTTAAGTCGATAAAAATTATTCATGCCATGTATCTATATCTATGCTTTCCGCTTTATAATAAATACACGCAAAAAGCATAGAGTCCTACATGAAAACGAAAATTTTAACGTATTTTCTCTAGTTTAAAGATAAAAAGTTTATTCAGCAAGCGGCTCCTGCCACCAAGCTTTACCGGTATCCTTACTTCAAATCTTCAAAATAAGTATCGAGCAAACTCTTCGCGGCGATGAATGAAGTCAAGTTGCCGCTCAACACCTGGCGTTCCTTTTCCTGAAGCATCGCTTCAATCTTCGGATTATGATAGAAACTGTCACGCAGTTGCTCGTTGATGCTTTCATACATCCAGTATTTGCTTTGCTCGTTGCGGCGATATTCAAAATAACCGTTCTTCTTCACGAAATCCATATAGGCATAGACCATGTCCCACACTTCCTTGACACCTATGTTATAAAAGCCGGAATAGGTCAGCACCTGTGGCGTCCAACCTGATTCGGGTGCAGGAAACAGATGCAAAGCGCTGCGGAATTGTGTAGCGGCCAATTTTGCACGTTCCAGATTATCACCGTCCGCCTTGTTTATCACAATGCCGTCCGCCATTTCCATGATACCGCGTTTGATTCCCTGCAATTCATCCCCCGTCCCCGCCAGTTGAATCAACAGGAAGAAATCCACCATCGAATGAACAGCCGTTTCACTCTGTCCCACACCGACGGTTTCCACAAAAATCTTATCGAATCCGGCAGCTTCACAAAGCACAATCGTCTCACGTGTCTTGCGTGCCACGCCGCCCAACGAACCCGCTGACGGGCTAGGGCGTATAAATGACTTCGGATGTACAGAAAGCTGCTCCATACGGGTCTTGTCTCCCAGAATACTCCCTTTACTGCGCTCGCTACTCGGGTCGATAGCCAATACAGCCAACTTCCCCCCTTTTTCGAGCACATGCAAACCGAACACATCAATCGACGTACTCTTTCCCGCACCGGGAACGCCACTGATACCCACCCGGATAGAATTACCGGAATAAGGCAGGCACTTCTCTATCACTTCCTGGGCAACAGCCTGATGTTCAGGCTTCACACTTTCCACCAATGTCACGGCCTGACTCAATATAGTGACATCGCCTTTTGTAATACCCTCTACAAACTCAGCTACCGAAAGTTGACGTTTCTTAGGTTTCCGTTTCAAGTAAGGATTCACAGACGAAGGTTGCTCAATGCCTTTGTTGACAACGAGTCCCTTATATTCTTCACTATTTTCAGGATGTTCCATGACAAATAAGATTTAGCGTTTGATATTGATTTCGACTTTCGGGCGCATCGGGTCGTTCGTTATCATCAAAATACGTAAATGATGTTTCTTATTACCCACATCACGCTTGCGAATCGTCACTTTCAGTTTCGTCATTCCATCCGGCGGAAGTACCGTTTTCTTCAGGCTTACCCCTACTGATGAATTGAACACCTGCAATTTACTGATAATCAACGGAGTCTTACCCGCGTTAGCAATCAATATATCATAGCTTGCCTTTTTCTTCTTGATTAACGGTACACTCAGGTCAATATCCGTTTCCGAGATACGTATGGCAGGAGCATTCAGCGAATCCGTAGCCGTCATACGTGAGAAATCGGGAAGAAGAATGGCAGAAACAGGGATTTCATTTTCTTCGCTCACCTTGTCGCCTGAGAAGCGGGAAAGATAAACAGAAGTCTGCGTCAAACCGTAATCTTTCAACTGGCTGGCATCCAATGTCAGTTTGACAGTTCCTTTCTTGCCTTTCAGCAGGACTTTCGGTTCCGCTTCCATTTTAAGATAAGGGGGCAGATGCATCAATACCGGTTCATACGGACGGTCGGACAAGTTAGCTATGTTGAAAGTCATTGAAGGCTGCTGACCGTGATATACATCAGGGAAAGCAAACTCGTCACGATCCAGGCGGATATTCCCGATAGCATACGGAAGAATCTTTGTAAAATCCTTCACTTCCTGCACCACCTCTCCGGTAAACTTCAGATAAACCAGATTCGGAGTAGCATTGCTGTATATCCCGACCGACTTTTCAAAACGTCCCAACGCCTTTGCGTCAAAGGAAGCCTTCACCGTTCCCTTCGCTCCCGGAGCAATCGGTTCCTTCGTCCAGTCGGCTACGGAGCAGGCGCAGGAAGTGGTGACATTGGTGAGAACCAATGGCTGGTTACCGGTATTAGTGATTGTATATTCCACTGTCACCGGGCGTTTCCACTCTATTTGTCCAAAGTTGTGTGTCTCTTTATTCGAAGAGATACGGGGTTGGGCAACGGCTGCCAAAGCGACAGAAAGCAGAAAAAATATGGATAGTAAACTACGTTTCATGCGATACATTTTATTTTGGTGCACAAATGTAGCTGTTTTAGATGAGATATCGTATGGATTGAAAGGATTATTAACGGTGAACGTTGACCGTTCACCGTTAATAAATAATTATTTCACTTCTACCGTCATCGAAGCGGAATGAGTGGCATATTCCGGCGCATAGGCACATTGCATGGTTGCCAGCCCCGTCTCGTAAGTACCTGCACGGCTCACACGGTAGCTGTATTCCAACACATATACCCCTTTTCCAAGATGGTCGAAGAAGAAATTGGTGGAAGCATCCTTGATATCCACATAGTAGCCGATACCGTTGTTCCAGCGATAGCCGGAGATGCTGCCGATAGGTTCGAAGCAAGCGCCGCGCTGGTCTTTCAACTGTACAAAGTCCATTGGACGGTCTGCGCGGATGCTCAACCGTGAAACGACCTTATCACCTACCTGAAGCACTGTCTTTGACGTAATCGGTTGCAGTTGCGGCGTATTACCGACCGTGCGTTCCACATACAACTGTTTCTGTACATTCAACTCACCGCCTTGTTGTTTCACATCACGAATGGGCGATTCGTATTCCGCATATACAGCTCCCCACGCAATGCCCGGATTTCTCTTCTCCACTTCAATCTTGCGGGCATCCACCACATCTTTCTGTGTGAACGAACGCTTGATATATCCCAGTCCCGGAACGGTAGTCTTGCTTGGTGAAACCGTTTCCAATACTTCATTAGCAATCACGATACGTACATCACCCTGATTATCGAGCAGATTGGTACCTTTCATCAGCAACGCATATACAGCGTCCGCCGTAGCTACCGGTGAATCCCATTGCTGCGTCTGCTTCTGCTTCAACAGCCAGAGCTTCATTTCTTCCACCGTATCGTTATTGCCACCAATCAGTTCCAACGCTTCCATCACATCTACATGAGCTTGCATCTTCATTCCGCCCCATGTGTAAGGACTCTCGTTGAAAGCGAAGAACATACCTTGTTCATCCGTTTTCGTCAGATGCTCTTTCAGGGAAGCGACAAATTCCTGCGCTTCTTTCTTATGTCCCGCCTTATCAAGCACGATAGCCGCAATAGCCTTGGTATCCATCGAAGCCGACGGAAGCAATTCTTTCACTTTGGAGAGATAATAAGCATACGCTGCTTTATTGGCCGCAGGAACCTGCTCGCCCGAAATAGCGATAATATATAGATATTGCAGGATACTGCCCGAAACTCCCGTGAACTTCGTCCCCTTTTTCTGCTCTTTCAGAATATTCTTGTATTCTTCCAAAGCCGACTGATGCAGATATTTCAGCGCATTAGTCTGCAAAGTAAGCGCGGTTCCGCTCAACTTCTCACCTGTCAACAAAGCAAGACGGGCGTTCAATTCCGCAATATAAGCGGTAACATAATTACTACCGTTCATACCCTTATACCATGACCATGCACCGCTTGAATTCTGCAATTCCTGCAATCTTGTCAAGGCAGCGATATTGTTGCTGCGGATATTATTCAAGTCGAACAACGTAGCGATACGCTCTTTCTGTTGTTCTTCAGTCTGCGCTTCGAGCACCCACGGCGATTCGGACAACAAGATGTTCTTTACTTCCTGATTCTTCTGCAAGTTACTCAGGAACGTTTCTTTTGTACCACCCTGAAGTTTCCAGCTATCGAATACCGCCTTGATGCGCGGCTGACTGTTCATTATAAATGAAGCCAGTGTATTCGCATAATAGGCAGTAGCCCATGAAATAGCATTGTTATTCACCGGAAGGCTCAAGGAAGGCAATGCCTGAATAGCATACCACGCAGGATTTCCGGTAAATTCAATCGTCAGTTTACGGTCAGTTGCCGTTTTACTGTGCTGATTGAACAAACTATCAAGAGAGAATGTACGGGTTTCTTCCCCGCGCACAGGCATCGGAAGGGTTTCCACCAAATGTTCCTTATCACTAAGTACCGGAAGCAATTGTTGTTCCCCGTCGCTGAACGTGCCGCTGTCGGCTATCATACGGCAACCCAGTATCTCGTATTTATCACTTACGGTAAACATGAAATTCACACCAATCGTCTTTCCCGCCTCAACGGAGAATTTCTGCTTTTGCGTGTTGATGACCTTTTCCGTCATCGGGTCAAACAGAATCATGCTTACTGTTCCCGCCTGCGGTTTGCCTGTCATATTCGAGATAGAAGCCGCAATCGAAGTCTTATCACCCACACGTACGAAGCGCGGCAGATTAGGAGTCAACATAAATTCCTTGCTCGTAGTGGCTTCACCATCCAATGTCCCCGTCAACATTCCCTTTGTATGAGAATATCCGCGGAAGTTCCAACGTGTCAGGCTTTCGGGCATGGTGAAAGTGAAAGAGACTTCCCCCTGCTCGTTCGTGCGGAGTTGCGGATAGAAGAATGCCGTTTCGGCAAGGTTCGTGCGCAGGTCGGCAGGCGCTTCGGAGAGTGTTTCCTCTTCAGGGGCTGTATCCAATTTACCCAGTATTCCTGTTTGTCCCCATCCTGCTGAGAATTCCACATCTTCAGAAGCTTCGGAGACTGAAACCGGTACATATTTCACTTCCGCCGCATTACTCCGGCTTGCAACACTTCCTGTCATCGACATCTTTTTCTGAACCGACACACCTCTAATCACCACTCCATCAGCCAAAGACTCCGATAATGCATATACATTTCCTATACCTGACGATATCACGAAATAATCATACGCCATCGCCGGCACTTTAAGAGCCTTATTGTTCCACCAATAATTAAATGAATTACCTCCGAAATACCCGCTCATCCAATTAGAATAAGGAAGTATCTGATTATAATAAACCTGAAAATCCTGGCGGCGGTTCCATATTTTGTCGAGTGAAGCATCATACATCGTTGCCAGCATCTCCGCATTGGCGGCTTGTCCTTGCGGCGTCTTAATCGTCAGTTTCCATTCTTCCTTCTGTCCGGGACGCAATTTATCACGGAACACTTCCCACTTCATCGCCAGCGTCTTGTCCGGCAACCGCTTCTTCACCTGAACCTGTTCCTGATAAACTTGTCCGTCTCTTACCATACAGAAGTTCACAAAGATACCGTCGCCATAACTTTCCTGATACGGATAGGTAAAGCGCATAATCGTATCGGACAAATTCAGCGCCTTGCTTTCCAACAGCTTGTCACCGCAGAATACGTTCATCATCACATAAGCATCCTTTTCCGAAGTTCCGAAACAGAACACAGCCGGATGCGTTGCATCAAATTCCGTATTCGGTGCATAGAACCATACGGTAGACTGCACAGGCGGACGTTTGTCTTCCCGTGAGAAAAGCACCGTGTTAGCATCTGCCGTCACTTCTTTTCCCTGATTATCCTTTACCGATGCTTTCAGCACATAAGCTCCCGACAGGATATTCTTCCAGTCGAGCGTCATTTCCTCATTGGAAGTAAATGTCCCTGTCGCTACCGGAGTCTCGCCCGATACCTTGAAATCCTTTTCATTGGCAGAATACAACGCATAGTTTCCTTTCACTTCCACAGGCTGCCCGTTCAGATTCTGCGCTTTAAACACAATATTGAACGGTTTATCCTTACAAGTCTTTTCCTGCAATTCCATCTGCAAGACCAACGAACGGTTGCCCGCCGAAATCACATCCGTAGATGATTGCGTCTCACCCGCCACATTGGTAGCAGTGGCTTCAACGGAATAGCGGTAATAGACTTTATCATTATTCTTGTAAGCGTCACTCTCTTCCAGACGAACCGGAATTGTAAATTCCCCATTCGCGTCGGCAATCACTTCTCCTGAAGCAATCTGCGTAGATTCCGAGATTCTCCAAAAACTATAAGTAGAACGCTTCACCGTATATTTCACCGGAAGGTCTTGAAGCAGCACACCACTATAAGACTGTATCTTACCTTTCACTTGTACTTCATCTCCGAGTTTGTAACTTCCGGCCTGTTTCTCAAAAGTGATATCAAATGTCGGACGTTTATAATCCTCTACACGGATGCTCGTCCTGCCATCCCCCGCCGTTAAAGAGAACATCCCGTTCAGGCAGGCGGAAGGTAACGCAAAATCAGCGGTAAATGAACCGAACTCATTGGTACGTACAGACTTTTGTCCCACTTCCTGATTGTTTGCGTCCAATAAAACGACTGTATAATCCTTGTTCGGCAGCACATTGGCAGTATCCGATTTCTGCATATAAGCAATCCCTTTCACATATACCGTCTGTCCCGGACGATACAGGGAACGGTCAGTCAGCAGCGTCATGCTTTCAGCCGCCTTATTTTCATCACCGTAATATCCGAAACTTCCACCGTAAATACCCTGTCTCGGCATAGCTGTATCCGTTCCTTTCGATGCCTTCAGATAGCGGTATTCGGATTTCCAAGGGAATACGACTTTACCATCTTCTCCGGTCGTGAACTCCTGCAACACTTTTTCGTCATTGCTATACAGCGTGACTTTCGCATTCGGTATAGGATGTCCGGTCTGTCCGTCCAGCGTCGCCACTTCATATTGCTTTTCAGGCAGGCGGCACGTCAACACTTTGAAACGTGTCACATTAAAGGCGCTTTCGCTATCCCTCTTGGCACGAATATCGGGTACGATACGCATTATATAAGAGCCTAAGTCGGGAGACTTGAAAGTGAATACCGTATCTTGCGCACGGTAGTCCTCCGGACGAAGAACCGAATAATGTTGTTCCTTCACCAGTTTTTTCGCCTGATACAACCGTACGGTGAAACCATCCAGATTCTTATGTGCAACATTCAACTTTATCTCTTCATTCGGGAAAGCCTGACTTTCCGCCCTGACGTTCAAGTAAGGTGCCAAAATCTCCTCGCGAAGATTCTTCAGCGCATTTATCCTGCGATAATTCGGATAAAGTCGAATCGCTTCGTCACAAAGTTGCAAGGCGTTGACCTGCTGTTGTTTCTCGATGGCATAGCGGGCTTGCGCCAAATAGACTTCCGCAGTGACGGGTTCTGACGCAAACTTACTTTTCAGTGTATTCAACGCAGTCAGAAACGTATCTTCCGTCAATCCCAAAAGTCCTTCCTGTGCCTTGAAAGGTACAAAACTCCTATCCGCATTGCGTCTCCATTCCAAATAATTGAGCGCGGTCAATATATACCCTTCTTTCAGGCCGGCAGCTTTATAAGCGGCAATCATGCTTCCGTAGATGTTTATTATATCTTGCTTCACAAGGGAAGGCGTGTTCTCATTGAAACCGTTGTTGCGCGCCAGTCTTTCTATCTGGTTCAGCGCACTTATGGCACGGGAAGCCAGCAGATGATACATATCATGATGATAGTACTCACTGGTTTCGCCCAGTTCTACAAAAGGAATATAGGTACGCGAGGAAGTTTTGAGCAGCAGTACCGAGTCCGCCAAGGCTTCTTTCGTATTCGTCCGTACTTTCTCGACGAACATATTTGCTGTCCATTCACGCATATCGGTGGAAGGGGTTTCCCCCACGATTTCCGTTCTTTGTCGGAGTTGCCACTGATTTCGGGCGGCATAGTCAGCATAGATTCCTGCTATCAAAGAGTGCAATATAGCACGATCCATGGGTTTGTCCGTCTGCTTCGCCCATTGTTCCAGACCTTTCAGACCGACATAAAAACTATCAGGTGTCAGCGCTTCCTGATTTTTCATCCGCCACATGTATGCCTTCAGCATCTGTGCGGAATTCTTCTCCTTCTCTCCTTTCTGATAAATCTCATCAGTCAGTTTTATTACCGTTTTAGGCAAGCTCTTCTTTTGTGCCTGCTCTACATCTTTCCATAATTTGTCGAAAGTTTGTGCCTGCGTTGCCGGAATCACTCCCAGCCATAACAGCACCATCATACAAATCTGTCTTATTTTCATAATCTTTCCAGTTTAAGTTCGCTATAAGTCTCACTGTATAAACAACAAAGTAAAGAAATAAAGTTTAAACAATCACCTTTTTTCACATAAAAAAGCATCCTTCCCGATGGGAGAAAGATGCCACACAAACAAAACAAACGTTCTGATTGAATATCACAGGAACTATATCGACAGATTTCAACCTTTGAGAATTATTACTCTTGTTTCCGCTGTAATTCAAGCATTATTTCATCAGTGATATAATCATCACTCATAGTTATTAGCGGATATTCTTTGTTGAGTAAAAAAGAATAAACCTTACTATTATAGAATAGATTCAATGCCCTTTCCGGAGAGATGTTCAGGCGTTCTGCCAGTTGCATCACGATACGGGTATATTTATTCCACACTAATACATCTATCATAAACCTTTACTATTTTATTATTATACATTCTTCAAAAGAAAGACATTCATCTATGAGTTGCTGATTCAGTATACAGAGCTGATTGTTAGGCTTTTCATAACGTAAACGTCCCAAAGCTATATCTTTGGAAATCTGCCCTTCAATATAATTTTCTATCGTATCAAAGACGCGGTCATTGGCTACACCACCTTCTATTAAATCATATCCAATCCATGGTTTCTTTCCTTGTCGGCTACTAACTATAAAGTCAAGCCATTCACTATTATAGCCCTCAAAACGAAGCAACTTATAATTAGCGGAAGACAGTCTGGCAACATCCAATTCATATACATTGACCATGGCAGAACTATCAGGACGGCGCAGCATCATAACAGATGCCTAACGTTTGGCCTGATTATAGATATCGGTCACATAAAATCCTTTTCCGAAATCAAGATTATCCCACCCCACTCCTGCCAAAGGATATTGTACCACCAATGTACTTCCATGATAAACTTTCATACTTTATATTCCTTTTTCCTTATTATTATAGTGAGTTTCCCAATTTTCCAATGCCTCTATCAATGTGTCAGCAATGTATTCCTTACTTTGGGTGTGAAGCATATCATATCCTTCCACCAAATAATGTTGGATAAGATTTACTTTCTCCAGACGATTATAAAGAAGCGGAGCCGGAATTCTCATTTTTTGGGCTGCACATTCAATGGCAAAAATAACGAATTCCATTATTTTAGTATTAATATGAAGGGTATTTGCCATAGGCTATATCAATATTTACTAATTGACAAACAACTTTGTTTAAATAATAACACATACAAAGATAGCAATGTTTGCTAAAGATTTCAAGGATCCCAGATAAAATTACCAAATACTTACTGCTAACCTTTGTGGTAAGAATGCCAAAATCAACTTTTTTGTTACTTATATCCATACGGTATTTCCGCTTTTCTGGTAGATATTCAGCAAGAATGTGATTCCGACATCCGCAGAACCGATTCAGTCTACAGTCTTCCCATACTCTAGAATAAAAAACAAAATCATTTCTCATATTCTCATAGGAAAGTATATTCATCTGATTACTAACCTTATATACAATGAGAATAAAATTATTTACATGCATTTCTCATGGTTTTATCAAGAAAATACGCTTAAATCAATGCATTTCTCATACTATTATCGGCATTTCTCATTCATCAAGAATAGTATTCTCATAGCCTGATCATCAATGCTTAATGAACTGTAGTAAAGCTACCGTTCATTTTCATTATAACTAACTGGCAATCAAAGATTATGCTACTGTAATCAACAGATTTTCAATAAGGCATCTCTATCGTTCCACTCCAGTGAACAGGCTCGTGCACTAGAGTGCACAGTTCTATCTACTAGAGTGCACAGGTCTGTCCACTGGAGTGGAATAATACGAATGAAGGCAGGAAAACACAATAATGTCAGTTGTGAAAGATACGCCATCTGCCTACTCAACATACAAACTACGGCTATATTGACCTATACATATTAGTATCCTGAAACAAGGACAAGCATAATATGCATCATGAGAAATGCGAAACAATGCATGAGAAATACCTTCTTTAAAGGCATTTTAGAGCTATAAACCATGAGAAATGCATGTAAAGATTTTAATTCTCATTCATTATGTATCTGGTAATCAAATGAATATATTTCGCTATGAGAACATGAGAAATGATTTTGTTTTTTTATTCTAGTAGCGCAGAGCGATTTTGCATAGACAAATCGGAACTTTGCTCCATATACATGTCACTTTTGGGCAAACAAGACAAGGAAATCAGAATGTATGAAGCAACAAAAAGTGGGGATAGCGTTTTCAATAACGTATCCCCACTATAAACTTAGTTAATGCACTTTTTCTCATTTCTCAATTCTGTACCCCCATGCAAGCATTTCGTTACGACCTACTTCACTGAGGATTTTTCTTACTAAAGAACTCATTTTCTTTGCCATAATCTTTAAACCTTTTAAATTACTAATTCCTGAAAACTAAAACTACTTTTCTTCGTTCGGGAGAGTATTAATTGTTGAATATCCCCAAACATGTACGTCGGCTTCGCCGATCTTTCTAAACAATCTTTTTAACCTTTTCATTTTGTTATCCTTTCATTTACATGTTTTATAACACAAAAATAAGGCCTTTGTTTATAGGTTGTACCTAAAAAAGGCAGAATTTTATGTTTTATAGCATATTAATTGATTTGCATCAATTAATTTAATTCTTAAGAAACTATTTCGTAATATAAATGGCAGTAAACCGATAACAAAGTGGCAGTAAATAAGACAAAAAGGCACGGAAGAAATGTCTTCCGTGCCTTTTTCTATACGATACCTATTATATAATAGAAAGGAATAAGCTATATAACAGGAAAGAATACGTTATATCATACGTTTTTTTTACTTCATTGGAGTCTGTTCCAAAGTTGCTACGAGGAAGTCATAGAACTTCTGTACGGTAGGAATCAATGCTCTTTCGTCCGGCGAGTGCGGAGAACGCAATGTCGGGCCGAAGGAAATCATGTCCAATCCCGGAATGATAGCGCCGATAATACCACATTCCAAACCTGCATGAATCACTTTCACCGCAGGCTCTACTCCAAACTGCTGTTTATAAGATGATTTCATCGCGTGCAGAATCGGTGAATTAACATCGGGCTGCCAACCGGAATAGCCGCCTGTCATCTCTACCTTCATTCCTGCCATAGAGAAACAAGACTCAAGACTGGTAGTCAGATATTCCTTCATGCTATCAGAGGAGCTGCGAGCCAAAATCTTAATAGCCGCCTTACCTTCGCCAATCGTTATTATAGCAAGATTGGAAGAAGTTTCCACTGTATCGGGCACAGTAGGAATCATACGCGTCACGCCATTCTGGCAAGCAAAGATGGCATCAATCAGGTTATCCTGAATTTCTTCGGGCACCTGACCTGCCGGAAGTTCCACACGTTCCGCCGTAAAGCTGATCGGAGTTTCGATAGCCGAATATTCTTCATTGAACAGGTCTTCGCAGTATTTCACCAAGCCCAGCAATTCTTCTTCATTCTCAGCAGGGATAGTAACGATGGCGTGCGCTTCACGTGGAATGGCATTTCGCATATTGCCACCTTCCCAACTAGCCAGACGGGCTTCATAACTGGCAACAGCTTCACGGATAAAGCGAACCAGCAATTTATTGGCATTGGCACGGCCTTCATTGATTTCCAATCCGGAATGTCCGCCACGCAAGCCTTTCAAGGTAACTTTTACAGCAATGTCGCCTGCTTCGGGAGCCACTTCCTTATATTCCAATGTAGCAGTGACGTCCATACCGCCGGCACAACCGATGTACAGTTCGCCTTCGTCTTCCGAGTCGAGGTTCAGAAGGATTTCCCCATTCACCGTACCTGGTTTCAATCCGAATGCACCGAACATTCCGGTTTCTTCGTCTTTGGTGATGAGGGCTTCCAACGGGCCGTGCTTCAGGTCTTTGGCTTCCAGTACGGCCATGATAGCAGCTACGCCAAGTCCGTTGTCAGCACCCAGGGTAGTGCCTTTCGCTTTCACCCAGTCGCCATCTATATACGTTTCAATCGGGTCTTTTTCAAAATCGTGCACGGTATCGTTGTTCTTTTGAGGAACCATATCCATATGCGCCTGAAGAATTACACCTTTCCGGTTTTCCATGCCCGGAGTCGCGGGTTTACGGATAATCACGTTGCCTGCTTCGTCAACAAACGATTCCAGCCCCAGGCCTTTTCCGAAATTAATCAGGAAGTCAGTCACTTTTTCCATATGTCCTGACGGACGGGGAATTTGAGTCAACGAATAAAAATGCTTCCACACGTTCTGTGGAGCTAAAGAAAGAATTGTACTCATAACAAATATTTTAAAACTGTTTTAAATCTAATAATTAAACAGTGGCAAGTTATGGAAAAGTTTTCAGATGACAAAGGACGTTAGCAAAAACATTCATTCCAAAGCCAACATTCGCATATCATCCAAGTAGATTCTTTAAGAAAATATCATTCCCGATGCCTATTCGTAAACGGCAAAGCGGCAAAGCCATAGATACCCAGCAAAACGACCAGAAGGGTTTGGATACCGTGTACAATCAAGGCAAAGACTCCGGCATCCACTTCATTAACCCCATAAAACATCATCATGGAAATGATGGCGAAGTGCCACGGCCCCGCCCCGTTGGGAGTAGGTACAATTACGGCGAATGTACCGACTACAAACATGACCAATGCCGCCATCATGTCCAGGTGGGCGGTGAAAGCGAAGCAATAGAATGTAAAATAGAAATGGAAAAAGTAGCATGCCCAAATGGCTAATGTATAAAAAATAAAGAGGGGGATATTGCGCACGCCCTTCAACGACATGATGCCTTCCCAAATATTAAGTACAAAACCTTTCACTTTTTCGTAGAAAAACAATGTCTTTCTTAAATAATAAAGGAGTACTCCCACTCCGATAAAACAAAACAGGACAATGTAAAACCAAACAGACGTCAGAAGATGCAGAAGGGAAGGTATCTTCGTTCCGGTCTGCTGAAGGAAAGTGACAAATACCGGCATTTGCAGTAATACGGTAACGCCTGTTATCAGAAGGATGGTCAGTGTATCGACCAGCCGTTCGGTCACGACCGTCCCCAGTGATTTGGCAAATGACACATTGTCATATTTGGCTAATATGCCACAGCGGCTCACTTCGCCGATTCTAGGGATAACCAGACTGGCCGCATAAGAGACAAAGATAGCGTTCACACAATCGCTTCTTTTCGGAAAAGCGTCCAGCGGCTCCAGCGTCTGCCGCCATCGCCAGCCACGAAACACTTGGGCAAGGACTCCGAACAATAGTGAGAAAAGCATCCACCACCAGTTTGTGCCGTGCATCAATACATCGCCCACCTTTGCAAAATCAAAGTCGCGATATACCCAAAACAAGATAAAGCCGCCCAAAACAATCGGTAATACTAGCTTCAGCGTCTTTTTTAATAGTTTCTCCATTCTTTATTCTTCGATTAGCTACGCCGGCACATCATTTATTTTTTTAAATAGTGGCACGTTCTTCATTTAAAAGAATTACCTTTGTCGGCTGCAAAAGTAATTATTTAGTTGGTAAATGAAATTAGTAAAGCCTAAAAAGTTTCTCGGACAGCACTTTCTGAAAGATTTGAAAGTTGCGCAGGATATTGCCGATACCGTCGACACCTTCCCGGAATTGCCTATTCTCGAAGTGGGGCCGGGCATGGGAGTATTGACCCAGTTTCTGGTAAAAAAAGACCGGTTGGTGAAAGTCGTGGAAGTTGACTATGAATCGGTTGCCTATCTCCGCGAAGCCTATCCGTCACTGGAAGACCATATCATCGAGGACGACTTTCTGAAGATGAACCTCAACCGATTGTTCGACGGCAAACCTTTCGTCCTGACCGGTAATTACCCGTATAATATCTCCAGTCAGATTTTTTTCAAGATGCTGGACAATAAGGATATTATACCCTGCTGCACAGGTATGATTCAGAAGGAAGTGGCCGAACGTATCGCCGCCGGCCCCGGCAGCAAGACGTATGGCATCCTCAGCGTACTGATACAGGCATGGTACAAAGTGGAATATCTGTTCACGGTGAGCGAGCATGTATTCAATCCGCCCCCAAAAGTGAAAAGTGCCGTTATCCGAATGACACGCAACGACACGAAAGAGTTGGGATGCGACCCGAAACTGTTCAAGCAAGTGGTGAAAACAACTTTCAACCAACGCCGCAAGACATTGCGCAACTCCATCAAGCCGATTTTAGGAAAAGACTGTCCGCTGACAGAAGACATATTATTCAATAAACGCCCGGAGCAACTATCGGTAGAAGAATTTATCGACTTGACCAATAAAGTGGAACAAGCATTAAAACTTTTATGATCGACAACAATGAACGAGGAATACATTGACAACGTAAAGCATCTTATCGAACAGAAAGAGGAAGATAAGGTAAAAGAACTTCTCATCGACCTTCATCCGGCCGACATCGCTGAATTATGCAACGACCTGAACCCGGAAGAAGCCAAGGCAGTCTACCGGCTGCTCGATAACGAGGTAGCCGCCGACGTACTGGTCGAGATGGACGAGGACGCCCGTAAGGAACTTCTCGAAATGCTTCCTTCGGAGACTATCGCCAAGCGTTTCGTCGACTACATGGATACGGATGATGCCGTAGACCTGATGCGTGAACTTGACGAGGACAAACAGGAAGAGGTTCTTTCACACATTGAAGATATCGAACAGGCGGGAGATATCGTTGACTTGTTGAAGTATGACGAGAATACCGCCGGTGGTTTGATGGGTACGGAAATGGTGCTTGTCAATGAGAACTGGAGTATGCCCGAATGTCTGAAAGAAATGCGCCAACAGGCGGAAGAACTGGACGAAATCTATTATGTGTATGTCATCGACGATGACGAACGCCTGCGGGGTATTTTTCCATTGAAGAAGATGATTACTTCCCCGTCTGTATCGAAAGTGAAACATGTGATGCAAAAAGACCCGACTTCCGTACATGTGGATACGCCTATCGACGAAGTGGTGCAGGCGATCGAGAAATATGACCTGGTGGCGATTCCTGTTGTCGACAGTATCGGCAGGCTTGTCGGGCAAATCACCGTCGACGACGTCATGGACGAAGTCCGTGAACAGTCGGAACGTGACTACCAGTTGGCTTCCGGTCTTTCACAGGACGTAGAAACCGATGACAACGTGCTCAAACAGACAACGGCACGTCTTCCGTGGCTGCTTATCGGTATGATTGGCGGAATCGGGAACTCCATGATATTAGGCAATTTCGACTCTACTTTCGCGGCTCATCCCGAGATGGCATTGTATATCCCGCTCATCGGCGGTACGGGGGGAAATGTCGGTACACAATCTTCGGCCATCATCGTGCAGGGATTGGCTAACAGTTCACTGGACGCCAAAGACACTTTCAAGCAAATCACGAAGGAAGCAGTGGTGGCTTTAATCAATGCCACTATTATTTCGTTATTGGTATATACTTACAACTTTATCCGGTTCGGCGCGACGGCTACGGTCACTTATTCCGTATCCATCAGCTTGTTTGCCGTGGTGATGTTCGCTTCCATTTTCGGAACACTGGTACCGATGACGCTTGAGAAACTAAAAATCGACCCTGCCATCGCAACAGGCCCCTTTATAGCCATTACAAATGACATCATCGGTATGATGTTGTACATGGGAATTACGGTTTTATTGTCATAAAAACAAGATAAACAAAAAAAAATAAGCGAAATAGTATGAAGTAATCGTTTTATTTCATTAATTTGTGACCCAAAACTAATATACAATGATGGACGCTCATGACACTAATCAACCCTTGAACCAAGGGGAATTAGAAGAAGAAAAGAAAACAGCCGAGGTTTCTGAACCTATTACAGAGACTCCGACTGAAGAAGTTACTGCCGAAGTTCAACCTGAAGCAGCTCCTAAACCTGCCACGAAGGAAGATGTACTAAACCTGTTGAAAGAGCTTGCACAAGATGCCGAGAATGCGAACAAGCAGGAAATTGACAATCTGAAACAATCATTCTACAAGTTACATAATGCCGAACTGGAAGCTGCCAAAAAGGAGTTTACAGACAACGGTGGCGCGGTTGAGGACTTTGCCCCGCAAGAAGACCCGACAGAAGAAGAGTTCAAGCGTCTGATGGGAGTCATCAAAGACAGGCGAAGCAAACTGGTTGCCGAGCAGGAACGACAGAAGGAAGAGAATCTGCAAGTTAAACTTTCCATTATCGAAGAGCTGAAGGAGTTGGTGGAATCCGGAGACGATGCCAACAAGTCTTATACAGAATTCAAGAAGCTGCAACAGCAATGGAATGAGACGAAGTTGGTTCCGCAAGGCAAAGTGAATGAACTTTGGAAGAATTACCAATTATATGTAGAGAAGTTCTACGATTTGTTGAAACTGAATAACGAATTCCGCGAATATGACTTCAAGAAGAACCTGGAAATAAAGACGCATCTCTGCGAAGCTGCCGAAAAACTGGCTGACGAGGAAGATGTGGTTTCCGCTTTCCACCAACTTCAGAAATTGCATCAGGAATTCCGTGATACGGGCCCGGTAACGAAAGAGTTGCGCGATGAAATCTGGAACCGCTTCAAGGCTGCGTCTACGATTGTCAACCGCCGTCACCAACAGCACTTCGAAGCCCTGAAGGAAGTGGAACAGCATAACTTGGATCAGAAGACCGTTATCTGCGAAATCGTAGAAGCGATAGAGTATGCCGAACTGAAAACATTCTCTGCATGGGAGAACAAGACGCAGGAAGTGATTGCTTTGCAGAACAAATGGAAGACCATCGGTTTTGCCCCGCAAAAGATGAATGTGAAGATTTTCGAACGTTTCCGCCATGCCTGCGATGATTTCTTCAAGAAAAAAGGAGAATTCTTCAAGAGCCTGAAAGAGGGAATGAACGAGAACCTGGAGAAGAAGAAAGCACTCTGCGAACAAGCGGAAGCCCTGAAAGACAGCACTGACTGGAAAGCGACTGCCGACGCGTTGACCAAGCTCCAAAGAGAATGGAAAACGATTGGCCCGGTATCCAAGAAACACTCGGACGCCGTTTGGAAACGTTTCATCTCTGCATGCGACTACTTCTTTGAACAGAAGAACAAGGCCACTTCTTCCCAACGTTCTGTTGAAATAGAGAATATGGAGAAAAAGAAGGCATTGATTGAAAAGTTATCTGCCATCGACGAAAACATGGATACGGAAGAAGCCAACACGCTCGTCCGCGACTTAATGAAAGAGTGGAATTCTATCGGCCATGTACCTTTCAAAGAAAAAGACAGACTGTACAAACAGTATCATACGGTCATCGACCAACTGTTTGACCGCTTTAATATCAACGCTTCCAACAAGAAGTTGAGCAACTTCCGTTCGAATATCAGCAATATACAAGGCAGCGGTTCACAATCCCTGTATAGAGAGCGTGAAAAGTTGATGCGTGCCTATGAGAACATGAAGAATGAGCTTCAGACGTATGAAAACAATCTGGGCTTCCTTACTTCCACTTCCAAGAAAGGCAGCAGCCTGCTGACTGAGTTGAACCGCAAGGTGGACAAGTTGAAAGCTGACCTGGAATTGGTATTGCAGAAAATCAAGGTGATTGATGAATCTATAAAGGCGGAAGAATAACCTTTCGGTCGATTCTGAAACTTATTTGATTCAAAGATATAAAAAAACAGGCCTTATCACTTTCATAGGTGATAAGACCTGTTTTTCTGTTATTCAACCTATTTTTGAGAACCGCTCCCAAAAGAGCATTCGTGTCACCGAATTAGCCACCGAATTAGTGTCAACTTTTTTTCGGATGGTATTTGTCAAAGCACAAAAAACCCGCTAAAATTGCATTTTTAGCGGGTTTTTGTCAGTAAAAAGCTGGTGTTTTGTTGGGCTACCTGATAATGAACATATCTTCGTAACCCACTATATTATAAGTACATAAGTACAGTTCAATTTGTAGTGTGACCTATAAAGTGACCTGTTTTGCATAAAAACCGTCCGAAAGCCATAAAAATATGAGTTCCTTTTAACAGAAACAAAGGTACGACTTTTTATTGAATACACAGACAAAAACAGGTAAAAACTGTATTTAATAAGTTATCTTTGCTGCAACAAATAATACAAAAAAAAATGCAAAAGAATTTAAGTCAGTTTGAGAGATACACAAGGGGGATTAACCGAAATGTGAAAGGAAATCTTGTGGCAGGAGTTATCATTATATTCGTGATGATTATTGTCCACTTATTAAATGGATGCGAACCGATTCTTCCTGATGAATCATTGGAGAACAAGAAACTTGATACTATCCGTCCGGATAGCATGAAAGAAAAGACGGATATAAATGAATGGGATATAGATACAGTTGTGTATCATTCAGATGCAAAACCCGGTCCACACAAATAAATCAAAAAAGAGCTTTCCGGTGAAGAAAAGCTCTTTCTTTAAGCGAGAGGAAAGGAACGATTAGTATCCAATTAATAGGTCCTTATATTCAGAATTTTACCCTCTCTAAGTTTCGTATCATTTCGCTATATTTCGCTTGTATTTGGTCTTTTTGTTTGGCACTGGCTTTCACTAGTCCACTTTTGTATTTACGCATCAAAGAAGGATTAATACCTACATAGGACGCAAACTCGGAAGCATTGATAAACGGAAAACTTAAAAAGAATCCGGAAAGGTCATAGCGATATTCTATTTCATAACCTTCTTCATACCAATCGGGATATGTATTAGTACGTTCGTAATAGTATGCGGCTTGTTCTTTGAGTACTCCACAAAAATCGGCTTTTGCCTCTTCTTCTGTCAGTCCGCTACCAATCAATCCGGGAATGTCGGTATAGATACCATAACCACCGTCAGATGCTTTCTCAATAGTTGCTGTAATAGTTCTCATAACCTTGTTTTTTTAAGATGAAAATCCAATTAATAACCACCCCCGAAGGGGTGGCGGAACTTTTACTTGTTCTCTTTCTTTTCTTTCTTTTTCTTTAAACCGGCGGCTTTCATCATGCTCTCTAGTGTTCCGCGAGGAACTTCATGCGATTGATGTCTCGCTACCGGAATAAAGTAATCGAAATCGGGATGAACATACTTGTAGTGGTTCGTTCCCTTGTCGATAGTCCAGCCTGCGGCTTCTATCAACTTGTAAAATTCAGAATACTTCATAAAGTAAAAGACCTATTTATTAATTGGATGTACAAAAGTAACGTTTTTGTTCCAATTATGCAAGAAAAAGGAACAAAAATGTTACCTAATTATGTATTTTTTAATAATGTGGAAGACTGCTATCAGATTTTTCCGGATCAGCTGCTGCAGTCCGGGAATAGTGCTAGCAAATTCTTTGTTCCGGAAGAAACCAGGCATAGGAATCCGCTAGCAGTTAATAGGGGTTATCAAGTTGATGAAGCCGGGATCCTGCCAGGTGCGTGATAGCAATTACCGGAATAGAGCTGTGCGTGCATTTCGTCTGATTACTCACCGTGCCGCCGTGTGGTTCGTGGCAATGCGTGCAGCGGGAATACCGCCGCCCACACAGCCCCGCTCCCCGCAGCAGCACTCCGACAGTGTTTAATCGGAACATTCCTTCACCGGCAGCGTTTATCGGACGTTCCGTGTTTCTGTGCACCGTGCCGCTTTCCTTGCTTTCCCGTAGCTGCCCAATGGGCGCAAAGAAAGCCGCCCTCTGACAGTGTTTCTATGAAACGTTCTTGGGGGAAGTCTTCCCAAAAGTTACTCCTGTATGTAACAGTCGAGGCTTGCAAAGTGGGTGATTACAGAAGTTACTACCGCCTGATGTATTCGGCTCCGGCTCCCGCCCACACCCCGGCACAGCCGGACCACAGGCGATAGCCTATGCGGTGGAAACCCTTGCGGAACGGTAGCCCATGCGGAACGGGTGACAGTTTCAATGCCCGGTGCGGTTTCGCTCCGCCCGGCACTAACGCCGGGACTAAGGCGAGAATCCGCTACCTCTTTTCGTCTGACTATAGGAACGGGCTGTTAGTCAAGAGTGCAGCCATGCGGTGTGGGGTTCCCGTGTTTATGATTGAGCGGGTTTGTCCGTTTGAACTAGAGGCGTCGAAAGCTTTCGCCGCCGTGCTGACGTGATGTTGCTAGCGCCGTGGTCTTCCGGTTTTTCTAGTGGAGTGCAGCTTTTGCGCAGGAAATCCGGAAGAGCAATTATGTTTAATTAGTCACAAAACCGTTCCGGATTTTGTGCTTTAATTCAACATAACAGCATCTTCCAGATGTTCCTGCTGTTTTGCGGGCTTTTCCGTTGTTTCAGGAACGGGCATAAAGTTACTCCGTTTAATGTTCACCCTTGCGGACTGCGCCCTGCGGAATGTAAACGCCACCACTGTGGCGGCAAGCCGCCACCCCGACCACCGCCCCTTAGTTACTCCTGCCAGCCCCGAACTCTGCAGGTTTCCGGCTTGTTGTGGGTGTTTGTACTCCCTGCGGGTTGCGCCTGACGGCGTTCCCGGCTGACTGTTTGCCCACCCTGCGGACAGTCTTTGCGAAATGCCGGAAATTCCCGGCGGTCGGCTTCGCCGTCCGCTCCATGAAGCGGGGCGAAACGCCCCGCCGAAAAGTTACAGACAGAAGAAATCCGTGACAATTGCTCAAATGTCACAACTTTCCTCTGCCAACAAACATATATAACTATATCTACCAAGTATACAGGTGACAACCAGCCACTAAAAAGCCTATCTTTACATCTGTAAACCAACACTATAATTATGTATACCAACGTGCACCTACAAAACAACTGCCAAAATTTGACCAACCGTAGCTACGGCTTTAAAGAACTGGCCGTACTTTATTTTCCCAACATCGCACCCGCTTCCGCTTCTATCCGCCTCAAACAGTGGATAAAGGACGACACCGAACTACTTGAAGCACTGCAGGAAACCAATTACCAGCTAAGCAACCGTATCCTCACACCGCGGCAAAAGGAACTGATAACCATCTCTTTCGGCTCACCCTTTTAAACCGCAGCGCAGCAGCTCCCACGGCTACAGCCCGAACCCCCTTCGGTCGGGGAGCGCCCTGCGGCAAGGGGCGGGACCACCCGTCCCGACAAGCGTCTCCCCCAACGGGGGACGGAAGGGGGGTAGAACAAAAATACACAACTAAAAAATCACCCACAAAAAACAATGATTAAACAAAGAAACATCACCCTGATTGTGGTGCACTGCACCGCATCCCGTTGCACAAGCAACCTCACCCCCGAAGCCCTCGACTCCATACACAAACGCCAAGGCTTCGCCGAATGTGGCTATCACTACTACGTCACCAAAGACGGAACGATACACCACATGCGCGACATCACCCACATCGGCGCCCACGCCAAAGGCTTCAACACCCCGTCGATAGGAGTTGCCTACGAAGGCGGTCTGAACGCTGCCGGACGTGCCGCCGACACCCGTACCGACGCACAAAAACAAAGCCTTGAAATCCTTCTCCGCTTCCTGCTGCTCACCTACCGGGGAGCAAAGATTTGCGGTCACCGTGACCTCTCGCCCGACCTCAACCACAACGGAACCATAGAACCCTGCGAATATATCAAGCAGTGTCCCTGTTTCGATGCGGCTACCGAATACGGTTATTTAGCGGTTAACGATTGAGTGATTAGTGATTAACACGCAGATACACGCATGAAAGCGTAGCCACTAATCACTAACCGTTAACCGTTCATCGCTCTCACCTACCTTTGCCAGCAACAATTAAAAAGGAGGTCATTATGAAACCATTTTGGAGAAACACGTTGCGAGTACTGAAAGTTATCGGTAAAATTTTCGTTTGGCTCACCGGAGCTGACGGCCCGGTAGGTGAAAGCGAAAAGAGAACAGACGGCAAGAACTGACGGAGAACATTAAAAACCCCTGTTTTGAGGGCTGCGGAATACAAACCGCAGCCCTTTTTTCATGCACATAATTGCATGATAAGGCACGTATCATCACAGATAAGAACATACGCCCGCACGCCTACGTGCGTATCCTGTAGATTTGCAACATTATTAATCATCAAAACACTAATAAACATGGCAATTACAATCAAACCCGCATTACGCAAGAATCCGCAGGACAAAGCCGCAGCAGCAAAATACTACGCACAGGTAGTACTCGCTCCGGAAATGACACAGAAACAAATCGTCGAGCAAATCGCAGACCGTTGTACGCTGACCGGTTCTGACATCAAGGCAGTACTTGACGCATTGATGGTCGTCATCAAGCGCAACCTCGCAAACGGTTCTCCCGTTCGCCTGGGCGACCTCGGCTCTTTCCGTCCTTCCGTTTCCGGCATCGGTATCGCAACCGCTGACAAGTGCGGCGCAAACAGCGTAAAGAAAGCGCGTGTCATCTACGTTCCTTCTACGGAAATCAAGGAAGCCGTTTCCATGTATGCTTTTTCCAAGGCAGGAGCAAGCGCCACAAGCGGAGAAGGCGGAAATGAAGGCGGAGAAACTCCCAACCCTGACGACGGCGGGGAAACTCCCGACCCGGCAGCCTAAGCCGACAGACGGTCTGACCGTCAGACACTGCAAACAAATTTGATGAAAGCCCGGTGAATGAGAGATTATTCACCGGGCTTTTTTGATGCCATTTTCAGAAAATACGCTAATCAGGGGCTTATGGAAAACATCAGGAGTTTTTCAAAAAACGTCTGACGAAATAAAAAAAACGTCTGATGAATTTTTGAAAACATCTCGAAGGGTTTCAAGTACGTTTTTGCTTCTTTTCCGCCTGTTTTCGGGCGTTTTACGTTTTATTCCCGTATGGTTCTATCCGCAAATAAACGTAGTGACATAGACAGAAACGCAATTATCCATAAAGTGACGGGAAGGGATAAATGACAGGTTTGCTGTTTTACAGCGTATTTTTCCTCTTTTCTTCTACAAAGATAGGTCACGGCCGCCCGTCAGTCAAGAACCGCTACGCTATTTCAGATAAAAATATCCTGCGCTCGTTCCTCGTGCGGTATTTTTATCTGAAATTTCTTGCCTGCCGTTCATCCATGCCCTTGGGGATGTATAAGAAAAAAGGAAAAAAATGTGTTCCTGTGCAGTGTGGCGCGGATAAAAGCGTGTACTAGTCTTAAGCCCAATATCTGCCGAAATGATTGTGCCTGGTTACTTTGTCCAACTTCAGTTGCTTGCGGCGAAACTTGTTGATTGCCCGTTTGAGCGATTTACGTCCCGATGTACTGCAGTTCTTTTTTCTCATCCGGCATTGGTAGCAACGGCAGACACCAATGCCTGTATGTGATTCTTTCATTTCCGATTTGATTTGAACTAATTAATATGTTGCATATCATAAGACTTCTAAGAGCTTTTTTAAAGTAATATGCACTCCTCTATAAAAATATTTTTTGCGGCTTTTGCCAAAAGGTTTCCCGTTTTTTAAAGGCTGGATAATTTGCCTTTTAATGTACCATCTATGATGTTCCCAAGTGCACGAACCCGCATCAGCCTCTTCATAGCTGATCTGTTGCCATTCTAATTTTTCAAACTCTTCTTTTGTCATAATTGCATCATTATTAATTTGTATTGCGCAAATACTTGAAAATTAATCAAGAATCTGCAAATTTTCACTGTTTTTTTTCGTGACATTCAGGAGATAGTCACAACTTTCTTTAGCCGTTATCTTTCGGCGGGTGTTCCAACCCGCTTCGCGGAGCGGACGGCGAAGCCGACCGCCGGAAATCTCCGCTATTCTGCATAGGCTGTCCGCAGGATGCAAACAGTCAGCCAGGCAAACCGCAAGGCGAAGTCCGTAGAAACAGGAAACCGGGACAGGCAGGAGTAACTACGGGGTGGTGGTCGGGGGCGGCTACGCCTTTTGCGCCCGCCATCCCGAACACTACGGAAAGGGCGGTAAAGGCGCTGACCGCTGTGGTGGCGTTAACCGTCCGCATGGCTTTTTTCGCCCGGGGGCGGAAAAATAAGACAATCCATATTAAACATAACCACGCATTATGCACCCGACTTGCCTGAATGGCAAGGCGTGCGGGCATAATGACCCGTTATGTTTAATATCGCTACCCCTTTGTTTTTCTGCCGGTCTCTTTTTGGGTGTCCCCCAAAAAGGAAGGCGGAAGGAAAACAATTACTGCCACGGCGCACGCAGCATCACGTCAGCATGCGCCCGAAGGACGGCGAAGGGCGCTTACTTCCACAATACAAACCCGCTCAACCGTAAACACGGGAACCCCGCACCGCAGGGCTGCACTCCTGACTGACACTTCCGTTCCTATAGTCAGACGAAAAGAGGTAGCGGATTCTCGCCTTAGTCCCGGCATTAGTGCCGGGCGGAGCGAAACCGCACCGGGCATTGAAACTGTCACCCGTTCCGCATGAGCTACCGTTCCGCAAGGGTTTCCACCGCATAGGCTGTCGCCTGTAGTCCGGCTTTGCCGGGGTGTGGGCGGGAGCCGGAGCCGTATGCGTCAGGCGGAAGTAACTTCCGTAATCACCCACTTGGCAAGCCTCGACTGTTATACACCGGAGTAACTTTCAAAAGACTTCCCCCAAGAATGTTCCATAGAAACACTGTCAGAGGGCGGCTTTCTTTGCGCCCATTGGATGGCTACGGGAAAGCAAGGAAAGCGGCACGGTGCACAGAAACACTGAACGTCCGAGAAACGCTGCCGGTGAAGGAATGTTCCGGTTAAACACTGAAGGAGTGCTGCTGCGGGGAGCGGGGCTGTGTGGGCGGCGGTATTCCCGCTGCACGCATTGCCACGAACCACACGGCGGCACGGTGAGTAATCAGACGATAAGCCGCTCGCGAAAGTAATCCACTTGATTCGGCACTTGCCCATTACCTTCACTTGCTATCACATACCTGTCGGGATCCCGGCTCCATCAACCTGATATCCCCGTTAATTGCTAGCAAATTAGTTGCTCCGGAACGAACCGGGAACAAGAATCCGCTAGCACTTTTACGCAGCTCGAGCACACGATCCGGAAACACCTGCTAGCAAATATTTCATTGGCCGAGATCTTCCGGAGCGTATTTTGCTAGCAATCATTCCCCCTACTCTTTCTCCCTGCCTGCTTTCTCCAACCTGTCGAGTGCCGACAGAAAACCCCGCACGGCTTCGCCCTGCTCCCGATACTTTCGTTTCAGTTCTCCATGTTCCTTCGCTTCCTGCTTGTAGTGGGTACAGAAACGGGGGTATTCTTTGACGACGTATTTAATCGCTTCGCTCCCGCTCTTCTTCCCGATGATGCCTTTGAGTATCTCCAGTTGGGCGGCTTCTTCGGCAGTCAGCCGCAGGGTGATGGTGCTTACTTTTTCGCTCATGACCGCCCACCCCCTTTCTCTCCGGAGACGGACGGTTCCAGCGAACCGATGACTTCCCCGGCCTGTGTCCCGGCGCGCCCCGCTTCCGCTTCCTCCTGTTGTTTCCGATTCATCACTTCCGCCCGTCGGTATGCTTCCGCATACGTCTGGCAGTGTATTCCGTATCTCTCGATAGTGACGCCTGCGGCTGTCACTTCGTGCGCCACGCACCACCCTGTACGCATTTTGCGGGGGTAGTAGAGCGGCTTCTTATTTTTATCTTCACTCATAACCGTGTAGCTTACGCCGTTTTTTGCAATTCGTTTTTCTTCGCTTTTTTCAGCCGTGACCTGATGAAGCAGCTCACCGAGAGAATCCGCCCTTTCGACCGTCGTATTTCCCGTATCACTTCCTGCAGGACGTCTTCTTTACCTTTCGCCTCTTCGCATAATTCGTCCATGTCGTAGCTCGGCACACCGATACCCGACAGCATCTGCCTGACGTTATGAACGTCCTCTTTCACCTCATCCGTACGCTCTTCCATCATCCGCAGGCGTCCCGTTTTCACCAGTCCCCGCAGGGCGGGCAGCACGTCTCCGGTGAACGAATAACGTCCGCCGCTCGCCTTCAATTCTTCAATCAGTTGCCATATCGGACTGTCGTTCTGCGCTATGTCCTCTAGCAGCAGGACTTCCCGTATATCCCCTTTCGAGCATCCCAGGTCATAACAGATTTTACCCAACCGCTGCAACTTCAAACGGTATTCATCGGAACGTTCCGGACGTTTCCCGCAGGATTCTGCGGAAACATTTCCCCTATTCCCGTCCGGAGAGAGTGAAACTTTGTCCTCATCATCCCTTGCCGGCGGAATAGTCCGGGGGATAGAGGGGGAATTTTCTTTACTTTCTTTTTCTTTGTGCCGTTTTTCCGCAGAATTCCGCGGAGTCTCCGGAATTTCCGCAGAACTCTGCGGAATAATGGCGCCGGAAGATATTCCGGCAGTGGTTACGGTCTGTTTTCCGGTATCCAGTTTGGGAGAGCCATAAACTGTCTTTCCCGTTTTCGTCTCGATTTCCTGACCGGAGAAAAGAGGTAGCGGTGCACTATCCATGCCGGAAGCCGCATCTTGTATCTCGACAAGCCGTATATCTTCGGGTATTACAATCTTCTTCTTGGCTCTCCGGCAGATTTCAAGATATCGCTGCTGAATATCCACGGAAGTAAGTACATGATTCGTATGCCAGGTGATGGTGTCGAACAATTCCACTTCCGTGCAATATTCAATGATTTTTTCTACCCGTTGCTCTTCAATGCCCCAGTATTCGGAAACATCAAAAAGCTGGTCGTCCGTGAAACGGATATAACAGCCTTCAACCCGGTATATCTCGTTTTGGATATACTGGTACACTGCATATCCTTCGCAGCCGTACCGCTTCTTCAGGCGTTTTACCTTGATGTCCTGAAAGCGGTCGGTTTCCGCCTGATAATATGATAATCCTGTTTTTGCCATTGTTATATGCTCTTAGTTTTCATCTGCGCCCAGTTTCTTCATACATGCTTCGATTTCCTCACGTTTATACAGATAGGTTCTGCCCAAGCGGTAGCAAGGCAGTTCCCCGCTACGGCGCAAGTTCTTCAACGTACTGTCGCTGATGGAAAACAGGTTGATTACATCGGATGAACGCAGGTATTCTTTTGAATCTGCCATCAGTGATAATTTCTCTAATGCTTCTTTGGCATTTGCCTGAATCAGTTTTGGTTTCATATCATTTATATTTTAATTATTGATTGTCATTTTATTAATCCAGTGTATATAAATCTCCAGGGGTTCATCTTCCCATGTCAACCGCTCTATTCTATCATCATCAAGACAATGCTCTTCAATGCTGATAGATTCTATGTCACTGTACCAAAAACATTCAGCTTGCGCCCGTCTCGGTTTTGATACAAACAGGCGTTTATCGCCGTCCTTATCTGCCGTTATCCAAACTTTCATACTCTACTTCTTTTAGATTATTTCTTTTTGTGTTCCCTTATCCTTATCATCATTGTATATGGCCCTTAGCGGGGCAGTGTCCTTCATCACTTTCTTGCCCACCACTTTGGCATAAATCTGTGTGGTTGAAATCTTGGCATGTCCCAGCATGGAACTGACGGTTTCAATCGGTATATCATTCATCAGGGTAATGGTAGTGGCGAAAGTATGGCGTCCCATGTGGAAAGTGACGTTTTTTTCAATGCCCGCCATTGCGGCTATCTTCTTGAGTTCACGGTTGCAATCCTGATTGGTCGGTATGGGGAGCATTGTCCGCTTGGGGTTATAATCGTGGTATTTTTCGTATTTTTGCAGGATGTCCCTTGTCGGATCCAATAATGGCACCATTGCGCTTTGCCCTGTTTTTTGCCTGGTATAGTTTAGCCACAATTGCCCGTCGATGCCAACGGAAATCTGCTTGTATGTCAGTTTCTTGCAATCAATGTAGGACATTCCGGTGTAGCAAGCCACCAAAAAGCAATCACGGACGATAGATTGGGTGATTTTCAGGTTTTCCAGTCCGGTGATAGCCTTCATTTCTTCCTCGGTAAGGAAATCACGTTCCACTTTCTGGGTCACCTTTTTATATCTGCCAACGGGATTTGTCTGAATCCAGTCGTTATCAACTGCGATATTCATTAACCGGTTGATGCGTTGCAGATTTTTCATCGCTCCGTTTTGGTGGCATACGGGTTCTTTCGGGTCACGCTTCCAACCTTTCAGATAGGCAACAAACTCGGGTGCGAAATCCTTTTTGACCCTCTTGATATCTATATCCGAGACATGATACTTGATAAGCAGGAACTTTCGCACATGGCGTTCCGTGTTATCATAGAGTTTCATGGTAGATTCGGTGAGCGTCTGTTTTTCCACCGCCTTGTGATATTCAAAAAGGGAAAGTAAGGAGTGGTAATCTTCCTGTTGAAGGCTACGTTCATTTTTAAAGAGTTCGCAGGTTGGGTCTATTCCTTCATCAAGAAGGCGGTTTGCCCAGATACGTATTTCAGTCCGGGTCTGCTCGATGAGTTCCGCGACGTGCCGGTAATCTTTCGCTTTCTTAACCACGCACTGCGCTTCCGAATCCCACTCTTTGGGGGTTACCTTATAATTCATCGAAAAGTTGTATCTTTGCGATGAAATCGAGACGCGGCACCACAACGGTACACTGTTTTCATTTCCTCGTGACCGATTGAGCCAAAACAGCACAGTCACTTTAATGTTTTTCTTTATCATTTCCTCTAAAATTGGTTTCGTAACTAGAGGAACTGTATTTTAAAAACTTCCAGTGACCTATTATGTGACCTCTTGATGGTGAGAAGTTTAGAGACACATACTGTTAAACATGCAAAAAAAAGCCGTTATTACCTAGTAATAACGGCTTTTAGCTTATTTTGTCTTATAAATTGTTGGGCTACCTGGATTCGAACCAGGAATGACAGGACCAGAATCTGTAGTGTTACCATTACACCATAGCCCAATGATTTTCGTTTGCGGGTGCAAAGATACAAATAATTTGGGAATTCAAAACATTTCTGCTGTTTTTTTTGCTAAAATCTTCAAATTAGCTTTTCATTGGCAAGTATCTCCACTAAAAAACACAAAAATTGGGGTATAACTTTCTTGTATCCAATAAATCAGCGTATATTTGTCAAAAATATCACGTTTATAATCAGAAACAAAGGACAGTCTTTTTTTGTTATAAACTAAAAGAACATGAATTATTAATTTCAATTGCAAGAATGAACGATACTAAAGTATTAATTGAAAAAATAAAAGAAGGAATCCAAGAGAAAAAAGGTAAAAACATAATTATTGCCGATTTAACCAGTATAGAAGATACCATCTGTAAATATTTCGTTATCTGTCAGGGAAACTCTCCCAGCCAAGTGAGTGCCATCGTAGATTCAATCAGAGAATTTACACGCAAAGGCGCTGATACCAAGCCTTTTGCGATTGACGGACTTCGGAATGCCGAATGGGTTGCCATGGACTATTCTGATGTATTGGTACATGTCTTTTTGCCGGAAGTCAGAGGTTTCTACAATCTCGAACATCTTTGGGCGGATGCCAAACTTACTCAAATCCCCGATTTAGACTAATTTACGATTATGGACAATAATAATAGCAATAATAACAATGGCAATAAACCTAACAATAAGGTTAATTTGCCGAAGTTCAATCTGAACTGGATGTATATGATTATTGCCCTGATGCTTCTCGGCCTCTGGTGGGGCAGTGATTCAAAGGGTGCTGGAAGCAAAGCTGTTACTTACAGCGAGTTACAGGATTACGTTAAAAATGGATATATCAGCAAGGTGTTGGGCTATGAAGATAAGTCTATCGAAGCGTATCTGAAACCGACTGCCGTAGGTGCGGTGTTCGGTGCAGACTCTACAAAGGTAGGGCGCAACCCTATCATTACGAGTAGGGCGCCATCTACCGATAAGCTGGAGGAATTCTTGCAGGCTGAAAAAGAAGCCGGGCACTTTGACGGCACATCGGATTATCCGCCCAAGTCGGATATATTCCCTGCTATCCTGATTCAGATACTTCCTCTTGTATTGCTGGTTGCCTTATGGATATTCTTCATGCGCCGCATGAGCGGTGGTGGCAGCGGTGGCCCCGGCGGTGTGTTCAACGTAGGAAAATCAAAAGCACAACTTTTTGAAAAAGGTGGTTCTATCAAAATCACATTCAAGGATGTGGCAGGTTTGGCGGAAGCCAAGCAGGAAGTGGAAGAAATTGTGGAGTTCCTGAAAGAACCGCAGAAATATACAGACCTGGGTGGTAAAATACCTAAGGGTGCATTGTTGGTAGGCCCTCCGGGAACCGGTAAGACGTTGCTTGCCAAGGCTGTTGCCGGTGAAGCGAATGTGCCTTTCTTCTCTTTGGCGGGTTCTGACTTCGTGGAAATGTTCGTGGGTGTAGGTGCATCCCGTGTCCGTGACTTGTTCAAGCAGGCAAAGGAAAAGGCTCCCTGTATCGTCTTTATTGATGAGATTGATGCTGTGGGACGTGCACGTGGCAAGAACCCTGCAATGGGTGGAAATGATGAACGCGAGAACACATTGAACCAGTTGTTGACAGAGATGGATGGCTTCGGTTCCAACAGTGGTGTTATCATTCTGGCTGCTACCAACCGCGTAGACGTGTTGGACAAGGCGTTGCTTCGTGCGGGACGTTTCGACCGTCAGATACATGTAGACCTGCCCGACCTGAACGAACGTAAAGAAGTATTCGGCGTACATTTGCGCCCGATTAAGATAGATGATACAGTGGACGTAGATTTGCTGGCACGCCAGACTCCGGGATTCTCCGGTGCGGATATTGCCAATGTCTGCAATGAAGCGGCATTGATTGCAGCCCGCCATGGTAAGAAGTTCGTAGGCAAACAGGATTTCTTGGATGCTGTCGACCGTATCATCGGTGGTCTGGAAAAGAAAACCAAAATTACAACGGAAGCCGAAAGACGTTCTATTGCCCTGCATGAAGCGGGTCACGCTTCTATCTCCTGGTTGTTGGAATATGCCAATCCGCTGATTAAGGTAACGATTGTTCCTCGCGGACGCGCGTTGGGCGCTGCCTGGTATTTGCCGGAAGAGCGTCAGATTACGACTAAGGAACAGATGCTTGACGAAATGTGTGCAACCCTTGGCGGACGCGCGGCTGAAGATTTATTCATGGGTCGTATCTCAACAGGGGCCATGAACGACTTGGAGAGAGTGACAAAACAGGCATATGGCATGATTGCTTATCTAGGTATGAGCGACAAGTTGCCGAACCTGTGTTATTATAATAATGAAGAATATTCTTTCAACCGTCCATATAGCGAAAAGACCGCCGAACTCATTGACGAAGAAGTCAAGAAAATGGTGAACGAGCAGTATGAACGTGCCAAGCAAATTCTGTCCGAACATAAAGAAGGACACAACAAACTGACACAGTTACTGATTGACAAAGAAGTTATCTTTGCGGAAGACGTTGAACGTATCTTCGGAAAACGTCCATGGGCGTCCCGTTCGGAAGAAATCATGGCTGCGAAAGAAAGCCAGGATGCTGCGAAAGCTGAAAGGGAACTAGCTGAAAAGCTGAAAGGAGAAGAAAAAGAAATCAAAGAAGAGGAAGCTGAAAATACCGCAGAGGAAAAAGCTGCCGCTACGGGAACGAAAGTAACCGCGCAAGGAACGAAAGTGACTGTAGAGAGAAATACGTCTACGGGAGCAGAAACGAATGAGGAAAAATAAGCTGTCCAAATCCAACTAATTAAACACGCTGATTTTGATTAACAATTTTATAAAACGAGCTATTACGGGTGTACTCTTCGTTGCCATCCTGGTGGGGTGCATCCTTTACAACCCATTAAGTTTTGGCATCCTGTTCACTATCATCAGTGCGCTGACTATATATGAGTTTGGCCAGTTGGTTAATATGCGGGCTGAAGGAGTCAATATTAACAAGATGATTACGATGTTGGGCGGAGCCTATTTATTCCTTGCAATAATGGGATTCTGCACAAATGAAGGACAGGAAGGTTCGAAGATTTTCATTCCGTATGTACTTCTACTCCTCTATATGATGATTAGTGAATTGTATCTGAAGAAAGAGAATCCGATACTCAACTGGGCTTATTCCATGTTCAGCCAATTGTATATTGCTCTGCCTTTTGCCATGTTGAATATATTGGCATTCAATTATGACCCGACATACAGCAGTGTTTCTTACAATCCGATTTTACCGTTATCCATCTTCATTTTCCTTTGGTTGAATGACACAGGTGCATATTGCATCGGCTCGCTTATCGGCAAACACAGACTGTTTGAACGTATTTCACCAAAGAAATCATGGGAAGGCTCTATCGGCGGCGGAGTGGTAGCTATCGGAGTTTCTTTTGTACTGGCTCACTATTTCCCGTTCATGTCCATGTGGGAATGGGCAGGACTGGCATTGGTGGTTGTCATATTCGGTACATGGGGTGACCTGACGGAATCATTGCTCAAACGCCAGTTGCACGTTAAGGATTCGGGAACAATTCTTCCGGGACATGGCGGAATGCTCGATCGGTTTGACAGTGCTTTGATGGCTATTCCAGCGGCAGTTGCTTATATATACGCATTGACGTGGTTTTAATCCGGACTTCTTTCAAAAGAATAAAATTGCAATAAAATAATAAAGGTCGGGACTTCTTTGGAAAATGTCCCGACCTTTTTCACACACAGCAAATCATAGTTAGAGGTTATCGGATTGAAGAAGTAGAATGTACATCCTTCGCTTTTTCCGGTACACCTACCGGATGATCCAAGTCAAGTACAATCACTCTGCCTTCTCCATTATCTTTTGAGTTTATTGTAACCTTAAAACCTTTTGGTGCCACCCAGGAATCTTTTGGTGTCGGATAGAATTTCTCCAAATTATAGGAAACTCGTCCCCATCCCCAATAACCGGTCTTGTCATCATACGTATTATAGCGCAGTTCCAAGTGTACATAACCGTCTTCCGCCACTTTTAGAGGCGTCGGTTCTTCCGCACCAATCAGGTTTTGTACAAGGCTGATACGATGTTTCTCAGAACGGGGAATATCCTGGCGGAAGATTACGTTCAGAAACTTTCCACCCAACCACATATCGCCTTGATAAATCAGGATAGGGTCATTCCCGAATTCTTCGGACTCTTCTTCAGTTTTCATCTCTTCCACTTCTTTAGTCAACACATCCTGAATCCCTTCCATCTTCACCTGGACTCCACCTTCCACATCATACAGAGGATTGAAGAAGGCAACTACACGTTCACCATCTACCGGCTTGTACCAGGGAATAGAAGTACTGACCGGATCAATCGTTCCCCAACGGTCACCTTCCAAATAATAACCACCGCCACCGGTTGCATGAACTGTCGCCCAGTCCCAACTGAAATCTCCTATCGAATAACCGTCATCATCACATGACTGTAACATCGGCACTAATGCCAGCAATAAAATACCTAAAAGCCACTTAATTTTTCTCATATTGTTTTTCCTTTCTTTTTTAACCTTCTGTACTATAAATAAAAAAGCCGTGCAAATATTGCATCGGCTTTACGTTTATTCAGAAAAAGAAAGTTATTTTTTCAACAGGGCTAGCATTTCACGCGCTGCATGACGGGGAGCACCGGCAGGGCCTAACCGTTCTGCCATATACTCATATTCTTTAAGCATCTGTTTTCTATACTTTTCATTTTCAAGTATATTCTTCAATTCCTGCTGCATATTCTTTATGGTCATCGTGTCCGCCACCAACTCTTTCACCACTTCACGGTCGGCAATCAGATTGACCAATGAAATAAATCTCACCGTCAGAATATGACGCCGCAAGAATGAAATGACTTTCCCGATAGGAGTATGATAACAAACGACCTGGGGAACGCGGAACAAAGCCGTCTCAAGAGTAGCTGTACCCGAAGTGACCAAAGCCGCGTCCGCATGCTGCAAAAGCCGATATGTCTGATCGAAGATTATTTTCACTTTCGCATCGCCCATGTATTGCTTGTAGTATTCGGGAGCAATAGCAGGAGCTCCTGCCAAAACAAGTTGATAATCAGGAAAAGCGGATGCCGCCTTCAACATATCCGGCAGATTATCCTTAATCTCCTGTTTCCGGCTTCCCGCCAAAAGAGCGATTATCGGCTTATTCTCCAATTGGTTCTCCGCTATAAATGCTTCAAAGTCTTTCGGATGTGCTTCCTGATACGCAGTAACTTCATCTACCGTAGGATTGCCTACATAATGAATGGGGTACTGGTGTTTTCCTTCGAAAAATTCCACTTCGAAAGGAAGGATAGAGAAAAGCTCGTCCACATCACGCTTTATATTCTTGATACGGTACTCTTTCCATGCCCATATCTTCGGAGAAATATAATAGTAAACTGGAATCTGCGTCCTGGCATGCACGAATTTGGCAATATCGAGGTTGAATCCCGGATAGTCCACCAAGATTACTACATCAGGATTCCAGGAAACGATATCTTCCTTGCAACGTTTCATGTTCGCAAAAATGGTGTGCAGATGAAGCAATACAGGAATAAAACCCATATAAGCCAATTCCTTATAATGCTTTACCATTGTTCCGCCGACAGCAGCCATCAGGTCGCCCCCGAAAAAACGGAAATCAGCCTGCGGGTCTTCCGCTTTCAGGGCAGACATCAGATGAGATGCGTGCAAGTCGCCGGATGCTTCGCCGACAATCAGATAATACTTCATATTTAATAGATTACAGATAATGAAGAATAAAGAATGAGGAAAAGAATGTCATTCATTCTCCATTATCACTTGTCCGTTATCCATTTGTTCAATTCGTCGATAAAGTCATATGCCGTCACATCAACGGTAGTCGGAGTGATAGCCACATAGCCATTTGCCAGTGCCCAGTGGTCGTTCTTCTCGTTTTCGGGTTCATGGTCGGTAAATTCACCCGCCAACCAGAAATAATTCGGGTCGGTCAGACGGGGACAAGCAGTCCATTCGTTGCTCCAATGCCCTTTTGCTTGTTCACAGACCTTTATTCCTTTTATATCAGTTGTATCCGGAAAGTTCACATTAAGACAAGTCAGAGCGGGAAGCCCTTTTTCCAGTACCATCGCGGCAATGCTGCGGATGTAAGGGCCGGCAGCATCAAAATCGGCATCCTGCTCATGGTTGCACAAAGAGAAACCTATGGAAGGAATCCCATTCAGGCAACCCTCAATCACCACTCCCATTGTACCGGAATAATGCACATTTGAAGCCGAATTATCGCCGTGGTTGATACCGCCGACTACCAGATCCGGCATTCTGTCGAGTACTGTATTTCGTGCCAGTTTGATACAGTCGGTCGGTGTTCCCGTGCATTTATAGACCGTCAATCCTACTTCTTTCCTGACCAGTTGATAATGAACAGGCTGCGTCACCGTCAGCGCACAACCGCTGCCCGAACGTGGGGAATCAGGTGCCATTACTACAATTTCCCCCAAAGGGCGAAGAAACTTCACCAGTTCATTAATACCTTTAGCCATCACGCCATCGTCATTCGATACGAGTATCAACGGCTTTTCATTTTCCATATATTCAATCCTTTCCTTTTTAATATCCGCACAAAAGTAGCAAAAAGAAGCCGTACTGCCAAACCCTCTACTCATCAGATGAAAAGTATCTTCCCACCCCCACTCTTACCCGTTTACAAATCTTAATCTTCTGCAAGCGAGCAAAAAAAGAAATAAATATCCAATATAAATATGTATATTTGCAGGCTCACAAAGAGAAAAGTAGATGAGTAACCTGTCTTGGTTTTGTGGCTGTTTCGTCCGACAGTTATTAACAAAACAGGTGACTTATCAACAGAAATTGCAAAGTTTCTCTTTTTTCGTAGGCGCTCTAAGGATTTATCACTTATTTCGCTGCCAATAAATTTAGAGAATATGGGAAAAATTATTGCTTTGGCCAATCAAAAAGGCGGTGTAGGAAAGACTACGACTACGATTAACCTCGCAGCCTCACTTGCTACACTCGAAAAGAAGGTACTCGTGATAGATGCCGACCCGCAAGCGAATGCCTCTTCCGGACTGGGAGTAGACATCAAGCAGTCGGAATGCACTATCTATGAATGCATTATTGACAGAGCCAACGTACAGGACGCTATCCTCGACACTGAAATTGATTCTTTAAAAGTAATCTCTTCGCACATCAATCTTGTAGGAGCAGAGATTGAAATGCTGAACCTCCCAAACCGCGAAAAGATTCTGAAAGAAGTGCTCACACCCTTGAAGAAAGAATATGACTATATCCTGATAGACTGTTCGCCTTCATTAGGACTTATTACGATTAATGCCCTGACAGCGGCGGACTCGGTGATTATCCCCGTGCAAGCCGAATATTTTGCTCTCGAGGGTATCAGCAAACTGCTGAACACCATCAAAATCATCAAATCGAAACTGAATCCGGCTCTTGAAATCGAAGGTTTCCTGCTCACGATGTACGACTCACGTCTGCGCCAGGCGAACCAGATATACGATGAAGTGAAACGCCACTTCCAGGAACTGGTGTTCAACACCGTTGTCCAACGGAATGTCAAACTGAGCGAGGCTCCCAGCTACGGTATCCCGACCATCCTTTACGATGCGGACTCTACCGGCGCCAAGAACCACCTGGCTCTTGCTAAAGAGATTATCAACCGGAATAAATAAAAGAAGAAGATATGGCAACACCAAAAAGAAATGCATTAGGACGCGGACTCGACGCCTTGCTCTCGATGGATGACGTGAAAACCGAAGGTTCTTCTTCCATTAATGAAATAGAGTTGGCAAAGATTGCCGTCAATCCCAACCAGCCGCGCCGTGAGTTTGACGAAACGGCTTTGCAGGAACTGGCTGACTCGATTGCCGAAATCGGCATTATCCAACCTATTACTTTGCGTAAAGTCTCGGACGATGAATATCAGATTATCGCCGGAGAACGCCGTTACCGTGCTTCGCAAAAAGCGGGACTGAAAACAATCCCTGCTTACATCCGCACCGCCGACGACGAGAACATGATGGAAATGGCGCTGATTGAAAACATACAGCGTGAAGACCTGAATGCCGTAGAAATCGCACTTGCCTACCAGCATCTGCTCGACCAGTACGAACTGACACAGGAACGCTTGAGCGAACGTATCGGCAAAAACCGTACGACAATCGCCAACTACCTGCGCCTGCTGAAACTGCCGGCTCCCATACAGATGGCATTGCAAAACAAACAGTTGGACATGGGGCATGCACGTGCGCTCATTTCACTGGGCGACCCCAAACTACAAGTTAAAATATTCGAAGAGATACAAGAGCACGGATATTCTGTCCGTAAAGTAGAAGAAATTGTTAAATCATTAAGCGAAGGAGAAGCTGTGAAAAGCGGTACGCGGAAAATAACTCCGAAACGTGCCAAACTTCCGGAAGAGTTCAACTTATTGAAACAACAACTCTCGGGCTTTTTCAACACCAAGGTACAACTCACTTGCTCTGAAAAGGGGAAAGGAAAGATCAGTATTCCGTTCGGCAACGAAGAGGAACTGGAGCGTATCATGGAAATCTTCGATACGTTAAAGAAGTAAATGACTAGAATAAGTAAGAAATATCAGTTACCCGTCATCGCCCTGCTTCTCTGTTTTCTACAGGTGGCAGGGATTGATGTGTATGCACAATCCACTGTCACTCCGGTGCAGAAAGACACAACTATCATGCAGCGGGAAGCGCCGAAAGCCCGTGCCAGAAGGCATCGTGAACCGGCGGCGCAGGACTCGCTGAAGAAAGATTCCATCCGGATTATACCGTCCAAGGAACTTCCTTCCATCGATAGCCTGTCGGCTGCCAGGATACAGATAGCGGACAGCCTGGACGCAGTGAACAAGAAGGAGTTGAAAAAGATAGAGCAGCCCGCATCTATCGTTGTCAAGACAGACACAGTTCCGCCCACACAGGATATTAACAAGAAGATATTTGTCCCGAATCCGACCAAAGCTACCTGGCTGGCAGTCGTATTCCCCGGCGGCGGACAGATTTACAACCGTAAATACTGGAAGCTACCTATTATATATGGCGGATTTGCCGGTTGTGCGTATGCATTGAGTTGGAACGGCAAGATGTACAAGGACTACTCACAAGCCTATCTGGACATCATGGACAGCAATCCGAACACTAAAAGTTACGAGGATTTGCTGCCACCCAACGCTACTTACAACGAGGAGCAGTTGAAAAATACATTAAAACGAAGAAAAGATATGTTCCGGCGTTACCGGGATCTTAGTATATTTGCATTTATCGGAGTTTATCTTATCTCCATCATCGACGCGTATGTGGATGCAGAGTTGTCCAACTTCGATATAACTCCCGACCTGAGTATGAAAGTAGAACCGGCTGTTATCGACAATAACAATCAGTTCCGCTCGAGTAGCCTGAAGAACAAGTCGGTTGGCTTGCAATGCGTATTACGATTTTAAAAAACACAATTTAGATTGATCTTATTATTGAAGCATGAAGAAATTAGTAAACTATTGTTCGATTATTTTCCTTTTACTGGTAGCAACGTCTCAAGTAAAGGCGCAAAGTGTAGATGTAGTGATTCGTGAAAATGGAACTGAACGCAAGGAAAGCATCGACTTGCCTATAAGTATGACATACCCTCTCGACAGTCTGTTGAATGACTGGAAAGCTAAAAACTATATTGATTTAGGCAAAGATTGCAGCACGGCGGATATCAATCCTCTGTTCAGCGACTCTGTGTACATCGACCGTTTGTCACGCATCCCGGCCGTCATGGAGATGCCTTACAATGATATTGTACGCAAATTCATCGATATGTACGCAGGACGTTTACGCAATCAGGTTTCGTTCATGTTGAGTGCCTGCAACTTCTATATGCCTATTTTTGAAGAAGCGCTGGATGCATATGGGCTTCCGTTGGAACTGAGATACCTTCCGATTATCGAGTCTGCACTGAATCCTTCGGCCGTATCCCGTGCCGGAGCTTCCGGTTTATGGCAGTTTATGATAAATACAGGAAAAATCTACGGTCTGGAATCCAACAGCCTGGTAGACGACCGCCGCGACCCGATTAAAGCGACTTGGGCTGCTGCCCGTTACCTCAAAGAGATGTATGCCATTTACGGTGACTGGAATCTTGTGATTGCCGCTTACAACTGCGGCCCCGGTACTATCAACAAAGCCATCCGCCGTGCCAATGGTGAAACAGATTATTGGAAAATCTACAATTATCTGCCTAAAGAGACACGTGGATATGTACCTGCCTTTATCGCAGCCAACTACGTAATGACTTACTACTGCGACCATAACATCTGCCCGATGGAAACAAACATTCCGGCAAGTACGGATACAGTGCAAGTCAACAAGAACCTGCACTTCGAACAGATTGCCGACCTTTGCAATGTTCCGTTGGATCAAGTCAAGAGCTTGAATCCGCAATATAAGAAGTCAATGATTCCGGGTGACAGCAAGCCTTACACACTCCGCTTGCCTATCGAAGCCATCAGCACTTTCATCGACAGACAGGATACGATTTATGCGCATCGTGCCGACGAGTTGTTCCGTAACCGTAAGACTGTGGCTGTGAAAGACATTACGCCTGCAACACGCAAAGCGGCAACAGCCGTTGCCGGTAAAGGCAAACCGACCTATCACACGATAAAAAGTGGTGACACTTTGTCATCTATTGCAGGAAGATATGGTGTTAAAGTTAAGGATATACAGCGGTGGAACGGACTGTCCAGTACAAAGATTGCCGCAGGAAAACGATTGAAAATATACAAATAAACGGTTTCCCGCTTGCACGGTTCGGAAATTTGCTTATTTTTGCAAAACCAAGCAAGTGAAAGGATAACAATTATGGATAATCTGCCCCCAAAAGAAATAGCTGACGAAGAGATGATCAATCAGGCGTTCCACGAACTACTGAATGATTATCTCAGCACAAAACATCGCAAGAAAGTCGAAATCATAACGAAGGCTTTCAACTTCGCCAATCAAGCGCATAAAGGTATCAAACGCCGTTCCGGCGAACCTTATATTATGCACCCGATTGCTGTCGCAAGTATCGTATGCAATGAAATCGGTCTTGGTTCGACCTCTATTTGTGCGGCTTTACTGCATGATGTAGTGGAAGATACTGATTATACGGTAGAAGACATCGAGAATATCTTTGGCCCGAAGATTGCCCAAATTGTAGACGGACTGACTAAAATATCCGGTGGTATCTTCGGCGACCGTGCCTCGGCACAAGCAGAGAACTTCAAGAAGTTACTGCTCACGATGTCCAACGACATCCGGGTAATCCTCATCAAGATAGCCGACCGACTGCACAACATGCGCACCCTTGGTTCCATGTTGCCCAACAAGCAATACAAGATTGCAGGAGAAACGCTTTATATCTATGCTCCATTGGCCAACCGACTGGGTCTCTACAAAATCAAGACTGAACTTGAGAACCTGAGTTTCAAATATGAACATCCAGAAGAATATGCGGAAATAGAAGAGAAACTGAATGCCACAGCCGCCGAACGCGACAAGGTTTTCAATGACTTCACAGCTCCTATCCGTACACAGCTCGATAAAATGGGATTGAACTACCGGATACTTGCCCGCGTAAAATCCATCTATTC
>ERZ779623.40-NODE-40-length-93704-cov-7.936614_pt1 | contig 93704 bp, 85 predicted proteins | sample MGYA00514189_ERZ779623 | MGnify/ENA primary metagenome ERZ779623 (study PRJEB29562, sample SAMEA4376712) | mouse gut metagenome | isolation source: Cecum | study: EMG produced TPA metagenomics assembly of the A DSS colitis mouse model was used to assess the microbial... | reverse complement strand
TCTTCTGTTGTTGCCATAATCTTTTAATTTTTAATTGTTTTACTATTGCGGATAACGTTATACTATCAGCCGATTTGGCTGTTATTTTCTTTAAGTATCAGACCTCGTCTTCCTCCATCAACAGATCGTCCAACGGGCTTTTGATATTGCTTTTGAAAGTGTCGGCTATGTGGACATACCTTTCCGTTGTCTTGATGTTGTTATGTCCCATAAGCTCTTTCACAATCTTGATGTCGGTTCCTTGCTCCAGCAAGTGGGTGGCGAACGAATGGCGCAGCAGGTGCGGATAAATCCGTTTCGTGATTCCCGCTTCCCGGGCCGCTGCCTTCAGCCGTTTCGACACGATACTCTCGGTGAAAGGTTCGCCCGGTCTGTGTTCAAAAAGCCACACTTTCGGTTTGTATAGTCTGTTATATTCCGTCAGCTTTTTCATCAACGGTTTTGATAGCAGGGTGTAGCGGTCTTTTTTTCCTTTACCCTGCCGCACCCGTATCAGGGAGCGGGATTCGTTGATGTCGCCGGGTTTCAGTTCCAGCAGTTCGCTGATGCGCAATCCTGCGGAATAGAGTATGGAGAACATGCAGAAGAAGCGCAGGTCTGTCACCGTCGCGTCGAGTATCTTCTTTATTTCCTCCTTGCTCAACACGTCGGGCAGCGTCTTCTCCCGTTTGGCACGGTTCACCTTGTAACACCGCCGTTCCTGACCGAGAACTTTCTCGTAATAGAACTTGATGGCGTTGATACGCTGGTTTTGCTGGCAGGAGGATATGTTTTTCTCGTGGATGAGATACAGCAGGTAGTCGTTTATCTCGCCGGGGGTAACCGTTTCAATCTTACGCCCCTCGAAATGCTGTTGGAAATCGCGGAAATAGGAGGTATATACCCTTACGGTATGGTCACTGTAACGCACTTGCTGAAGTTTTTCCAGATAGCCTTCCGGCAGTGGCGGCCGTTTGTCTTCCTCTTTACGGGGGGCGGTTTCCTTGATGGCAGAATAGTCTATAAACGCCATTTTCACATAGCGGTCGAAGAACTCGGCAAGCACGAAATCTTCTGCCGGCAGATAAGCCCTGCCGCCGACAAGCAGTACGTTTTCTTCCTTCGACAGCGACAAGCGGATGTCATTGTCATTACCGAAAGTCACTTCGACAAATTCTCTCCCGTTTCTTATCACCGGAGAAAGTTTGATCTTGTTTTTTGGGGTATATATTTCCATGCCTCACGTTTTGTCGGATATTGAAACCCGTTTTCGCAAATTTATAAAAAAACACGGGTTATCCATGCGCTTTATTGACATTTAACAATAGATCCCGACTACCTGACAATAAGGTGAGGAGCCACGAAAATACCCTCTGCCAAATCCGTCCTTCCCGGCACTCCGTTTCTCCGATTTCCTCTGCCCTGCGCCACAAGCGGCCACTTCTGTGCCCGATGCTTCCATAGCCTTTCCAACTCTTTTACGTTCAGCCGGTTCCCCTTACTTTCGTTCCCGCATCGCTATTGGTGCTAACTAAAAACACTCGTAATTATGGACGAAAACGTAAAGAACGACGCTAAACAAGTCATGCTCGTTCAGAATGCCGACGACGGACGACTGCAAGCCGTTACCGGCGTGGATCGGGACGGCAATATCCAGACCGCCGACCCCACGGATCAGAATGTGGCGAGCCTGCTGAACGTGAACACGCAGGATTCAGCCCTCGAAGCCTTCTTCAAAAAGTTCATGGAACAGGCCCAGAACCCCGTCCACACGGGTATCTTCGTCATGACGGAGAATGCCCTGAACAAACTTATCCGCATCGACTTCGACCCGGAGATTCTGGAAAATTACCGTATCGACCCCTCCGAACGGCTTCAGACGCAGGAGCAGCGGCAGTTCGAGCCGCTGGACGTCACGAAGATAGACCTGGCGGATATGGAGAAGAAAGGTATCCGCATGGAGGACATCGAGCCGCACCTGAAAGCCATGTCTTACGGACATAAATCCAACGGGCTGGTGGAGATGAACCCCGAACTGGAGAACGGGATGCGTGTTTCCACCAAAGGGCGCGTGTCGCTCGAAGAGCAGGCGGACGGCTCGCTGCGCGTCGTGCCGCATTACTGGCAGGAACGGCCCGACCTCGACGCCCCCTTCCACGGGGTGCTGCTCGACGAGGAGGCGAAAACGAACCTGATGAACACCCGCCACGCCGGGAAAGTGATCGACCTGGAGCTGGAGCCGGGCAAGCTCACGCCCTGCTACGTGTCGATAGACAAATGGACGAACACGCTGGAACCCATGCCCGTTTCGTTACTCGAAAAACGTGCCCGCATCAAGGAGGCCGACCTCTCGGAAGGCAAGCAGATGGATTTCTACGGCGGCGGCAAGGTGTTGCTCGAAGGATATACCACCCGCGCTGGTTATAAGCGGGATGCCTATATCCAAATCGACGCGGCCGAACGTAACTATTCCTTTACCTACGACGGTTTGGATCGCAACCGCTACGCCCAGGAGAACAAGGAGATTTACCGTCAGAAGGCCGCCGAGAAAAACGGACGGCAGGAAACTACGGCCTCCGAACGACAGCCCACGCTCACGATTCACCGGACAATCCTCAAAGCCTCCGTGCCCAAAGAGGCTTATGACCAGTGGACGGAAGCGGTGAATGATCCCTCCAAGCGGGCGGATGTCAAGGCTTTCTACATCAAGGGCATGGTCAAGGACGGGCAGGGTGAGCCGTTCAACGCCTGGGTCAAGCCCAACTTCGAGCGTAACAAGGTGGACTTCTTCCGCTGGAATCCCGACCGTGCGAAACGGCAGGGAGCGGAGGTCAAACCCGCCGTTGAAAGCCGTACCCAGGTCGCCGTCAATTCCGAGGGCAAGACCGTCGAAGCGGTCAAAGGTGTGAAAGAGCCGCTCAAGCAGGGACAGCAGGAAGCCACCCCGACGCAGAAGAAAAATTACCGCAGCAGCAAAAAGAGCAACTCCAAAGGTGTCAAGGTATAACGTATGAAATGGTTCTACATGCAGGCCGGAGCCATGCCGCTCCTGATCGCGGCGCTGGCCGCCTTGTACCTCCGGCCGGGTAAACGCAGCCCCCCGGAGGAGGCGGACGACGGACGGCAGTATTACGACGGGAACGGCAACCATGTCTATTACGACCGCCGGCTGATCGCCCGTCCGGAAAAAGAGAAAGAAGAAGAACTACAAGAAAACAACCACTGAAAAATCCGAATCATCATGCAAGTAATTATCGCAGAAAAGCCCTCGGTGGCGCGTGAGATCGCCGCCATCGTGGGAGCCACGAACCGTAAAGACGGTTTTATCGAGGGAAACGGCTACGCCGTAACCTGGGCCTTCGGCCACCTGGTCGGGCTGGCAATGCCCCAACAGTACGGCATCGCGGGTTTCCGCCGGGAAAACCTGCCTATCCTGCCATCATCGTTCATCCTCCTGCCCCGGCAGGTTCGGGAGGGTAAAGAGTATAAGGCCGACCCGGGTGTCGTGAAGCAGCTCGGTATTCTCCGGGAATTGTTCGGCATGGCCGAGCGCATCATCGTCGCGACCGACGCGGGGCGTGAAGGGGAGCTGATCTTCCGCTACATCTACTCTTACCTGGAATGCCGCACCCCTTTCGTGCGGTTATGGATCAGCAGCCTGACCGACCGGGCCATCCGCGAGGGGTTACAACACCTCCGCCCCGGCAACGAATACGACAACCTTTACCTCTCGGCCAAAGCCCGCAGCGAAGCCGACTGGATCGTCGGTATCAACGCCTCGCAAGCGCTTGCCGTGGCTGCCGGGCGGGGCGTCTGGTCGCTCGGACGGGTGCAGACCCCCACGCTGGCGATCATCTGCTCCCGTTACCTGGAGAACAAGGCGTTCAAGCCCGCCACCTATTTCCGGCTGAAGCTCTCCACGGCAAAGGAGGGCACGGAGTTCACCGTCCTCTCCACGGAGAAATTCGACGGCAGGGAGAAGGCGGAAGCAGCCCGCGCCGAGGTTATCGGCGTCCGAACGGTACGCGTCGTGAACGTGGAGCGCAAGGAGGCCAGGGAACAGCCGCCTCTCTTGTACGACCTGACGACACTCCAAAAAGAGGCCAACAGCCGGTATGGTTTTTCGGCAGAAAAAACGCTCGACATCGCCCAGTCGCTTTACGAGAAGAAGTTCATCACTTATCCCCGTACCGGCTCACGCTATATATCGGAAGATGTGGCCGAGGAGATTCCGGCACTCATCGGGAACATGACACGCTATCCCCGTTTCGCGGAATACGCGGGCAGGATGGATACCGCATCTCTCTCCCGCCGAAGCGTGGACAACGAAAAGATCGCCGACCACCACGCGCTGCTTCCCACCGAGAACCTCCCCTCCGAACTGGATGCCGACCACCGCATCGTCTATGAGATGGTCGCGGGGCGGATGCTCGAAACCTTTTCCGGGGCCTGCGTGAAAGAAAACACTTTCCTTACCCTGCAAAGCGCGGGACATGATTTCACGGCCCGCGGCAGTATCATGGTCGAGACGGGCTGGCGGGCCGTCCTGAATGAACCTGTCGAAGAGAAAGAGGAGGACATGACCCTCCTTCCCGACATCGTGCAAGGCGACGAGCTGCCCGTCAAAGGATGCGGCACGGAACAGAAACAGACCCGGCCGCGCCCCCTTCACACGGAATCGAGCCTGCTGGCGGCGATGGAAACCGCCGGACGCGAACTGTCCGACGAGGCCGAACGCGAGGCGATGAAAGATGCCGGCATCGGCACGCCCGCCACCCGTGCCGCCATCATCGAAACGCTCTTTGCCCGCGAGTATGTCAGGCGAGAGAAAAAGTCGCTTGTACCCACGGACAAGGGACTGGCCGTGTATGCCGTGGTCAGGGACAAGAAGATTGCCGATGTCGCCATGACGGGCGGCTGGGAACTGGCCCTCTCGAAGATCGCCACCGGGGAGATGGACGCCCCGACGTTCCATCGCGGTATCGAGGTCTTCACCTCGCAAATCGCCAAAGAACTGCTGGAAGCAAGAATCGACGGCGCGGAGAGTGACACAGCCTGCCCGCGTTGCGGCAGGCCCGTGGTGTTCTATCCCAAACTCGCCAAGTGTCAGAATCCCGATTGCGGCCTGACCGTATGGAGAACCGTGGGCCGCAAGGAGCTGACCGACAAGCAGCTCGCGGAACTGCTGACCAAAGGCAAAACCGGCACGATCCGGGGATTCGTCAAAAACGGCGGCGGAACGTTCGACGCGGCCCTCACGCTCGATGACCAGTTCAAGACCTCGTTCGTTTTCGAACCGCGCGATACTCCCAGGCAGGGAAAGAGGAACAAACGGAAATAATCGTTACCTTTGCCACTGGAAAAGACCTGTCATAACGAGATACGCTTGTTTGATAAGGATTTTTTCAGTGGTCGGCGCTTCGGGTGGGAACCCGGGGCGCCTTTCTCTTCCCCGATTATCAACGACCACTAAAAATTCTTATCATGCCAGACAAGCAACACCATACCCCCACGGGGGAATTGTCCTATTACGGACTTTCGTTACTATCCTACCTCAAGGACAGCCACCCGGAACTCATCGCCGAAAGTGAGTTCATCGCCGAGCGGGCCGACAGCGCCGCCCAAGCGTACAGCGAGGCGATCCGTTCGGGCTGCAACCACATCGAGGCCGAAGAAATTGCCCGCGAGGAACTCTGCCGCGGACTGCACTTTTCACCCTACAACACGCTGGTAAACATCCTCTGGAGGGAATTCGAGGCGGAGATTCCCGAGGATACCGCCCGGCAGGCGGCTCTACGCCTGCTGCCCCTCTGCCGCGGGGTGCTGGAGAAGTACGACCTCACGGACGACTTCGCCGACACGCCCGACTACGAACTGTTCTATACCGAACTGACGGGAACCGTCCAAATACTTCTCGAAGATGGCATTCAATAAGAAAACCCACCTCCGCCAGAATATCGACGCGCTGAAGACGGCCTTCACGCTCGACAGGGAACGGCGGGCGCCGACTCCCGAAGAAGAAAGGACACTCGGCGCATACAGCGGCTTCGGCGCCATCAAGGAAGTGCTGGAAAACCCCACCGGGAAACCGGACAAGGACGGCATGGCAACGCTCGTGGCCGAGTTGCACGAGGTCATCAGGGCGAACACCCCCGACGAACGGGAATACAAGCGCTACATGGACGGGATCAAGAACTCCGTCCTGACGGCTTTTTACACGCCCCCGAAAGTGGCAGACGCCATCGTGGAGGCGATATGGGACACGCGGATCGTCCCCAAACGTATTCTTGACCCCAGTGCGGGAACGGGGGTTTTCGTCAGTGCCGTGGATTTCCACGCCCCCTATGCGGAGATCACCTGCTTCGAGAAAGACCCCGCCACGGGGTTGATCCTGAAGCACCTGCACCCCGAAAAACGGGTGCGGGTACAGGGATTCGAGCGCATCGAACCCAAATACGCCGGTTACTACGACGTGGCCGTGAGCAACATCCCTTTCGGGGACGTGGCGCTCTTCGACCCGTTCTTCTCCACCCATACCGACCCCGTGCGGCGGCAAGGCACACGGGCGCTGCACAACTATTTTTTCATGAAGTCCGTCGATATGGTACGCGAGGGCGGCCTGGTGGCATTCATCACCTCGCAGGGAGTATTGAACGCCGAGCAGGGACGCCCCGTGCGCGAGTGGCTGATGAACCGCTGCGAGCCCGTATCGGCCATCCGGCTGCCGAACAACCTCTTTACAGAACACGCGGGGACGGAGGTCGGCAGCGACCTGGTTATCCTGCAAAAGAAAGCCGCCACGGGGGAACTGTCCGAACGGCAGCGGGATTTCATCGAATCCCGCAAGCTGTCGAACGGCATCCGGATAAACAACCTTTTCCAGTCGTTCGACAGGGTGATCCATACCGAGGCCAAAGTAGGCAAAGACCCCTACGGCAAACCGGCGATGGAGTTCACCCACGCGGAGGGCGTGGACGGCATCGACCGGGAGATGCGGCGTATGCTCTCGGAGGATTTCAACCGGCATTTCAACGAGAGTTATTGCCTGGAACATGCTCCGGAACAGACACCCGGTACACCGGAGCGGGAATTGTCCCGTCCCCGTCAGGCGGAACGCCAGCGTGCCGAAAGACACGAGCCCCGCCTTGCCGGAGAAATCGTCAAGGAGATTATCGCCGATGCCCGTAACCTTCAGCAGCAGCGGGAAGAGGAGGAAAAACGCCGCGTCGTCGCCGAAATGGCGGCACAGGGCTACCATGTCGATACCGAAACCGGGGAGATTACCCGAATCGAAAACAAACCCGGACAAGTGTTACCGGATTCTGCTGCCACACCCGCCGGAGAACCGACCGGGGAGGATCTGGCCGACTTCGGGGCCTGGTCGAAAGAGCGGGAGAATCGCTTGTGGGAGCAGCACCCGCCGAAACCCGAAGATTTCGGCATGGCAGATACTCCCGTGCAGCACGTGGGCGGAATAACGGAACCGAAACCGCGGGAGGGCTTCGCCGGGTCGCTTTTCGACACGGTGGAAACGGCGGCTCCCGTACCTGCCACCCAAGCTGCCGAACCGGTAAATGTGCAGCAGGAACCGTTGCTGACGCTCTACGATCTGTTCGGCTTCAGCGCCGAGGAGCGGCGGCAGGCAGAACTCGGTATATCCAAGAAAAGGAACAGCCGCCGGGGAGCAAAGCGGAAGACGCCCCGACAACCCTCATTATTCGCCCCGGCCTCCTCTCCGGAGGAACAGAAGAGCGAAATGCCGAAAACGACGCCACCGGAGCGTGATCCCGAAGACTTGTATGCCTCCCTGAACTGGGAGGACAACCCGCCGATCAACGGCTTTTACGAGATGATGATGTCGCTTACCCCGGAACGGAGGGCGGAATTGCGCCGACAAAGCGCCCGGCAGCAGGAAACCCCGGAACAGCGGGAACGGCAGGCGGTACGCCCCCCGACGGAAGCCCCGAAAGGCAAACGGAAACAAGCCGCCGGTACGCCGAGAACGGGCGGCCTGTTCGACACGCCGGACAATCCAGAGGAGGAAGAACCCGGTAAAGAAATGCCGCAGATACGGGAGGCGGATATGAAACCCCGACCGTTCGAGGGGGAGGTCGCCCCCTATTTCCGCGAGGGAACACTCGTCACGGACGGACAAAACCGGGTCGGCTACCTGCGGGAGACTGAATCCCTGCAACCCATGTTCCACCCGCTGGAACTCACGCCTGCACAACGGACGAAAGCCTCCATGTATATCGAGATACGCGATGCCTATTACCACCTTTATAACAACGAGGCGGAAACGCTGACGGCGAACCCCGCCCTGCGGGAGATGCTCAACCGGCTTTACGACAATTTCACCGAACGCTTCGGACGGCTCAATGACAAACGCAACCTCGACCTGATCAAGATGGACGCGCGGGGGACGGAGATTCTGTCGCTGGAGCGTTACATCGACGGCAAGGCACGCAAAGCCGACATCTTCGAGCGTCCCGTGGCCTTCAATCCCGATGAGATCACGCACGCCGACGACGCTTCGGAGGCCCTTGTGGCCAGCCTGAACAAGTACGGCCGGGTGGAACCGCACTACATGGCCTCGCTCACGGGAACTACCGTGGAGGGAATACTCGGGGAACTGAAAGGACGTATCTATTACAACCCGGAAACGGACGGCTACGAGGTTGCCGACAAGTTCATCGCCGGCAATGTCATCGGGAAAGCCGAACGGATCGAGGCGTTCCTGCGGGAGAATCCCGACCACGCCCCGGCCCGGGAATCGCTGGAGGCTCTGCGCGAGGCGACGCCCAAACCCATCGCTTTCGACGACCTGGATTTCAACCTGGGCGAACGGTGGATTCCAAAAGGTGTTTACGAGCGTTTCGCCTCCTCGCTCTTCGATACGGAGGTGAAGATCACCTTCGCCTCCAACCTAGACGAGTACGGCGTGAAGGCGGAAGCGACGAACGTGAAGATCACGGAGCAGTATGCCGTCAGCGCGCAGACCCGTAAGTACAACGGCCTGCACCTTTTGAAACACGCCCTGCAAAACACTTCGCCCGACATCACCAAGACCGTCCTCAAATGGGTGGACGGAGAACGGCGGGAGGTCAAAGTGCGTGACGGGGAGGCCATACAGCTCGCCAACAGCAAGATAGATGAGATCCGGGGTGCTTTCCCCGAATGGCTGCGCGAGCAGTCGTCCGACTTCAAAGACCGCCTGACAGACCTCTATAACCGTACTTTCAACTGTTACGTGCGCCCGAAGTACGACGGGACGCACCAGGAATTCCCCGACCTCGACCTCAAGGGGCTGGGAATCGACAAACTGTATGACAGCCAGAAGGACGCGATATGGATGGACAAACTGCTCGGCGGCGGGATAATCGACCACGAGGTGGGCGGCGGAAAGACCCTTATCATGTGCTGCGGGGCCTACGAGAAGAAACGCCTCGGGCTGGCCAATAAACCCATGATTATCGGGCTGAAAGCCAACATCCATGAAATAGCCCGGACGTTCTGCACCGCTTACCCGATGGCCAAAGTCCTCTACCCGGGCAAGGAGGATTTCACGCCCCGGAAGCGTGAGCGCATCTTCCGGGAGATACGCAACAACGACTGGGACGTCGTGATCCTCTCGCACGAACAGTTCGGCATGATACCCCAGTCCCCGGAGATACAGCAGGAGATATTGCAGGCCGAGCTGGACTGTGTGGAGGAGAACCTCGAAGTGCTCAAAGCACAAGGCAGGGACGTTTCCCGCGCCATGATGAAAGGGTGTCAGAAACGCAAGGCCAACCTGGAAGCCAAGTTGCAGAAGGTGGCGCACGCGCTGGAAACACGCAAGGACGACGCCGTGGACTTCCGCCTCATGGGTATCGACCACCTCTACGTGGACGAGAGCCACAAATTCAAGAACCTGACTTTCACGACCCGGCATGACCGGGTGGCGGGCCTCGGAAATCCCGAGGGGTCGCAGCGGGCGCTCAACATGCTTTTCGCGCTGCGTACCATACAGCAGCGCACGGGCCGCGACCTGGGGGCGACGTTCCTCTCGGGAACGACCATCTCCAACTCGCTCACGGAACTGTACCTGCTTTTCAAGTACCTGCGCCCGAAGGAACTGGAGCGTCAGAATATCCGCACCTTCGATGCCTGGGCGGCCATATTTGCCAAGAAAACCATCGACTACGAGTTTTCCGTGACCAACGAGGTCGTGCAGAAAGAACGGTTCCGATATTTCATCAAGGTTCCCGAACTGGCCATGTTCTACTCCGAGATTACAGATTACCGCTCGGCGGAGGATATAGGGATCGACCGACCGCAAAAGAACGAGATATTGCACAATATCCCGCCGACACCCCAGCAGACGGAGTTCATAGAACGGCTGGTGCAGTTCGCCAAATCGGGCGATGCCACGCTCCTGGGCCGCCTGCCGCTCTCGGAGCGGGAGGAAAAGGCGAAAATGCTCATTGCCACAGACTACGCCCGCAAGATGTCGCTCGATATGCGTATGATAGACCCCGAACTATACAGCGACCACGTGGACAACAAGGCGAGCCACTGCGCCCGTATGATTGCCGGTTACTACCGCCGTTTCGAGGCGTACAAAGGTACGCAGTTCGTATTCTCCGACCTGGGAACCTACAAACCCGGAGCGGGGTGGAACGTCTATTCCGAGATACGGCGTAAACTCGCGGAGGATTACGGCATACCCCAAAGCGAGGTGCGGTTCATCCAGGAGGCGACCTCGGAAAAAGCGCGCAAGGAGATGATCGCCGGTATGAACGCCGGAAAAATCCGCGTACTCTTCGGATCGACCGAGATGCTCGGGACGGGAGTGAACGCGCAGAAACGCTGCGTGGCGATACACCACCTGGACTGCCCCTGGCGTCCCAGCGACCTGGAGCAGCGCGACGGGCGGGGAATACGCACCGGGAACGAGATCGCCAAACTCCATGCCGACAACAAGGTGGACGTGATATTATACGCCGTCGAGAAGTCGCTCGACGCCTACAAGTTCGGGCTGTTGCACAACAAGCAACTGTTCATCCGCCAGCTCAAGACCAACAACATGGGAAGCCGTACCATCGACGAGGGGGCCATCGACGAGAAAAGCGGCATGAATTTTTCCGAGTATGTAGCCGTCCTCTCGGGAAATACAGACCTGCTGGACAAGGCCCGCCTGGAGAAGAAGATCGCCACGCTCGAAAGCGAACGCCAGGCATTCGTGCGCGGCAAATCATCGAGCCGCTACAAGCTGGAGCAGATCACGGAGAAGATAGAGAAGAACAACGACCTGATACGGCGTATCGGCAAGGATCTGGAACACTTCAAGGCCCGCGTCGAGTTCAACGAGGACGGCTCGTACCGCAATCCCGTGAAACTGAACGGGCTGGAAACCTCCGACCCCAAGCTCATCGGGAAACAGCTCAACCGTATCGCCGAAACGGCACGCACGCTCGACAGGCTCGAACCCATCGGGAGCCTCTACGGGTTCGAACTGCTCGTCCAGAGCGAAACGACCGGGAAAGACGGGCTCGACCTGGTGCAGAACCGTTTTTATGTCCGGGGTGAAGGGGATTATCTATACCAGTATAACTACGGGAATATCGCCTCCGACCCGCGACTGGCGGCGATGAACTTCATCCACGCGCTCGCGACCATCGAGCCGACACTGGAAAAATTCCGGAAAAAGAACGAGGAACTGGAGAAAGATATTCCCGTCCTGCGGGAAGTGGTGGAAAGTTCCTGGCGCAAGGAGCCCGAACTGACGGCCCTGAAAACTGACCTGACGGAAATAGACCGCAGGATACAGCAAAGCCTCAAACCGATAGAAGAGAGCGAGGGAAAGGAGGCGGAGGAGGATAACGACGTGTGCCGGGAACGGCATGACACGGCGGAAGAGCTCCCGAAGGAAGACAACACGGCGGCCCGTATTCCTTCCCGGCTGCGGCAGATTGCCGACGCCTCCGGGGGGCGCATCGTGATCGCGGGCGTGGGCAGCCCGCCGGAGAACGGCCCCGCAAAGAAAGGGATTAAGATGTAAGCGAAAAGCCGACGGAAGTACAGATTTCCGTCGGCTTTTTTCATATGCCCATGAGCGTTGTTGTCACACTTCCTGCAAGAGTGTTTGCAGCTCCTCCTGCGTGGGAAGATAGGTCATGTACTGGGCGGCGAAGACCTGCTTTTCATCTTCGGGCAGCGTATAACGGACGACCGCGTCGTTTTTCTCCGCGCAGAGGACGATACCCACCGGAGGGTTATCCCCGGGATTCATCAACTCACGGGTGTAGTAATTGACATACATCTGCATCTGCCCCAAATCCTGATGGGTCAGCTCCCCGGATTTAAGGTCTATTAAAACGAAACAGCGGGCCAGGTAATTGTAAAAGACCAGGTCGATGTAGAAATGCTTGTCGTCGAAGGAGATACGCTTCTGTCGCGCGACGAAGGCGAAGCCTTTCCCGAGTTCGAGCATCAAGCGCTGCAAGCGGCTGATGAGCAGTTGCTCCAGATCGGTTTCCAGAAAATGCTCTCCCTGGGGGATACCGAGAAACTCCAGGATATACGGGTCGCGGATGATCTCTTTGGGTTCGACACGCCCGGGTTCGGTACGGGAAATCTCCTCTTTCACGGCTTTCTTGTCTCGGCTGGCCAGCAGGCGGTCATAGAAAAGCGTGTTGATTTGGCGGTCGAGCTGCCGGACACTCCAGTTTTCCTTGACGCACTCGTGCAGGTAAAAATCACGGGCGGCATCGCCCGACACCTTGAGAAGCGTGCGGCAATGCGACCAGCTCAATTTATCACACAGCGTGTGATATTTCGGGTAGCACTGGTAAAACTGCCTCATGTACCGCAGGTTGGTGGCCGTGAACCCGTTTCCGAACTCCGCCACGAGCCGCCTGGAAAGGGTGTTGATGACAGCCTTGCCATATCCGGCACGGCCGGTTCCCTGCTGCTCGTACTCCACTATATATTTCCCTACCTGCCAGTAAGCCCTCACGAGGGTCGAATTGACATGATGTATCACCTTCGCGCGCGCTTCCTGCAAGATATGGCGCACGTTATGCAGTAGCTCTTCCTCCCCTTTGTCGGCAGGATATATTTTATCTGTTTCTTTCATTGCTTCATTATTATATAGGCTTCCAAGTGCAAACATACTGATTTTACGGCAAATATCGAACGGTTGTACCGCCTTGTCGTGCCTTATTCCATGTATCTCCGCGTTTTTCCATGACGCCGGACTCTCGGGACAGGGCCTAACCGGAACCGGCAGGACGATCCTTTTTCAGCTTGCGGAAATTACTGAAGTTACGCTCGATGAACCGCAGGACGTCCGATTCCCGGTAGAAGGTCTTGTGATAGATCATCTCGTAAGGCAGCTCTCCCGAGGTGCGGTAACGCTGGAGTGTGCGCTTGCTGATATTGAGCATACGGCACAGGTCGTAATTGTCCAGAAGACGCTCCCCGTCAGGCAGGATGGAAAGCGGTTGCTCCACATCCCCCGCGCACAGCTTCTCAATACGTTCCAGCCGTTCCGAGAGCCGCTGCATCCATCCGTCGAAATATTCCTTATCCAGAAACATGGCCTACTCCTTTGGTCGGTTTTTGCGCCGCACGGAACGCTCCTTCAGCACACGGCGGATTTCCGTGAGGGAATAATACAGCTTCCGGTTGATGGCCGAATAGGTGATCACGTGATCCGAGCGGAGGCGTTGAAGGGTACGCCCGCTGATGCCCAGGTAACGGCAGACCTGCTCGCCGTCCATCCATTCGTCGTTTATATACTCCTTATTCCATGCACGCCCCTTTTCAGGGAGAGAGGCGATTGCAGCCTCTATTTTCTCTATACGCCCGACAAGCTCGTTATAGGCTCGCGAACCGATCACTATGATTTTCATACTCCTTTGTTTTTTAGTCTGTTACAAAGGTCGGGCTTATATGGACAGCTTAAAACGAGGTCGGTACGACTTTTTTTTGATAATTTGCAGTGAACTGATTCTCAACGGTTCATGCGGTGAAGAAGGCAGTGTTTTTTACCGAAATCCGCGGCCCGTACTCGGTATTTTTATTGGCAGAAATGCGATAGCATACTGTGATTCAACGCTTAACGGTGTTCTAATCCGGACGGGGCTACAACGGAACACCCGTATCGGCTCCTTATACGGGTGCAAATACGGGCGTTCGGGAAAGTTCCTTTCGAGAGTTACGGGGGAAAACCGACCTCGGTTCTTTTGTTATATACAACGCTGATTATCAGTGCTTCTATAAGAAATAGAGTGCTTTACCGGTTCATGTTCTACTCGGAATTGCCGTTTTTCTTGTTTCGCTTCCACGTCTGCATACGTTTAAGCAGGGCCTCTTTCGCCTTGTCAAGCCACGGTGTCGGGTTGTTTCGGATTTTCATATCGCAGAATGTCCTCGAAAGGTTCATGTCGAGGTGTACGTTGAAAGCGTTGGAAATGTAGCTGGCAAGTTGCGTGAGTGGCACATTGCCGAAACAGCCTTTACTGTCGAGCAGGTAAATAAGTTCCGTCAGATCCGTCTTCGAGTCCTGCCATGTCGGACGCACGTCAGGCAATGGCAGAACCATGTTCCGGAGGTTCGTGCTCTCCAGTGATTCCAATTCGCCCATAAGATAAACCGACAACATATCGTTGGCCAGGATTTTCGCCACCTTGAAATCCGCGTTTGTCGAAAACTGCGGGTCGAGTTCATAGTAGAAGGTTTCCAGGTATTGCTCCGTGTCGGTCTGCCCGCGCAGGAAATAGAGGCTGTCCAGGTGTGTAGCGCCGCTGCGGAAATAGCGGATAAAGTCGAGGCGTTTCTGCGTGTACGCGTTGATGGCCCGAACATGGGCGTCCAGGTACTCCCGTTGTGCCTCGATACTTCCTACCGGACGGTTCATCTCGATATTGTAGAGCTTGCGGTAATAGATCAGACGGCAAAAAAGACGGGGTTTGATTTCTTTGAAGAACTTTATTTCCTCGTCATCGTTTTGAAAACGGTAGCCGATGATATATTGTTTCAAACGGTCGAACGCTTCTCCCAGGACACGTGACGCTTCAAGCGACTTTTTCAACACGTCGGTATCCCGCGATTCGATACGTTCGATACTCCGCAGGACTTCGCTGTTTAATTTTTCTATAAATGCAATCATAATCCGTCTTGTTACTTTCGCGTATAAAGTTAGCGAATCGAAAAACCGGCGGATTACGATTTTTATCTTTCTCTTCGTTTTTTTATCACGGAGCCGATTTTAATGTCAGATCCGACCTTCCTGGCGGATGGAAGTGGGATTGCTCCCCATATTCCGCTTGCAAAAGTCCGTAAAGTGGGATTGGGCGGAGAAACCGCACATGTAGGCTATTTCCTGCAACGTGTAGTGTGTCGTCCGCAACAACTCCCCGATACGTTCGATACGGCGCTGACGTAACCACGAGGAGGCCGAGCAGCCGAAAACCCGCTGGAAACGCCGGCGGAAGGTAATCGTGCTAGAATACCCGCAAACCCCAGCGAGTTCCGTGACGTTATCCGAGGCAAGATAATTCGATTTGACACGGGAGATGAACTCGTAATCGTCCCCCAGGTGCAACAGCTCCTCGAACTCCCCGACATCGGCGGGAGTGAGATGTTCATAAGAGGCGTCGAGCATTTTCAGCATGACAGCAGCGTTACATTCAACGGGCATACCCAATGTCTTACGGGCTTCACGCAGGTAATTCTTGAACCGCAGCCGCAGCGTGTCGTGATGCGGGTAGGAACACTCGGACAGAATGGTGCAAACCGTCCGCAGTTCATCGACACAACAGTAGCCGAAATACCACGTTACAAGACGCTCGACGTAATGGACGACATGAAATTCCTCCGAAAGCATCAGAAGAAGCAGGAACGGGGTGAAATCCTGGTATTCCCTCGTTATGGGACGGGGTGCTTCGTCAAGCAAGGAGGCGATGTCCCGCATCAGCAGAGAATCTCCCGAGTACGCTTTTATTTGTTCGGAACTGCGGGCATAATCCCGGTAACGCGATATGACCGCCGACAAAGCATTGAACTTCACGGCGTGAACGCCTTCTATAAAGGAAGGGCGAAGACTGTTGTAAATGGATAAGTCGGTTTGCATAAGTCATTTCTATAAAACGGAGCCGCATCCCCTTGTTGCCAAAACTCCGCAAGTCGTTACTTATGAACCGCTTGGAACACGGTACGAATCCTAATTACAAATATATCGCATCTGATAATCCGGAACAAATATCAGCAGGTAAAAATGAAAATAAACCTCGTTATTTTTGATTATTACCTGCAATAATATTATATTTGCAAACAAATAAGAGTTGTTTGACAGCATGAGAAATATAGTGTATCAAAGCACTTTACCAATTTCTTATCCGTTGCCCATTCTCATGCGAGTTTCTTTTAATCTATTTGTAGTCAATTAAATACCTTCAGACTACATCAAATATATATAATAATTTGATATGAAGAAACTAATAACTTCTTTAGCACTGGCATTGACCGCATTGTCCGGCTATGCCATTACTCCTTTGTGGATGCGTGACGCACGTATTTCACCGAATGGAACGGAAATTGTCTTTTGTTATAAAGGCGATATCTACAAAGTCCCCGCACAGGGAGGAACAGCCGTTCAGTTGACAACACAAGCATCTTATGAAGCCAATCCCGTCTGGTCGCCCGACGGCAAGCAAATCGCCTTTTCCAGCGACCGCAATGGCAACTTTGACCTCTTTATCATGCCTGCCACTGGCGGAACGGCTAAGAGGCTGACTTATCATTCAGCATCGGAAATTCCGTCTGCTTTTACTCCCGATGGAAAGTATGTGCTTTTTTCCGCTTCTATTCAAGACCCGGCAGCCAGTGCATTGTTTCCTACCGGAGCTATGACGGAATTGTATAAAGTTCCTGTTGACGGCGGACGTACCGAACAAGTCCTGGGCACTCCTGCCGAATGGGTTTGCTTCGACAAAACAGGAAAGAACTTCCTTTATCAAGACCGGAAAGGCTTTGAAGACGAATGGAGAAAACACCATACTTCATCTATTACAAGAGATGTATGGCTGTATGATACCCAAACCGGAAAGCATACAAATCTGACCAATCGGGGTGGGGAAGACCGTAACCCTGTTTATGCTCCCGATGGAAATACTGTTTATTTTTTGAGTGAACGCAATGGCGGTTCGTTCAATGTTTACTCTTTCCCGTTGGATACTCCGCAGGAAGTGAAAGCAGTAACTACCTTCAAGACTCATCCGGTACGTTTCCTGTCTGTCAGCGATAAGGGTACACTTTGCTATACTTATGATGGGGAGCTTTATACGCAAGAGGTAAATGCCCGTCCCCAAAAAGTAAAAGTAGAACTTGTCCGGGATAACGAAGAACAGCTTGCCACACTCAAATTCTCTCAGGGAGCAACTTCCGCTTCTGTATCTCCCGATGGAAAGCAGGTTGCTTTCATCGTGCGTGGTGATGTATTTGTTACTTCTACCGACTATGCGACGACCAAGCAAATCACGAATACTCCTGCCAAAGAAGCTGCCGTCTCCTTTGCTCCGGATAACCGTACATTGGTTTATGCCAGTGAACGAACCGGAAACTGGCAACTATACACTGCCAAAATAACCCGTAAAGAAGACCCCAACTTCCCCAACGCTACCTTGATTGAAGAAGAAGTATTACTTCCTTCCAAAACCGTAGAACGTGCATATCCGAAATATTCACCGGATGGAAAAGAACTGGCTTTTATTGAAGACCGCAACCGATTGATGGTGCTTGACTTGAAAACGAAAAAGGTACGTCAGGTGACAGATGGTTCTACATGGTATAACACCGGCGGTGGCTTTGACTATGAATGGTCGCCTGACGGTAAATGGTTCACTCTTGAATTTATAGGAAATCGCCATGACCCCTATTCGGATATAGGTATAGTCAGCGCGCAGGGAGGGACAATTACCAATCTGACGAATAGCGGATATATCAGTGGTTCTCCGCTTTGGGTACTCGACGGCAATGCTATTCTTTTTCAGACAGAACGTTATGGTATGCGTGCACATGCTTCCTGGGGTTCACAGCAGGATGCCATGCTGGTATTCTTGAATCAAGATGCTTACGACCGCTATCGCCTAAGCAAAGAAGATTTTGAATTGCTCAAAGAATTTGAGAAAGAACAGAAGAAAGCTAAAGAGAAAGATAAGGATAAAAATAAAAACAAGAAGTCTGATAAAGACAAAGACGCTGAAAAGGACTCTGGTGAAACGGATAAAGATAAGGACGATACAAAGGATATTGTCGTAGAACTCAACGGTATCGAAGACCGCATCGTCCGTCTTACTCCCAACTCTTCCGACTTGGGCAGTGCCATACTTTCCAAAGATGGAGAGAACCTTTATTATTTCTCTGCTTTTGAAGGCGGCTATGACCTTTGGAAGATGAACCTTCGTGAAAAAGATACGAAACGTCTTCATAAACTGAATTCCGGTTGGGCATCATTGATGCTGGACAAGAAAGGGGATATATTCTTGCTGGGAAGTAGAAATATGCAGAAGATGGATGCCAAATCGGACGCATTGAAACCAATCAGCTATCAGGCCGAAATGAGGATGGAACTGGCTGCCGAACGTGAAGCCATGTTCGACCATGTCTACAAGCAACATCAGAAACGTTTTTATAACGTCAATATGCATGGAGTAAACTGGGATGCCATGACTGCCGCTTACCGCAAATTCCTTCCTCACATTGATAATAACTATGACTTCGCTGAATTATTGAGTGAATGGCTGGGCGAGTTGAACGTCTCTCATACAGGAGGACGCTATTCTCCGCGAGGTAAGGGGGATGTGACGTCTAATCTCGGTTTATTGTTCGACTGGAATTATCAGGGCAAAGGTATGCAAATCTCAGAAGTCGTGGAGAAAGGGCCGTTCGACCATTCCCGTACCAAAGTAAAAGCCGGCTGCATTATCGAAAAGATAAACGGTGAAGAACTGGCTCCTGATAAGGATATTACTGCTTTACTGAATAATATGGCCGGAAAGAAAACACTGGTCTCGTTATATAATCCGCAGAATAAGGAACGTTGGGAAGAAGTGGTTATGCCTATTACTAGTGGAAAGCTCAATGGTCTGCTGTACAAACGTTGGGTAAAACAGCGTGCTGCCGATGTCAAGAAATGGTCGAACGGACGCCTTGGATATGTCCATATTCAATCTATGGGCGACGGTAGTTTCCGTACAGTTTACTCTGATATTTTGGGTAAATACAACAACTGTGACGGAATAGTAATAGATACCCGTTTCAACGGTGGTGGTCGTCTGCATGAAGATATCGAGATACTGTTCAGCGGGAAGAAGTACTTTACGCAGGTAGTGCGCGGACGCGAAGCGTGTGATATGCCAAGCCGTCGTTGGAACAAGCCTTCCATCATGCTGCAATGCGAAGCCAACTACTCGAATGCGCACGGTACTCCTTGGGTATACAAGCATCGGAATATAGGCAAGCTTGTCGGTATGCCTGTTCCGGGAACAATGACAAGCGTGTCCTGGGAAACTTTACAAGACCCGTCTTTGGTATTCGGTATTCCTATTGTCGGTTATCGTTTGCCTGACGGCAGTTATTTGGAAAATTCTCAATTAGAGCCTGATGTTAAGGTTGCCAATAACCCCGAAACCGTAGTGAAGGGTGAAGATACACAGTTGAAAGTGGCTGTGGATGAACTTTTGAAAGAGATAGATAGCAAGAAATAGGCCTGATATATAAAATGAAACTGTATTAAGGACAAGTAACTGATACTTTGCTTTAATACAGTTTCATTTATTTAAAAGGAATCATTTTCCTGCTTTTTTGTCCGTTCGACCCTTTATTCGCGATAATGTTTATAGTTTTTCTTTGTAACATTCATTCCTGTAATTCAATGGGGTCTGCCCTGTATTTCTTTTGAAGAATTTGCAAAAACTGGCGGCATCACTAAAACATAGTTTGGAAGCAATTTCGCCAATTGTTGATTTTGTCGAATTTAATAACGTACGTGCTTCCATTACCAGTAATTCTGTGATGATACTATTGATGGTTTTACCTGTCCCTGTACGTACTATTCGTGCCAAGTATTGTTCGCTGATAGCCAGTTTGTCCGCATAAAAACTCACAAAATGTTCTTCTCTGAAATTAAGGGTAACAAGGGCGTGAAACTCTTGCAAGACGTGGTCTTTGCGGCTGACTTCTTTTTTGATAATTGTCTTTCGGGAAAGAAAATCGGCTATATCCAGAAATAGGGCATTGCACGCCGCCTGTATCCGCCGGAAAAGGAAATGATGTTTGATATTCATCAGGTGCATCAGAACTTCCAGTTCCTTATGGATGATTCCGGCTTCATATTCCGTTAGTTGTATCGTATATTGCTTGTTCTGTCTCATCGTTGCCAGTAGCGTAGCCGTTATTTGAGTCAGATAAGAATCGTCCGTCCGCATGGATTCGGAGATGGAGAGGGTGATAAACTTAATATCCCGACTCGAATAAAGATGCTCCGTGAGATAATTTGCTCCATGAATAAGCAACATATTCGGCTCTATCGCAATAAACTCCCCATTCAGCAAAATCTCCGAACGGCCTTCAAGAACGAATATCATATACAGTTCCCGATTGAAATAACGTTCGTTATCAGGATAACTTCTGTCTTTATATTCACTCTGAAAGCAGACTACTTCCTCTTTATAATGAGGAATTTCAGGATGCTCCTTTAATAGCTGTGTATTGTCGAATATGCGGGATTTTACCATTTATACCTTCTTTTTCAAGACGTAAAAATACGATTTGTTTCGGATATGACAAAAACTGTATGGAATTAGATAATCTATTTTCTTCAAAAAAACAGGAACTTTGCATATTCTTTCCAATATATGAAAGAATCAAGATAAGGAGATTATAAAAAGATATGAAAATGAAAGATGTTTTTAAGAGGTATTCGGTGTTTGTTATTGGGCTGTATTTTCTGGCAGCCGGCATTGTTCTGATTATACGTTCCGCATTGGGCACGACTCCTATATCCAGTATCAACTATGTGTTGAGCCTGAATAGTCCTTTATCATTGGGTACTTGTACTTTTATTATCAATATGATACTTATCTTGGGACAGTTCTGGTTAATCCGAAAGAATAAAACCCGGCAGGATATTATTGAAATTCTTCTTCAGATGCCTTTCTCTTTTCTATTTTCGGCATTCATTGATTTCAATATGATGATGACAAGTGAACTGCGTCCTGCCAACTATGGAATGTCAATAGCTTTATTACTAACAGGGTGTTTGGTACAGTCTATCGGGGTGGTTCTTGAACTCAAACCGAAGGTGGCTATGATGAGCGCAGAAGCATTCGTAAAATATGCATCCCGTCATTATAATAAAGAGTTTGGGAAGTTCAAGGTGTATTTTGATGTGACTTTAGTTACTTTGGCGGTTATACTCTCGCTCCTGTTAACTCAAGGTGTTCAAGGAGTACGTGAAGGCTCTCTTATCGCTGCTTGTATAACAGGCTATATCGTCAGCTTCCTGAATCAGAAGATAATGACGAGAAAGACACTTCATATATTATTGCCTGTTTTGAAATAAAGAAAGGAAATAGGTCGATGCAATTGCCATAACGGACAATGTGCATCGACCTGCATATATAATGAGCGGGTTTGATTCTAATCTTGACTTTAATCTTAACCGAGAACCGTCTTTATATCTTCCACAATCTGCTCATCTGTAAGATGATTGGCACGAAGCAACTCCTGTATATCAAAGCGGTCTACGAATTCTTTCTTAGCTCCGTAATTTATCACTTTCATATCACTGGCTCCATAATACCGGGCAATCTTTTCACCGAAACCACCATCCAGTACGCCATCTTCCAGTGTAATCACTAATTGATGGTCGGCTTTCAGTTCGTTCATAAGTTCAGTGTCTACCCCTGTGATATAACGAGGATTAATCAACGTTGCATCAATACCCGTTTTTTCTTTCAGCAATGACAGAACCGACTGTCCCAATCCATAGAAAGATCCCAAAGCTACAATGGCTACTTTCGACCCACGATGGGTAATCTTATAACGATTCAGAACATTATAATCGGATTCAACAGGTTCACCGCAACTTATCACATCTGTTGCCGGCACGCGGATAGTAACCGGATGCTCATTCTGACTGATGCTCCATTCAAGCATCGCAAGATATTCTTCCTTGCAGGTCGGCGCCAAATAGACCATATTAGGGATATTGCTGATAAGCGGAATATCGAAGAAGCAGAGATGCGTCACATCATTCATGCCGGACAATGTACCCCAAAATACCAGTAAGACAGCCGGATTATTATTAATACAAAGGTCTTGCGAAAGTTGGTCGTAGGAACGTTGGATAAACGTGCTGTACACTCCATAGACTGGCTTTCCGCCTACCTTGGCGATGCCTGAAGCAAGTGCTACCGCATGTTCTTCGGCAATGCCGACATCTACAAACTGCTTTCCTGCTTCTTGACGGCGGTCGGGTGTAAATCCGAGAACCGCAGGAGTACCCGAGGTGATTGTCACCACACGAGAGTCCTCTTTCATCTTCTTCAGCAGGTATTGGGCGGTTACTTCACTGTAATCATCTCCCTCGTCATTAATTTTTGCTTCTCCGGTTTCTATATTGAACGGAACACGCCAGTGGTAAGTCTCCTTGTCTTGTTCGGCACGTTCGTAGCCTTTGCCTTTCAGGGTATTAATGTGCACTACTATCGGATGCTGAATATCTTTCACTTTGGAGAAAGCCTCAATCAATGCTTCCACATTGTTTCCGTCGTTCACATACATATAATCCAGTCCCATAGCCTTGAAGAAATTGCACTCACATTGCCCGTTGCTGTCGCGCAGTTCCTTTAGATTCTTATACAGCCCACCATGATTCTCTGCAATAGACATTTGATTATCATTGACAATAATAATCAGGTTTGTACCAAGCTCCGCCACATAGTCCAATCCTTCGAACGCCTCGCCGCCACTTAAAGAACCGTCACCTATCACAGCTATAATATTTTCATTGCCACCGGTCAGGTCGCGTCCTTTCGCTAACCCGCTGGCCAGACTGACGGAAGTGGAGGTATGACCGATAATAAAGAAGTCATGCTCACTTTCCTGTGGCTCGGAATAACCGGACACATTGTCATACTCGGCCGGATAGAGGAAAGCATCTTTCCGTCCGGTCAGCATCTTATGCACATAACTCTGATGAGATACATCAAATACAATTTTGTCTTCCGGTGAATTAAATACATAATGTAAAGCGATAGTCGCTTCCACCATTCCGAAATTAGGCCCGAAATGCCCACCGTGTTCACTCAACTTTTGAAGGAGTGATACACGGATTTCATTACTTAAATTATTGAGTTCATTAAACGATAACTTCTTTACATCTGCGGGAGAGTAAATATTTTCTAAATACATATCAATTTGTTTTTTTACGTTTATACCTATTATCTTTATCACACTGCAAAGATACTGCTGATTTTAGATTCGGTTTGTATACAGATTACGGATAATTTTACCTATATTACCGACCTTGGAAAATGAGACTGGTAATAAACATAAAAATAGTAGATAATAGACATTGGAGAACAACATATATGAATAGTGATTATAAAGTGGGCGATTTAATTTATGATGCAAATATTTATGACGCAATGAATACCAATCTGGATGATTTGCATTTTTATAAACGGTGGCTGCCGGAAAACAGGGATACACGGATACTTGAACTTTGTTGTGGTACAGGCAGGCTTACTCTTCCCATTGCAAAGGAAGGATATGATATTACCGGGGTTGATTACACCCCTTCAATGCTTGCTCAGGCAAAGAATAAAGCTGCCGAAGCAGGATTAGAAATAAGTTTTATCGAGGCAGATATCAGAACTTTGGATTTGCGGGAAAAATACGACCTCATCTTTATTCCATTTAATTCGATTCATCATTTATATAAGAATGAAGATTTATTTAAGGTATTTAATATAGTTAAGAGTCATCTCAAAGACAACGGCTTATTTCTGTTTGATTGTTTTAATCCGAATATCCAATATATAGTTGAAGGTGAAAAGGAACAGAAAGAAATTGCTGCATATACAACTGGTGATGGCAGGGAAGTCTTGATAAGGCAGTCCATGCGATATGAAAATAAAACTCAGATAAACCGTATCGAATGGCATTATTTTATCAATGGTGAGTTCGATTCTATTCAAAATCTGGATATGAGAATGTTCTTCCCTCAAGAGTTAGATTCATATTTGGAATGGAATGGTTTTCATATTCTTCATAAGTATGGTGGATTTGAAGAAGAGGCATTTAATGATAATTCGGCAAAACAGATATTTGTTTGCCAATGCTAGTTCGGATATTGAGGCTCTGTTGAGTCTGGCTTCAATATTTTCTCTTTTATGTAAAAATCTGGTTTCTTTCAGGAAAAGTGAGTAAAGACCATAATTCATTTGGATATGGTTAACAGATTTAGTCGCTTTGGTCAGCTCAACGATACTGACCAGCGGATGCAATGTCTCACGTCCGTATAAGTTGTTATATGGGTGGGGCTACATTCTCTAATTTTATAACTTTCTCCATAGTTGTTTTTATTTGAATTGTAAAGAAGATACGCATAAAAAATTTATCTTCATAGAGGGGAAATGACGAATCTGTAATTCGGGTAATAATGTCAGTAATTCATCTACAAACAATCTCTTAATTTCACCGTAATTTTGCAGTGTAGAAAGTAGACAATCAATTCTTTAATTATTAAAAACAAGAGATATGAAACGGATCTTATTATTAACGACTGTATTTATTATGATGCTCGGAACTGGTTTTTCTTCTGCACAGACAGATGCGGACAACTTTTATGAAAGTGATTTGGCAAGCTGGAATCTTTCTTCAAGGAATATCTGAAGAAATAGTGATAACAGGAAATGTAAATGTGACTTTTGAAATAACAGACTAAAAAATAAACTAATGGAACAAATAAGAAATCAAGAATACGGAGGCGAACGTCCTCTGTTTGCAACCCACGACCTTCAACTGGAAGATGTAACGATTCACGCCGGTGAATCCGCACTGAAAGAATGTAGTAACATTATAGCAATCAACTGTCGCTTTGAAGGAAAATATCCCTTTTGGCATACCAATGGATTTATAGTGAAGAACTGTCTCTTTACAGAAGGCGCCCGTGCTGCACTATGGTATTCCCAAAGTCTGCAAATGGCGGATACCTTGGTGGAAGCCCCGAAGATGTTTCGCGAAATGAACGGGATAAAACTCGAAAATGTACAGTTGCCCAACGCTTTGGAAACATTTTGGTATTGTCGTAATATAGACTTGAAGAACGTGCAGATAGACAAAGCGGATTATCTTTTTATACATAGCGAGAATATCAATATCCAAAACTACGCCCAAAACGGAAACTATTCATTCCAGTACTGTAAGAACGTGGAAATCCGTAATGCGGTTATCAACTCCAAAGATGCATTCTGGAATACGGAGAATGTAACTGTCTATGATTCCGAACTGAATGGAGAATATCTAGGCTGGCATTCTAAAAACTTGCGTCTGGTGAATTGCAGGATTTCGGGCACACAGCCACTTTGCTATGCGCATGACCTGGTCATGGAAAACTGTACAATGGCCGATGACGCTGACCTCGCTTTCGAACACAGTAGTGTGATAGCAACGATTAAAAGTCCGGTTCACAGCGTGAAGAATCCCCGTACGGGAAGCATTATTGCCGAAAGTTTCGGGACAATCATCCTGGACGAGAATCTCAAAGCACCGGGAAATTGTGAATTGAAACTTTGGGACGAACTGACTTGTTTTGATTGAAATATGAAGTACAACTTCGATGAAATAATTCCACGCCGAGGTACGAACTCCTATAAATGGGATTCTGCCGGAGATGCAGATGTATTACCGATGTGGGTGGCCGATATGGATTTCCGTACGGCTCCCCCTGTTGTGGAAGCGTTGAGGAAACGGGCGGAGCATGGTATCTTCGGATATGTCCGTGTACCGGATGCATACTACGCGGCGGTGACAAACTGGTTTACAAGGCGGCATGACTGGCAGATAGAAAAAGGATGGATTATTTATACCACGGGGGTAGTACCGGCATTGTCTGCTGTCATAAAGGCACTGACAGTCCCCGGAGATAAAGTAATGGTGCAGACACCCGTATATAACTGCTTTTTCTCCTCTATCCGCAATAACGGATGCGGAATGATTGCCAATCCGCTGATTTATAGAAATGGAACCTATCAGATAGATTTTGCGGATTTGGAACAAAAAGCTGCCGACCCAAGCGTAAAGGTTCTATTGTTATGCAATCCGCATAATCCTGCCGGAAGGGTATGGACAAAACAGGAACTTACCCGTATCGGTGACATCTGTATCCGAAATAATGTGTGGGTAATAGCAGATGAAATCCACTGCGAACTTGTCTTTCCGGGACACACCTATATCCCCTTTGCTTCTATCTCACAAGAATTCTTGATGCATTCCGTCACTTGCACCTCGCCCAGTAAAGCCTTTAACCTGGCAGGGCTTCAGATTGCCAATATCATTTCCGCCGATACGGATATACGGATAAAAATAGATAAAGCAATCAATGTCAATGAGGTTTGTGATGTGAACCCATTCGGGGTGGAAGCGTTAATGGCAGCCTATAACGACAGTGAGGAATGGTTGGAAGAGCTGAAACAATACTTGTTCGCCAATTACAATTATTTGAGGGCATACTTCGCAGAATGTCTTCCTAAATTTCCAGTGTCGATGTTGGAAGGCACTTATCTGGTTTGGGTGGACTGTTCAGTACTGAATCAGTCATCGGATGAGACAGTGAAAACCTTGTTGGAGAAAGAAAAACTTTGGGTGAACGAGGGCGGCTTGTACGGAGAGGCTGGTGAAGGATTTATCCGCATCAACATCGCTTGTCCGCGACAGCAGTTGATAGAAGGATTAAACAGGTTGAGGCGGGCTTTGAAATAATAAAATAATTGTCAATTTATTGAGAGTTCTTTTGAACTCTTCGTGAGTATGAATAAAAAGAATAATAGACTATGAACATGAAGAGATTAATTGTTACTTTAGTAGTTGCATTAATAACGTTTTTCGGATATAATTCATTAAATGCACAGAATATGAAAAAAGAAGAAGTACCCCAAAACATCAGCGCATTTCCGATAGGAGAGGAGAATGTAGGATTCAAACAATATTTCACAGGAGAATCCTGGTTGGCGCGGTTGACTAATAACAAAGACTTGAATGTCCCCATGTCCAACGTTACTTTTGAACCCGGTTGCCGCAATAACTGGCACAGCCATACGGGCGGACAAATCCTGATTACCGTAGGAGGCGTAGGATATTATCAGGAACGTGGCAAAGCGTCACGCCGCTTGCTTCCCGGTGATGTGGTTGAAATCGCTCCGAACGTAGAACATTGGCACGGTGCCGCCCCCGATAGCTGGTTCTCGCATCTGGCTATCGAATGTAATCCGCAGACCAACAAGAATACATGGCTGGAACGTGTGAGCGACCAACAATATGCCGAAGCTACAAAAGACAACGTGGCAACCGGACTAAAAGCTACCGACCCCGAGCTGGACGGAATATTTAGTAATTTTACAAAAGAAGTGCAGGAGTATGGTGACTTGGATACTAAAACCCGCCTTATGGTAACCTTGGCGTCCAATATTGCTTCGCAGGCACAGGCTGAATACCGTATCACACTCGAAAACGCCCTAAATGAAGGTATTACCCCGATAGAAGTGAAGGAAATCCTTTATCAGGCAGCAGCTTATGCAGGCATGGCTAAGGTGAGGGATTTTATCGGTCTTACTAATGGTATATTGCTTGCCCGTGGCGCACACCTTCCCTTAGCGGGACAATCGGTAGTATCATCCGAAACCCGTTTCGACAAAGGGCTGGAGTTACAGAAATCCATTTTCGGTGAACGGATAGAACAGATGCATAAGAACGCTCCCGAGAATCAGAAGCATATCCAGCGTTATCTCTCCGCCAATTGCTTTGGAGACTACCAGACACGTAGTGGGCTGAATGTGAAGACACGCGAACTGGTTACGTTCTCAATTTTAGTTTCCTTAGGCGGCTGTGAATCGCAAGTAAAAGGACACATACAAGGAAATGTCAACGTAGGGAATAACAAAGATACGTTACTGACTGTTGTCACACAACTGTTGCCCTATATCGGCTATCCGCGTACACTCAATGCCATAGCCTGCCTGAATGAGGTGATTCCGGAAAAATAATAAGTTTGAGTGAGATTAGTATACCAAATGTGAATTGGGAAATGTTATTTTTAGTGATTTGCATATTTTAATATTGTCCTATTTTTAATATTTGCTTATAATATTATAATCACTGTTTTGATTCAGAAAAGGCATATTTATGATTGGTGGAGAATAAATATGCCTTTTTGTGTGTATGTATATTGATTATTTATACAGTCTGATTATTAGTAAAAGAGGCTTTATTTAAGGATGAGCTGCTTTTTTAGTGAGGAATGTGTTGTATGTGTAATTGCTTTTAATTCTTATAGTTGAGTAATTTAGAATGTCGCTTCCTAATAGTAATTACTATTTGCTGTTTATTGTTTAGTAACTGACAATACTCTCCACTCCTTTATCTGATTTTGATTTATTTTTATAGACTTTTCTAATAAATATGCATAAGTATTCTGCTTTTCAATAAATGGTGTATTCTTTCGATTTTTTGAAATCAAATATATGTTAATGTGAAATACATATTACGAACTAATTTTTTTTAGGATATGTTGTTTTCGTGTAGATGATAAACAAAACGTCACATTTAATTATATTCAATTATGAAAAAGTCTATTATTTTATTAGCTTGCGTATTGGGCGCATTTTCAGCGAATGCCCAAACAGTTATTGAAAGTACTAAATTTACGGATAATTGGTCGGTGGGAATCAATGCCGGTGCAGTGACTCCCCTTACTCATAGTGCTTTCTTTAAAAGTATGCGTCCTGCTTTTGGAGTAGGATTCTCGAAACAGTTGACTCCTAATTTCGGTTTGGGATTCCAGGGAATGGGGTATGTGAATACAACCCAAAGTAAAACTGCTTTTGACGCTTCTGATGTAAGTCTATTGGGTAAAGTGAATCTGATGAATCTTTTCGGCACTTATCTTGGTTCTCCACGTGTATTTGAAATTGAAGCAGTGGCCGGTGTAGGGTGGTTGCACTATTATGCGAGCGGCGATGGTGACGAAAATTCATGGTCTACCCGTTTCGGGATGAACTTTAATTTCAATATGGGCGAATCCAAAGCATGGACGATTGGTATCAGGCCTGCTATCGTGTATGATATGCAGGGGGATTACAATCAGGCAAAAAGCCGTTTCAATGCCAACAATGCTGCTTTCGAAATCACTGCGGGATTGACATATCATTTTGCAACGAGCAATGGAACCCATTACTTCAATAAGGTGAGAGTCTACAATCAGGCTGAAATTGATGACTTGAATTCTTCTATAAATGCGCTTCGCGGACAAGTGGATACCAGAGATAGCGAGTTGAATACTGCTAACCAAAGAATCAACGGACTTCAACAGGAACTGAATGACTGCCGTACTAAAGTAGTTCCGGCAGAAACAGTAGTCAAGACAGCCCGCATCCCGGAATCTATCATCACTTTCAGACAAGGTCGTTCATCAGTAGATGCATCACAGTTGCCGAATGTGGAACGTGTAGCTTCTTATATGACTAAGCATCCGGAGACGAAAGTTATAATAAAAGGATATGCTTCTCCGGAAGGTAGTGCCGAACTTAATGCCAGACTGGCTGCTGCACGTGCAGAAGCTGTCAAGACAATTCTGGTTAAGAGATATAGGATAGCAGCAGATCGTGTAACTGCCGAAGGACAGGGAGTGGGCGATATGTTTACCGAACCGGATTGGAACCGTGTAAGTATCTGTACTATTGAAGAATAACAGGAAACGAGAGTTTTGTTTTAGATGAAATATATTATTAACTAAATGCCTTGATTATGAAAAAGTTTTTATTATTGATTTTGGTTGCAATGACTGCTTTCGGAGTGAATGCTCAAACTAGAAAAGGTGAGGGGGCTTTAATGGGAAGTCTTGGTTACCAGACTAATTACGAGAGATTCGGTTTACAAGCGCAGGGACGCTATGTGATAGCCAATAATCTTAGGATAGCTCCTGACCTCACATTCTTTTTCCCGAAAGACAAAGCAACGGGACTGGATGTGAATGTGAACTTCCATTATGTGTTCAATTTCAGTAAGGATGGACAAGGATTTTCCGTTTATCCTCTTGCGGGAATTGGTATGCAGAACAATTTCTATGGAAAGCAGGATGTCGAGGTCAATGGTGTGACCACTCAGGTGGATAGAAGTAACTCAACCAAGTTTGCTTTTAATCTTGGAGGCGGTATTACATTACCTTTGTCAGAACGTAGCTTTTTAAACGCGGAAGCGAAATTTATGTTTGCCGAGGATGACAATGTCGTTATCATGTTAGGTTATGGTTATAAATTCTGATTCTTGTTGTATGCCGGACGGTATTTATGCTATCCGGCATATTTTTTCTGACGATGTCGCATTAAAAGAGTGCGTGAACATATAAAATAACATGTTATAAATATAGATGTACATCTTAATCAACCTGAATTATTAACTTAAAAAAATCGATTATGTTTTACCATGTAAAAGATTTGCAGTTTAATGCCCGCGTCTCCAGACCGGATCCGCGTTTCGCACGTATATTGCTTGAGGCATTCGGTGGTGCTAATGGAGAATTAACTTCAGCCATGCAATATTTTGTACAGGCTTTCAGTTGTCATAATCCGTTCCCGGATAAGTATGACATGCTTATGGACATTGCCACGGAAGAACTGGCACATCTTGAAATAGTGGGTGCTACTATTCAGATGCTTCTCGGACCGGTAAACGGTGAGATGAAGGATGCCGCAGAGACAATGGATATTCGCAAGCTGATGGATGGCAAGTCCGCTAAGGAAGAATTTATCCAGCAAGCGTTTACAAATCCGCAATGTGTGGTAGTTGCCCCCGGGAGTCCTATGTTGACAGACAGTAATGGAAATCCATGGTGTGGAAGTTTTGTATCTGCCAATGCGGAACTTACAGTAGACCTTCAGTCCAATATGGCAAACGAATGTCGCGCCAAGATTGGTTATGAAAATCTTCTGAAGTTTACGGAAGATCCGTCGGTAAGAGAAACTCTTATTTTCCTTATGACTCGTGAAGTTACTCACTTCCAACAGTTCGAGGCAGCTCTGAACACCATTCAGCCGAACTTCCCGCCTGCAGTACTGCAAACTTCACCGAAGTATAGCAACCTTTACTTTAATCTGTCAAAAGGTGAAGAGTTCCGTGGTCCATGGAATGAAGGTGAAAGCTCAAGACTGAAAGAAGAATGGCAGTATATTGACGAGCCACTGGAAGAAGTGAGAAGGACAAACGGGCTGGTAGACAGAAAACCTGAAGGAACGGAACGTACCGAAAAGCAAGTTGCCCAAATGGACGAACAGTTGTCTGAAGAACGCAGCAATGAAGTGCTTTCGGCAACTCCTGAAAAGGAACTGATGTGGTGTGATTATCAGAAATCAGAAAAAGGCAGCAAAAAATAAATGGCTGCATATAATCTATTTTTTAACTTTTAATTTTTTGTGTTATGAATAAGAAAACTGAAAAAAAACAGGAAGCAAAGAGTGCTAAAAAGGAAACTCAGGCTAAAGAAAGTAAATCTGCAACTTCCAGCAAGAAGTCAGATAAGAAGTAATGCTTTAGATTCTTAAATCAAGTTCATGTTTTTCCGGCGGAAGATGTTCGGAATATCTTTCGCCGGAATTTTTAATTCTATTTTATGAAATAACTAATTTGAGAGAATATGGAAACAAGAAAAATATTGTTCGCAGTTTTGGCGTTGATATGTACTGTGTCTTTGGCTATAACTTCTTGCAATGATAAAAAAACGCAGGATAAGGTTAGCAACCGGATTGAGAATGCAAAGGAATCTGCTGACAGGGCGCTTGATAAGGCTTCAGATAAAATAGAAGCAGGAGCGGATAGCGTAAAAGAAGCTTGGAAAGAAACCAAAGAAGAAGTAAAGGATGGGGCGCATAAAGCTAAGAAGGAAATAAAGGAAGGTTATAATAATGCCAAAAAAGAAGTGAAAAAGACACTTGATTGATCTTTGTTGAAATATGTTTCATACATCGGAAGCATAGTATTTCCATTATTTACCTTCAGAAAGGACAGTGTCTATCCTGTCCTTTCATCTATCAGTTTCCAGTTTGTATAACTCTAATTTGTATTGATTCAGATACCAGCAATTCCCGTCACATATTTTCTTGGTCAATGTTCCGAAGAAGGAACGGGTCATGCATCTGTTGCCAAACAGATTGTTGCAACGTAGTCTGTATGCTTCGATAGCCAGTGCCCTTTCTGCCATACGTCCTTTGGTGTATGCGTCCGAGCACATCTTATGTATGTTCTCATACTCGGTTTGACCTGTAAGAAATAAATTATCGCAATTTTTCATATTCCGGTATTTTTAATGTTTTATATTTAGTAAAACATATTGTGGAATACGGAGGTTTAATTTGAGCTTTTAATCATTCTTAATATTGCTCGTAATGTTGCTAAAATATGATAAATGCAAAATATGTGTTAAAAGATAGGATTGAATTGGAACTAAATGATACTAAAAGTCGTTTTTAAATAAAATGAAAATCTTATTATAACTGGAGAAAACAGTAAACCCTTTTTTGAAATTTATATATAAACCTAAATTCTTTAATTATGAGTGTAATTTGGTACATTATCATTGGAATTGTTGCCGGTTTTTTGGCCGGTAAGATTATGAGAGGAGGAGGCTTCGGCCTTTTGATTAATCTGATTGTAGGTATTATCGGTGGTCTTTTGGGCGGCTGGGTATTCGGTTTACTAGGTATCGCTGCCGGCGGTATTCTGGGTAGTCTTATAACTTCGGTTGTGGGTGCTGTGTTGCTATTATGGATTTTATCCTTGTTTAGAAAACACCCCAGAAGCGAAGAACTCTGATTTATTAACTTTTAAAACTTAAACTTCATTATGGAAAGTGGAAAATCTAATTTTCTTATCGGACTGGGAGTCGGTTCGGTAATTGGTGCGCTGGTCTATCGTTTCTGGCATTCACCTAAAGGGAAGTGTGTGAAAGAAAAAGTAAATCATGCATTTCAGAAAGTAACCGGAGACAGTGTTAATTTGATTGATACGGTAAATGACAAGGTATTGGATGCCGGAACAAAAGTGGCTGACAAGGTAGCTGACGGAACCTTTTATGTTGCCGAAAAAGCGGATGATGTAAGAGATAAAGTCCATGCTATGGCAGATAAGGCTAAGAAATAGTTAGGGTTTTGTTGTTCTGCAATGGGAGGATAGTGTAAGTGAAAGCTATTCTCCCCTTTTACTAAAACAAATTTATTATGAAAACTAATAATTTCAATTTATGGCTTCGGCTGACAGTAGGTTCAGCTATTGGTGCAATTATATATCATTTCTCATCAGGTAGGAAGACTGAGAAATTGAGAAAAATGGTACGTATGAGAAACCAGATAAAAGAAAGTGAGAATAAGGGCGAGATATATACACTCTCGGCCAATGCCAGAAGATAAGCTGCTTGTTTGTTTGCCTGTCACCAGTTTCAGATAGATAATAATTACTACTGAAACTGGTGCTTGAAGTTAATTGACTGGTTTGTTCTCTTCACGTATTTCAATGACTCTGGTTGCCACGGCATATTCGTCCGGAAAAATCTTCCCGCCTAACTCGTTCGCCCACGCTTTCGTAAATTCCGCTCCTGTATATATGATAATGGCTGAATAATAAATCCATGTGATGAAAATAGCCATAAACGCCGCCGCTCCATATACGGTTTCTATATTTGCAAATCCGATATAAAAGGATATTCCCCATTGTCCGATTAATAATAACACGGTGGTGACAAGTGCTCCTATAAATACATCTTTGCTTTTGATTTTCGCATCCGGCAATATCTTGAATATGAGGGTGAATATAACAGTGGTTACACCTATATTAATAATCATTCCTATCGTTTTCACTAAAGATTCTGCTACATCCGGATTGTTGGTGATGAATTTGTTGCTTATATCTGTGATGAGATTGGTAATGGTAAAGGTGATGAGCAGGATAAAAGCGAAAGCAAGGATGACCGAGAAAGATAGCAATCTGTTTATGATATATTTAAGCCAACTCTTCTTGGGGACGGCTTTTATTCCCCAAATGGTATTTAGGGAACTTTGTATTTCTGCGAAAACAGTCGTAGCCCCGAAAATGGTGACACCTATGCTGATTATTGTGGCAAATGAGAATGAATCGGTTGTCTCTGCATTTTCCATAATTGCTTGAAGCGCATCAATCACTTTAGAGCCGACAATAGGTTCCAGTTGGGCGTATAACTGATTGGTGAAATCTACATTGAGTAATACTCCGATAGTAACGAGGAGTGAGAGCAGGGGGATGATTGAGAACAGGGTTGCATAAGCCAGTGACGCACTCAATCTCATGACATTGTCATCAATAAATCCTTGAAAAGTGTCTTTTACTATTTTAATGGATACAGACAACTTTTTCTTGTTTTGGGTTAAGATTTTCATTGGCATTTTCTTTATTCTAACGAACATAATAATTTATTTGTTCGGGCATTATATGGAAAATCTATCAATAGTGTCCGCATTCCTGATTTTTTTGTTAAAAGACAAATCTCAAGAAACCAACATGTGCTTTTGTTGTTTATATATTGAAATGTGATTTTCAAACTATTATTAATCAAATTGTACTGTTATGGTTGGATTTGTAATTTGGGTAGTGGGCTTGGTACTCACTATTAAGGCGGCTTTGGAAATAGGACGCCTTTATGCACCCTGGGAAAAGAAGTTATTGGCTATTGTACTGATTCTTCTTACCAGTTGGATAGGGTTGTTTTTCTATTATTTCTATGCTAGAAGCCGTATGGCGGGTTGGCTAAGTGAATAGTTGTTAATTACCCTATAGGCGTATGAACTAATTTTTTATACGATATGTTGTTTAGTGTGAATAACAAACTTAATTATGAACTAAAAAGTTAGGCATGGAACACATAAAAACATTTCTAATGGTTTAGCATGCAAAACATTACAGTTTTAAAAAAAAATGATTATGAAGAAATCTATTATTTTATTAGCTTTTGTATTGGGCGCATTTACTGCAAATGCCCAATCAGTAGTAGAAGGTACAAAGTTTACAGACAACTGGTCTGTTGAAGTAAATGCAGGAGCAATCACTCCTCTCACTCACAGCGCTTTCTTTAAGAGTATGCGTCCCGCTTTCGGAGTTGGATTCTCGAAACAATTGACTCCTATCTTCGGTTTGGGATTTCAGGGAATGGGATATATCAATACCACCCAGAGTAAAACGGCTTTCGATGCTTCGGATGTCAGCTTATTGGGTAAGGTAAATTTGATGAACCTGTTTGCAAGTTATCAAGGGCAGCCTCGTTTGTTTGAGGTAGAGGCAGTAGCCGGAATGGGATGGTTACATTATTATGTAAATGGTGACGGTGACGAAAATTCATGGTCTACCCGTTTCGGATTGAATTTCAATTTCAATCTCGGTGAATCAAAAGCGTGGACATTGGGAATCAAACCTGCTATCGTATATGATATGCAAGGTGATTATAACGAAGCGAAGAGCCGTTTCAACGCCAATAATGCAGCTTTTGAATTGACAGCCGGATTGACTTACCACTTCAAGACAAGTAACGGAACACACCACTTTGCTAAAGTGAGAGTTTACAATCAGGCGGAAATCGACGGTTTGAATTCTTCAATCAATGCTCTTCGTTCCGAAGTGAACAATAAGGATGGTGAATTGAACACTGCCAACCAACAAATCAACGGATTACAGAAAGACTTGGAAGAATGTCGCACAAAAGTAGTTCCTGTTGAAACAGTAGTAAAAACTGCCCGTGTACCTGAATCTATCATTACTTTCAGACAAGGCCGTTCATCTGTTGACGCTTCACAGCTTCCTAACGTGGAACGCGTAGCTTCTTATATGAAGAAATATCCTGAAACGAAAGTTGTGATTAAGGGATATGCTTCTCCTGAAGGTAGTGTGGAAGTCAATGCAAGAATTGCTGCTGCACGTGCTGAAGCTGTCAAGACTATCTTAGTCAATAAATACAGAATCAGTGCCTCTCGTATTACCGCTGAAGGGCAGGGTGTAGGCGATATGTTCACCGAACCGGATTGGAACCGTGTAAGTATATGTACTATTGAAGATTAAGTAGATATATTAAGATAGAATAATGGGGGCTGCTCTTTCCAAGGGCAGCCCTTGTTGTATAATTGTGAATAAATTCTTCCTGAATTACATGAAAGTTTAGCATGCGATTTCTTTGTACATAACATAAAATGGCTATTTTTGCAGACATTGTTTATGCAGGTTCAAAACTGAACGTGCAAATATCAACCATTAAAAACTGTATTATGAAGAGAGTATTCGTATTTCAAGACTTTAAGTCGCAGAAATTTTGGAGTATAGATGTAGTCGGGACAGACGTTACTGTAAATTATGGTAAACTGGGAACTGACGGACAAACACAAGTGAAGAACTTCGCAACTACCGAAGAAGCCGAAAAAGCCGCCAATAAGCTGATAGCTGAAAAGACAAAGAAAGGCTATGTGGAGACAGCGGAAGAAACAGCACGCGAAATGAAAGTGGAAGCCAAGAAATTTGCGCTAAGCTACGATGAATATGATAATGGTGTTAATCTCTTGGATAAGATTTTGAAAGACAAGCACCTGTCTGACTATAAACAGATTACTATCGGTTGCTGGAATTACGAGTGTGAGGATTGCTCGGAATTACTGGAAGGAATGCTCGAACATAAAGATAAGTTTGCGCAAATAGAAGGACTGTTTTGGGGGGATATTGATCAGGAAGAACAAGAAGTTTCCTGGATTGAGCAGACAGATCTTAGTCCGTTGCTTGATGCCATGCCCAAATTGAAGGACTTGAAGATAAAAGGAACGAATAACCTGCGCCTGGGACAGACCTCACGTCCGGAATTGCGTTCACTGGAAATTATCAGCGGCGGTCTTCCTACCGAAGTCGTGGAAGATATTATAGCTTCCGATTTTCCTAATCTGGAAAAGTTGATTCTGTATGTAGGTGTCGAAGATTATGGATTCGAAGGCGATTTAGAGATATTCCGCCCGTTATTCTCCAAAGAACGTTTCCCTAAACTAACTTATTTGGGGCTTGTCAACTCCGAAGAACAGGACAATATTGTAGAAATGTTCCTGCAATCGGATATTCTTCCCCAATTGGAAACCATGGATATTTCTGCCGGCACTCTTAAAGATGTAGGCGCTCAACTGTTACTGGATAATTTGGATAAGATTTCTCATCTAAAATTTATTGATATGAGCTATAATTACCTGAGTAAGGACATGAAGAAGAAATTGCAGGCTCTTCCTATGAAGATAGATGTTTCCGATACTCAGGATGCGGACGAGGATGATGACGAAGTATACTATTACCCGATGATTACAGAGTAAGGAGAATGCAGATAATCGTTGTCAGCAACTCTCTGTCCAAACGTGTCAAATACTTTGTCGAAGCAGGCAGACACTTGCAGACAGAGATTCGTTTTATGACTTACGAAGAACTTTTTCACTGCTTGCCGTTGTTGCGGCAGGCAGTTATCAAACTGGAGCCTTGGGTGAGCAGTGAAACTGATTTTCTGAAATATGCTTTGTCGAATCAGGAATATAAGGAGACATTAAGACGTTTGGGTGGGATAAGACTATCTGGTGATGTGCATTTTTTGAATACTCCCCAGGCATTATTGCGTGCTCTCGATAAGCGGGAAACCAAACGGGTACTATCGGATAGGGGGCTGAAAGTGACTCCGATGTTACCTTCTCCACAGTCTTTCGATGAATTGCGGCAACTTCTTGCCGGTTGTAGCAGGGGATGTTTTCTGAAACCCCGTTATGGTTCGGGAGCGGGTGGCATTATGGCTGTCCGCTATCAGCCCGGCCGGAAGAAATGGGTGGTTTATACTACGCTGCAACAAGTGGACGGAGTGATTCATAATACCAAACGGATTCATCGTTTGAGTACGGAAAAAGAGATTGTCCCGTTGGCGGAAGCTGTGATACAAACGGAAGCCATATTGGAAGAATGGATTCCTAAAGAACAGTTGCAGGGAGAGAATTATGACCTTCGGGTAGTGTGCCGGGAAGCTGAAATAGATTATATAGTAGTGAGATGCAGTAAAGGAAGCATTACCAATCTGCATCTGAACAACAACGCACGTCTGTGGAGCGAATTGTCCTTATCGGAAGAAGTGCGACAACAGGTCTTTTATCAGTGCCGGGAAGCCGTCCGGACGTTGGATTTGCAATATGCCGGAGTAGACGTACTGATAGAAAGAGGAACAGATACACCTTATATAATAGAAGTCAACGGGCAAGGCGATCATGTTTACCAGGATATGTTTGACCGTAATTCTATATATACCCAACAAATAAGAACTATAAAAAAGAACTATAATCATGCAAATAGATGAACTACCGGCTGGAGAACAGAATCAATATCCGGATTTGGATATGAATCAGGTGGTGGGTACTCATGATATACTGATGCTTTGCTTTGATACTTTACGCTATGATGTCAGTAAGGAAGAAGAAGCTGCCGGACGAACGCCTGTGCTGAACAGTCACGGCGGAGAATGGGAAAAGCGGCACGCTCCGGGAAATTTCACGTATCCATCCCACTTTGCCATCTTTGCCGGATTTCTGCCTTCTCCGGCGGAACCTCATTTGCTGCGAAGCCGTAAATGGTTGTTTTTCCCTGTGCAGGCAGGGACAGGACGTATCCCGCCCAAAGGAAGCTACCCCTTTACGGAAGCTACATTTGTGCAGAGCCTTGCCAATACCGGATATGAAACGATTTGCATAGGCGGCGTGAATTTCTTTAGTAAACGCAATGAGATGGGACGTGTATTCCCCGGCTATTTTACAAAAAGTTATTGGTTGCCTACCTTTGGCTGCACTGCCATTGACAGTACGGAAACTCAGATAGACTTTGCGCTCAGGAAACTTGAAAACTATCCTGCGGACAAACGGATTTTTATGTATATCAACTTCTCTGCCATCCATTACCCGAACTGTCATTACGTGAACGGTAAAGTGAAGGATGACAAAGAATCGCATGCCGCTGCGCTGCAATATATAGACGGCCAGTTGCCCCGTTTGTTTGAAGCTTTTCAGAAGCGGGCTGATACGTTGGCGATTGCCCTTTCCGACCACGGCACTTGTTATGGCGAGGATGGATATGAATATCATTGTATATCCCACGAAACAGTTTACACAGTCCCTTACAAACACTTTATCTTACCGAAAAAATGAATCAACCGTTATCACGATATGTAGATTATATGTATAGCTATCCACATAAAACTGCTTATCGTCCTTTTTCGTCTCCGGTTTCGCTGTTTCCTTACCTGGAACAAGTGGAAGGGAGAAATGCGTCTCTTTATTTTCATATTCCTTTTTGCAGTCATAAATGTGGCTACTGCAATCTGTTTTCTCTGCAAACGAATCGTGGGGAATATATCACGGCTTATTTGAATACGCTTCGTAGGCAGGCACAACAATTGGCGCCACTCACTGCCGGACTGGCATTTGACAGTTTTGCTATCGGTGGTGGTACGCCATTACTTCTCACTGTTCCCCAACTGGAGTTTCTTTTGGATACTGCCGCATTATTTGGCGTGCATCCGTCCAATGCTTTCACTTCTATAGAAACGTCACCCGAATATGCTGATACGGCTCGTTTGAATTTATTAAAACAGGCAGGCGTAGCTCGTGTAAGTATTGGTATACAAAGTTTCCAGGATAAAGAACTGATAGCTTTGAAAAGACGTCCCCGACAGGATTCTATCTGCCAGGCGCTTAACGCTATTCAGAAAATGGACTTTCCATATTTTAATATCGACCTGATTTATGGAATCAAAGGACAAACTGTCGAAAGTTTCCTTTATTCATTAGAACAAGCTCTTCAGTTCCAGCCCAATGAACTCTTTATTTATCCGTTATATGTCCGTCAGGGGACGGCTATTACAGAACGGGAATCTGATGCCGTTTGTTTTCAGATGTATTGTGCGGCTTGTGATTTCTTGAAGGAAAGAGGATTTCTACAGACTTCCATGCGCCGTTTCATTCAACATTCATCTACGGATGCGGAAGTTTCATGTGGTGATGAAGTGATGCTTTCCTGTGGTTCCGGTGGACGTAGTTATTTGGGTGATTTGCATTATGCCACCCGGTATACGGTTTGCCAACGTTGCATTGGAGAGGAGATAGATAAATATATGTCTACAACTGATTTCACAGTAGTCTGGAACGGGTTTATCCTTTCTCAAAAAGAACAACAGCAGCGTTTCATTATCAAAAATCTGATGTACTATATGGGCATTGACAAAGCCGAATATGAACGACGGTTTGGAGAACCTTTGGAAATGATTCCACTGTTTCAGCAATTGGCGGAACATCAATGGATAAAAGAAACGGATAACGGCCGTATTTGCCTTACTCCTGAAGGAATGGGATATTCAGATTATATCGGTCAGTTATTTGTTACTTCTGAAATAAGGCAACTAATGGAAACTTATTCTTATTGAATGTAACTCTAATGGCAAACGAAGGCTCTCTGCTCTCCATCAAACGTATATACTATCGTGGTAAACTGGATAGTTGCAATTATACTTGTTCTTATTGTCCTTTTGGTAAGAAGTCTCATTTGACATCTACTGCAAATATGGAACAGGACAAAAAGGCTTGGGAGCATTTTATCACCGCCGTCGAACAATGGAAAGGGGAACCTTTGCAGTTATTTATCATTCCCTACGGCGAAGCATTGATACATAATTATTATCGCGAGGGAATGATGCGTTTGGTAGCATTGCCGCAAGTTATCGGAATTTCCTGTCAGACCAATCTTTCTTTTCCTGCCGGACAATGGTTGAATGAACTTCAAGCAACTCCGGCCTTAATAAGTAAGATAAAGGTATGGGCTAGTTTTCATCCGGAAATGACTTCGGTCGGGAAATTCGTAAAGCAGCTTCATACGCTCCATCATGCAGGAATGCAGGTTTGTGCCGGAGCAGTAGGAAATCCGTCTTCGAAAGCTGAACTTAGTGACTTGCGGAATACTCTTTTGCCGGATATTTATCTGTTTATTAATGCCATGCAGGGACTGAAGACACCTCTTAGTCGGGAGGATATTCGTTTTTTCAGCCAACTGGATAATCTTTTTGAATATGATTTGAAGAATGCTCCGGCACAATGGGATGTTTGTACAGGTGGAAGAAGTAGTTGTTTGGTCGATTGGAAAGGTGATATTTATGCTTGTCCCCGAAGCCGGGTGAAGATTGGAAATCTCTATCAGAATGAAAAGTTAAACCTTTCGCTTCCATGTAAGCGGAAAGTTTGTGATTGTTACATCGCTTTCAGCAATTTGCGCAATCATCCCCTACATAGGATAATGGGAGAGGGAGCGTTTTGGCGAATACCGGATAAACCGCTTATTACCACTGTCTTTTTTGATGTGGACGGGACATTGACTGATGCGCAAGGAAAGGTTCCCGAGAGTTATAAGAATGCTTTGCAATATATGGCACAATCTTCCTCGTTGTATCTTGCTACTTCCCTGTCGATGGAGCAGGCACGAAGGAAATTAGGAAAGACTCTTTTTAGCTTGTTCAAAGGGGGAGTTTTTGCAGATGGCGGTTTATTGTCCTATGCCGGTCAAAGTAAATGCTTGCCGGTTGAAATGTTGTTAATTGAAGCGTTATCGGATGAGTTGCTGTCGGATGAAGTGCTCTCGAATACCTGCGAAGAACCGATAAAGATTACGACTCATAGCTATGAAGGACAGATTTATAAGTATAGCCTGCTTGTACGTAACAAGAAACAAAGAGAAGAGATTCTGGCTCAACTAAACGAAAGACCGTATCAGATATTTTATAAAGCTCCCCTAATAACGGTAATCCATCACGAAGCAAGTAAAAAAGAAGGAATGCTTCAAATCTGCAAGGCTTTAAATCTGTCTCCTGAATATGTTCTGGTAGTAGGAAATTCATTGAAAGACTGGCCTATGATGTCCGCAGTTCCTCACTCTTGTGCGGTGATGGATGCAGAGTGCGCTTTAAAAGAACGGGCTCGTTATACTTTGAATCCGGATAGATTACCGGCTTTCTTTCATTTAAACAGTTATACTCTCGAAAAAAAATAAAAACCGATTTAAATTTGGTAGTTATGAAAACAAAGCCCATATTTGCAGCCCTAAAATAGGGACAGGCATAAAAATCCTCATCGGAGGGTGCTATAATGATAATTATAGTGCTGGATAAGATGGATGGTGCAAATCATTCGCTTGTCCGGCACTATTTTTTTATTGTAACAATTTAAAGATAAGAGGTAAAGTATCGAAGGAACTATGAAAGAGTTGGATTTGACACGGGGAAGTGTACCGAAAGTGCTGTTACAGTTTGCAGTACCTTTTTTGATTGCCAATATGCTTCAGGCACTTTATGGCGGGGCTGACCTTTTTGTTGTAGGGCAATATGACGATTCGGCTAGTGTGGCGGCCGTAGCCATCGGTAGTCAGGTGATGCAGACTATTACGGGTATTATTCTCGGTATCACCACCGGAACGACTGTATTGATTGCCATTGCTACCGGAGCGAAAGATAATAGAAAAGTGGCTTTTACTATCGGGTCTTCCGTATGGCTGTTTTCAATAACCGGTGTATTGCTTACTTTGCTTATGGTCATGTTTCATGGTCAGATAGCCGAATGGATGCATACTCCGCCGGAAGCGATGTCCGATACGAAGAGTTATATTTTAGTCTGCTCCATGGGAATACTATTTATAATAGGCTATAATGTAGTGTGCGGTATCCTGCGCGGATTGGGCGACTCCAAGACACCGCTTTATTTTGTCGGGCTGGCATGTGTGATAAATATAGTGCTTGACTTTATACTGGTAGGGTATTTCCATTGGGGAGCTACCGGAGCAGCTGTCGCTACGATAACCGCGCAAGGTGTCAGTTTTGCAACAGCCCTTTGGTTTCTCTATCGTCAAGGATTCCATTTTGAGTTTTCACGGAAAGATATCCGGTTGAATCGGAATCTGTCCAAGAAAATCATGGTATTGGGCGCACCTATCGCATTGCAGGATGCCTTAATCAACGTCTCGTTTCTGCTAATCACTGTTATTGTGAATCAGATGGGAGTGATTGCGTCGGCTTCCTTGGGTGTTGTAGAGAAAATCATCGTGTTTGCCATGTTGCCGCCAATGGCTATATCATCGGCTGTGGCAACCATGACTGCACAGAATTACGGGGCAGGGCTTATAAAGAGAATGAACAAATGCCTTGCTTCGGGCATTGGGATTGCGCTTGTTTTCGGCGTGTCGGTTTGTGTATATTCGCAATTCCTGCCGGAGACGCTTACCGCATTCTTCACCAAAGACGCTGCGGTAGTGGCAATGGCGGCGGATTATTTGAGGGGGTATAGCATTGACTGTATCATTGTAAGTTTCGTGTTTTGCATTAATTCGTATTTCAGCGGACAAGGAAACTCGTTATTCCCGATGATTCACAGTATGATAGCTACTTTCCTGTTCCGTATCCCGTTATCGTACTGGTTCAGCCAGATAGACAGTTCGTCACTGTTTATCATGGGATTTGCCCCGCCAATCTCAACGGTAGTTTCCTTGGTAATATGTATTTGGTATTTACGATATAATCAGAAGAGAATGTATTTGAAAGGCACAATGATGCCTGTTATGACGAATTAGGTGTTTTTAAGTGACATATATTAACTAAAATCAATTTTGTATGGAAGCTTATTTGAAGAAACTCTGTTTTGAGTATCAGGTGGATGAAAAAGAAGTGAAAGAGCTGTTGGCTCGTATGGAAATGGTGTATTTGGATAAAGGGGAACGAATAGCATCTGCCACAATGCCTGAGCAGAGCTTGTATATTATTGTTTCCGGCATCCTGCATACCTATGCTACTTATGAGGGAGAGGATAGAACCATCAGATTCTTGTCTGAAGGTGACGCTATACTATGTTACAATTCCAGTACATACTCCGTTAAAACGCTGACGAAGTGTGCGGCTTATTACATCAGTGAAGATGAGATTGAAGAGTTGTGCGCAACATCCATATCATTTGCCAACTTAGTCCGCCAACTGATGGAGTATCAGTTTTATTTTAAAGAGGAGGAGAGTGTGAACGTGCGCAAACTGACGGTAAGAGAAAGGTATCTCTCTTTATTGTCAGAGATTCCGGATATTCTTTACAGAGTCCCTTTGAAACATATCACTCATTATTTGGGAACTGATGTGACAAGCTTGGGATATTTGGCGGGAAGTTCCAAATAAAGAATGCTACCTTGACTTATATATTTAAGAATATTCCTTATCAGATAAATCATTAATAACTCAATTCTATTGAATCAGATAATAACTAAAAAAATAAAAGAACAATGAGAGACGCGGAAAAAACAGTAGGAAATATGATTGATAAGCTGAAGACAGCTTTTATCGGTTCGGTGGATAATGAAGGATTTCCCAATATTAAGGCTATGTTGCAACCAAGGAAAAGAGAAGGGATAAAGACGATTTATCTGACAACGAACACTTCATCCATGCGTGTTGCGCAATATCGGGAGAATAGTCATGCCTGTATTTACTTTTGTGATGCAAGATTCTTCAGGGGAGTCATGCTGTGCGGCACTATGGAAGTGCTGACTGACGCTGCCAGTAAAGAGATGATATGGCAGGAAGGGGACACGATGTACTACCCGGAAGGAGTGACAGACCCCGATTATTGTGTCTTGAAGTTTACCGCGGTTTCAGGACGCTTTTACAGTAACTTTAAGTCTGAAAGCTTTGTTGTAGAGTAGTATAATTCTAATCCCTCTTTTTAATATTCATTTCTTGCTTATAGATGGTTGTGCCACCGCGGTGGCACAACTGTGCCATGCCTTTGTCACAAGCGTGCCACTACGATGGCACTGTTGTGCCATTGGGGTAGCATTGGGGTGGCATATACTGTACTGAATAAGGTTGATTACTTATTTAATTTATCTATGGATGAAAACGAACTTATTTATCATTAGATAATAAGTTGGTCAACTCGGTGATGATATGCTGTTTCCATTCTTGCAGGAAACTTGTAAAATCCTCTTCATTATCCAGAAACAAAGTCGTTATCAGATTCCTTACAAGAAAAGGATAAGTCAGCAGACTGTAAAAGGTAAGAAAGACCATCGGTAATGGCACTTTCTTTATTTTGCCTGCTTCCATTTCTGCCAGTAGAGTATCTTTTACAAGAGACAGGGCTGCTTCAAACTGAAGTTCTTTTGCTGCTTCAAGCAAATGGTTCACATCGCGCTGTATTTCTCCGCATATGAATTTAGGGAGATAGGGTTCTTTGGTAAAAAGCTCGATATACTCATCCAAAACCATGCCCATGCGGTCGACAAACGGGATGTCCAGTTTTATAATATCATGTATTTTAGGCATTAGTGATATTACTATCGAACCGAATACCGCCTTGAACATCTTATCTTTCGTCCGAAAATAATAATGCAGCGTGGGTCTGTTGATTCCAACAGTTGCAGCTATATCACTCATGCTTGTTCCTGCAAATCCTTTTTCAATAAAAAGCTGTTGGGCGGTTTCGATTATCTGTCGTTCCAAATCGTTATATTCCGTTGTTGCCATAATTCTAGTTGCTTATGTTGTCAATAAAAAGTAAAAGCCTATTTGTTATGTTTACATCGCTGACGCTACTATCAAAGTCTAAAGATAGTATATTCATTTGAGGATACAGTGATTTTATACGTTTTTCTATTCCTTTTTGTACAATATGATTGGCTATGCAGCCGAAAGGTTGCAAGCTAATTACATGATTGACATCTTGGGAAGCGAAAGAAAGTATCTCACCGGAGATTAGCCAACCTTCTCCAAACTGTGTGCTTAGAGTAATCACTTGTTTTGCTTTTTCCGCCTTTTCATAGATAGATTCGAACGGAGTAAAATAATCGAAACTTTTTCCTATCTCATTCACTTTATTAATTTGTTTTTGAACTTTCTTGTATAACCAGTCGATTATAAAATCGGGAATATTTTTCCGTTGCAGGTGCTCGTTCTGTCTTACTTTCAGATTGACAAATCCCTGCATGAAGAAGTCGGTCATCAATGGCGGAATGACCTCTATCTGCTGATTGATAAGCCACGAAGTGATATCCTTTTGTGCGAAAGAATTGAATTTCAGGAATATCTCTCCGACAATACCTACTTTGTGACAGGATTTCTGCTCGCAAATCTTATTGAACTCTTTGGCAGCCAAATACAGATAGCTTAATAAATCTTCCGGCTTATTTTTTTCAACGATAGATTGTGCTGTATTCAGGTATAAATCTCGTAGACGGGCAGCCTGTCCCTTTTCCTTTTCGCGGACAACGGCTGCATAGTAGAATTTAGCAATACAGTCACTGTACAACACAGACGCAAGTATTATCGGCAAAACTTTGAGCCAGTTCACTTTAAAACCGGATTGCTCGTTCTCGATACCACTGCCGAAAGCAAGTGATATGACCGGAGTATCTGTATATCCGTTCTCTATCAATGCTTTCTTTATCAATGAAATATAATTGCTGGCGCGACATTGCCCACCGGTTTGCGTGATGGCAACACAGGTATTCGAAGGGTCGTAACGTCCACTTTTAAAGGCTTTCACAATGTCTCCGACAATCAATGTAGCCGGATAGCACACTTCATTATTCGAATATTTTAGTCCCCAGTCACATGAATCCGCGTCACTCAGCGGCAGGGTTTCCATTTCATATCCGGCTACTCTCATAATCGACGGGATAAGCGGTGAAATGAAAGGTGTGAAGAAGGGAGCTATGATTTTCTTCTTCTTATCCTTCTTGGTGAAAGGAGCGGTCGAAACAAATGCTTCCGGCTCTTTCGCTTCTGTTTGCCGCAGACTGAAATTCAGACTTTCCACCAGCGAACGAACCCGCAACTTGATAGAACCGATATTATTGACATCATCTATTTTTAATAATGTAAGATTCTTACCGTGCCGTTTCAGCAAGTTACGCACTTCATCTATCAGAAAAGCATCCGGCCCGCAGCCGAATGAGGTCATTTGCATATATTGTACGTCGGACTGCTGCAATGCCGCCCACTTCGTTGCTTTCAGAATACGGTTGGTAAACGCCCATTGAGAGAGATAATGAGTCTCTTCCAATGAAATATTGTCATGGCGGATAATATCATCCGTCACCACATACACTCCCATATCGGCAATCATATCCGAAACCTTATGCTGTATCAACGGGTCGCTATGATAAGGCCGGCCGGCGAGAAGTATAATCAGTTTATGCCTTCTCCGTCCTTCTTCCAGTACTTCCTTATTATAGGCAACAAGTTTTTCTTCAAAAGCATACTGTTCCTTTAAAGCCTTTGCAAAAGCCGCTTTGCATATCTCATCCGGAATACCTAAAGATTTCAGATACTCATTACATTGCTTATACAATAATGTCTCATCTTTGAATGTTACAGACGGAGCATCTATCGGTATATTTTCCTCTTGTACGCTCTTGATTACTTCCGAATAACCGGAAACAATAGGGCAGTTGTAACTGTTTTGCTGCTGCTTGTCCTTTTTCTCAAAAACGACGAACGGCATAAATATCCGGTCTACATTGTGCTGTATCAGATTGTCGATATGACTGTGTACCAGTTTGGCAGGGAAACAGATGTTGTCGGACATCACCATATTGGCAGCAGTCTCATATTTTCTATACGTAGAAGGTTCCGACAAACGCACCTGAATGCCACAGGCAGTAAACAATGTATGCCAAAAAGGATATTCTTCATACATATTCAGGATACGCGGAATTCCTATCGTCGATACCGGACTCGGAATATTTACATTCCGGTCGAACAGTAACGCTACCTTTTTATTATATGTATTGACGCCTTTCTCCGAATCGCTTCCTTTGTTGGAATATACCTTTTCACATCGGTTGCCGGAGAAATAATGGTTTTCATTATTGAATGTATATCGCATGATGGCACACTGGTTTTCACATCCACGGCATTGTAGTTGTTTGGAAGTATATTGTGCCCATTGCAACATCTCTTTCAGCCCTGTCGTCCTGGTGCATCCGAGTTGTTTTGCATACAGGGCGCAGCCGATAGCTCCCATCAATTCGGGGCAGTTGCTTCGGAAAGTCTGTTTTCCTGTCAGCATCTCCAGGCTTCGCACGATAGAATCATTGCGCATAGTTCCCCCTTGTACGACGATATGGTCGCCAAGCACATCCGTATCCTTTAGCTGTAACACTTTATACAAACAGTTCTTCACGACAGAATAAGATAAACCGGCAGCAATATCCGCTACGGTTGCCCCTTCGCGAAGCACCTGTTTTACTTTTGAATTCATAAAGACCGTACAGCGTGTACCCAGGTCACACGGCGCCTTGGAGAAACAAGCCGCTTTAGCGAAATCTTCCACACTGTAATCCAGTGATTGAGCAAAAGTACTGATAAAAGAGCCGCATCCTGACGAGCAGGCTTCATTGATTTCTATTCTGTTGATTACTCCATTGCTGACAAAAATAGCTTTCATATCCTGCCCGCCAATATCCAGGATAAAAGAAACATCCTTGCTGATATGCTTGGCAGCGGCATAATGAGCGATTGTTTCAATAATCCCCGCATCCATGCGGAAAGCTGCTTTTATCAAATCCTCTCCGTATCCGGTAGAACATCCCCCTTTTATCTTGAGGACAGTTCCGCGTTTTCGGCATTCCTCAGCCAGTTTCTGCAATCCGTTCTCTACTGTCTTTATCGGGTTTCCGTTATTGTCATGATAATAAGAGTAAAGGATTCGATTATCATTATCCAGTACTACAATTTTGGTGGTAGTAGAACCGGAGTCGATGCCGATAGTTGCTTCCTGCAATCCGGGTTGTAAGGTTGCATATTCAATCTTATACTGTTCCTTCTCCTTTTTCCATGACTCATATTCTTGTTCATTATTGAATATAGGCGAGAGGTTACTTTGGAAAGGAGATGTGATACTTAACTTACTTTCCAACCTGTTTATCAGCACAGAAAGAAGCATTGTTTCATCATCGCTTTCTGCCAATGCTGCTCCCCAGGCAGGTATTAGATTTCCTTTTTCCGGTAATATAAAATCTGTCTCTTGTGATAACTTCAGATAATTGGCAAATGCTTTTCGGAGAGCGGGAATAAAAGTCAACGGACCACCACATAGCAACACAGGCGGAGTGATATTACATCCGCGTGCAAGCGTGACAGTAGTCTGTACGGCTACTGCATGAAAAATAGATGCCGCTATATCTTCCTTAGATATATTTTTGGCTATCAGATTTTGTATATCTGTCTTACAAAATACGCCGCAACGTGAAGCGATGGGATATATCTGTGTAGAACGAAGTGCCAAATCATTCAACTCCTCAATGGAAACTCCGAGCAGAATAGACATTTGGTCAATAAAAGCTCCGGTTCCGCCTGCGCAGTTTCCATTCATGCGCAAGTCTGTAGCTTGTCCGTCTTGAAAGAAAACAACTTTGGCATCTTCTCCACCGATATCAATCATAGTAGAAGTATGCGGATAATTCCGGTGGACATAGTTTGTTGCCGCTACAACCTCTTGCACAAAAGATAAAGCGCATTTTTCGGAGATTCCCATACCGACAGACCCTGTGATATGAAAAGAGAGAGGAATGTCACCCAACTGTTTCTTTATCTGATGAAGAAATGCCAGTAAGCACTCTTGTATTTTTGCCTGATGTCTTTTGTATCCGGAGAACAAGACCATAGTTTCGTTTTTGTCCAATACCACCATCTTTGCAGTAGTGGAACCAATGTCTAAGCCGACTTTATAAGCATTCATATAAAAAATAGATTATATATAACTTAGTGTTTGACATATGTGTCAGATGCGAATGTATGTAAAAGGATTGTAGATATGGCAAGTTGTCTCTGAAGTTTTGTCTTAATTAACAAGTCACTTAAAATAAGCTACTTATATATAGACCTATGATAAATGACTATCCTCTTTATATAGAAAATAAGTATCTCCATCCGCTAATTTTGTTTTTCTCTTTTGCTTTGCCATTATTTTTAATAGTTTTGTATTCGCTATATTATAGAATGAAATGAATATCGAAGAATTTAGAGAATATTGCCTGTCTCTTAAAGGTGTTACAGAAAAAATGCCTTTTTCTCATGTGCGCGATACATACAGTCGTGACGTACTTTGTTTTTATGTCTTAGACAAATGGTTCTGTTTCGTCAACATAGAAATATTCGATTTTTGTTGTATCAAATGCAATCCTGATGAATCTTTGGCTTTACAGAGTGAATATATAGGAATCAAACCGGGATGGCATATGAATAAAAAGTACTGGATTAGTGTCTACTTCAACCAGGATGTATCCGATGAAAAGATAAAAGAGCTTGTCGGTAAGTCATATGATATAGTTGTCAATAGTTTGACGAAAAAGGAACGTTGCCGCCTTTTAAATTTAGAGAATTCTCAGATAGAATAAAAGGAGTTACATTGTACGTAATTGGGTAAACATTCCCTAATAGACAGTTTAGGGATAAATCTTATTATTCTTTCCGTACCATTGATTTAAATGGGAAAAAGGGTATTGATTGGGAAGATCCTATGCAAATCATCATATTATCTACCGATGGAAAAGAGAGGACTCAACTTACGGAAGATAAGTTCTTCGCAGGTGATTGGACTGTCAATGCACAAACAGGAAAACTTGTTGTCATAGGTTATTATGATACAAACAATAATAACAAGCATGATAAGGCAGATAAGAATGAAATATTAATCTATGATTTGAAAACTTTGAAGTTAGTTTCGAGAATATAAGCTCTAATTATAGAGATAAAAAGCTCCGTAATTCTTAAATTGCGGAGCTTTTATTCTTTTAAAAAGTGGTATGTACGGTTCTTAGACTGTAAATGGGATAATTGATTTGTAATGATAATCCATCCTCAAATAGAATAAAAGCAAGAAAAACGTTACATAACTTTTCCTGGCTGTTTAAATATTCCTTTTTTAAGATTTAATTCAAATTATATACGGCTCTATTACAGAATCGAGGATTTTGGTACAAATATCCGTAAATCATATACAAGTTTGTTTGTTGCATTGCAGTAAATTTGCAGTCAGAAGTTTAATAATGAAAAATAAACAGTTAATAGAAATCCAATTATGATGAAAACAATAATGGGCGTTCTTTCCCTGTTCGTCATGTTATCATGTAGTACGACAGTGAAAGAGAGGCCCGAACAACAAAATGTAACGGAAATGAACAAGAAAAATATCGGGAATCTGTTGGCTCTATATCCGAAACCGATGACGGTCGTCGGTACGGAGATAGAAGGAAAGGTAAACTGGCTTGTCGTCGGACATACGGGGATTATCGGTCACGACCGTATATTAGTGAGCATGAATAAGCAGCATTATAGTAATCAGGGAATCAGGAAATCAAAGAAGCTTTCCATCAATCTTGTTAGTCGTGAGATGCTGCCCAAAGCCGACTATGTGGGAAGTGTGAGCGGTGCGTCGGTTGATAAGTCTGATGTATTCGCTTATCACATCGGGGAAAACGGTACGCCTGTTATTGATATTTCCCCTTTGACAATGGAGTGTAATGTAGTGGACATTTACGAAACTGACGGCTTCGATAATTTTATTTGCGCTGTAATCAATACTTATGCAGCCCCTGATGTGTTGGACAGTAATGGCAAACTTGATTATACCCGGTTAAAGCCTGTGCTGTTTGAATTTCCAACTTATTCTTATCTTGCAACAGGAGAGATAATTGGCAAGTGCCTGAATTTGGATAAACAACCCGGCATGTGTGCGAAACGGCCTATGGAGGCTGACGGTATTGTGCGGTTATCGAAAATTGAAGTTTATCCGGAACACCTCGAAGAATATATGAAATACGCGACTGAAGTCGGCGAAGTCTCTTTACGTACTGAACCAGGTGTGCTGACCATGTATGCCGTCCGTGAAAAAGAGAATCCCAATAGGATAACCATTCTCGAAACCTATGCGAGCCGCGAAGCTTACGAATTTCATATCGTATCGGAACATTTTCAGAAGTATAAACAGGGAACACTGCACATGGTCAAGAAGCTGACGCTCTCCGACCAAACGCCGCTTAATCCTGCAAACAACATCAATAACTTCATCCAATAAATGAAATGATTATGAATAAATTCTTTTTATTTTCAGTATTCAGTATTTTAACACTCAATGTTATGGCACAGGAAAAGATAGTACAGACAGCAGGGCGCGACCAATTAGAAGAGTTCGCCCCAAAATTTGCGGAACTCAATGATGACGTTCTTTTTGGAGAAGTATGGAGCCGCACTGATAAACTCGGTTTGCGTGACCGCAGTTTAGTAACTATTACCTCTCTGATTAGTCAAGGCATCACGGATAATTCGCTCGTTTACCACCTTCAGTCAGCCAAGAAAAACGGTATCACTCGTACCGAAATCGCTGAGATTATCACCCACATAGGCTTCTATGCCGGTTGGCCGAAAGCGTGGGCAGCATTCAATTTGGCAAAGGGTGTGTGGGCTGAAGATACGACTGGGGAAGATGCTAAAGCAGCCTTCCAGCGCGAAATGATTTTCCCCATCGGTGAGCCCAATGCGGCTTATGCGCAGTATTTCGTCGGTAACAGTTACCTTGCTCCGGTTTCACGTGAGCAGGTAAATATCTCCAATGTCACCTTTGAACCCCGTTGTCGTAACAATTGGCATATACACCGTGCAACGAAAGGCGGCGGACAGATGCTTATTGGCGTGGCCGGTCGCGGTTGGTATCAGGAAGAAGGGAAACCAGCGGTAGAGATTCTACCTGGTACGGTCATCCATATCCCCGCCAATGTGAAACACTGGCATGGTGCTTCAGCCGACAGTTGGTTTGCTCATTTGGCTTTTGAGATTTCCGGCGAAAACACTTCCAATGAGTGGCTTGAACCGGTTACAGATGAAGAGTACAACAAGCTCGAACGAGCTAAGCAATGATTTCTGCTAATTCAGTTTCTAGTGGTAAAATATATTTAAAATCAAAGTAAAATGAAACAGATTATATTCATATTTATGAGTCTCCTTTGCTTTAGCTGTCCATCAAAAGCACAGAAACAGGCAGCGAATACCAATGTGCAATCCGACAAGAAAATCCTTGTCGTCTATTTCTCTTGTACTGGAACTACGGAAAAGGCTGCTGATGCCATTGCCAAAACAGTCGGTGGTAAACTTTACCGAATAACTCCCGCTACAGCCTATACCTCGGCAGATCTCGATTGGCACAACAAGAATAGTCGTAGTTCAGTCGAAATGAGGACTGAAAATTCACGTCCGGAATTGGGTGGAGAGGTGCTTGACCTGAAAAATTACGATGTGGTATTTATCGGTTATCCGATATGGTGGGATTTATGCCCGCGTCCGGTCAATACATTCCTTGAGAAATATGATTTCTCTGGTAAAACTGTTATTCCATTCGCCACTTCCGGAGGAAGTTCGATAACCAACAGTGTGAAACAGCTCAAGAAACTTTATCCAAAAATCGTATGGGGAGAAAGCCGGTTACTAAACGGAAGTGTCAAGCAAGTCGGAGAGTGGGCAAAACAAGTTGTTAACTGAACACTGCAATATTGAACAGCAACGATATATAGGTCGTTGCTGTTTTTCTTTCGGATAGAACTTTGAGTTGGATATGCATTTCTTATAATAAAAAAAGGAGAATGACTTTAATCATTCTCCTTCGCGGTGCGTACGGGACTCGAACCCGTGACCCCATGCGTGACAGGCATGTATTCTAACCAACTGAACTAACGCACCAGAATTTCAATTTGTCAATTCGCATCTCTCTCGATTGCGGGTGCAAAGGTAGTTGTTTTTTGTAAATCTGCAAGCGTTTTGGGAAAAGTTTTTTTCAAGAAAAAACGAGAAAAACGCTTAGTGTCTCATTTTGAGTACTTTTGTAATGAAAAAAAATATTGTTTTTTCTTCTCTTCGGATAGTGACGCTATCCGGTTGTCATAGTAACGCCATCCCGATAGGATAGCGTCACTATCCGAAGGTGATAGCGTCACTATCCTGAAGTTTGTCATTCTATTCATAGAAAATAGCTCCCGAATTCTTTCTATCTGTAAGAAATCACCGTTTTTATATCAACTTTCTGCTTGAATAATTCGTAATTTTGCAATAAATCGTTATTTTTGCGGACTAAAATTAGGGAGGTGGAGAATATTCCTCCCCCGGAATCGTAAATCAGTAAAAAGAATGATGACAACAGCCAAACTGTTATTGCACTGTCCCGACAAACCGGGAATCCTTGCGGAAGTGACAGACTTTATTACGGTAAACAAAGGAAATATTATCTATTTGGATCAATATGTAGACCATGTAGAGAACATATTCTTCATGCGTATTGAATGGGAATTGAAAGACTTCTTAGTTCCCCAGGAAAAGATTGAAGATTACTTCAGGACACTCTACGGCCAAAAGTACGAAATGGATTTCCGTCTTTATTTCTCGGATGTAAAACCACGTATGGCTATTTTCGTTTCCAAGTTGTCTCATTGTCTTTTCGATATGTTGGCTCGTTACACTGCAGGCGAATGGAATGTGGAGATACCTCTTATTATAAGTAATCATCCCGATTTGCAGCACGTGGCCGAACGTTTCGGTATCCCTTTCTATCTGTTTCCTATTACAAAAGAGACAAAAGAAGAACAGGAACGCAAAGAAATGGAACTGCTTGCCAAACATAAGATTACATTTATCGTACTGGCACGCTATATGCAAGTAATATCCGAACAGATGATTAATGCTTATCCGAATAAGATAATCAATATCCATCACTCTTTCCTTCCTGCGTTCGTAGGGGCGAAACCTTACCATGCAGCCTTCCAAAGAGGTGTGAAGATTATCGGAGCCACCAGCCATTACGTGACAACAGAGTTGGATGCAGGCCCAATCATCGAACAGGACGTAGTACGCATCACCCATAAAGATGCCATTGAAGACCTGGTAAATAAAGGAAAAGACCTTGAAAAAATCGTTCTTTCCCGTGCGGTACAGAAGCACATTGAACGCAAAGTCTTGGCTTATAAAAATAAAACAGTAATATTCAGCTAATGAAAGTAGCAGTCGTAAAATATAATGCCGGCAATATCCGTTCTGTGGATTATGCTTTGAAGCGGTTGGGGGTGGAAGCGGTGATTACTGCTGATAAAGAAGAACTCCAGTCGGCCGATAAAGTAATCTTCCCCGGAGTGGGAGAGGCGGAAACTACCATGAACCACTTGAAGGCGACAGGACTGGACGAATTGATAAAGAACTTGCGGCAGCCTGTATTCGGAATTTGTCTCGGTATGCAATTAATGTGCCGTTATTCCGAAGAAGGGGGAGTGGACTGTTTTAATATCTTCGATGTAGACGTGAAACGTTTTGTTCCACAGAAACATGAAGATAAAGTACCGCATATGGGTTGGAATACCATCGTAGATACGAATAGCAAACTTTTCGAAGGATTCACCGAAGAAGAATTTGTTTACTTCGTGCACAGTTTCTATGTTCCGACTTGTGAATTTACTGCCGCTACGACTGATTACATTCATCCGTTCAGCGCAGCGTTGCACAAAGATAATTTTTACGCTACCCAGTTCCATCCGGAAAAGAGTGGCAAGACAGGAGAGAAGATTCTGACGAATTTCCTGAACCTATAATAAACTATGTTGCCGTTTATAATAAACTCCACCATAATTTATAATAAACTCGTTCGTAGTTTATAATAAACTTTTCCGGTGGATGAAACGGTGCTGACAAACGAAAGAATTGTATAACCAAATATCTTGAAATACCAAATGATAGAAATTATTCCGGCCATCGATATTATTGACGGAAAGTGCGTACGCCTTTCCCAGGGAGACTACGATAGTAAGAAGGTATACAACGAGAATCCGGTAGAAGTTGCTAGGGAGTTCGAAGCGAACGGCGTTCGCAGACTTCATGTGGTCGACTTGGACGGTGCTGCTTCTCACCATGTAGTCAACTATCGTGTGTTGGAACAAATTGCTACACATACTTCGCTTGTGATAGACTTCGGTGGTGGAGTGAAAAGCGACGAAGACTTAAAGATAGCCTTTGAAAGCGGCGCGCAGATGGTGACAGGCGGTAGCATTGCTGTGAAAGACCCCGCACTGTTTACTCATTGGCTGGAAATATACGGCAGTGAGAAGATTATTCTGGGAGCAGACGTCAAAGACCATAAGATAGCCGTCAACGGTTGGAAGGACGAAAGTACCTGTGAACTATTCCCCTTCCTCGAAGACTATATGACGAAAGGAATACGGAAAGTAATCTGCACGGACATTAGTTGCGACGGAATGTTGAGTGGCCCTTCCATTGATTTATATAAGGAAATGCTTGCCAAATTTCCCGACCTCTATCTGATGGCCAGTGGCGGAGTGAGCAAGATAGATGATATTATCGCCCTGGACGAAGCCGGTATCCCCGGAGTCATCTTTGGCAAAGCGTTGTACGAAGGACATATCACATTGAAAGATTTAAGAATCTTTCTGTAAGCCGTCAACCATACAACGGCATCCCCGTTCAAAGCACAGGTTTAAATTGTCAAATAGTAAATAAAATAGGATTGTGTTAGCAAAAAGAATTATCCCTTGTCTCGACATTAAAGACGGACAAACCGTAAAAGGAACGAACTTCGTTAATTTGCGCCAGGCCGGTGACCCGGTAGAACTGGGGCGGGCTTATAGTGAACAAGGCGCAGATGAACTTGTTTTCCTCGATATAACTGCAAGCCACGAAGGACGCAAGACCTTTACCGAACTGGTCAAGCGGATTGCGGCAAATATCAACATCCCGTTTACCGTAGGTGGCGGAATCAACGAATTGAGCGATGTAGACCGTTTGCTGAATGCCGGAGCAGATAAGATTTCAATCAATTCTTCCGCTATCCGTAATCCGCAACTGATTGATGAAATCGCCAAGAATTTCGGTTCCCAAGTCTGCGTGCTGGCAGTAGATGCCAAGCAAACAGACCACGGATGGAAATGCTATCTCAACGGTGGTCGCATCGAAACCGATAAAGAACTGATGTCATGGACAAGAGAAGCCCAGGAACGTGGTGCAGGCGAAATCCTGTTCACGAGCATGAACCATGACGGCGTAAAGACCGGCTATGCGAACGAAGCCCTTGCTTCACTTGCCGACCAGCTCTCTATTCCAGTCATCGCTTCCGGTGGAGCAGGTTGTAAAGAACACTTCCGCGACGTGTTTTTGCAAGGAAAGGCAGATGCGGCGTTGGCAGCCAGCGTTTTTCATTTCGGAGAAATCAAAATTCCCGATTTAAAATCGTATCTTTGCGGCGAAGGTATTGTAATGCGTAAATAGTAAATTAAGATATTAGATAAAATGGAATTGGATTTCGATAAAATGAACGGACTTGTTCCGGCTATCATACAGGACGACGAAACACGTAAAGTCCTGATGTTGGGCTTCATGAATAAGGAAGCATATGATAAAACGGTAGAAACGGGAAAAGTGACTTTCTTCAGCCGCACCAAGAACCGTTTGTGGACGAAAGGTGAGGAAAGTGGTAACTTCCTTCACGTTGTTTCTATCAAAGCCGATTGCGATAATGATACATTATTGATACAAGTGAATCCGGTAGGGCCGGTATGTCACACAGGTACAGACACTTGCTGGGGCGAGAAGAACGAAGAACCGGTCATGTTCCTGAAAGCATTGCAGGACTTCATCGACAAACGTCACGAAGAAATGCCCGAAGGCTCCTACACAACCAGTCTGTTTAAATCCGGTGTCAATAAAATGGCGCAGAAAGTAGGCGAAGAAGCAGTAGAGACAGTCATCGAAGCAACCAACGGAACAGACGACCGCCTGATTTACGAAGGAGCCGACCTGATTTACCACATGATTGTATTACTTACTTCAAAAGGCTATCGTATCGAAGACCTTGCACGCGAATTGCAGGAAAGACATAGCAGTACATGGAAGAGACATTGATTCAATTAGAAATTAAAGATTAAAAATAAAAGTCAGCATGGGCGACGAGGCGTTGATACAATATAAGAACGTAGAAATCCATCAACAGGAACTCTGTGTGCTGAATGATGTCAATCTTGAACTGCACAAAAGCGAGTTCGTCTACCTGATAGGAAAAGTAGGCTCCGGCAAAACGAGCCTGCTTAAAACTTTCTATGGCGAACTGGACGTAATGGACGGTGAAGCAGAAGTGTTGGGCTATAATATGCGTTCCATCAAACGCAAGCATATCCCTCAACTTCGCCGGAAACTAGGCATTGTGTTTCAAGATTTCCAGTTGCTGACAGACCGCACCGTTTACAATAACCTCGAATTTGTGCTCCGCGCCACAGGCTGGAAAAACAAACAAGAGATAAAGGAACGTATTGAAGAAGTGCTCGACCTGGTAGGAATGTCCAACAAAGGCTATAAACTGCCCAACGAACTTTCCGGCGGCGAACAGCAACGCATTGTGATTGCACGTGCCGTACTCAACTCCCCGGCTATCATCCTGGCGGATGAACCGACCGGAAACCTGGACGTAGAAACAGGAAAATCCATTGTAGAGTTGCTGCACAATATCTGTGAATCCGGCTCATCCGTAGTGATGACGACCCACAACCTGCAATTGCTGAAAGACTACCCCGGCAGAGTATACCGTTGCGCCGAACATCAGATTGTAGATGTCACCGACGAATACATGCCCCGTCAGAGAACAATAGAAATAGATTTAAATATAGATAACTAAAACAGTAACGAAAATGAAAGTTTTAAAGTTTGGAGGAACTTCCGTAGGTTCTGCTCAACGCATGAAGGAAGTAGCCAAATTGATTACCGATGGTGAACAGAAGATTGTTGTCCTTTCAGCTATGTCAGGTACGACAAACACATTGGTGGAAATTTCGGACTATCTGTATAAGAAGAATCCGGAGGGTGCCAACGAGATTATCAATAAGCTGGAATCTAAATATAAACAGCACGTTGATGAACTTTTCGCAACCCAGGAATATAAACAGAAAGGTCTTGAAGTCATCAAGTCTCACTTCGACTACATCCGTTCCTACACGAAAGACCTTTTCACTCTGTTCGAAGAGAAAGTGGTTTTGGCACAGGGCGAGCTCATTTCTACGGCTATGGTAAACTTCTACCTGCAGGAATGTGGCGCGAAGTCCGTATTGCTTCCGGCTTTGGAATTCATGCGTACTGACAAGAACGCAGAGCCGGATCCTGTATATATTAAGGAGAAGTTGCAAGCACAGCTCGACCTCTATCCGGATATGGACATCTACATCACACAAGGTTTCATCTGCCGCAACGCTTACGGTGAGATAGACAACCTGCAACGTGGTGGCAGCGATTACACCGCTTCCCTGATCGGAGCAGCCGTAAACGCTTCCGAAATCCAGATTTGGACAGATATCGATGGTATGCACAACAACGACCCGCGTGTAGTAGATAAGACAGCTCCGGTTCGTCAGCTTCACTTTGAAGAAGCAGCCGAGCTGGCTTACTTTGGCGCAAAGATCCTGCACCCGACTTGTATCCAGCCTGCCAAATACGCCAACATCCCCGTACGCCTGTTGAACACCATGGATCCGGAAGCTCCCGGCACATTGATTTCCAACGATACGGAAAAAGGCAAAATCAAAGCAGTAGCCGCCAAAGAAAACATTACAGCTATCAAAATCAAATCCAGCCGCATGTTACTGGCTCACGGTTTCTTGCGTAAGGTATTCGAAATCTTCGAAAGCTACCAGACTTCCATCGACATGATTTGTACGTCAGAAGTAGGTGTATCCGTTACGATAGACAACACCAAGCATCTGAACGAAATCCTTGATGACCTGAAGAAATACGGAACAGTGACCATTGACAAAGATATGTGTATCATCTGCGTTGTAGGCGACCTGGAGTGGGAAAACGTCGGTTTCGAAGCAAAAGCGCTCGATGCGATGCGCGACATACCGGTGCGAATGATTTCTTTCGGTGGAAGCAACTACAACATCTCCTTCCTCATCCGGGAATGTGACAAGAAGACAGCATTACAGTCGCTGAGCGACATGCTTTTCAACAACAAATAATTCCACAAATAACACGAGCGCTTTTACCAACCTGATAAAAGCGCTCTTTTTTAACTAACTAAACAAGTTTTTCGAATTATGAAAGGAATATTTCCAATCGATAAGTTCCGCACTTTGCAGACCCCTTTCTATTACTACGATACCAAGGTGCTGCGTGATACATTGTCGGCTATCAACCACGAGGTTGCCAAATATCCTAATTATTCAGTGCATTACGCTGTCAAGGCCAATGCCAACCCGAAAGTACTGACCATCATCCGCGAGAGTGGGATGGGAGCCGACTGCGTGAGCGGCGGAGAAATCCGTGCGGCTATCCGTGCCGGATTCCCTGCAAACAAAGTTGTTTTCGCCGGAGTAGGCAAAGCCGACTGGGAAATCAACCTCGGCCTGGAGTACGGCATCTTCTGCTTCAATGTAGAATCCATCCCCGAACTGGAAGTCATCAACGAATTGGCTGCCGCACAAAACAAGATAGCCAACGTCGCCTTCCGTATCAACCCCGATGTAGGTGCGCATACTCATGCCAACATCACCACCGGACTGGCTGAAAACAAATTCGGCATCAGCATGCAGGATATGGACAAAGTGATTGACATAGCCCTCGAAATGAAGAATATCAAGTTCATCGGACTCCACTTCCATATCGGTTCGCAGATTCTCGATATGGGTGACTTTGTCGCCCTCTGCAATCGTGTCAACGAACTACAGGATAAACTGGAAGCCCGACGGATTTTAGTGGAACATATCAATGTGGGCGGTGGACTCGGCATTGATTACGGACACCCCAACCGCCAGCCAATCCCGAACTTCAAAGAATACTTCTCCACCTACGCCGGACAACTGAAACTGCGTCCCTACCAGACGCTGCATTTTGAATTAGGACGCGCAGTCGTTGGCCAGTGTGGTACATTGATATCCAAAGTACTGTATGTGAAACAAGGAGCGAAGAAGAAATTCGCCATCCTCGATGCCGGTATGACCGACCTGATCCGCCCCGCCCTCTACCAGGCCTACCATAAAATGGAAAATATTACATCCGAAGAACCGGTAGAAGCTTATGATGTAGTAGGCCCTATCTGCGAATCGTCCGATGTTTTCGGAAAGGCGATAGACCTGAACAAAGTGAAGCGTGGCGACCTGATAGCCCTTCGTTCAGCAGGTGCATACGGTGAAATCATGGCATCCGGCTACAACTGCCGTGAACTGCCGAAAGGCTATACTTCCGATGATTTGGTGTAATTAAAAAATGAGTAGCCACGTCCAAAGTGTGAATGTAATTTAAAAATGCAGAGGACGTGGAACAATTCTTACTGAAATCTTGTTATTTTTGTAATGAGTTCAAAAAGAAACTACATTAACAACTTAATAATAAATACGATTATGATTTCAGAAAAATTACAAAAAGCAATCAATGAACAGATTACAGCCGAAATGTGGTCTGCTAATCTGTATCTGGCAATGTCTTTCTACTTTGAGAAAGAAGGTTTCAGTGGATTTGCGCATTGGATGAAGAAACAATCCCACGAAGAATTGGAGCATGCCTATGCTATGGCCGATTATATCATCAAACGTGGTGGAACCGCAACTGTTGACAAAATAGACGTTGTGCCTAACGGTTGGGGAACTCCCTTGGAAGTGTTTGAACACGTTTACAAACACGAATGCCATGTATCTGCCCTGGTAGATAAATTGGTTGACGTAGCTGCTGCTGAAAAAGATAAGGCAACTCAGGATTTCCTGTGGGGATTCGTTCGCGAGCAGGTAGAAGAAGAAGCTACTGCGCAAGGAATTGTTGATAAAATCAAGAAAGCCGGTGATACAGGTATCTTCTTTGTTGACTCACAACTGGGACAACGTTGATGGTAGATTGAGAATATCTTAAAGATATATATAATCAGAGCTGTCGGGAAGTGTTTTCTGACAGCTTTTTTTGTCTTTTCTCCATCGCTCCCAAGTAAATCTCCAATGAGCGGGTGGAAATCTGTATTTCCCGGAAAGATACGCCGAGAGAAGCGATAAGCAGAAGCAAAGCCACCCCGAACACATAAGCGGAGAGCAGTTGCAATCCGATATAAATAAAGAACATGCTGACCACACAGAGGAACAGGCTTGCAATTCCCAACCCTTGCATGGTGCGGGTGAGATTCAACCGTTTCCGTAAGTTTTCGATTTGCGCTACGGTGATATCCGTAGGATTCTCCATATAGCGGTCACGCAGTTGGCGTACGAGCTGTGCATACGATAAAAAACGATTGGTGTAAGCCAGTAAAATCAGAGAAACTGCCGAGAAAAGCAGGGCAGGAGTAGTGAGAGTCAGTTCTTCCATTTTCTTATAGTCAAATAGCGGTCTAAAATCTGTTTTATAAAAAGAATTTCAGGCATGGATTACACGGATTTCACGAATTATATGTTTTAGAATGATTCTTGTCATAAAAAGACCATGCATGAGAACCGTGAAATCCGTGTAATCCGTGCCTGGAAAGTATATCCCGCAAGGAAACCTTGCTCCGGCGCTACGCCGTCGGCAATACGCCAAGCTCTTTACCTACTTTGATAAAGGCGGCTATGCACTTGTCGAGATGTTCCTTCTCATGTCCTGCGGAAATCTGTACACGGATACGAGCCTGGTCTTTCGGAACTACCGGATAATAGAATCCCGTCACATAAATACCCTCTTCCTGCATACGTGCAGCATAAATCTGCGACAACTTCGCGTCATACAGCATCACGGCACAGATAGCACTTTGAGTCGGCTTGATGTCAAATCCGGCAGCCGTCATCTTGTCACGGAAATAATTTACATTCTCCACGAGCTTGTCATGCAGCTCATTGCTCTCCTTCAGCATCTTGAATACCTCAAGACTTGCACCGATAATGCCTGGTGCCAATGAATTAGAGAACAAATACGGGCGGCTGCGTTGACGCAGCAAATCAATAATCTCCTTACGTCCCGTAGTAAATCCACCCAGCGCACCGCCGAAAGCCTTGCCCAGCGTACCGGTATAAATATCCACACGTCCGTGAGTCTTATATAATTCGCTTACTCCATGCCCCGTAGCACCCACCACGCCGGCAGAGTGAGACTCGTCTACCATAACCAGCGCGTCATACTTCTCGGCGAGGTCGCAAATCTGATCCATCGGAGCCACATTGCCATCCATAGAGAACACACCGTCGGTAACGACAATGCGGAAACGTTGCGCCTGCGCTTCTTGCAGACATCTTTCCAAATCCTTCATGTCGGCATTGGCATACCGATAACGTTTCGCCTTGCACAGACGGACACCGTCAATAATAGAAGCATGATTCAGAGAATCCGAGATGATAGCGTCCTCGTCAGTGAAAAGCGGTTCGAATACACCGCCGTTCGCGTCGAAACAGGCAGCATACAAGATTGTATCTTCTGTCTGAAAATAATCAGAGATAGCAGCTTCCAGTTCCTTGTGTATATCTTGTGTTCCGCAGATGAAGCGAACGGACGACATACCGTATCCGCGTCGGTTCATCATTTCCTGTGACGCCTTAATCAGTCGTGGGTGATTGGACAGTCCCAGATAGTTGTTAGCGCAGAAGTTCAGCACTTCCTTGCCTTTAACAGTGATGGCAGCTTGCTGCGCACTTTCGATCAGTCGTTCTTCTTTGTAAAGCCCGGCTTCCTTGATTTCAGCCAATGTCTGGCTGAGGAATTCTTTCATTTTACCGTACATAGTGTTTGAGTAATTAAGTTCGATTACAAAGGACACAATTTTTCTTGGAATAACCATATCTTTTTGATTAAAATCTGAAAAAAAAGTGCTTACTTTGTGCGCTATTTAGCTTACTAACTTAAGTACGAAGAAAAAATGAAACACATTTTGATTATTGGAGCCACCGGACAGATAGGCTCCGAACTAACGATGGAGCTACGTAAACGTTACGGAAATGCAAATGTAGTAGCTGGTTACATCCCGGGTGCAGAACCTAAAGGAGAGTTGAAAGAATCCGGGCCGTCAGCTATTGCGGACGTGACGGATGCAGAAGCGATTGCTTCTGTGGTAAAGGAGTATCAGATTGATACGATTTATAATCTTGCCGCCCTGCTTTCGGTGGTGGCGGAGTCGAAGCCCAAACTGGCATGGAAAATCGGCATCGACGGATTATGGAATGTACTGGAAGTGGCGCGCGAACAAGGCTGCGCGGTATTCACCCCCAGTTCTATCGGTTCTTTCGGCGCGACTACGCCGCATACACAAACACCGCAGGATACTATCCAGCGTCCTCGTACCATGTATGGAGTCACTAAAGTAACCACAGAGTTGCTGAGTGACTACTATTTTAACAAATACGGTGTCGATACCCGTGCTGTCCGTTTCCCGGGCATTATCTCGAACGTGACACCCCCGGGTGGCGGAACTACCGACTATGCTGTCGACATTTATTATTCGGCAGTGAAAGGAGAAAAATTCGTGTGCCCCATCAAACAAGGCACCCTGATGGATATGATGTATATGCCGGACGCGCTGAACGCAGCCATTACGCTGATGGAAGCCGACCCGACCAAACTGATACACCGCAATGCTTTCAATATCGCCTCTATGAGTTTCGACCCGGAGACGATTTATCAGGAAATCAAGAAGCATATGCCGCAGTTCGAGATGGTTTATGACGTAGACCCCTTGAAGCAGCGCATAGCCGACAGTTGGCCTGATAGCCTGGACGATACCTGTGCCCGCCAGGAGTGGGGGTGGAAGCCGGCCTACAATTTGGAAAGCATGACGGTGGATATGCTTGAAAAGTTAAGAGAGAAATTGAAATAATGAAAAAACTAATTGCAGGGGTCATATTGCTCTGCATGTTGGGCTCTTGTGACAACAAGAAAACCAAGATTGACCCCTTCGCATCTATTACCCAAGAAGTGGATTCAATCCGCCAACAGGCGGATTCTATCCATGGAGATGAATTGCCGGAAGAGCCGCAGCCTATACAGGCTGACGAATCTTTCGACGATTTCATCTACAATTTTGCTTCCGATGATGCTTTGCAGCGTCAACGTGTGAAATTTCCTTTGCCCTACTACAAAGGAGATGAAAAGTCGAATATCGACGAAAAGCATTGGAAGCATGACGACTTGTTTACCAAGCAGCATTATTATACGCTCCTGTTTGATAAAGAAGAAGACATGGATTTGGTAGGAGACACCTCACTCACATCCGTACAAGTAGAATGGATATTCGTCAAGACCCGGATGATGAAGCGGTATTATTTTGAGCGTATCAAAGGAGCATGGATACTGGAAGCAATCAATCTGCGCCCTATCGGGAAGAGTGACAACGAGAATTTTGTAGAGTTCTTCGGTCGTTTTGCCACTGATAGCATTTTTCAAAGTCAGCGTGTGCGTGAGCCATTGGCTTTTGTCACCAGTGACCCGGACGATGACTTCTCCATCCTGGAGACAAGTCTCGACCTCAACCAGTGGTTTGCCTTCAAGCCCGAACTTCCTTCCGAACGCCTTTCCAATATTAACTACGGACAACGGAATGACGACAATTCCACAACAAAAATCCTGGCATTGAAAGGTATTGGCAACGGTTTCTCCAACATTCTTTATTTCTGCCGGAAAGCCGGAGAATGGGAACTGTGTAAGTTTGAAGATACAAGTATATAACCCTAAAACAGTATAGATGATGTACTCTCTTTTGTCTTACAATACATTCGGCATTGATGTCAGTGCCGCCCGTTTTTTAGAATATGCTTCAGTAGAAGAACTGCAACAACTGATTGCGCAAGGTGCCGTTACGACACCTTTTTTGCATATAGGCGGCGGCAGTAACCTTCTGTTTACCAAAGACTATGACGGGTTGATACTTCATTCGCGCATCGAAGGAATCGAAGTGACGGAAGAAGATGCGTGCTCTGTATCCGTGCGGGTAGGCGCAGGCGTTGTATGGGATGACTTTGTGGCATACTGCGTGGAACGCGGATGGTACGGAGCCGAAAATCTCTCCCTGATTCCCGGTGAAGTGGGAGCGAGTGCCGTACAGAACATCGGAGCCTATGGCGTCGAAGTGAAAGACATCATAACCGCCGTGGAGACAGTGAACATTCAGGGTGAAAAACGTGTTTACTCCGTAGAAGAATGTGAATATGCCTATCGCGACAGCCTCTTTAAACGTCCGGAGAATAAGTCGGTCTTTGTCACCCACGTACGTTTCCGGCTTAGCAAAGAAGCGCATTACACACTGGACTACGGAACCATCCGCCAGGAACTTGACAAATACCCTGAACTGACGTTGCCGGTAGTCCGGAAAGTAATCATTGATATCCGCGAAAGCAAGTTGCCCGACCCGAAAGTCATGGGAAATGCCGGCAGCTTCTTTATGAACCCCATCGTCCCTAAAGAAAAACTGGCAGACCTGCAACGGGAATATCCCCGGATACCCTATTACGAACTGGCTGACGGACGGGTGAAAATCCCTGCGGGATGGATGATAGACCAGTGTGGCTGGAAAGGAAAATCCCTGGGACCTGCGGCTGTGCACGATAAACAAGCCCTCGTGCTGGTCAACAAGGGCGGGGCGAAGGGGAGTGATATAATAGCACTTTCGGACGCGGTACGGGCTTCGGTTCGCGAGAAGTTCGGCATAGACATTCATCCTGAAGTAAATTTTGTAGGATAACGAGAAATGAAAGTAAGAATCATAGGAAGCGGAACATCGACGGGAGTGCCCCAAATCGGCTGCACATGCGCAGTCTGTACTTCTGCCGATCCGAAAGATAACCGCCTGCGTGCATCCGCCATCGTGGAAACGGACGACGCACGGATACTGATAGACTGCGGCCCCGATTTCCGGGAACAAGTATTGCATCTCCCTTACGAGCGGATAGACGGCGTGCTCATAACGCATGAACACTACGACCACGTCGGCGGGCTGGACGATTTGCGCCCTTTCTGCCGTTTCGGTTCCGTGCCCATCTATGCCGAGGAATATGTGGCGAAAGCATTGCGCCTGCGCATGCCCTACTGTTTCGTAGACCATCGTTACCCCGGCGTGCCCGACATCCCTTTGCAGGAAATTGAACCGGGACAGCGCTTTTCCATTAACCATACGGAAATACTTCCCCTGCGTGTGATGCACGGCCGGCTGCCGATTCTGGGCTACCGCATCGGACAACTCGGCTATATCACCGACATGCTGACCATGCCCGAAGAATCTTTTGAACAATTAGCGGGAATAGATGTTTTGATAGTGAATGCACTTCGGATTGCCCCGCATCCTACCCATCAGAATTTGGAAGAGGCGTTGGCAGTGGCGCGGCGTATTCAGGCAAAGGAAACTTACTTCATACATATGAGCCATGATATGGGCTTGCATGCCGAGGTTGAACGGAAACTACCGGACAATATTCACCTGGCATTTGACGGAATGGAAATCCATCTCTGATTGTCGGTGAAATTTTTAGCAAAAGTTTTGTTTCCTTTGTAGAAATTATTATTTTTGCACCTAACCGATAAACAGCGGATATTATGAAACTTCGTACGATAGTGAAAATAGCGGTCACTTCTTCTGTTGTACTTTTGTGCGCAGGTTTCGCCTTATACTCTTTTTTCCGGCTGTCGGCCGCCGAAGGACAGAAGGATTTCAACCTTTACGAGTTAGTTCCGGCCACCGCTTCTGCGGTATTTGCCACCGATGACGTGCTCGGATTTGTCACCGAAATAGACGGCCTGACTTGTAGCAAGAATCAGCAATATCTGCATGTATCCAAACTTTTTTCTTATCTGAAGCAGACCCTCTATGCGCTTTCGGAAGACAGTCCGCACGGATTAAGCCGGCAAATGAACCAAATGCTGATTAGCTTCCACGAGCCGGATAATGAACGCAATCAGGTACTTTATTGTCGGTTGGGCGCAGGAGACAGGGAGTTAATCGACAGATTTGTGCAGAAATATATCTCATCGCTCTACCCGCCGAAAAGCTTCGACTATAAAGGAGAGGAAATAATGATTTACCCCATGTCCGACGGTGATTTCCTCGCCTGCTACCTGACACCCGATTTCATGGCATTGAGTTTCCAGAAGAAACTGGTGGAAGACGTCATTGATGCCTATAAGAAAGGGGATTCACTGGCGGATGATTCTACTTTCACCGAAGTGCGCGCGCCGAAGAAAAGTACGGCTGCCGCCACCATCTATACCCGTGTGAACGGGATGATCGGATGGACGGAGTTCGATATGAAGATGAAAGACGACTTTGTCTATTTCACGGGAATCAGCCACGACGCAGATACCTGCTTCACCTTTATCAACCTGCTCCGCCAACAAGAATCCGTGCAGGGATTTCCCGGCGAAGTGCTGCCCTCTACCGCATTCTATTTCAGTAAGCAAAGCATAACCGACTGGAACTCCTTGCTCTCTTACAGCGATTTGCAAGGGTACGCAACCGCAGGACGCACTGCTGAAATGCAAAACAGGGACAGGGAGTTATCGCATTATCTGATGGAGAATACCGGGCACGATTTGGTTGCCTGCCTGTTTCAGCGGGAAGATACCTTGCAAGAAGATGCGGCAGCAGTGTTGAGCTTGTCCGTACTGGACGTGACGGGAGCTGAACGGATGCTGCGCTCGTTGGTCAATACCGCTCCTGCCGAAGAAGGGGTTAGAAAGCCCCGTATAACTTTTTGTTATACCGCCAATAAGGCTTACCCTGTCTATCGGCTCCCTCAAACAACGTTGTTTACGCAACTAACCAGTTTTGTGGAACCGGCATCCCATATGTATGCCGCTTTCTATGGCGGGCGTCTGCTGCTCGCTCCCGATGAAGACAGTCTGTCCCGTTACATCCGCCAGTTGGACAAAGGCGAAGTGCTTGATGGAGCAATCGCCTATCGGGCAGGAATGGATAGTATGTCCGATTCTTATCATTTTATGTTGATGGCGGACTTCGACCATCTGTTCCATCAAGCGGAAAAACAAGTCCGTTTCGTGCCGGATTTCTTCTTGCGCAACTCCGGATTTTTTCGCAATTTTATACTTTTTGCCCAGTTCACCTATGCTGATGGAGTGGTTTATCCTAACATCGTTTTGCGGTATAAAACGGAGTAAAGCCCTGCTTGGAAATCTCATTTGAAAACCTGTTTTTCTATGTGGGAAAAAGAGCTTCCGAATAAGATTTTCCGGATTTGAGCAGTGGAAAATCCTATGGAAAACCTACGGGAAAATAACAGAAAACCTACCCGAAAACCTAGTTGGAAAATATCGCCCTTTTTTCGAAAACTAAAACTTCTGAAACGCCTTCTGGCAGGGCGTAAAAACCGAACCATAACCGAACCATAACCCAAGAGAAGAGAATAGAAGAGAATAGAATATAAAAAATAGAAATAGAAAGAAAGAGAAAAAGCTGTTGCTGTTGCCGGTGAAATTTTGAGGAAGGGAGAATTGCCCTGGCTGATGTTGCTTCGTTTCTTCCGTAACCCGTGGGAGAATTTTCCCCACCCCGCAGCAGACTGTTGCTCATCCCCGGAATGAAGTGCGTTCAGCCCACGGCGGAATCTTTACAAAGTGCGGGCATAAAAAAACTCCCGGCAAGAACATTCTCACCGGGAGTTTTTTTATCTGTATCGTCAAGCGGAATACTTTCGGCTTAGAACGGCAGGTCGTCTTTAGCGTCGCCCGGAGTGAAATCCGGAGTAGCCGACGGAGCCGGTGGAGGAACGGGAGCACCCGGAGCCATCGGAGCACCTGCGCCGACACGCTCAACTTTCCATGCACGGATACTGTTGAACCAGCGGTCTTGCCACTGGCGGGCGTCAACGTCGAATGATACGGTCAGTTCTTCGCCCATCTGAATGTTAAACTGTTCGATTTTGTCCGCGCCGAATACGTCGAAACACATTTTGCGCGGGTATTGGTCGTGGTTTTCGATAACGAACTCTTGTGATTTCCACTCATTGCCGCTAGTCTTTGAAACTCCACCTCTCGGAGGGAGTATAGCGATGATTTTTCCTGTAAATTCCATTGCGATTAATTTAAATTCTGCGGCGAAGTTACGATTTTTTGGGAATATCCCTCACACAAACTCAGTTTTTCTTTTGTTTTGTTGGGTAGCACGAATCTTTTTTCGTAACTTTGTGCGATAGAACATTTAAAACTTAAATACACGAAAATATATGAAATTTATCGTTTCAAGTACTGCTCTTTCCAGCCATTTACAGGCCATCAGCCGTGTGATTAATTCAAAAAATGCGCTGCCGATTCTCGATTGTTTCCTCTTCGAACTGGAAGACGGAACATTGTCTGTGACCGTATCTGACAGCGAAACGACGATGGTGACTACCGTTGAAGTGAATGGCGATACAAACGGGCGTTTTGCCGTAGTAGCGAAAACATTGCTTGATGCACTGAAGGAGATTCCGGAACAACCGTTGACATTTGACATCAATCCGGATAATTACGAAATCACAGTGCAGTACCAAAACGGAAAATACAGCCTGATGGGACAGAATGCGGATGAATTCCCGCAGTCGGCTACACTGGGTGACAACGCAGTCCGCGTGGAAATGGCGGCTGAAGTATTGCTGGGTGGTATCAACCGCTCCGTATTCGCCACTGCCGACGACGAACTCCGCCCCGTGATGAACGGTATTTATTTTGATATTACAACAGAAGACATCACCATGGTGGCTTCGGACGGTCATAAACTGGTACGTTGCAAGACGTTAGCTGCCAAAGGCAACGAGCGCGCAGCCTTCATCCTTCCGAAGAAACCGGCTACCTTGCTCAAGAACCTTCTGCCGAAAGAACAGGGAACTGTGACTGTCGAATTTGACGAACGCAACGCTGTATTCATGCTTGAAAAATACCGTATGGTGTGCCGTCTCATCGAAGGACGTTATCCGAACTACAACTCGGTGATTCCTCAGAACAACCCTCACAAGGTGACCGTAGACCGCCAGCAGTTGGTAGGTGCTTTGCGCCGTGTGTCCATCTTCTCGTCACAAGCGAGCAGTTTGATTAAACTCCGTGTGCAGGATAATCAGATTGTGATTTCCGCGCAGGACATCGACTTCTCCACTTCTGCCGAAGAAACACAGGTATGCCAGTATGCAGGTGCTCCAATGAGCATCGGCTTCAAGTCTACTTTCCTTATCGACATTCTGAACAATATCTCGGCCGACGAAGTGGTTATCGAACTGGCCGACCCGTCACGTGCCGGAGTTATCATCCCTGTGGAACAGGAAGAGAACGAAGACCTGCTGATGCTGCTGATGCCGATGATGCTGAACGATTAATGCTAATTCACCACAGAGGACGCAGAGGACACAGAGGATAAATTTGAATATTTATTATTAAATAACCCTCTGTGTCCTCTGCGTCCTCTGTGGTGGCCCAATAAAATAACAAGAAATGAAATTAAACCTGAAAAACCCCATCGTCTTTTTCGATCTTGAGACGACCGGAACCAATATCAACACAGACCGGATTGTTGAAATCTGCTATTTGAAAGTTTACCCGAACGGGAATGAGGAAGCAAAAACCTTGCGTATCAACCCCGAAATGCATATCCCCGAAGCATCTTCCGAAGTACATGGCATTTATGATGCCGACGTGGCGGATTGCCCTACTTTCAAGGAAGTGGCAAAGAACATCGCCCGTGACATCGAAGGCTGCGACCTGGCAGGATTCAATTCCAACCGTTTCGATATTCCGGTGCTGGCGGAAGAATTTCTGCGTGCCGGCGTAGACATCGACATGACGAAGCGCAAATTTGTAGACGTACAGGTGATTTTCCACAAAATGGAACAACGCACTCTGTCTGCCGCCTACAAGTTCTATTGCGACAAGAACTTGGAAGATGCCCATACCGCGGAAGCGGACACACGGGCTACCTACGAGGTGCTGAAAGCACAGCTCGACCGCTATTCCGACCTTCAGAACGATATTGCGTTCCTGGCGGACTACTCCAGTTACAACAAGAATGTAGACTTTGCCGGACGCATGGTGTATGACGACAATGGGGTGGAAGTGTTTAACTTCGGAAAGTACAAAGGAATGTCAGTAGCCGAGGTTCTGAAGAAAGACCCCGGATATTACAGTTGGATTTTGAACAGTGACTTCACGCTGAATACAAAGGCGACGTTGACAAAAATCCGTCTGCGTGAAATGAGTAATTTGATTACAAAATAATGCTAAAAGGAAAAAAGATAATTCTTGGAATTACCGGCAGTATTGCCGCGTACAAGGCTTGCTACATCATCCGCGGACTCATTAAGCAAGGTGCGGAAGTGCAAGTCGTAATTACTCCGGCGGGAAAAGAATTTATTACTCCCATCACTCTTTCGGCTCTGACCAGCAAACCGGTCATCAGTGAGTTCTTTGCCCAGCGCGACGGAACGTGGAACAGCCACGTAGACCTCGGCTTGTGGGCGGATGCCATGCTGATTGCGCCGGCCACCGCCTCTACCATCGGCAAGATGGCAAACGGGATAGCCGACAATATGCTGATAACGACTTATCTTTCGGCCAAAGCTCCGGTGTTTGTAGCTCCGGCGATGGATCTCGATATGTATGCCCATCCTTCCACACAGAAGAATTTGGATATACTCCGCTCGTTCGGTAATCATATCATCGAACCGGGGACGGGAGAACTTGCCAGCCATCTGGTAGGGAAGGGGCGCATGGAAGAACCGGAAGCGATTATCCGTGCCCTGGATGAATTCTTTTCGGCAAGCGACGAACTGCAAGGAAAGAAAATCGTGATAACGGCCGGCCCGACTTACGAAAAGATAGACCCTGTCCGTTTCATCGGCAATTATTCTTCGGGAAAGATGGGATTTGCCCTGGCGGAAGAATGTGCTCGCCGTGGTGCGGAAGTGACGCTGATAGCAGGCCCTGTACAACTGGAAACGAAACATTCCCGTATCCGCCGTGTCGATGTGGAATCGGCGGAAGAAATGCATGCGGCTTCGCAAGCCTGCTTCTCCGATGCCGACGCTGCTATCCTCTGCGCGGCAGTAGCCGACTATCGCCCTGAAAAGGTAGCCGACAGGAAGATTAAACGGGAGAAGGAAGAAGAACTGGCCCTGCGTCTCCGGGCAACGAAAGATATCGCGGCCAGTTTGGGAGCTACGAAAAGAAAAGGCCAGTTGTTGGTAGGCTTTGCCCTCGAAACGAATAACGAACAGCAGAATGCCGAAGGAAAGCTCGAACGTAAGAACTTCGACTTTATCGTGCTCAATTCGCTGAATGACGCAGGAGCAGGCTTCCGTCACGATACAAACAAAATCAGCATCATCGACCGGAAAGGTCGCACGGACTATCCGCTGAAACCGAAAACGGAAGTGGCGCAAGACATTATCGACCGTTTGGTAGCGGTTATGTCGTCCAATTCTTAATATTTAATTCTTAAATTTAAAGAAAGGTGTTACGTTCACTATACATTCAGAATTACGCGTTGATAGAGAAACTGGATATTAGTTTCGACAAAGGTTTTTCCGTTATAACAGGTGAAACGGGAGCCGGAAAATCAATCATTCTTGGAGCCATCGGTCTGCTGTTGGGACAGCGTGCCGATGTGAAGGCGATTCGTCGTGGAGCTTCTAAATGTATAATAGAAGCTCGTTTTGATATATCGGGCTATGGCATGCGCCCGTTTTTTGAGGACAACGAACTGGAATATGACGAGGAGTGCATCCTGCGCCGTGAAGTGCAGGCATCCGGCAAGAGCCGGGCATTTATCAACGATACTCCCGCTTCGCTGTCGCAGGTGAAGGAGCTTGGCGAACAGTTGATTGATGTACATTCACAACATCAGAACCTGTTGCTCAATAAAGAAGGTTTCCAGTTGAACGTGCTCGATATCCTGGCACATAATGACGCCGCATTGGAAAAATACCATGCCCGTTATGCAGAGTGGAAGCAGGCCGAGCGCGAACTGGCGGAGTTGATGGCATTGGCGGAGAAAAGCCGTTCCGATGAAGATTACATCCGTTTCCAACTGGAACAGCTTGAAGAAGCCCACCTTTCCGAAGGTGAGCAGGAAGAGTTGGAGCAGGAAGCTGAAATGTTGAGCCATGCGGAAGAAATCAAGGCGGGACTCTATCGGGTGGAACAATCCTTTTTCTCGGACGAAGGCGGCTTGCTTTCATCCCTGAAAGATAGCTTGAATACGCTGAACAGCCTGCAAAGAGTCTATCAACCCGCCAAGGAACTTACAGAACGCATGGAAAGCGCCTATATTGAATTGAAAGATATTTCGCACGAAGTTTCTTCGCAAAGTGACTCCGTAGAGTTCAACCCCGTGCGTCTCGACGAAGTGAACGAGCGGTTGAACCTGATTTATTCCCTTCAACAGAAACACCATGCGCAGACGCTTGACGAGTTGATAGCGTTGACGGAAGAATACCGTCGCAAGCTGTCCGACATCACTTCTTACGATGAACGTATCGCCGAACTGACCGCCCGCAAGGATGAACAATATGCGAAAGTGAAACAACAGGCCGAACTGCTCACGAAAGCCCGTACAAAGGCTGCCCGTGAAGTGGAAAAGCAATTGGCCGCCCGATTGATTCCGCTCGGAATGCCGAATGTCCGTTTCCAGGTGGAAATGGGACTCAAGAAAGAACCGGGCTTGCAGGGAGAAGATACGGTCAGCTTCCTGTTCTCCGCCAATAAGAACGGTATGTTGCAGAATATCTCTTCCGTAGCTTCCGGTGGTGAGATAGCCCGCGTCATGCTTTCCATCAAAGCCATGATTGCCGGAGCCGTGAAGTTGCCGACTATCGTATTTGATGAGATAGATACGGGAGTATCCGGCGAAATAGCCGACCGCATGGCGGATATGATGAAGGAGATGGGCGAGCAGAACCGCCAGGTTATCAGCATCACCCACCTGCCGCAGATTGCCGCCCGTGGATGCGCTCATTATAAGGTATATAAGAAAGACAGTGATACGGAAACCAACAGCCATATCCGCCGTCTCACCGACGCGGAGAGGGTAGAGGAAATCGCTCATATGCTGAGTGGCGCCACACTGACCGAAGCAGCCCTTAGCAACGCCAAAGCTCTGTTAAATAGTAATTAGCGATTAGTGACCGACAAATAGTAACTGGTAAATAGAAAATAGTAAATAACCGCGATGATAGATAAAAGTGAAATGATTTTCGGCGTTCGTGCCGTGATAGAAGCCATTCAGGCTGGAAAAGAGATTGATAAAATCCTTGTGAAGAAAGACATTCAGAGTGAACTTTCCAAAGAGCTGTTTGCGGCTTTGAATGGTCTGCTGATTCCTGTTCAGCGTGTTCCGGTAGAGCGTATCGACCGCATCACCCGCAAGAATCATCAGGGTGTGATTGCCTTCATTTCTTCTGTGACCTATCAGAAGACGGAAGATATGGTTCCTTTCTTGTTTGAGCAGGGGAAGAATCCGTTTTTTGTGATGCTGGACGGGATAACCGATGTGCGCAATTTCGGCGCGATTGCCCGTACTTGCGAATGTGCCGGTGTGGACGCGGTGATTATTCCCGCCCGTAACAGCGTGTCGGTGAACGCCGATGCCGTGAAAACTTCGGCAGGAGCCTTGCATACGCTTCCCGTATGTCGCGAACAGAGTCTGCGAACGACGCTTAAATTCCTGAAAGATAGCGGTTTCCGCATCGTGGCTGCTACCGAAAAAGGGGATTATGACTATACGAAAGCCGATTATACAGGGCCGTTGTGCGTCATTATGGGTGCGGAAGATACGGGGGTGTCTTATGATAACCTGGCACTCTGCGACGAATGGGTGAAGATACCGATGTTGGGAACCATCGAATCCCTCAATGTGTCTGTTGCCGCCGGTATCCTGATTTACGAAGGTGTGAAACAAAGAAACAACGAGTGATATGAAGAAGATTTTAATCTTACCTTTACTGCTCATCTTCCTTGCACAGGGAAGCATGGCACAAACCCCTAAATGGGTAGAGAAGGCGAAACGCGCTGTCTTCTCGGTGGTGACTTATGACAAAAACGACAAAATGCTGAATACCGGAAACGGATTTTTTGTATCCGAAGACGGGTTGGCGCTGTCCGACTATTCTCTCTTTAAAGGTGCCGAACGTGCGGTGGTTATCACGGCCGAAGGCAAACAAATGCCTGTCAGCACGATATTGGGAGCGAATGATATGTATGATGTTATCAAGTTCCGTGTAGCTATTACTGAAAAGAAGGTGCCTGCGTTGGTTGTGGCGAATACTGCTCCGGCAGTGGGAGCCGACGCGTGGATGCTTCCTTATTCTACACAGAAAAGTATTGCTTGTGTATCGGGTAAAGTGAAAGAGGTTTCCAAAGTGGCGGGCGAATATCATTACTATACGTTGAGCATGCAGATGAAAGACAAGATGGTGAGCTGTCCGGTGATGAACGTGGATGGCCAGGTGTTCGGTATTGCACAGAAATCATCCGGCCTTGACACGGTGACTACTTGCTATGCCGCAGGAGCTGCCTTTGCCATGTCACAAAAGATTAGCGCCCTTTCTTTGGGAGATGCGGCACTGAAAAGCATAGGTATTCGCAAAGGTCTGCCCGAAACGGAAGACCAGGCGTTGGTATATCTGTTCATGGCTTCTTCAAGTCTGTCGGAAGAAGATTACGGAAAGCTGTTGGATGATTTTATCCGTCAGTTCCCGATGAATGCGGATGGTTATCTTCGCCGTGCGAATTATTACGTGGCTAAAGGCAAGGACGACCAGTCTTGGTTCGATAAGGCCGTTGCCGACTTTAACCAAGCGTTGAAAGTAGCTCAGAAGAAAGATGATGTATATTATAATATAGGTAAGCTGATGTACGCTTACCAACTGTCGAAACCGGAGAAACCGTATAAGGACTGGTCATATGACACTGCTTTGAAGAATGTACGTCAGGCCATCACTATCGACCCGCTGCCAGTTTATGTTCAATTGGAAGGTGATATCTTATTTGCCCAACAGGATTATGCCGGAGCTTTGGCTGCTTACGAGAAAGTAAATGCCAGCAATATCGCTTCTCCCGGTACGTTCTTCAGCGCTGCCAAAACAAAAGAGTTGATGAAAGCAGACCCGAAAGAAGTCCTGGTGCTGTTGGATAGTTGTATCGCCCGTTGCCCACAACCCATTACGGCGGACTTCGCTCCTTATCTGCTGGAACGTGCACAAATGAATATGAACGCCGACCAGCCACGAAACGCTATGTTCGACTACGACGCTTATTTTAAAGCTGTCAACGGCCAGGTGAACGATGTATTCTATTATTATCGTGAACAGGCTGCCTTGAAAGCACGCCAGTATCAACGTGCATTGGACGATATTGCCAAAGCTGTCGAACTGAATCCCACAGACTTGACTTACCAGGCTGAAAATGCTGTCGTCAATTTGCGTGTAGGACGTTATGAGGAAGCTATTCAAATTCTGAATAATATCCTGAAAACAGACCCGAAATATGGCGAAGCCTACCGTTTGCTGGGACTCTGCCAGATACAGTTGAAAAAGACGGACGAGGCTTGCGGAAACTTCAAGAAAGCTAAGGAATTGGGTGATCCGAACGTGGATGAGCTGATTAAGAAATACTGCAAGTAAAAAGGTAATGGCGCCTGATGTTTAAAGATAATAATGGCGTTTAAAGATAAACTCAGTATCTAAAATAAAACCCCTGCCAACTTTAAAGTTAGCAGGGGTTTCTTTTTTGGGGACGTTAAATAAAAAAACTCTCTCTCTTTTTTGTTTTTTCCCCCACTTGTTAAGCTCAGGTTTTAGGTCTTATGATATAGGTCTGATTATCTTTTTTATTTCTTGGCTTTATAGGGTAAATGCGGAGATTCTCGGAATACTGCATCGCCGTTCTTATTTTTTTAGAAAATATTCGAAAATCAGTTGAAAACAGTGAGTAATTCTGAAATGGCAACTTATTTTATCTATAATCTTATTATATTCCGTCCGTCATTTGATGGCTAACTAGATAAGTAATTATTTATTTATGAAGAAAAAGCAATTTACTAATTGTGCAAACGAATATATAGATCGTTTGCGAAGGGAGGGTCGTTATTCAACGGCTCATGTGTATAAACATGCTATCCGTTCCTTTACGAAATTTTGCGGAAGTCAATTCATCGCTTTCAGTAGGGTGAACCGCGATACGTTGAAGGCGTATAGCAACTATTTGGCAGCTTCTCATCTGAAGCCTAATACGATTTCTACGTATATGCGTATGTTGCGTTGTATCTACAATCGGGGAGTCGATAGTCGGCAAGCTCCTTATGTGTACGGTCTGTTCCGGGATGTCTTTACGGGTGTCGATACCCGTCAGAAGAGGGCGCTTCCGATACGTGAACTTCACGTCTTGCTCAACGAAGACCCGAAGACGGAGAAACTGCGACGCACACAAGCTGTTGCCAGTCTGTTGTTCCAGTTTTGCGGTATGCCGTTTGTAGACTTTGCCCATTTGGAGAAATCTAACGTCGAGCAGGGACTTTTGAAGTACAACCGTATGAAGACCGGTACGCCCATGAGTCTCGAGATTCTGGATTCGGCACAGGATGCCATTGCCCGTTTGTGTAACGGATATAATGAGGAGCATCCCGATAATCGTCCCAACTATCTTTTCCGAATATTGAGCGGAGAGTATAAGAGGACGGATGAAAAGGCATATCGCGAGTATCAGACGGCTTTGAGACGGTTTAATAATGACTTGAAGTGCCTGTCAAGACAGTTGCGGATACGCTCGTCCATCACTTCTTATACACTCCGGCATTCATGGGCTACTACTGCGAAATACAGGGGAGTTCCTATCGAGATGATAAGCGAATCGCTGGGACATAAATCAATCAAGACAACACAGATCTATTTAAAAGGCTTTGAATTAGAAGAAAGAACAAAAGTAAATAAAATGAATTATTCTTACGTGAAGAGTTTTAGAATGCTCTGAATAATTCAACTAAAGTATTAGGGTTTAGGGATTTAGTGAATCTGTTACTTCTTAGGTAACGGATTTTTATTTGCTACAAAGATAGAGAAAAATAATAATAGGAAACAAGCAATAAACTTCTTTTTTTCCTTTTTCTTTCAAATATACCCACATAAAGTTTCTGAACATGAGGAATAAGCTCTTCATGCTCTGTGAATTTCTATTTCCTAACCTCAAAAAGCGTCTGTCTTGGAGTCCGGATAACCATATCTTTTCTTCCCTCATGTTGTTTTTTTTTCTTTTTATTGCTGTTGTATGCGTTCTGCATGTGTATTGTCCGTTACCTAAGAAGTAACAGATAAACATGGGGTAAAAAATTATGATTTTTGCAAAGGAAAAGTCTATTAGCGCCGCGCCCGGTTGTGGGACAGGGGAAGGCGTAGCACACTCAAAACGCTGGTATGTAGCACTGGTTCGTATGCATCACTAGAATAAGGTTGCCGAGCGTTTGTTCAAGATTGGAATCTTTACTTTCGTTCCCGTCCAGCAAGAGATACATCAATGGAGCGACCGTCGTAAGGCAGTCAATACTGTATTGCTTCCGATGATGGTATTTGTACATGCTGATCCTAAAGAACGCAAGGAAGTTCTAAGTTTTTCCACGGTCAGCCGTTATATGGTGATGCGTGGTGAAAGCACTCCTGCCGTTATTCCCGATGAGCAGATGGCTCGTTTTCGTTTCATGCTCGATTATTCCGACGAAGCAATTTGTATGAACAGTTCTCCTTTGGCACGTGGTGAGAAAGTCCGTGTCATCAAAGGCCCTCTCAGAGGTCTTGTCGGCGAACTCGTCACGATAGGGGGCAAGAGCAAAATCGCCGTCCGTTTAAATATGCTTGGCTGTGCTTGCGTGGACATGCCAATCGGTTATGTGGAATCTACAAAAAACACCAATGACACTATCTAAAAAGATTACTGCGTTTCTATTCATTCTAATGTTAGGGGTTTCCTCTCCTTTGCTGGCTCAAAGTATGAGTGATTCCCAAGTCCTTGAATATGTGAAAGATGGCATCAAGCAAGGAAAAGAACAAAAACAACTAGCCGCGGAACTAGCCCGCAAAGGTGTGACCAAGGAACAGGCGATGCGTGTGAAACAGTTGTATGAACGTCAGAACAATGTAAATACTTCCAATGCCACCGGTACCGACGTCAATGAATCGCGCCTTCGTGAAGAAACGAAAGAGAATACTTCCGATATGTTGGAAGACCACCCGAGCACACAAGACCTCGTTCGTGGCAACCAAGTCTTCGGCAGAAATATCTTCAATACCCGAAACCTGACTTTTGAACCTAGTGTGAACATCGCCACTCCCTTGAACTACCGTCTCGGCCCGGGTGACGAAGTGATTATCGACATATGGGGAGCGAGCCAGAATACTATCCGGCAGCAGATTTCCCCTGATGGCACCATCAACATTCAGAAAATCGGCCCTGTCAACCTGAACGGTATGACCATCGCCGAAGCCAACGACTATCTCAAGAAAACTTTAAATAAGATATACAACGGCCTTAACAACGCCAGCGACCCTACCTCGGATATCCGTCTGACTCTGGGCAGCATACGTACGATTCAAATCAACGTGATGGGCGAAGTTGTACAACCGGGCACGTATTCCCTTTCTTCTTTTGCCACTGTATTTCATGCACTTTACCGTGCCGGCGGAGTCAGTGACATAGGAAGCCTTCGCAATGTCCAACTGGTAAGAAACGGTAAGAACATCGCCACAATTGACGTCTACCAATTCATACTGAAAGGAAACATTCAGGACGACATCCGTCTCCAGGAAGGTGATGTTATTATCGTCCCCGCCTACGAAGTATTGGTAAAGATCGACGGAAAAGTGAAACGCTCCATGCGTTTCGAAATGAAAAAAGACGAATCCTTATCTACCCTTCTCAGCTATGCCGGTGGTTTCGAAGCGGATGCCTACACCCGTTCACTGCGTGTAGTACGTCAGAATGGTCAGGAGTACGAAGTAAATACAGTCAAAGACTTGGATTATAGCGTCTATAAAATGCGAAACGGTGATGTTGTTACAGCCGAAGCCATCCTTAACCGTTTCATTAACAAACTCGAAATCCGTGGTGCAGTCTATCGCCCGGGAATTTATGAATTGAACGGTAAACTGAATACAATCCGCGAACTCGTCAACGAATCACAAGGTCTTACGGGTGATGCGTTCCTGAACCGTGCCGTCCTTTACCGCCAACGCGAAGACCTGACCAGTGAAGTTATCCCGGTAGACATCAAAGCCATAATGGATGGTACTTCCCCCAATATCATCCTAATGAAGAATGACATCCTCTATATCCCAAGTATCCACGACTTGGAAGATAAAGGTGATGTTGTCATCCACGGTGAAGTAGCCAAGCCGGATTCTTATCCCTACGCTGATAATATGACTCTTGAAGACCTTATCATCCAGGCAGGTGGTTTGCGTGAAGCAGCTTCGGTTGTCCGTGTGGATGTATCCCGTCGAATCAAGAATCCCCGAAGTACGGTAGACAGCGATACAATTGGTCAGATATATACTTTTTCTTTGAAAGAGGGTTTTGTGGTGGATGGGAAGCCGGGATTTGTACTTCAACCTTATGATGAGGTTTATGTACGTCGAAGTCCCGGCTATCAGCCGCAACAAAATGTGGTGGTAGAAGGTGAAATCCTTTTCGGTGGCTCTTATGCGATGACCAGCCGTGAAGAACGCCTTTCGGATTTAATCAACAAAGCCGGTGGTGCAACGAACTACGCTTACCTACGTGGTGCAAAACTGACTCGTGTAGCCAACGCCAGCGAAAAGAAACGTATGGGTGATGTGATTCGTCTAATGAGCAGGCAACTTGGAGAAGCTATGATTGATTCTTTAGGTATCCGCGTGGAGAATACATTTACAGTCGGCATTGATTTGGAAAAAGCATTGGCTAAACCGGGAAGTACGGCGGATCTTGTATTACGTGAAGGCGATGTTGTTTCTATTCCGAAGAACAATAATACAATAACTATTAATGGTGCTGTAATGGTTCCGAATACTGTTTCCTATATAGAAGGTAAGAACATAAATTACTACATAAACCAATCCGGTGGTTATTCTGAAAATGCGAAGAAGAGTAAGAAGTTCATAGTTTATATGAATGGTCAGGTCACCAAAGTGAAAGGTAGTGGTAAGAAGCAGATAGAGCCGGGATGTGAGATTATTGTGCCTAGTAAAGCTAAGAAGAAAGCGAATATCAGTAATATCTTAGGATTTGCGACTACATTTAGTACTTTGGGGGTGATGGTTGCGTCTATTGCCAATCTGATTAAGAAATAATAATTATGCCAGAACAATCATTGCAAAAGAAGCCGAAAGAGTTGGAGATTGATATGCTGGATATTATTCGTAAAATAATAGCTATTCGTAAGAACCTTTATAAAGCTGCCGTTGTGGGTTTACTGATTGGTGTTATTGTAGGGGTAAGTATTCCTAAACAATATACAGTAAGGGTTACTCTTTCGCCAGAAATGGGAGGTGAGAAAGGAAATAGTGGAATAGTTGGGGTAGCCGCATCTTTTCTAGGAAGTGGAGTTGGTGTAAAGAGTGGCACTGATGCATTAAATGCATCTTTATCATCCGATATAGTATCTTCTACTCCTTTTTTGTTAGAGTTATTGAATATGGAAGTTGTTGTCAACGAAGGTGAAACAAAAATGCTTTCTAACTATTTAATGACAGAATCCTCTCCTTGGTGGAACTTTATAATAGGTTTGCCAGGAATCATTAATAGCCAGTTGAAATCTTGGTTTACTAATGAAGAAATATCTTCTAAAGAGAAAGTTCAAGGCGGATTAATAATCTTAACAAAGGATGAAAATGCTCAGATTGCTGCATTGAAGAAAAAGATTGCAGCTACAGTTGATAAAAAAACTGCAATCACTAGTGTAACTGTTACTTTACAAGATCCTAAAGTTGCTGCGATTGTTGCAGATTCCGTAGTTCATCGTTTGCAAGAATATATTATTTCATACCGGACTTCAAAAGCAATAGAAGATTGTGCTTATTTGGAAAAGCTATTTGAGGAGCGAAAGCAAGAATATTATGTAGCTCAAAAAAAATATGCAGATTATGTGGATACACATGATAATTTAATTCTTCAAAGTGTACGTGCGGAACAGGAGCGATTACAAAATGATATGAACTTGTTTTATCAGGTTTATAGTCAGGTTGCTAATCAATTGCAAGTAGCTAGGGCTAAAGTACAAGAAGAGAAGCCCGTTTTTGCAATAGTGGAACCAGCAGTTGTGCCTATTGAATCTTCAAGTATGAGAAGGAGTATTTATATATTTCTATTTGTATTTCTATCTGTTTGCGGTACTATTGGTTGGTTGTTATTAGGTAAGGCGTTAGTGAGTGTTTTCAAGAATGAAGTTAAGCTGTAAAGATTATATTTATTATAGTTTTTATATTACACAGTATAAATGATATCAGTCATATCCGAAAACAATAAGCGAATTGCGAAGAATACAGCCTTGCTTTATATAAGAATGCTCTTGATTATGTCTGTAACTTTGTATACTTCGCGTGTAGTGTTACAGGTTTTAGGCGTTGAAGATTTTGGTATTTATAATGTGGTCGGTGGAATTGTTGCTATGTTTTCTTTTATTAATGCATCAATGAGTGGAGCTACAGCACGTTTTTTGATGTATGAAATGGGGGAGAATAATAAGAATAAGTTAAGAATCATCTTCAACTCTGCATTATTAATTCATATATCTATTGCATTATTAATAATTTTGATAGCAGAAACTGTTGGACTTTGGTTTCTGAACACACGACTTGTAATACCTGCCGACAGAATGAATGCAGCGATATGGGTATATCAATTTTCCATACTTTCCACAGTTGTGTCGGTCACACAAGTACCATATAATGCATGTATAATAGCGCATGAGAAGATGGATGTATATGCGTATGTAGAAATATTGAATGTCATACTTAAATTGCTGATAGTTTTTCTGTTGGTTGCAGGAGACTTTGATAAATTGATCTTTTACGCATTACTGATCTTTCTCGTTTCGACTGTAATCGCATGCATTTATCGTTTATATTGTGTTCGTCATTTTGACGAAAGTAAGTTACTCCACCAATGGCATTTTGAAAATATTAAGCCCATGCTTTCTTTTTCCGGTTGGGACTTATATGGTAATATGTCGACAGTAGCCCGTACACAAGGTATCAATATGTTACTTAATATGTTTTTCGGGCCACTGTTGAATGCTGCAAGTGGAATAGCCGGTCAAGTGCAGGGGGCTGTAATGAGTTTTGCAGGAAATGTTGTTATAGCCGTTAAGCCTCAAATAATAAAAAGTTATGCTGCTGGAGAATATTCACGTATGGTTAGTTTGGTAATGAATGCTTCAAAATTAACATTTCTATTGTTATTATTGTTGTCGTTGCCATTAATTGTAGAAATGCATTTTGTTTTATCATTATGGTTAAAGACTGTGCCTGAATATACTGTGCAATTTTGCGTGTGTACATTGCTATTCAATTTTTTTGCAACGATGTCTGTTGTAGTTGTAACTGCAGCCCATGCAACTGGAAAGGTCAAACGACCCAGTTTGATAAATGGCACGTTATATTTATCAGTAATTCCAGTTTCTTATGTAGCCTTTAAATTTGGATTATCTCCTGTGACATCTTATATATTTAATATAATAGCAGTTATAATCGGTCTTTTATCTAATGTATGGACAATACATAAATATATACCGGTATTTTCTTTTAAGAATTATATATATACTGTTTTTACACGCTGTATGGCTGTTTTTTTAGCTTCATCGGGCTTGGTATGGTGGCTGAAAGGAATTATTCATGAAGAAGGTTTCTTTCGTTTTATTATTATATCCATTGTTTCAACGATAGTTGTTGTTTTATTGGGCTTTTATGTTGTATTGAATAAATCGATGAGAATCATGATCGTTCAATATATCAAAAATAAAATATGCAAAAAGGTTTAGTCAGTATTATAACCCCCTGTTACAATACGGGAAAGATTATTCATCGTTTGCTAGATTCCATACTCGAACAAGATTATCCTTTTATAGAAATGCTTGTGGTAGATGACGGTTCTACGGATAATTCGAAAAAAGTAATACTTTCTTATATCTCTATTTTTGAGAAACGGGGATACAGTCTTGAATATTATTATCAAAGTAATCAAGGACAATCGGCAGCTATAAATAATGCTTTGAAATGGGTGAAAGGAGAATTTCTGGCATGGCCTGATAGTGACGATTTTTATAATAGACCAGATGCTATTTCTTCTTTTGTAAATAAATTCAATGAATTGGACGATGAATACGGTGCAGTTCGGTGCTTTCCAACTTATATAGATGAAAGAAAAATGACAGGAAGAGTTCGAACTGATGGAGTTGATTTGGGAGATGACCAATTTTATAATTGTCTTTATAGTCAAAAGTTTATGTGGGGAGCTGGAAATTATATGATTAAGTCATGTGCCTTAGACAAAGTAAATCCATCCCGTAAAATTTATGTTAGTAAGGATGCTGGGCAAAATTGGCAAATATTCTTACCATTACTTTTCTCTTTCAAATGCTATACATTGGCAAATTCCTATTTCTGTGTTTTAGAGCGTTCAGAATCTCATTCACGCGGTCAATATAAAAGCTATAATCAGGAGATATCGAAAATTTCTTCTTACGAAAATACAATTCTATATACTCTAGATAGGATAAATGATTTGTGTGATTCAGAAAAAGAAAGATTAAAAGAGATTATACGTGTTAAGTACTTACGCGAAAGGTTGAGGGTCAGTCTTAAATATTGTAATCAAAAGAATATTGATTTTTTTTTGCAAAAACTATCTGTTTCTGACAAGTTAACTTTTAAAGAACATTTGTTGAGGATAGTAATCAAAATTCCTTGGTTGTATATGGTTTTGAGAAATCTAGTTTTGAAAGTAAAACAGGTGCTGAAATGATAGTTTTGACTAAAAAAGAAGATTGTTGTGGATGTAATGCGTGTGCTCAGGTTTGCCCTAAGAATTGTATTGTAATGCAAGAGGATCGAGAAGGATTCTTGTATCCTCATATTGATCAATGTATTTGCATAAATTGTGGACTATGCGAAAAAGTATGTCCTGTAATTAATCAAGGGAGATCGAGACAGCCGCTTGCGGTTTTTGCTGCAAAAAATCCCAATGAGAAAACGCGTTTATTGAGTTCTTCAGGAGGGATTTTTTCATTGCTTTCAGAATATATATTGGAAAAAAATGGAGTTGTATTTGGCGCACGTTTTGATGATAAATGGCAGGTAGTACATGACTATACAGAAACGAAAGAAGGGTTGAGTGTATTTCGTGGAAGTAAATATGTGCAAAGTCATATAGGTAATAGCTATACACAAGTAAAGCATTTTTTAGAACAAGGGCGTTTAGTTCTTTTTTCCGGTACTCCTTGTCAGATAGCCGGACTAAGAAGATATCTATTTAAAGATTATAAGAATCTTGTGACGTTAGATATTATTTGTCATGGTGTTCCGAGTCCGAAGGTTTGGCAAATTTACTTAGACGAAAAAGTAGCGAGTGAGAGTAGAAAGAAAATATTGTTAGCTAATGGTATTTATGATAAGAAACATATAAGTAATATTTTCTTTAGAGATAAATGCTCAGGTTGGAAAAAGTTCAGCTTTGTTCTTGCTATAACTCTAGCTGATTCCATTGAAAAGAAGAAACAAGTTTTACTTTCAGATGTATTTTCCGAAAATATTTATATGAAAGGTTTTCTTAGTGACTTATATTTACGTCCTTCTTGCTATAACTGTCCTAGTAAATGTGGTAAGAGTGAAAGTGATATAACATTGGGTGATTTTTGGGGGATACGAAAAATACTACCGTATTATGATGATGATAAGGGTGTTAGTGCAATATTGATTTATAATTCGGAGCTTTTGAAAAAGGTAAAAGGAATTTTATTGAAAAATTCTCATAAGGTAACTTATCAAGAAGTGCTTATTGAAAATTCACCATTGGAAAAGTCTCCGCACGCACATTCTAATAGAGATTATTTCTTTTCATTGTTGGAGAAATATAGTGTTAACAGAGCTATAAATGAAGCATTGAGAAAAGGAAGGTGGAATAGGCTGATGCACAGAGTTATTAATAAGATGAAAAAACTAATGATGAAATTGAATTAGAGATGTACTATAATGAAAGAAAATAGAAAATTCAGTTTTGCATGAAGAAAATTTGTATATTGACCCAACCTCTTCATACTAATTATGGTGGATTGCTTCAGACTTATGCATTGCAAATAGTGTTGAAGCGGATGGGGCATGAAGTATGGACGGAGGATAGAAAATGGAAGCGTCCTTTAATTGTTAAATTGAAACAGTGGATTGCACGTCTGATAAAGTATAAAGGGCTTTATTATTCTACAGATAAACAAGAACAGATTATTGCTCAGAAAACTATCCCGTTTATTCATAAATATATATCAACTACAGAACCTATTTATTCAAATACAAAAAAGGAATTCAATAAGTATCACTTCGATGTTTATATAGTAGGTAGCGATCAAGTTTGGCGTCCTATATATTCTTATTGTTTGTCTAATTACTTTTTGGATTTTACAGTTGGTCAGCAAGTGAAACGTATAGCTTATGCAGCTTCTTTTGGCACTTCTGATTGGGAGTTTACTGAGGAACAGAAAAGGAAATGTGCTGCTTTAGCTAAGCAATTTGATAAAATTTCCGTTCGTGAAGATAGTGGAGTTATGTTGTGCAAAAAGTACTTAGGTGTTGATGCTATCCATTTGTTAGACCCAACGATGCTTTTGAATAAAGAAGATTATATTCGTTTGGTTGAACAAGAGAAGACACCTACTTTTAGAGAGAAATTAATGACGTATGTGTTGGATCAGTCAAAAGAGAAGCAAGCCATTGTTCGGAAAGTTTCTCAAACTTTAGGCTTGTCTCCCAATCCTGTGATGCCGGACATGAATTTTAGTCAGGTTGGAAAAAAATATATTAATCAATGTGTTTTTCCTCCTGTGACAGATTGGTTGCGTGGATTTATGGATTCAGAATTTGTTGTTACGGATTCTTTTCATGGTACGGTTTTCTCGATTCTTTTTAATAAGCCTTTTATTGTGATGGCAAATAGTGAGCGTGGTACGGCCCGACTTACTTCCTTACTAAAGAAATTTGAGTTGGAAGAACGCTGGGTACATTCGTTGGAAGATGTAACAGATAAAATTTTGCATGGCTCAGTGGATTTTGAGAAGGCGAATGAAATCTTGGGTCGTGAGAGAGAGAAGGCGAATAAATTTCTAATAGATTCATTGAATATATAGACTCTGAGTTTTATTTATGGATATACTAGTAAGTGTTATAGTTCCAGTTTATAATGTTGCTCCTTTCTTAAAAAAATGTATTGATTCTATAATAGTACAATCTTTTGTAGATTTTGAACTATTGCTGATTGATGATGGTAGCAAAGATGAGAGTGCGAATATTTGTGATGAATATGCATTAAAAGATAATCGGATTCACGTAGTTCACCAGGTTAATGCAGGAGTTACTGCTGCGAGACGAAAGGGAGTAGAAGTAGCAAGGGGCAATTGGCTATGCTTTGTAGACGGCGATGATATGCTACCTAAAGATGCTTTATTAGATTTGTATAATAATAGATCGGATGTGATTGATATCGTTATAGGGAGTCAAATTTATATGGTAGATGAGCAGGGAAATATGATTCGTAAAATCTGTGCGCAAGGTTCTGCCAATGATTGGAATAATATTGATTTCTTAAAAGCCTTGTTGGAAGGTAGAACCCCTTTGTCTGTATGTGGTAAACTTTATCGTAGGAGTTTGTTTGATTCTTTAGTATTCGACTTACCAAAGTCAATGCCTTATGGTGAAGACTATATAATGAATGTCCGATTAGCTGTTAAAGTACAAAAAGTGAGAGCTATTGATAAACATGTGTATAATTATGTACAACATGGAAATAGTTGTATGCATACATTTCAGAATACTTGGGAATATGCCAAAAGAATGAATGGTTATCTTTTGCAGCCGATTAGGGCATATGGTTTAGAAGAAATATGTAAGAAAAGTATTTTTCATGCACATATTCATATGTTATTGGAAGTTTTGATTGATAATGATCCCGGATTATCCCCCAAAGACCCTTTTTTGATGGAGATAAAAGAATATGCCAAAACAATAAATTTGAGTTTGAGGGAGTGGTTGGTTTTGCAAATGGTTGCTTGCCCCTTTCGTTTGAGATGTTTTATTATAGAGACGGCGAGGAAACTAAGTCGGTTATTCCGTAATCTGCTAAGGTGGCATAATTAATGTGGTGTATGATTAGTAATGCCATTCCATTTTTATTATTTATATTATTTTTCTATGTATTGTCATTCATTGATACCTTTTCGCTTAAGGTAAATAATGATATTAAAATACAATTTCTTCTTTTCTCTTTATGTTTGCTTGTTATATTTGCTGGCGGAAGATGGAGTTCTCTAGAAGTGGGATATGATGTAGGTATATTCGATTATGGTACTTATAAAAATATATATAATTCTCCATTGAATATTTTTAGTTTTCTCTCAGATTATAAAGATTCAAGTTGGGAAATTAGAGGTCAAGAAATAGGTTATGTATTTTATTCATCATTATGCTATCATTTATTTGGAAGTAATTTTAACATCTATCTGTTGTTTACTAATTTTCTATTAATAGTATTGTTTTATAAGAGTTTGAAATATAATGAAATAAGGACAGGGTTGTTCTTTATATTGTTTTTTTTCGCAGCACGTCTATATTTGCAATATAATTTTATTCTTTTACGGCAATCCATAGCTATGACTATAGTATGGGTGTGGGCATTTCCTTTTCTTTTGAAAGAAGAAAAAATAAAATTTTGTTTTTTTATTTGTTTGGCTGCAGTCTTTCATTATACAGCATTAATTGCATTGTTGGCATTAGTAATGAATCGTAATCTGAACATAAAATATATTATAATTGCTATTTGTTTTTTCTTTGTCTTAAGTATAACTAAAGTTGTAGATAAAATCCTTTTATTAGTAATAGAAAGGTGTTTATCTGTATTGGGTTCATCTGAGGGTATTGGAGAGAAATTATCTAAATATCTATTGGAAAGTGAGGACGGTGAATTTAGAGGTTTGAATTTGTTGACATTTATCGAAGCTGTTCCATTCATATATATTGTTAGGGAGTATAAAAGTATTCTTTTTAGTTCATTTATTGGAAGATTTTATACTAATATGTTTTATATATTTATTCTTTTATTGGCTATTACAATGAATTTTGGCTTTTTGACTAGAATGTGCCAATATTTTATTTTCTCTTATTTCTTTTTATTCTCTTTCTTTATTAAAAATGCAAAGTCAATTGCTGAGCGGAGAACAATGTTGTTTCTCTTTTCCAATTATCTACTGATATATTCTGTACGTTATATTTTTATTTGGTTTTATTCCACTGAATATTCATTTTTCCTATTTAAATTATAAATGAAAATCGCCTATATTCTCCCCTCCTTAAGGAATCAGGGGCCAGTAATAGTTGTAAAAAATATAGTGGATTATTTAGTAGAGTGGGGCGTTGAGATAGATGTCTTTTACTTTGATGATTTTCCATCTGCTATGTATTTCAACTGTCCTGTGAAAAAAATATCAATGAAAACCTGTATTGATTTTGAACAGTATGATATTGTTCATAGTCATTGTTTGCGTCCTGATATATATGTTGCTAAATGGAAGAAAAAACTTAATAGGGCAAAATTGGTATCTACTCTTCATCAAGATACTTATCGTACTTTTCGGTATCAATACAATTTTATTATGTCGTATATTCTTACGAAATATTGGTGCTTTATACAGTCTAAATTTGATGCAATAGTAAGTATATCAGAACAGCTGAGAAGAACATATAGAGGATGTATAAAAGCTCCGATAGCTACAATTTATAATGGGTGCGTAATTAATATGGATGGAGAAGGAGATGACGAAATTATAAGAAGTATATTGGAAAAGAAAAAAGAATATAAGATATTAGGTACATATGCATTTGTTACTTCCAGGAAAGGGCTAGATCAGATAATTAAAGTATTGCCGTATTTGCAGGAATATGTATTTATTATAATTGGTGAAGGACCTGATATAAAAGAGTTAAAGTTGTTGTCTCAGAAATTACATATATCCGATAGGGTTATATTTTTCTCTTATCAGAGGAATCCGTGTAATTATCTACCTTATTTTGATGTGTATGTTATGCCTTCATATTCAGAAGGATTTGGATTAGCGATGGTAGAGGCAGCTTTGGCTAAAAGAGCAATAGTTTGCTCGGATATACCTTCTTTTCATGAGATATTTGGGAATGATGAGGCGTGTTTCTTTACATTGAAAGATATAAAGTCTTTAAGAAAGGCCATTATAAATGCCTATGAAAATAGAAATATCATGGGGGAAATGGCTTATAGACGGGTTTATAATCATTTTACTACTCAAAGAATGGCGGAGAATCATTTGATTTATTATAAAGAACTTTTAAGGATATAAATGATTTTATTCCAATCTTGAATTGGAATATGAAGTTCTCTTTTTTCTTTTCTGTAAGATGGATTTTTTGTGATTAGATATATAATTATATAATATTAGTAGTAGATGATTACAGCTTCAATAGTTTCTTATCATCACCATCCAAGTGAGATAAGGAAAATTATAGACTGTGTTTTGGCAGCACCAGTTGATAAACTTTTTATCATTGATCATTCGTCAAATGATCGATTACGTGAATTGGAAGGAGTCTCGAAAAGAGTACGCTATATTCATAGCATTAATCGTGGATATGGTGCGGGACATAATATTGCTATTCGTGAAGCGATAGAATTAGGAGCAACTTATCATGTAGTGGTGAATCCTGATATATATTTTGAGAATGGAGTATTAGAAAGATTAGCTGAATATATGGATAACAATAAAGATGTTGGACAGATTATGCCTAAGGTATATTATCCGAATGGAGATTTACAGTATTTATGCAAATTGATACCTACTCCCTTGGATTTGATTTTTAAGCGGTTTTTGCCATACTTTATAATAAAAAAGCGAATTTATAAGTTTCAGTTGCGTTTCACTGGTTATGACAGGATTATGAATGTGCCTTATTTATCGGGGTGTTTTATGTTTTTTAGAATATCTGTTTTGCAAGAAATAGGTTTGTTTGACGAGCGTTTTTTTATGTATCCAGAAGATATAGATATAACTCGTCGAATTCATGAAAAATATAAAACGATTTTCTTTCCAGATGTATTTATTATTCATGCTCATGCGGCGGCTTCAAAAAAAAATTTTAAAATGCTAAAGGTACATATTTTAAATATGGTTAAATATTTTAATAAATGGGGATGGTTTTTTGATTCAAGAAGAAAGAAAATCAATAAAAAAGTTTTGATAGATTTGGAAGATATGAATGATAATAACAGTTTATAAACTACTTGGGGTAGTAAACAAATATTACTAATTATTTTTTCTAATTATTATGGGGTATAGTGAGGAATTCATTCCGGACGGAATGAATGCTTTTGAGCGTAATGTAAAGCGAATTGGGGACTGCATAGTTGCAGCAGTTTTAATGGTTGTTTTTTCTCCGCTATTTTTAATTTGTTATATAGCAGTGAAACGGGAGGATGGTGGCCCGGCTATATTCAAGCAAGAACGTATCGGACGTTTCGGCCGGCCGTTTAATATCTATAAATTCCGCAGTATGCGATTGGATGCAGAGTCGGCAGGTCCCAGACTTTATGCCGGAGGAAGAGATGGACGACTGACAGATATTGGAAAATTTCTTCGTGAACATCATTTGGATGAACTACCGCAGCTATGGAATGTTTTCTGTGGAGATATGGCTTTCATTGGGCCTCGTCCGGAACGGAAGTTTTATATTGATCAAATTATAAAGCACGATCCGCGTTATCAATACTTGTATCAGATTCGGCCGGGAGTAACTTCTTATGCAACTTTGTATAATGGCTATACGGATACAATGGATAAGATGTTGCGTCGTTTGCGGTACGATTTGTTCTATTTGCAACATCGTTCCTGGTGGTTTGATTCTAAGATATTGGTGAAGACTTTCTTGAATATATGTTTTGGCAAGAAGTTTTAGATATATGGAACAATTGGAAAAAGAAAGGGGATAAAATATAATGTTGAGATGTAATTGGCACTAAGAATGTTTGTATGTGAGATGAAAAAAATGTAGGTCCCTAGCTTCATGCTGTAACAAGCATGATTCTCCTACATTGT